>Ga0224557_1000056_pt1 | contig 122339 bp, 100 predicted proteins | sample 714S31014metaG_FD_180677 | JGI IMG/M metagenome (GOLD analysis project Ga0224557, IMG submission 180677) | Peat soil microbial communities from Stordalen Mire, Sweden - 717 S3 10-14 | ecosystem: Environmental > Terrestrial > Soil > Wetlands > Peat | place: Sweden: Norrbotten County, Stordalen...
CAGACATACCTTGTAGTCATCGTTCTGCTCAACGCCAAACGATATTGAATCCATACATGAGCGGCGCATCGTGTTCTCCCAATGCATTTCTATGCCACCCCTGGGAACGAATGATGAGGTAGCGGCCCGTTAAATTGATATAAAAAAGAGGCCATTAGCACTGTGGGTTTCCCGAGGTAGAATTCCCGGAAATTAACAAGACGCGGCGAGCGGGCAGAGAAATCGCCGCAGTGACCGCGACACACCGCACCCCGGTGGGGTTCAGGGCGGCTACGGATCGCTGTGTAGCAGTCCCAACCAGCGCAGCAGCGGTGTGATCGTCAGACCGTGCACAAATACCGAAAAGGCCACAACGGCAAACGTCAGCGTGATGATGGCGTCGTGATGAGGCAGATCGTCAGGCAGTGCCAAGGCAAGAGCCAACGCCAACGCTCCACGCAAGCCGCCCCAAAACAGTACGTGTTGGTGTCGACTGTCTACCTTGAGCCGACTCCGCGAGAACACCGCGCACAGCGGATAGATCGCCGCCGCCCGGCCCAAAGTCACGAGGAGAATTGCCACCACCGCGGGACGCCACAGGCCATTGAAGTGCTGTTGCGCTTCTTGTGCCCCAATTAACAGGAAGATCAGCGAATTGGCGATGAACGCCACGTACTCCCAAAAGGGTTCCAAGGCATGGCGACCGGCGTCGGTAATTAAAGCCGATGAGCGGAAGTTGCCGACGACCAGACCTGCCGTCAGCGCGGCGAGGACACCTGACATATGAAATTGCTCGGCCACAAAGAACGAACCGTACGCGGCCAGGGTGGTAAAGGTGATCTCGACCAGATAGTCCGGCGTGCGCCCGGCCAGGAGCAGGAAACCCGAGGCGACGACGGCGCCGATGAGCGCACCGCCGACCATTGTCATCAGCATCGCGCCGCCGATCGATACGAAGTCCTGATGACCTCCAGCTAACGCGCCGAGCACCGCAACGAAGGCAACGGCCGCCGTACCATCGTTCAGCAAACTCTCCGCTTCGATCAGCAAGCGCAGGCGGCCATGGACCCGGGCTTCTTTGAACGTTGCGATGACCGACACCGGATCCGTCGCGGCAATTAACACACCGAACACCACGGCGCTGGCCCAATCCCAGTTGAGCGCGTAATGCATGCCGGCCGCCGTGAGGGTTGCCGCCAGCAGGACCCCCACCGATGCCAGTAGCGCCACCACCGGGAGATCCTTCTTGAACTCTCGCCAACTGATGAACAGCGCCGCTTCGAATACCAGCGGCGGCAAGAACACGGAGAAAATCAGGTCCTTCGAGAGATGCCACTTAATGTAGAAATGAAAGAAATAAAGGCCCATGCCGGCGAGCACCAGGCCCACGGTGTACGGCATGCGCAATCGACGCGTCAGCATCGCCACCAATGCGGATACGAACAGAAGGAGGCCCAGCTGCGATAGATCCGATGCCACCGATTTTCACCTGACGACCATGAGCCGGCCTAGGCTCAAATTTCAAACTCGAGACCAATTTCCATCACTTGCGCGCTGGGAATATTGAAATAGGCACCCGGCCGCTGGGCATTGTGATGCATGAGGGCATAAACGCTTTTTCGCCATCTAGCCATGCCAGTCCTCCGGTCGGTCGGAATGATAGTCTCGTGTCCGGTATAATAGGTGACCTGCGCGAGTTCGCATGGTGATATCTGCTGGCGCGCCATGGCGACGATGAGCCCCTTGGGAACGTCGGGCTTCTCCATGAAACCGTATCTCAGTTCAACTCGAAAGATATGTTCCGAGATCGGTTTGATGATGACACGATGCTCGTCGGCTACTCGAGGGGCTTCGGTCATTTCTACGGCGACCAGAAGGACCCGTTCATGCAGCACGTGGTTGAGTTTCATGTTTTGCGTGAGGGGTAGCGGCACGCCTTGAGCCGTTCGACCCAGTACCACGGCCGTGCCGGGTATCCGGTACGGCGGGTTGGCCGCAATCCTTGCGACGAAATCTTGCGACTTCTCCCGGATCTGCAGGCGCATTTTGTCCATGATCTCCTGACCCTTGCGCCAAGTGAGCATGAGGAAGGCAATGATGAATGAGATCGCCAACGGAAACCAACCGCCGTCCCCGAGTTTGGTCGAGGTAGAAGCAACAAATACCATGTCGACGGCGAGCAAGCCGCCATTGACGGCATACACCACCAACGAATTGTGTTTCCAGCTCAGTGCCACGAACGTTGCCATCAGCGTGGTAATTGCCATCAACAAGGAGACGGCGATCCCGAACGCGCCCGCCAGGGCTGCCGATGAACCGAACCCAATCACGGCTGCCAGCGTGCCCACCGCGAGCGCCCAGTTCACGAATGGAATATAGATTTGGCCGATTTCGTGGCCCGCAGTGTGGATGATGTTCATGCGCGGTAGAAAGCCGAGCTGAATGGCTTGGCTCGTGAGCGAGAAGGCGCCGGAGATGATTGATTGCGAGGCGATCACCGTAGCGGCGGTTGCCAGGACGACCAGTCCGTAGTGCGACCATTCCGGCGCCAGTAGATAGAAGGAATTCTGCACTGCTCCCGGGTCGCTCAGCAGCAGTCCTCCTTGGCCGAAATAGTTGAGCGTCAGGGCCGGCAGCGCCAGTCCAAACCAGGCGATGCGGATCGGGCGCGCGCCGAAATGGCCCATATCCGCATAAAATGCCTCGCCGCCGGTGACAGCGAGGAAAGCTCCGCCAATGACCGCCAAGGCCAAGAGTCGCACGTGCCAGAGATACGTAATTGCGGGTATGGGACTGAGCGCTGCGAGAATGGCAGGCGCCTTGGCAATCCCCACGATTCCGAGAACACCAATCACGATGAACCAAACCAACATGATCGGACCGAAGATCCGGCCGATCCACGATGTGCCTTTTCGCTGAACCATGAATAATAAGACAAGAATGACCAGCGTCAGCGGAACGACCCACTTTTCAGTCTGTGGCGCGTACAGCTTGATGCCTTCGATTGCGCTCAAAACCGAAATCGCCGGCGTGATGGTGCCATCCCCATAGAGGAGGGTAGCTCCGATGAGCCCCACAACAACCATCACAGCGCGCCGCCGGTTGCTCTTGGCGCGATGCGGGCTCACCAACGCAAGGAGGGCCAAGATGCCGCCCTCGCCGTGGTTGTCGGCACGCATGATAAGGATCGCATACTTGATGGAAATGACGACGATCAGCGACCAGAAAATCAGCGATACGATTCCAATGACGGCCTCCGGCGCGATCGCCGCAGTCGGGCTCGCGGCTTTCGCCGCGATCTGCAACGTGTAGAGAGGGCTCGTCCCAATGTCACCAAAAACGACACCCGTGCACAAAAGGACGCTACCGGCGCGACCGCCAAGATGTTTGGTGGGGCGGCCGTCTCTGATAGTTGCTGCCATCAATACGTCTTCCTCTCGCGATCGTCATGACGTTCAATATTATCCACTCTACCAGCCCAAGCGGCGACCTGCGGCAGTTGCGGGTGGATTGGTCTGCGGCCCCCGCTGCCGCTGTCCGCGATTCAAAGGCAGTCCCGTGGTCGTGAAGCCTTGCCAAGCCTGAGCTCGTTGGCCAAACCTTGAGCCGGGGCGACCTACGCGGGTTTATGGCGGAGTCATATGGAGCGACGCCTGCAATGGCTGCGAATCGGCGAAACCCGTGCGTGCATCGAGATCGGCATGCATCGCGAGCAGCCGCTGCTCGAGCAGCGCGCGCGCCGCTTCGAGCGCTGCCGCATCGAGCCCCGGCGGTACCTCGATCGGCTGGCCGATCAGGATTCGAATTTCAGCGTACGGCTTTGGCACCACGTTGCGATCCCAACACCCGCGGCAAACCCAACCGTCTGCTGTCGATGCGGCCACGGGCAACAGCACGCCACCCGTCTTCTGCGTGAGCGTCAGGGCGCCGAACTGCGCGATGCCACGCGGCCCACGTGAACCATCAATGGCGAGACACGAGCTCAAGCCCCGGTCCTCGCGTTGCCCCTTGATCATTTGTACCAATGCACGCGCCCCGCCACGGCCCGAGGAGCCGCGCGCAACGCGAAAACCGAGCCCTGCCTCTACGCGCGCCATGAGATCGCCATCGCGGCTCTGCGAGCACATGAGGATCCAACGTCCGTGGTCAGGCCGGCTGAAGTAGTACAGCAGCTGAAAGGTGCGCCCGTGCAGGAACGCGCCGACGAGCGGCCGCGGACCTCGCAGCAACTCGGTGAGCACGTGCTCGTTCTCGGTGACGTACCGCCATGAGCTGCCCAATCTGCGATAGAACCAAAGTACGATTGGCGGGAAAACGTGACGAAACAGGAACCGGCGGATGGGCTTGCTGTCGCTGCTCACGCCGCCCCCCCGCCGCCGTTGCCCAACGCCTTGCGGCCGCTGGCCGCGTGCGCGCTCGCGAAATTCCCGCTCGCCATCGCGCCGACAATCGCGAGTTCACCGGCGAGCGCCACCACCGCGCAGATCTCCGCGAGCTTGCTCGCTTTGCCGTCGCCCACACAGCCAAGCATCGCGAGGCATTCCCGCGCCGTGGGCAGATAAGTCCCGCCGCCGACGGTGCCGACGATGAGATTCGGCAACGTCACCGACACATAGCCATCGCCGGACGGCGTGCTCTCGACACGCGTAAGCGCGGTGGTCGCTTCGACGACACACGCTGCGTCTTGGCCGCACGCGATGAATAGCGCCGCAATTGCGTTTGCGACGTTGCCCTGCAGGCCGATGGTGCCCGCCTGCGCTGCGCCGTTTACTGCTTGATGCCAAGCGCGCGCCATGCTAGCGGCATCAGTGCGCCAGTAGCGCTCGATCTGCTTGGCCGGCAGAAGCACTTCCGCGCTCGCGTTGCGCCCGCGCGCGGCGCGGAATGGCAGCGCGCATGCGCGCTTGTCGCCCGAGAGCATCGACTCGACGAGCCACGATCGCGGGCTGACCGGCGTCTCCGCAAGCACGCGCTGGCAAACAGCCTGGGCGGCATTCGTGACCATGTTCTGTCCCGCCGCATCGCCCGTGGTAAACTCAAATACGACGTAGACCGTGTTGCCAACGATCGCCGCGCGCGCCTCGAGCAGGCGGCAGTACTGCGAAGTTTCGATGGTGGTCTCCCGCAGCGCTGCAAGGCGCGAGGGCAGCCAGCGCGCGAACTCGCCCGCCTCGGCGAGGCTGGCGAACTCGAAGCAGGGCGCGCGGCCGACCTGCTCGTGGCTGCACAGCGCGCGCGCGCCGCCGCACCGGTTGATGGCGTTGAACGCGTGCTGGAAGGAGGCGACCAGCGTGCCTTCGCTGGTTGCGAGCGGCACGAAAAAATCACCCGACGCGGCCGCACCGACGATCCTCACGGGACCGGCGACACCGAGGGGGACGCGCGCAAAGCCGACGAAGCCCTCGATGCGGCCCGCGAGCCGCGCCGGCTCGATCTCGGCGCCGCGACCCGCAATATGTTCGATATCGTAGCCGTCTTGCCGAAGGCGTTGCTGCCGAGCGAGCATTGCCTCGCGCGATGAATCGGTGGTGGCCGGGAGTCGGCGAGGCAATGCCACGTGTGCCAACGACGCCGGGGGTTGCTCGTGCGGGATGTCAGGGTCACCGCCTCCCGATATTTCTTTCATTGCCCGCATTCTGAACGTCCGGGACCAATCGGGCAATCCTGGTGGTCAACGACTTCGCCGTGTTGCATCGCCTTGGTCAGCCAACCTTCGCGATTTTGAATGGCGGCTCTCGGCAAAAACGAAAGGCAGCAACAGGCACGTGGCTGTCCGGCTCCGCAGCCGGCCCGATTCCGGGCGGTTCCATTTGCACATATTCCACATAGCCGATGGAGTTTTGGATGCGATTGACCTACGCCGCCACCCCTTCGTTGCCGTTGCCGCCGCCCCCCCACGGGCTAGGATACCGAGGTGCCCTCGCCGATCTGCGCGGCGAGCACCGGACCCGAAAATTTGAATTGCCCGGCTTTGATGCCGGCAATCATCTTAACAGCGGTCGGAGAGAATCGGCACATAGCGAACCACGCCATGTTTCGATCCTTCCATGATCGTCGAATCATGGATTCTACAAAGCAATTGTTACAGATTTATTACGTACGCTGGTACTTGACGAGTGCTCGTTATTTCTATAAGTATAGAAGCATGAAATCCCCTGATGTCGTCAAAGCGCTCAGCGCCCTTGCCCAAGAGTCCCGGTTGGCGGTTTTCCGATTGTTGGTCAAGCGCGGGCCCGCGGGCTTCACGCCCGGTGTGATTGCCCAGAAATTGGACATCCCGGCTCCCACCCTGTCCTTTCACTTAAAGGAGCTTCAAAACGCCGGCCTGCTGGCGATGCGTCGCGAAAGCCGATTCTTGTATTACAGCGCCCGGTTCGATCGAATGAAGGACTTGATGGCGTTCATGTCCGATCAGTGCTGCAGTCAGGCAGACGAGGAATGCGATGCAGACTGCAAGCCCGTCGCGGCGCAAAGCCGGCGCCGCAGTGCATGAACGCTCGCACCTACAACGTCCTCTTTCTGTGTACCGGAAATTCCGCCCGCAGCATTCTTGCCGAATCGATCATGAACAAAGCAGGCAACGGTCAATTTCGCGGCTACAGCGCCGGCAGTCACCCCAACGGCAAGGTCAATCCGCTAGCGCTCGAATTGCTCAAGCAATTGGAGTTTCCGACCGAGGGGCTGCGCAGCAAGAGTTGGGATGAGTTCGCCGCACCGAATGATATCCATTTCGATTTCGTCATCACCGTCTGCGACAACGCGGCCGGCGAGGTCTGTCCGATTTGGCCGGGACAACCGATGACCGCGCATTGGGGCATTCCCGATCCCGCGGCGGTCGAAGGAACCGAGGTCGAGAAGAAATTCGCTTTTCGTCGAGCCTTCAAGGCCATGGAGACCCGAATCAAATTATTTCTGAGCCTGCCGCTCGCGAGCATCGACTCGCTCCGCTTAAAGGAGCGCATGGATGCCATCGGTCAGACGCCCCTGGAAGTGCCGCCGAAATGAGCGTCTTCGAGCGATATCTGACCGTCTGGGTATTCCTTTGCATCGTCATCGGCATTGCGCTCGGGCAGTTTTTGCCGGGTGCCTTTCAGGTCATCGGCAGCCTATCGGTCGCCCAGGTCAATTTGCCCGTGGGGTTGCTGATCTGGGTCATGATTATTCCGATGCTGGTGAAGGTCGATTTCGGTGCCTTGGGGCAAATTCGGCGCCATGTGAAGGGTATCGGCGTCACCCTCTTCGTCAATTGGCTGGTGAAGCCCTTTTCGATGGCACTCTTGGGCTGGATTTTCATTCGGCATGTCTTTGCCCCACTACTGCCGGCCGATCAGCTCGATAGCTATATTGCCGGCCTGATTCTACTGGCCGCGGCGCCCTGTACGGCCATGGTGTTTGTCTGGAGCCGGCTCACCGATGGGGACCCGCTCTTCACGCTCTCTCAAGTGGCGCTGAACGACACCATCATGGTGGTGGCATTCGCCCCCTTGGTCGGATTGCTGCTCGGAATCTCGGCAATCACGGTGCCCTGGGGGACGCTTGTGACCTCCGTCGTGCTGTACATCGTGATCCCGGTTGCCTTAGCACAGCTCTGGCGCAAAATCCTCCTAACGCGCGGTCAGGCGGCCTTTGAGTCGGCAATGCGCGCCATCGGCCCCTGGTCGATCGGTGCCCTGCTCGCGACCCTCGTGCTGCTCTTCGCCTTTCAGGGCGAGGAAATTCTCGAGCAACCCCGGGTGATTGCTCTGCTGGCGGTGCCCATTCTGATTCAGGTGCTATTCAATTCAGGCTTGGCGTACTGGCTCAATCGGGCGGTGGGCGAAAGCCACAGCGTCGCCTGTCCCTCGGCGTTGATCGGCGCCTCGAATTTCTTTGAACTCGCGGTAGCCGCCGCTATCAGTCTGTTTGGATTTCATTCCGGCGCGGCACTGGCCACCGTTGTCGGTGTACTCATCGAGGTTCCCGTCATGCTACTCGTCGTCAATATCGTCAACCGATCCAAAGGCTGGTATGAGCATGTGGGTAAGATCGCGGAGTTGAAATCATGACCGAGGTGACGATCTATCACAATCCGGATTGCGGCACATCGCGCAACACCCTAGCGCTGATTCGTAATGCCGGCATCGAGCCCACGGTCATCGAATACCTAAAAACGCCGCCGGATCGGGCGACGCTACAATCGCTGCTTGAGCAAATGAACATGACGCCGCGCGAACTGCTTCGGGAGAAAGGCACGCCTTACGCCGAACTCAAGCTCGGGGAATCGCACTGGACAGATGAGGATTTGATCGACCAGATGCTGAAATTTCCCATTCTCATCAACCGGCCGATCGTCATCACCGAGCGAGGCGCCAACCTGTGCCGGCCCTCCGAAGCGGTACTCGATCTCTTGCCGCTACCGCAACAAGGTGCTTTCGCGAAGGAGGACGGCGAGCGGGTCGTCGATGAAAAGGGGCAGCGTGTCAAAGCTCCCTGATCTTCCCAACGTCTTAGATTTCAACCGGTCTATTCAGTCCAGCTCTCAATTTTTAGATCTGGGACACGACCGAACTCCCGGGTATTGTCGGTCACGAGCGTGAGTTCGAGAGAACGGGCGTGCGCCGCGATGCAGAGATCGTTTGCTCCGATCATCGTTCCACCTGCTTTGAGCGCACGGATCTGAGCGTAGAGAAGGGCTGCCTCATCAGGAAAGTCCAAAACCTCGACGTGCCGCAGATACTCATTGAGGGCAACATGATCCTGCTGTCGCCGGGGAGACACCACAACCCCGAACAGCAGCTCCGACTTGGTGATGACGGAGATGAGTTTCGATGTTGCGCCGCATGGTGTGCGAACAGAGCGCGCCAGGCCCGCCTATACCGAAGCCTTTTTTTCGGCAAATAAGGCGATCGAGACGCACATCCGTGCATCACAAGTGAATTGGTGTTATCCGTCTACAAGCCATGCATTCCCTTCAAAATAGCGATCCATTTTGAGCAAGCCCGATCAAGCTGCTGCGCCGTATCGGCGTCGCCACGAGCCGGGCGCCTTGGAAGAGTTGGGGTGGTGGCTTTGGTATTTGGTTGTTCTGCCTTCTGACGAAGCCCGTCCGTGGCCGGCATGGCTGAAGCGCCTCGCGGGCGGCCCCGTACGACGCGTGGCCAGGCTCCTCGGTGTATCACAGCCCGAGAGCCTCCTTTCCTGGATTCGCTGTCTGATCCTACGCTCGCCTCCACACGGAGACTGGCCTGATGGGGCCGAACGGTGTCGGCCAAAGCTGCATCATCCGAGCATGGTGCTGGATCTCGTGAGCGAGGTCGCCGCCCCGTACACCAGCCGTCTGGGCATCGCCGTCGGGCGCTGGCTCGACCGGTATTCAAACCTCGTCGAAGCCTCATGGGCGGGCGCGAACCGGTCGCTGCGACATGCAGTGACTGCCTCAATGTTGCTGCTGCTTGCCATCGTTGCGACGACCCCGCTGGAACTACGCCAGCAGATCGAGGTCGGTCTGCTGATGTTGATTGCATCGCTGCTGATCCGTAGGATTCCGCGCCCGGCTGTCGCCCCTATTCTGGTGACGCTGTCGCTGATCGCCTCCTCGCGCTATATCTGGTGGCGCTTGACGCGAACCCTTGATCTGAGTCCGGGGATCGAGTTTTCTCTTGGGATCGGCCTGCTGGCTGCAGAGGTCTACTCCTGGACGATCTTAGTGCTCGGGTACCTGCAGAATGCACATCCGCTGGGGCGCGATCCGGTGCCGCTGCCGGACGATCGCTCGACGTGGCCGACCGTTGACGTCCTGATTCCAACTCTCAATGAACCGTTGTCCGTCGTGACTCCCACGATACTGGCGGCATTGGCGCTCGACTGGCCGATCGACCGATTACGGGTTTATTTGCTTGATGACGGCAACCGCGAGGAATTCCGCGAGTTCGCCAATCGGGCGGGCGTCCACTACGTGGCGCGCACCGAGCATCTCCATGCGAAGGCGGGCAATCTGAATCACGCACTCGGTGTGACCGATGGTGCGCTCGTTGCGGTGTTCGACTGCGACCATATCCCGGTGCGCTCGTTCCTGACGACCACGACCGGCTGGCTGCTGCGCGATCCGAAGTGCGCGCTGGTACAGACTCCTCATCATTTTTTCTCGCCCGATCCGTTCGAACGCAACCTCGGCACGTTCCATCGGGTGCCGAGCGAGGGAGAGCTTTTCTATGGGCTCGTGCAGGATGGCAATGACCTGTGGGACGCCACGTTTTTCTGCGGCTCCTGCGCCGTGTTGCGCCGTGCGGCGCTCGCGCAAATTGGCGGTATCGCCGAACAGACCGTGACGGAGGATGCGCATACCGCGCTACGCCTGCATCGCCATGGCTACACCACGGCATACCTGCACCAGGTGCTGGCTGGTGGTCTTGCGGTTGAAACTCTCGCGGCCCATATACGTCAGCGCGTTCGCTGGGCACGTGGCATGGCGCAGATATTCCGCATTGATAATCCCCTGCTGGGACCCGGCCTGACGCCTTTGCAGCGCCTTTGCTACGCGAACGCCATGCTGCACTTTTTCGCCGGCCTGCCGCGGCTCGTGTTCCTAACCGCGCCGCTTTCCTTCCTATTTTTTGAATTTCACGTCATCAATGCCGCCGCGGTCACGCTGGCCTCCTATGCGCTGCCGCATCTGGTGCAATCGGCAGTGGCAAATTCGCATATTCAGCGCCGTTTTCGCCATTCGGTGTGGAACGAAGCTTACGAGACCGCGTTGTCGTGGTACACCGCAATGCCGACGCTGCTCGCGCTCATCGATCCACGTAGCGGCCGGTTCAATGTGACGGCGAAAGGCGGCACCATAGACCATGAGTACTTCGAATGGCACATTTCGATGCCCTACATCGTGCTGGCGATCGCCAACCTGATCGGCCTCGTCATGGCCGTACCACGCTTCTTGTTCTGGAATACCTTTGAAACCGATACGGTCGTATTGAATGCACTCTGGACGCTGTTCAACCTGACGCTGCTGGGTGCAGTCCTCGGTGTCGCTGCCGAGAGGGCGCAGCGTCGGGGTGCGCAGCGAGTCCAGAAAGCGCTGCCGGCGAAGCTGATCCGGGCCGACGGCAGTATTCTCGCATGTCATACGACCGACTTCTCCACGACCGGCATGCGCGTGCTGCTCGACGTCCCGATGCAGGTTTGCAGCGGTGAGCGCCTGCGCCTAGTACTACCACATGAATCGGGCGAGGCAGGTTTCGAGGCCGTTACGCTCGATACCGCAGGCGCGTCGGTGCGTCTGCACCTGCTGCCGATGACCATCGCCGAGGAGAGTCTGCTGGTGCAGTGTACGTTCGCGCGACCCGATATCTGGCAGGACTGGAGCAACACCGTGACCCCGGATCGCCCCCTGCGGAGTCTCGCGGAGGTGCTGTCCTTCGGCGCAACGGGCTATATGCGCATGGCCGCGATGATCGGTTCCAGTGTTGCGGCGGCCATACGGCGCATCTTCGCGACGCCCACCGTCCGGGCTGGATAAAGGAGGACGCCATGGGCTTCTGGAGCGCCTACTTCATTGCGAAACTGGTGCTGTATGCGACCGGGCATCTGAATTTGCACGTAGCGCTAAATCTGGCGCTCGCCGCGCTGGTGTCGCTGCCCGCGGCCAATGCACGTCTGCGGCTCGCCAGATCCATGCTGGCCGTGCCTCTGGGTGTCATGCTGCTCTACTACGACTCATGGTTGCCGCCGTTCCGGCGTCTGCTCGTGTCGATTCCGGCCCTGTCGGGGTTCTCGCTGCCTTATATGCTCCAATTGGCGGTTCGGTTCATCGACCTCAAGGCGCTATTGGGCGTTTTGATCGCGATCGGCGCTTATATGCTGCTCAGCCGCAAGCTCCGCCTGGGGACGTTCGCCTTTGTTGGTCTGCTCCTCGCCGCCGTCCTGCCGTTGCCGGGCACCACGGCAACCTCTCATTCCGATCCACGCGCCAGCACGGCGCAGGCAGCGGGCGCCGCTGCGCCCGTGACCAGCGATGCGCAGCTTGATGCGTTACTCAAGAACTTCCGTAGTGGGGAGGCCAACCGCCGCATCGAGCTTCCGACGAGTGCTGGCGGGGAACCCTATGACATCATTCTCATACATGTCTGCTCGCTCGCCTGGGACGATCTGCGTTTCGTGGGCATGCAGGACGATGCGTTTCTCAGGCGATTCAACATGCTTTTTACGCGATTCAGCAGCGCAGCAAGCTATTCGGGTCCTGCGGCCATCCGCCTGTTGCGGGCCAATTGCGGTCAGCAGCCCCACCGTGATTTGTATTCGCCCGCGGCGCCGGATTGTTACCTGCTCGCCGGGTTTGAGCATGCCGGGTTTGAGCCGCATTGGCTCATGAACCACGACGGGCACTTTGGCGATTTTTACTCCGATGTCCGCGTGCGCGGTGGAGTCGGCGCCGCGCCCGACTCGAATGACGGAGCCGCGATCATGCAGGACGCATTCGATGGTACACCGGTATACGGTGACTACTCCGTCCTGTCGAGGTGGTGGGCGGGCCGCCTGAAAAACCCGGTGGAGCGCCAAGTCCTCTATTACAACACGATCTCGCTGCATGACGGCAACCGGGTGAAGGGCGGCGGCGCGTCGAGCAGTGCGAAGGAAAGTTACCGGATCCGCACGCAAATGCTGTTTCGCGACCTTGGTCGATTCATGGATCTGATTGGCGCATCCCATCGGCGCGTCGTATTCGTACTGATTCCTGAGCATGGGGCCGAGCTGCAAGGCGAGCGCCGCCAGCTTCAGGGTCTGCGCGAGGTGCCGAGTCTTGCGATCACGCAAGTGCCCGTCGGAGTCGCTCTGATCGGTGGCGCGGCACAGGACGATAAGGGACAGCACAGCATTGACGCGCCGGTCAGCTACCTGGCGCTGGCGGAGCTTCTCGCCAGAATGGTTGCGAACGACCCGTTTGCGGCTGCGGCCGACAAAGGCAGGCAGCCCTGGCTTCAGAAGCTTCCCGAGACGCTCTCGGTCGGTGAGAGCGAGAATACCGTGATCCTCGAGACCGGCGGCACGCAGCAGATGCAAAACCCCGATCGGCACTGGGAGTCTTGGGATCCCGGCCGTTGATCAATAATCGGCATAGGGTCTGACGGGGCGCGGCGGGCGGGCCAGTGAAACGCCATCGGCACCGAACGCATGGCGCAGGTATAGCAGCAGTCCGGTGGGATGGTAGTACGCGGAGCGGTCCATATCGAGCACTGCGCCGACCATCAGGCGGTGACTCACTTCATATTCCACCGCTCCGTAGAACGAGAGGCTGGTCCCGTCGCCGTGTCCACCGGGAAATAAGGGCTGCGAATAGCCAGAAGGCAGCGGCTCGCCGGCGGCAGCCGCCTGCAGCGCTGGATCGTTCGGATAGAACGGCATGGTGCGGGTCTCGGTGGTGCTGTGCGCGATCGTCGCGCGGGCCCGATAGCTGAACCGGCCCCGGGATCCCGCGAGTTCCAGCGGGAGCCCGACATTCACATAGCGCTGCGGGCTGTAGTAGCCGCCACTGCCGAAGGTATAGTTCAGCATGCTGTAGGTATAGTGCCAGTAGTTGGCAATTACGCCGACATACAGGTCGAATGCAGATAGATGCAGGAAGCGCTGATCCGCGGCAAATCGCGCTCCAACGAAATTGTTGTCGAGCACGTTGGTCCCATCGAGTCGTGATGCACGCAGCGACAGTTGAATGCTCGAGTCACTGGCATAGATGCCGGCCTGCAGCCGGGGACCGGTCTCGATGACCCCGCCCCAGTCATGACCCGATACGGGGTCGCGCATTCCGGCATAGGACAACAGACTGCTGGTCACCGGCCGGCGCGCAACGCCGACACTGAAGTCCACGGGGCCGACGGTCGGCGTGAATTTCAGGCCACCGACCAGATTGGTCGCGGTAAATCCCAAAGGCGTGGTGCCGATGTCGCCCGAGAAGAGCGAACTTGCGTAGCCGATTCCCGGCGCCACGCCTGTCGCGCTGGTACGCGCAAGCGAGGCCGCCACCGTGCCGGCGGGGCCCGCCTCTTGGATCGTGCCAAGCAATGGGATCGTGCTGCCCACCGGCAGCGTCCCGCTATCGAAGTGCACCGCATCGGCACGCACGAAGAAATAATCAGCACCGGTCAGCGCAAACCGCCACTCGCTCGGTAGCTTCCAGGCATGCAGTTCGGAGGTGCCGCCATCGCCGGGTCTGCTCGTGAAGGAGATTCCCTCCGTGACGAAGCTGTTTTTAGCAGTTGCGGCGGTTGATTTCGGGCTCGGCTGATCGGCAGCCTCGAGACGCGCCAGCAGGGCTCGCATGCCGTCGCTTTGCTCGCCGGCAGGCACCGCGTTCAACGCGGCGCGTGCGTCCGGCCGGTCATCGACGGTTTCCAGGAACAGCGCTTCGGCGAATCGCTGATCCGGGTCGTGCGGATTGGCACTGCTTTGCGCCGCGAGCAGGCGCCGTCCGGCGCCCGCATCGCCGTCGGCGGCATAGCGTCGCGCCAGTCGCAGCGCAATCCACGGATCCGCGGGCGCCGATTCGTGCGCAGCCTCGAGATCGTTGCGCGCCGCCTGCGCATTGCCCTGTGCAAGCTCTGCGGCCGCGCGCGCATCGAGAGCGATTCCCCGCAAGACGCCATCGTCAGCACCCAACCTGATCGGATCCGGGGCATCGAGCAGTGCGAGCGCTGCCGCGGGTTCGCCATGCGTTGCGAGCCAACGCACGCGGCTCGCAAAGAGCCAGTGGGAGGTAGGGTCCAGTTGCCTGGCAACCTCGAGCAGCTCACCGGCCTCCGCGACGGCTCCCGCCGCTTCGCAGTGACGCGCTGCCTCGATCACCGCTTCGAAATCCTGTGCGTCGAATGCGCTGGCTGCGCTCTCGCGGGCCTGCGCCAATTCCGGCTCACCGGAGATTCGGGCCTCGGTCGCCGCATCGTGCCACCGAGCAGCCGCGGTGATGGCGGCCGGGTTTGTCGGAACCGCAACCGCGGCCGGCGTTGGCGTCGGGGTTCGTTTTGGCGTCGTGGTTGCACGGACCGTCTTCGCTGCTGCCGGCATCCCGGTGACCCAAGCGATATCTGCCTGCGCAAGATCATCGCGGCTGCGCAACTCGCTGAGCAGCCGCAGTCCTTCGGGGCGCGTCTTTGCGTTATCGCTCAGCAACCGACCGAACGCCAGTTGATAGCGCGGATCGTCGGCGTGCTCTGCCGCGAGATTTTTCAGTCCGCTGCGCGCCGCTTCCCAACCATCCGGGGTCGCGGCGAGCAGCCGGTAATACTCGAGGGACGCGTATCCGCCGGGAGCGCCCTCCGGCAGCAGCTGATCAAGTGCGGCCTTTGCCTCGGCACCGCGACCCATCTGCACGAGGCGATTGACAGCTGCATAGGCGAGCCGGTCCGTGGTTGCGAGACGATAGGCAGCCGCCATCGAACGGGTCGCGCGCTCACCGGCACGCTCACCGGCACGCTCACGAGAGAGACGGTCCCGTGCATGGTGCGCGCAGTCCATATCGCTCATGCGCAAGCACAGCTCGCCCAGCATCTCGAGGTATTCCGCGCTGTCGGGTCGCGAGGCAATCAGTTTCTCGAGCGCGAGGCGCGCCAAATCCCCTCGCCCATGCGCCTCCCAGACGCGCGCACTATGCAACAGTGTCTCGTTGGCCATCGGCACGGCAGTGACGGCGCCAGCGGCGAATGATGCGAATCCCAGTGCTCCTGACGCCAGTATCAGGCTGCGCAAGTTCCCGCCCAGGGAACCAGCAAAGTGCCGTTCGCGGCAGATCGATAGCGATGTTCCGCAAATCCAAGGCCGAACAAAGTCAGCACGGCATTCGCTTGCGCTGCAATGTCTGTCCAGGCCGCTTCCTCGTGCAAGATCCGCGCGGCAAGATTTTTACCCCCGCTCCAGGCGGTCTGACGCACCGCGGATGTGGTGAGCGATAGCAAGCGCGCCGCGACCGCTAGCGGCCCTGTCCGCCGAGTCGGCGTGCTGCGCGACGCTGCAGCAAGGCGTAGATCCATACCGCAAATGTCAGTGCGACGACCAGTGCCGCTACGGTCAGCAGCAGCGGGTAGCGCGACAGATGAAACCAGGCGCGTGTCCACCAGGGCAGCGTACCGACGTAGTAAACCTGGCCGGATTCATAACTGCGCACTTCGTCGCCACGGACCAGCACAAGATCACCATGTATCGAGGAGACGCGCCCCGGATCATCGAGCGCGTCCGCTACGGCGCTCACGCCGGCTGCGTCGCTGCCGATCAGCGCCACGACCGACCGGCCAGATGTGATCGGCGACTCAAAACCCAAAAGCGCGCCGATCGATCCATTACCGGTGACGGTCACTTCCGATTCAGCCGTCCGCTTGGCATTGAAGCGCAGCGGATCCACCGCGAAGCGCGGCACCGGCCCGAAATCAATCAAGCGTCGATCCGACTCACCAAGCACCAAGCCCGCATCCTTGTGCCAGTCCGACAGCAGCTTGTTGGACGCTGCGCCACCAAGCACAATCAGGTCCATATCCTTTGCCTTCACCGCGTCTGCAGTATCCAACAGCAGAAAATGGCTGGCAGTGACTCCGGTCTGACGACCGATGCGTCCCAATACGAAGTACAGTTGTTCCAGTCCGGCCGGGGTCATCGGTTCCGGCAACACGAACGCGGTTTCGGCCAGATCGGCGTATCGGCTGAAGGGAAATCCCCCATTCGCGAACAGGGTCAGATCGGGCAACGCCGCATAGTGATGGAAAGCACGCAGATCAAGAGTCGAGTCCGGATCTATCGATTCGCGCACGGTATCGCGCGGGATCACGCGACAGGCGCCCTGAAAGTGCATATCCTGCGCAAACTGAAAATCAACCGTATTGTCACTGCCGATGCGAAACGCCGGCAATACGAAAGACTCTGCTTCCTGGCGTGCGGAACTCAGGATGGCCGGTATCACCAGATGGCCAAGTCCCTCGGAACCTTCACTGGACCGTAGCCGGAAAGCTCGCACCAATTCGCCGTTGATGCTGACGGCGAGCGTCGGGCCGTCGCTTTCCGGTGGAGGCGTAAAGCGATAGCGAAGATTGATGGGCACGCCGGGTTGGTTCCAGATCAACAGATCAGGAGGTATGCGCACCCGCAGATGCAGCGACCCCGGGACAGGGCCGAAGGCCTCTAGGTCGCGCGGATCATCGAGCATCTCGCCGAAGCGCACCAGGCGATCGGTGGTCAACCAGTGGGGCGAATCGTAGGCGGCGCGGCGCGCCAAATTGACGTTCGTAAAGGTGACACTCGGTCCCGACAGTACCGCCTGGCCCGATACGAAGCCCTCGACGGCTTTTTGCAGCTCCGCGTCGTCGCGACCCATGAAGACCAACAGTTTCAGGTACCGGTTCGCAGGATGGTCCATCATGACGAGCGTCGCCGCGTTGACCGGCGGCAGGTTCAGGCCTGCCGGTTGATGGGCATTGGTGGCGAACACCAGGGCGTGTGCCGCTGGCAGTTCATTTAACGACACCGGGAAGCGCGCGCTGCGGTAATTGGCCTGCACACCGAACCAGGAGGCGACGATGCCGGCCGATCGTGCGATGCCGCGTGACGGGGATTGTGGCAAAACAATGGGCAGGATCAACTTTCGATTGTCGTGCCGGTCCAGAAATGGTGCCGGCAGGAGCGCGAGGTCATTGCGCAGTTCCAGCGGCCGCAGTTCCAGTTCGAGTTCACTGAAATCACTGATCGTTGCCCACAACGAGCTATTTTGCGGATCCTCGCACTGCAGCGTGTAGTGGCCTATCAGATCCAGATGCAGATGGTTGAAACCGGTGAAGTAATGCGGATCGAGCACCACTTCGTGGATGACCTCGTGGCCCGCGTCCGTACGCAATAAAGGCAGCGCGGCGAGGGTTTGGCCGTTCAAGCGGATGCGCAAGTGCGAAAGGTCCGGCAACAGCGCCGGAGAATGTGTGATGTGCAGACGAAGTCGCGCTGCCGTCACCACTTCGTCTGCGCGGATTCCAACAGGGATATCGACGCCGGCCTCGGTGCCCCGCATATCGAACGGACCGCCAGTGCCCAGATCCCTGAAGGTCCAGCGTACGATGCGTGCGTCGCCCAAGGCTGCAGCCGGGGCGGCGGAATCGGGCGTTACGGCAAACGCAGCGGTTCCCGCGAGCAGCAGCAATGCCGACATGCAGGCGCTGCGCGCCAACTCCAACCCAGCTCGCTTCGCGTGAATCATCAATAATAATTGCACGTATTACCCGGAAGGGACGGGATAGGCTTCACATATCGCCTGTACGGGAAACCCGGCTTTTTTTGACGTTTTAACCGGCATTACCAAGAATCCGCACGTTGGAGCAACCCTATCCGGCTGACGGTCGATCCGTGACGCGCTCGTCGCGGCAACAAGGTTCGTGATCTATGGGCTCAGGCCCGGCGCTGATCGACGAATCCATGAAGGTAACGTTCGAGTCACGTGAGTGACTCCTTCGACGTTCGCCGCAGTTCGCGACGATGCAGCAGCAGGTACGCGGCCGGCAATACGAGCATCGACAGCAACGGCGCAGTGATCATGCCGCCGACCATCGGCGCGGCGATTCTGCCCATGACTTCGGAGCCGGTGCCGCCCCCCAACATGATGGGCAGAAGACCGGCGACGATCACCGCGACCGTCATCGCCTTCGGCCTCACTCGAAGCACGGCGCCTTCTTCGATCGCTTCGATCAGATCGCGTTCGGTCGTGAACTGATTCGCGGTTCGTCGCTTGGCTATGGCGTGATCGAGGTAGATCAGCATCACGATGCCGAACTCCGCAGCGACGCCGGCCAACGCGATGAAACCGATGGCGGAGGCGATCGATAAGAGCTGATTTTGCTTGCCCCAAGATTCGACCGCCGTGAGCCATCCCATTCGAAAACTGATGGGTGCTTCTGGCGCCAATCACAATGAATCCCGACGATTTGGCACGAATGCTGCTTGTTTCGAAGAGGCATGAAATCAATCCCTTGGATGGTCGTTGGGACGGCCTTGAATTGCCGCTATCACGGCACCCGGCGGCAACATCTTGCCGCCCAGCTGCACCTGCGGGCCGGTTCAGTAACCCGAATGCCTCGGCATTCAGTAGGAGTTAAATGATGTCAATCTCGTCCATAGGCAGCTCCGCCAACCAGTCGATCTACGGCCCGCAGCGAGCGCCTTCCGCCTCTGCAGCCGCTTCGACTGGCGCCGCCTCGGGAGCGCCTGCATCCAATGAGTCTTCGAGCACGGTCACTCTCAGCCCCGATGCCCAAGCGTTCGCAAAGTTTAATTCGGAAGGCATCACCGTGGAGCTCGTAAGCGCTGCCGGTGTCCCCAACTTGATGAATCCCGCGGGATACGCGCAGCAAGTGGCCGCGGCCAAGGCATCGGGAGCCACTTCACCCGCGGACGGCAAGTTGTCGGAAGCGAACTTCAATTCCGTGCTGGCCAACTACGGCGCGACGAGTACGCAAGCCGATCAATTGTTTCAATCCATCGACACCAATGACAACGGCACCATATCGAACAGCGAGCTGCTCAACGCGCTCGGCAACACCGGCAGCGACCGCAACACGTCCACCTCCCAGGGGCTGCTGACCCTCATGGACACCAATCACGACAGTGTCGTGTCGGGCTCGGAATTCATCACCTTTGAGACTTCACTCGTCTCGTCCGAAAAGGCGAGCGCCTGAGTAAGGCGTCGCAGAAGTGGCGCCATCCATCCCTAGGCGTTCGCCGCACGAAACCACCGCTTCCCTTACTTCCGGTCGCTAGCACACAGACGGCGCCTGCGTCGGTAGGTATTCTGCTAATATCGACGTGTAGATTGGCCGCGTTCCTCAACTGCATCCAGCAGAGCGGGCCAAGATTGGAAATGGACTTTCTTATCCGTCCTTTGCAGCTTTAGGAACCTGATTTTAGCGGGGGGGGTTGGTCATGAAATGGGCAGGTATGTATCTTGTTGGTTTCGTTGTCCTGATTGGTGGTCTCCTGGCCGCGCTCTGGAAATTGGGTATTCTGGAAAGGATCGGCACCGCGTGGACTTTGATCGGAGTCGCGATCCTGATCGGCGTTGGCATCATGATCTCAGTCTCCAATAGCGGTAGGAAAGAAAACATCGAGATTGACAGGAAGTGACCGGTTCGAGCGCGGGAAGTCTCGAGCGTCGTGCAGACTGATGCCATCAGCCCGGATGCGATGACGCGCGTTTCAAACCAGCGCATCGACAGACACTCATCGCGAAACTTGCCGTTAAAGGATTGTGCTCGCACGTTCTCGCGGTTCAATACTCTGCCTTCTCACCCTTCGCGGGCACCGAGGTTGGAACGCCCGGCGTGCCGGCATAGGTAATTAGCAATACGGCCGGCTCGTCGCCTGCTTCTCCCCGGTGCACATCGTCAACCGATTCCCCAACGGCTTGCCCCTGATGAACGATCAAAGTCTTACCACTGGCCCTATCGTGCAGTGTGAGGGTTCCGGAGAGGACGTATACAGCATTTGGAATAGAATGATAGTGCCACGGCAGTGAGGTATGTGCTGCGATCGTCACCGCTGAGCGGGTTCCATCCGCTTTTCACGGCTCCCCATCGCTGTGAAACTTTACGTCATTGCTTCTACTTCGAGCCTCTCGTCACGGGCAGTAAAGCGCTCTCAGCCGGACCACCGGGTCTGGCGGAGATCCTTCCAGGGACCGCCATCAACGTAGCGCTCGGGATACAGAGCTTTCGAACGCGGGTCTTCCGCGGTGTCGAGTTGAAGGACCATCCACTTCGGATACGGAATGCCCGGATCGGACGCGGCGTCCAGAAGCCGGACTTCTTCGTCCGAGAGCCGAAGGTCTACGGCGCCGATGTTATCTTCCAGTTGCTCAGCCTTCCGGGCAGCGACGATCACACTACTGACGGCCGGCCGTCCCAGTACCCACGATAGCGCCACACGCGCCGGGCTTGCGCCATGCCGGGCGGCCACTTCTTTCAACACTTCCACAACGCGATAGCCCATCTCCTTCTCGAAGGGCACGAAGGAACCGGCCTCCGCGAATCGCGTGCCGGCAGGAGCAGGGTTGGTGCGGCTGTACTTGCCCGAAAGGAAACCGCCTGCAAGCGGGCTCCAAACCAGGATACCGATGTTGTGGTACTCGGCGAACGACTGAAACTCGTATTCGAGACCCCGGCCGACGAGGCTGTAATACATCTGCGCCGTCACGTATTTTTCCAACCCCAGGCGCTCCTGCAGCATAACCGCGGTGGCCCCCTGCCATGACATGAAGTTGGAGAGCCCGATATAGCGGACCTTCCCCTGGCGCACAACATCGTCGAGCGTCCGCAACGTCTCCTCGAGCGGCGTGTTGCTGTCCCATCCATGCACCTGGTAAAGATCGATGTAATCGGTCTGCAGCCGTTGGAGACTGCCCTCCACTTCGCGCATGATGTTCACACGGGTCGCGCCGCTCCGATTGAGATTATCGCTCATGGGGAGCCGGACTTTGGTAGCCAGGACGATTTCCTGCCGCACGCCCCGCAAGGCATTACCCACCAAAGTTTCACTCTCCCCGAGGCTGTATACGTCCGCGGTATCAATGAAGTTGATGCCCCTGTCCAGGGCTAGCTTCACCATTCGCGTTGTGTCCTCCTGACCGAGGTTGCCCATGTTCATCTTGCCGCCAAATTGCATCGTGCCAAGCGCCACTTCGCTCACGATAAGTCCTGTATTCCCCAATTTCCTATACTTCATGTCCCATACTCCTTCCCCTGCGAACGAAAAGTGCGATAGCAAATCGTGAATTTACCCCAATTCGGCAGAAGCTTCGAAACGATTTCGCGTTCATACTGCTACAGGAAGCAGCATTTCCATTTGCTTGCCGATCAGTTCGCCACGCTGGTGTCCTGACAGGACATCCGTATGGTGATTGGCATAGATAACTGTTCCGCGCGAGTCGGCAATGACCATGGCGTCAGGAGCGGCCTCGAGTAATTCGTTCGCGTATCCCTTGACCAGGGTCATCTCCATGGCCGCAGACACCGAGTCTTCGGCATCGTGCCCGGGTTCGATGTGCGGTTGCTGAGCGGAGATTGACGGCCTGCCGCCAATTAGATACCCACCTTGTTCGCACCTACCAAAGAAATCCCGGCATCCGTCTTTTCGGGGGCTCGAGACGTGCTGAGTACGGTTCCGGGAGAAGTTGACGTACTCGTGGAGCCGAGCAGATTCGCAATTTCGCGTAGCAATAAATTGACGTCCACCGGCTTAGGCGGGATCCGGTCGGCGATCAGCTTGGCTTGCTTGATGTGCCTATCGGCAATGTCATCCGTCAGCATGATCGTCGGGGGTTTGAAGCCGAGCGATTGGGTGATTTCGGCCACAATCTCGTCGCCCGTGAACCCCATGGGCAGCTGAAAGTCGGACAAGATCAGATCCGGGCGCAGACCGTGGATTTCCACGTGTTGCAGCGCTTCGTCGCGCGAGGCCGCTCCGATGACCTCAAAGCCTTCCAGGCGCAACAACATCGCCATGGAATAGCGTCATGCACCCGAAAATTGCCGCGGCCGCGGCATTGGACGAGCGCCGGTAATTCATTCAAAGACTCCTATTTCGCAGGTGCTAGAGCCGATCCGTCGGCGGCGTTGCGCGAGCTTAAGATCGCCGTCAACAGGTCGGGTACGGATGTATCGCGCTCGAGATGCGGATGGCGTTCATGACCCGCATAAAGCAATTCGACCGTCTTGAACGTGTCGTCCTTCTCTAACAACAAACGGATGGCGCGCGGCTCGATCCCGCCGGCCTTGAGAGCATCGGCAAGCACATCTTTTGAATATTTCCGATCATCGATGGCAAACAAATTCGAGTCGGGCGCAATCCCCGCCGCATCGGCGGGCGTGCCGGGCACCACCGTGGAGATGACAGCTCCCTCATCGTTGAGCAAGAAGCCGAGTGAGTAAGACAGGTCGGTATTTTTCTTGAGGGCGCTTTCGCCCTTCTCGACGGCCGTGGGCTCCGCGGTGAATGTCAGGTGCCAACCGCTGGCGGCGAGCCCCTCGAGCGGCGCGTCGGACCGAACTCGATTGAGGCGCAGGGTCCAGAAATCACGCCAGTCATAGGGCATGATGGCATTGAGCGCTTTGACTATGTCATTGAAGTCATAGGGAACCACTTTCGGAGAGGTGCTGGGCGGGCCGTAGAAAAGCCGGCAAAAGTCATCAAGACTTTTGGCGCCGTGAGTGGTCGTACGGATCAAGGAGTCCGCCTCCAGCCAAAGCATGGCGGATTCGGCGTAGAAATCCGTTGAGCGGGTTCTCGCACGCCAACCTGCAGCCTCGATGTAGCCCAGTTGTGCCGCGGCCGCGGTGTCGGCGAGCGGACGCCACTCGCGGCCCTTGCTCGTCTGCAGCCACGCAGCGGCATCGGCCCATTCATCGCGCGCATCTTCGAGGGAGGCGAAACCGCTGCGCGCATTCAGCACCATGCCGAGATACTCGGTGAGGCCCTCGTACACCCACAGCAACTCGCCGCGCATGGCGCGTCATAGTTGCCGGTGGCAAGACCGATGGGGCGCCTATACTTGCCGTTCCAGGAATGCACATACTCGTGGGACAGCAGTTCCAACACGGAGGCGCTGCGGCGCAGATCCTCGTCGATGAGCGAGCGCTCGTTGGAACGATTGTCGCTCGACTGATGGTGTTCAATGCCCTCCAATCCGATTTGATCGCTCAAGGTCCACAGGAAGTGATACTCGTTGTAGTGCGTCGCGCCGAACAGCGCCGTGGCCTCTTGGACCAGCTTGCACAGTTGGGCGGTGGAGGCCACCGAAATACTGAGCGCCGCCTCGCTATCGGCCGCCAGGTGCAAGTACACCGCCGGCGCGCCTCCCAGTGAAACGGTCCGGAAATGGCGTCCGGACAGCACCGGCGAATCGATCAAGGTGGTGAGCGACACCTCGGCAAACTGAGTGGTATCGCCGGCGGTATTCAACGGCGGCAGCGCCGTTCCGAAACTCCAACCGGCGGGCAGCCGCAGGCGCGCCTTGTACTGCAGGTTATCGGACAACGCCCCGGCCGGGTACAGCACCAATTGATTCCATAGAATGATGGCGAGCGACTCGGTGCTGGTGCGCTCCGTGTTGTTGTCGGTTGCACCCCGTATCGCATCCACTTCGAACGCCACGTCGAGTACGCTCGATCTGGCCGGGACGTTGAGATGGAAAGCGTACATGTTGTCGGCGTCGCGCTGCCAAGCGATGGGCTGCCCGTTGCTCGAAAACTTGAGTCCCGATAAGCCAGCGATGGGGCCATCGGGAGAATGCTCGCCGGGGAGCCACTTCGGATACAACAAGGTGAGTTTGCCGGGCTTGACCGGCAGGACCAGGTGGACGCGCTCGATGCCGCGCGGCGCTTCACGCGCATCGACGTCGACGCTGGCCGGCGGCGCCGCCCAGGCAGTGATGAACATAGAGGACGCGAGGATGGCGCCGAGCAGCCGGCATGTCAGGCTTGACATCGTCTGATTTCTCCCATTAGTTTGTCTTTACCGAAAACGCGTGCACCCCCGGCATTCAATGCGCCCAGAACGCTCCCGCCGCACCCGGAAACACCACCGGACTTTCGAAGCCATCCGCGGAAACGCTGGCGACGCCGAATGCGAAATCATCGATTGCAATGTTCGCGAGCGTCAGTGCCTCGCCCCTCCCGGCATCGCGCGAATGCGTCCACGCCGGCTCGGTCGTGTCGCGCCAATAAACGCGATATCCCACCACCGTGGAATTGCGCGACGCAGTCCACGACAGCTGGGTGTCAGACGTGACCCCACCGTTGATCTTGACGTTCGCGGGCGGCGGCGGCGCCGAGGCCATCGACGCGGCGGCGAGCGTATTGGTGGCAGTCACCTTGGCGAGATAAGCGAAATCGATATTCGCCAGGGTGTCGCCGTACTCCACGCCGCCCTCCATGCGTAAATCCTGGTGCTGGTGCAGATAGTTCTCGGCATTCTCGGTGAAGCGCACCGCCGGCATCCCCAGTGCGTTGAATGCCGAGTGATCGCCGCCGCGGTCGAAGCGGTCGAGGCGATACACGAGTGCCACGGTCCAATTGGGCATATAGCTTTCCGCGACGGCTTTGGCGTAGCGCGCCACGTTGCGCGATGCCGAATCGTCCTCGCCGCCCTCGAAACGCCGCCGCTGGGCGTCCTCGGCGGTTTCGGTGTCGCGGGTGCCTTCGGAGAACAAACGCAGCCGCGTGTTGTTCACGAGGCCGTTCTGCCCGCGGGTAGCGCCCACGATATCGTTATTGAGATCCGCCTCGACCCGCCAGCCCTTCGCCTTGGCATAGTCGGCGAGCACCTTGCCGCCGTACAGGTCCTGCTCCTCGCCCGACAGCACGCCATAGACAATGGTTGCCGGGAACTTGTAACGGCTCAGAATTCTTGCGGCCTCGATCACCACGGCGACTCCCGAGGCATCATCGTCTGCGCCCGGCGCATCGGCGGTCGCATTCATGAGGTCGCTGACGCGTGAATCGATATGTCCGGTCAACACGATGACCCGCTCGGGATCGCTGCTGCCCTTTTGAATCGCGACCACGTCGACGATCTCAGCCGGCTTGGGCACACCCTCGCCGGTAACGGTCTGCGATGGCATCACGACGGTCAGACACCCGCCGCAATCGCGGCCGATCTGTTCGAATCGAGATTGTGTCCAGCGGCGCGCGGCGCCGATGCCGCGTTTTGGCGACGCGGTATCCGACAGGGTGTGGCGCGTGCCGAAGCCGACCAAGGCTGAACCGTAGCCTGCAACTGTGCTGGATCGGACGAGCCGGAGATTTCCCGCAAGATCGGCTGCTCGGCCGCCGCCGCGGCGCAGGCCGCCGCACCCAGCATCGCGACCGCGCAACACTTCGTAGCGTACGAGGAGATTCCCATTGCTACGTCGTTGTAGGCGCTCAAGGCCGGGAACTGACTGCGTATGCGCTCAACCGGGAAAGTTGTCACTTCGGGCCTTTGTGCTAGTGGTACCTCGCGCTGTTATGCCCGATTGTCTCGACAGTCACCATCCTCCCCGAGGACGAGGTGCTAGATTGGACTGCACTTGCTGTCCGAGCTGAAGGAAGTCGCGTCGGCGCGATCGCGCTTGCCGACTTGGATGGAGGTCAGCGCCCTGGTGACCTATGGCTGAGTTCTTCCAGCTCTCCGCCACCGAACGCTTGGCGCACTCAACGGTGGAATTCCATGGAAGTCAGTGGACAATCTTAGGGAATGTCAGGGGTCAAAACCCATAGAGATCAACGGCTTGTGGACTTCCATGGACTTGCATGGAACTCAATTTGACATAATAATTGGAGCGGGAAACGAGACTCGAACTCGCGACCTCAACCTTGGCAAGTATATGCCATCGTTGGCGTAAGTTGCTGAAAAGTCTGACTATCTGCAAAATACGCGCGGGTGGTTCTGCAACGCAGGAGCGCGATCCGCACCGGTTTACGATGGTCCGCGCCGACGCCGCGAATTTCGGCGGCAGGAAAGAGCGCGCACGGTGCGGCAGTGACCATCATCGCCACCGAGCTGACGAATGCCAGCGCGGCCGACCAAGACGGCGATGGCTGCGACCTCGCGGCCGGGATGTTCGGGCCCGCGGTCAGTGCGTGGATCCGGAAGATGGCGGCCGACTACCTCACCGAGCAACGGGCACAACATCACGCGCGACATGGAGGATGACATCGACAGTCTGCTGCTCAATTGGCCCATAACTATTCCGTTGTAGTTATATACAACAAGGTATTGTTGTTATAACCTACAACATGAAAGCCACGAACATAATCAACACAAGGGCGCCGCTCTCAGAGAACGCCTTTGCCGAAATAGTCGTGTGGGAAGTCCCGAAACGCGTCCCCGGATCTTCCCACGATTTCAAGTATTCGCTTGCGTATGTCGTCAATAATGTGTGCGTGCTGCGACTCGACAACGAAGCCGGCAAAGGGGATCACCTGCACTACGGCAACACCGAGTCTGCGTATCATTTCGTTTCGACCAACGCCCTTCTGAATGACTTCTACAGCTATGTTACGAGGTGGAATGATGAAAACGGTAACGCTTGACGTGCGTTCTTTCGAGGACGTGATAGAGGACTCAAAAGCCGCGCTGCGCGCTCGGAAGCCGCAGGGGGCTCGAATCAGTTTCGCAACGCCGGAGCTGCTGTGGAAAATCTTGACAGTGAAGCGCTGGGAGCTGCTGCGAGCCCTGTGCGGTAAAGAGCCGATGACGCTGCGCGAAGCTGCAAAGCTAGTGGATCGAGACGTGAAGGTGGTTCACGGGGACGTCACTGCGCTGATTAAAGCGGGCGTGCTCCGCCGCGAAGAGGCGGGCGTCGTGTTCCCGTATGACGCGATAAAGGTGGAGTTTTTGGTGCGCGCTGCATGACGTAAGCCCCAGAACACTCGAAATAACCGCAGGCGAGAAGGCGTTGCGCGACTCGGATTATTGGATTATTTGACGGCGGAAGCACCGCTCACGCTTCAAGAAATGCTCGGCTAACGTGGGGGGGGCAACCAACCAGGAAATAATTGACTATGCCCAAAATGAAATTCACTCTAAATAGTCCCGCCAGGGAGCGGTCCATAAAAACCGGGATCGCAGCAGATCCCGACACAAGCGAAGCGAGCCCAGGGGAGATAAGGAAGATGAAACCCTTTCGCCCGGGTCGCCCAAAACTTGCCGCGCCGAAGGAACACGTTTCGTTGCGACACGATCAGCAGGCGCTCAAGCACTATCGCGCCACGGGTGCGGGCTGGCAGAGCCGCGTAAACGCCGATCTTCTCGCAGTCATCACCAAAGCGTCCGCGAAGTCCAAACTATGATTTGAGCGCGCTAAGGAGCACTGGACTTACATCCGGCCCGACTATCTCACCAAAGCGTTCGCCGCTTTATCCACAGGGAAAAAAGCGATGCAAGTGATTGATAGTAAGAGAGAAAACGTGGAGCGGGAAACGAGATTCACACTCAGATCCCAAGCCATTGTAATTGCTAGGTTTCCTGTCCGCCTAGCCTCCAGAATGTCCTAGATTGTGACCTATTTTCGGCGCCATGCCAACGATGTCCCCGAGAGTCGAGCCGCCATACTAACTTGCTAACGCGTTGGCAAAATTTGCCAGATAGCAGTATGCTCTGTACATGGCCACCATGAACATTTCGCTCACGCCCCAACTCGAAAAACTCGTCCACGACCGTGTGAAGTCGGGACGATATACCTCTGCAAGCGAAGTCATCCGCGACGCGCTTCGCTTGCTGGATTCCCGCGACCGAGGCACTGCCCAGCTAAACGCCGATGTGGAGGCGGGCCTGCGCCAACTGGACGCCGGACAATCGCGGCCCTTTGATGCCGATGCAGTCGAGCGCATCACACAGGCCGGACGCGCTAAACTGGCGGCGGTCAAAGCCGGCAAGCCTTGAGATATGCGGTCAACTCGGAACTCGCCGAGGCAGACCTTGCGGACATTTGGGTAGAGATCGCCACCGACGACATCGACACTGCCGATCGGTTTATCCAAGGACTTCGAACCCTGGCACAGAAACTCGCTGAACAACCCTTTATGGGTCGCGTGCGACCCGAATTAGGCCAGGACGTACGAGTGTTTCCGCATGAGCAATATCTCCTCATCTATCGACCAGCGACCCACGGAGTTGGTATCGCTCGAGTCGTGCATGGTGCTCGCGATCTGACAAGCATCGAGGTGCCAAGGCCTGAAGCGTAGTGAATCTCCAAAGGACGGAGCGCGTCCCTCCGCACTTCCGTGGGGAAATGCCAACTGCGCCACTGGTTCCAATTCATCAGGGCCAGCGCATACTTGTTTCGCAGGCACTTGATGGGCGTGACGCGCCTTTGCCGGAGGGAGAAGGATGCCAAGCCCGTATCGAAAATCCAGATGGAAGCCCAGCGGCTCCGGGTTTCCAAGCGCGGTTGCCGGCGACCGGTCAGCCACCTCTGTGGGCGTGCAACGACCGCGCAGCCGCGTTCAGAAATTCGCCGAGCACTTGAAACGGAACCCAACTCCGGCAGAACGCGAGTTTATAAGGATCCTCAACACGGTGGATGCTGGCAAGCTTCGCGACACCTTCACGTGTCAACGACGTGTTGGACGCAAGTGGATTCTGGACGTGTTCTTCTTCAAGCAGTGTCTGGGTATTGAGATCGATGGCGGCTATCACAGCGATCCGAAGCAACGGCGCATGGACGCATTGAAGGAGCATGCGTGCGAAGAAGCCGGCATAACCTTAATTCGGATCACTAATGGCGAGGTCTTCGGTGACCGGGACGTGTTACTGAAAAAAGTGCGAGAGGGCGTGCTGCGGGCGATGCTGCGGGAAAACCCCAAGGGCAGTAACCCCTCGAATAGGTAGTGCACACAGAAAACAAGGGATGCGAGTGCGACAGCCCATTGGCGAGCGTCGCTGAGCAACCGCGGGGGATAAGTGCATTATCTTGGCGGAATTGCCAAGCTATGCATACCAAAACTACCGCAAATCATTGACGCCAAAACGAAAGTTTTGGAGCGGGAAACGAGACTCGAATTCACGCTCCATCTCTTTGAAAAATTAAAATATTTTCGCGATCCAGTCCGATTGCTGTACCGCTTTCGGCGCTTCGGCAACTTTGCGCCTTACGATACACCACCCGCACATCAGAAGTCGAATGTAATCCCGTTGATGTACCTGGGTATGTACCCCAGAGAAGCGCCCTGGCAATACAGTCTTTATCTTCGGCTCCGCGATCGTCTATCTTGACGGCTATGTCCGAGGAAACAACGACTTTGGGTGTTGACGATAGCCTGCTCGAGTCCGCTGCGCGCTGCCTCGACATGAACAGCGTGCGTGCTTTGAGTGAACTGCAGCTGGACGACGCGGCGCGAGCACGACTGGATACCCTGGCGCAAAAGGCGAATGAAGGGCAACTTGCGCCGGAAGAAGCGCGTGAATACGAGCGCTTCATCAATGTAAGCGACATCATCTCCACGCTGCGTTTGAAAGCAGAGAGGCAAGTCGGCGCTCAAGCGCGTATGTGGCTGCGAGGTTACGATGGTTCATGAGTACGGTCTCCTAGCGACGCGACGACTCACGCAGCTGGTCGAAATCTGACAAAAGTCGCTTGACCTCGCGATAACAACCGTCGAATTCCGGCAGACTCATCACTTGCATGCGCAGCCGATCATTCCATCGTTGCTTGAGCGCTTTCTCTACCTGCTCTAGGCGCGGGACCAGCACATCATCTGCGCGGCCTTCGCGGCTCGCCAGCTTTCGGTTGAGTCCGTCAATCAAATCCTCACGATGCGGGATATGTCCTTCATTGGATATGTACCAGAGATCGTAAAGATCTCGCGGCTCCCGTCGCGCGCCGTCGGTGATGGCAAGAGTTTTTTCTACGATGATTTCCGGGAACGAATAGACTTGTAGCGACGTGGCGTTCGGCAAATCAGAGAATTCGTCGTACGTGCCGAGCACCGGCTTTCGCTCCAAAGCAAAGACCACCGTCTCACCTCGAGTGACATCCACTTTGACTTTATTGCCGACGGGGAGCGGTCCCTTATAATCGAAATAGAACGTATCGTTGCGGACGTGTCGAGTGGGTTCGTCATCCGATCGGCGAAATCCAATCTCACTGGCCTCGTATAGCGTGTCGAACACTTCATCGAATGCGCTGAATAGGCTTTCGAGAGGGAGATCGCTTGTTAACGTGAAGTCCAGATCCTCAGAGAATCGGTATTCACCGAAATGCACTCGGCGGAGCGCCGTACCACCTTTGAACGCGAGGGCCTCGGAGAGTACGGGGTGCGAGGCTATCGAGCACAAGAGCCACGCCAAGCGGTAGTCGCGCTCGATGGTGGTTTCCGGGATGCGCAGCGCCAGTTTCTTGCCGACTCGTTCGCAGGCCTCGACGTACAGTCGATTTGCCAATTTGGAAATGTTCTGCTGCCTGATCATCTAGTTGCTAACGGCCTTCTGGATCTCCTCGGCGGATACATTCAAACGTAAGCCCCATTTTGGATTGTGTATTCCGGCCATCGGCAATTGCGGGTCTAATTTGACTGCGCCCGGGAGCAGCCCCGCCTTGAGTTTGGTGACCAGAGCTTCGTCTGCAAGCCCGAGGGTTTCCAGGACAAACCCCATTCGTCGAATGATGGCGGCAATTTTCATCCGATGCGCGTAGCCAACTAGCTTGTCAAAGTTGACTCGCGACTTCGCCATGAAAACCGCTTTCGCCACTTCGACCATCCCGCCGCAGTAATCAGGACGAGCGAATCCGTCAATGAGGGCTCGCTCGAGATCGCTGGCAAATACCGGATGGTTGCTTCCCAGATCGTGAGGGGCAAAGCCAAAGAACTGAGCGTTTCGGGTGGTGACGAAATGAACCATAGCCCCTCCCAGATTTCTCGTCGGAAGGCGATGGGTTGTACTGACGTACACATCGAACGACGGCTGCGTTACCAGACCATGCAGATCCAGAGCAGAGACATGCGACAGATAATAGGGCTTCCCTTCCATGTTGGCGGCGACTATCGCGTATCGATTAGCGAGATGAAAATCGACACTCCCCATTTCAAAAGGAACAAGATTGTAAAGACCCCTTCGGATGGGTGTGATTAGTCCGCGCTTCGACGCAGCGTGCAATATCCCCGCTGCGTGAACGCGGTCCACCTCCATCAATCGGGCAGCGGTATTCAAATCAAAGACCAATCGGTCTTGATCATGCAGTTTCGTGAATAGCAATGAGGTTTTCGGCCCCAAAGTCTTAGTGGCCTTCATGGTATCTCTCACATCGGTAATCGATCAATAATCAATTTATGTTGAATATAATATACGACACCCAGAGATAATGCAAATTATTCAATGATAATCGACCAATAATCAATTATCGTTGAAAACAATAATATTCGAGGAGGCTGCCTGAGGTAGTCGCCCCACGGACGAATGCCCTCCTCCAAAGGATAGAGTACTGTCAGAAATATCACTATATTTCTACCACTTCGAAGCTATCGCCATGCAGACCATCGCCAAACAAGTCCTTGACCACGCTGCCGGACTGCCGGAAGGCACACCTTTGGTCGCCAAAGAACTGTTGCACTTGGGCAGCCGCGCAACCGTAGACCAAGTACTGTCCCGCCTGATGCGGCGTGGCATCCTGCTGCGCGCCGGCCGTGGCATCTATGTGCTCCCCGTCGAAAGCCGCTTCGGGACCCGCGCGCCTTCAGCCGTCAAGATGGTCGAGGGTCTGGCGAACCGGCGTGGGGAAACCATCGTGTCGCACGGCGCAGCTGCCGCCAATGCGCTGGGCCTGACCACACAGGTGCCGATGCGAGCCGTTTATCTCACTTCCGGCCCCAGTCGCCGTTTGAAGTTGGGCGCACAGATGATCGAGTTCCGGCACGCGCCAATTTGGCAACTGATCTTTCCCGGGCGGCCAGCCGGCGAGGTGGTGCGTGCACTGGCTTGGCTGGGTCCAGAAAAAGCCGGTGAAGCAGTCCAGAAACTACGCGCCAAACTGTCCGCATCCGAACTGAAGGAAGTCGCGTCGGCGCGATCGCGCTTGCCGACGTGGATGGCTCAAGAGGTCAGCGCCCTGGTGAGTCATGGTTAAGTGTCCACCGCCGAACGCCTGGGACGCACTCAACGCCGCAGCTAACACATCGGGCCTGCTGCCCCATCTACTGGAAAAAGACATCTTGGTGGTCTGGTCGCTGAAAAGATGCGCTTATGTCCGCTACCGCTCTCGTGCGCGGCATGAGCGTCTTCACCCGCAACGTGGGCGACTTGGAGTCCACCGGGTTTCTCCAACTGAATTTCCGCGGAAAACAGGGACGCGCCAGCCTCCATTTGATTAACCTAAGCCGATAGGTTATTCTATCACATGAGTCGGGTATTCATCTCTGAGGCGACAGGGGCCGGGATCTACGTCTTCTCGGACGACCATTGTCCGGCGCACGTCCATGCTCGACACCGCGGTGAGGGCTGGATCGCACGCGTGAGATTCTCTTACCTCAGTAGTACGCTGGAACTGATCAGCATTGCCCCGGTCAAGAACATTCCTCTACAACGCGTAGTGAACCACCTCTTGAGCGATGTTCAGGAGCGACTACCGGATTGTCGGCGCAGCTGGTGGTTGACGCGAAGAACAACTTGTTTGGTTAATCAGTGGGCCGTGGTGGACGAACATGGAAGAGTCGAGCTTCTCTCGAAACCCACCCAGAGTGCGAAGCAGATCGCCGAGGCTCAGTACGATCCCGCGAACGAGCAGCTTCGCGTGGTCTTTCGGGATGGCACAACGGAAGAGGTGAGATTACGACGATGAACACACAACCGATCAGCGATGCCGAGTACGCCACGGCGCTTGTCACCGGCCGAGCCGAATCAGAGACCGAAATTCGGGCACAAGCCGCTCGCTACGTCCCTGAGCGGGATGCCATCGAAATCGTCACGAACCGTAATGCTGGCTTCTTGATTCCACGGCAGTGGATCGGTGCACTACAGGACGTGCCAATCGAGGAGCTGGGTAATCTCGAAGTGTGGCCAGACGGCTCGGCGATCGAACTCGAAGACCGAGACATTCACATCAGCGTCCACGGTCTCCTGACGGCGATCTTGCCTGCAATGCTGCCCTCGCGAACCGTCGCCGCCATCTTTGCGAGCCGCGGCGGCCAAGCGACCTCGCGCGCGAAGCGGCTCAGCTCGAAAGTCAACGGTCGCAAAGGCGGTCGACCAAGAAAGAGAGCAACGGCTGACGTCACATGACTTCAGCGCGCTCGCAAAGTCGCGTGACCGACAACTATCAGTTGCTGCGCGCCGCAATCGACGCCCCAGACGGGTTCGGCCGATTCGAACATCGCAAGATGGTCGAAGATGTTGCGCGCAAGTACTCTCACAGCATCGTGTACCGGCCTCGAGAAGGAAGGTACATGCGTCACCTACGCGCTCGGGTTAACCGAAGACGCCATCTATCGGTTCGTCGCCACTCGCTTTCAGCGAAAGATATTTGCAGGTCGCGACCTCATTGAGTGGTTAGTTCAACATCACCTGCGAGAGATTGAACCTCCGTACTCGCACTGCCTCGCGCTATATTTCTCGGATAACAAATGGGAGCACGTCGGTGTCGTATCTTCGGCCGGACGAGTCGTCTCCCAATGGGGGACTTTCCCAGTCTACGACCACCCTCTTTTGGAAATTCCAGCCCGTTACGGCGATGCAGTTCGCTACTTCCATTCACCTGGGAAGGCCGAAGCTCTTCGACTGTTTCTTGAGTACGCCAAAACATGGGGTCTGTCCGACAGCGACATTGATGTCGCAATACGTGCGGCCGGCGACAAATGATTATCGGGAAATTCCTACAGTTTTTCGACAGCTGGTCTTTTGAGTCCGGTTGGACGGAATTTCCATACTGAGTGCTCGGGACGGGTTTCCTTGCATTGTGGAACGAGGTGTTATTCCTCATCAAGCCGTCAAAGTGTTTAGTTGCAAAGTCGGTACCGGCGGTGCCGGATTATGGAATCTGAGAGAGCCATACACATTCTCTCCTGACTTTTTATGTAGATATTATCACCGGGAGTATTTTCGCGACGGCGACGGCCATTTGGTTGTTGCGTTCCGTCGAATATCAGCGGGACATGCCCGCGCAATCGACTAATGGGCAAGGAAGCGTTATGGGAACATCGTTATCAGAAGCAACCGGGCTACTGCTGACCGGCAAGAAGCTTGCCTGGAACAAGCATAAAGATCACAAGGCAGGATCAATCGCGCTCGACAAACCCGAACAGCGTCGCTTGCTTGAGTTCCTGCTGGCGGCCGATTCCAACAAAGTTGCCAGCGGCGACGAAACCCTATTCGCAGGACTCCTCGCAACGTGGGAAAACATAGACCATGACCCGGCGAAAACTAAAGCCGCAGGCGGCGGCAAAGCCAGCACACAATCGTGGCGGCTAGACCGCATCGAGGCTTTCGGCTTTGGCGGGTTGACAATCTTTGGTGGCAAACCGTTCGACCTCTACATTGGCGGCAGCAACTGGTGTCTCGAGGGCCAAAACGGCTCCGGTAAAACCTCCCTCGTGAGCGCGATCCTATGGGCGCTGACAGGCAAGCGCATCCGCGAACATGAAGGGCCGGTAGACGAGCGCGGTGCACGCGAGGATGTCCTAAATGACGATGGGACAAGAATCGGGAACTGGCCGCCGCTGGCAGCCTACCCAATGAGCATCTCGGACCTCGGAAAGCAAGCCGAAGTGTGGGTGCGGCTTACCTTCAAGGCAGCGGACGGTGATATGGCAATGGCCTATCGCCGAATGATTAGCCCCCCGCTTGGCGACGCGCAGCTCGAAGAGCAGATTGATCCCCAGTTAGAGACGGCGCTCCGCCTTGCTGAAATCGGCGTCTTGATGCCGGCGCGGCTTACTAAGATCGGCTTCGGCAAAAACAGCCTAACACTCTATGAGGCGGTTAAGCAGCTTACGGGGCTCGACCAGCTGTCCGATGTTGCCGAAGGCTGCGCCGCCTTCGGAGCCGGTAACCGCAAGTTCATGAAGTACGCCAAAGACCAAGGCATCGAGAATTACGAACGCAGGTTCGCAGAAAGTATTGCCAGCGCGAAACAATTGGCAGAGGAATTCGAGTTAAAGCTACCCGAGGTAATCGGTCTCGGGGAAAAAAATATGGATGTAACGCTCAAGGAGGCCGCAAAAATGGCATCCGAGGGCGCGGGGAAGCATCTTGAGACCCTGAAAAGCGAAATCTCCGCGACGATCGACACTTCCACAGCCGAGGGACGCAACGCTGTCAAAACGGCAGTGTCGAGTGCGCGCGGACTAGTCACACAGGGACCGAAAGCTGTTCCCCTATTTCAGACCTGGAAGGCCCTGACGGACGCCGCTTCGGACGCTGGTTTCGCTAGCCTACCGGTCGCGTTGGAAACGGCCAAGGCGAATATAACCACAGGTTTGGAATGGCACAACCGCCAGACAGCTGACGGCAAGCTGCGACTCAAGGCACTGGCTGCACAGAGCTTCACTCCCGTGAAGGGCGCCGACGCCGATTGCCCTCTGTGTACGGCGCCGCTCGATGACGAAGCAAAGAGGGCGCTGTCGGTCGAGTTGGAAGAGCTGAAGACGAATGCCGCCGCCGCCGAGAGAAAAATCGCCGACGTGTGTCGCGGGATCCGAGAGTCGGTAACGCGAACGTTGCCTAACTCTATAAGCGATTCACGGACCTCGATCGACAAGATGGACCCCGCGGAATCGTACGTCACCGCTGTGCAAGAGAAGTTCGTCACCGACAAGCCATTCTCGAGCATCCTGACCGGGCTCGCCTCCTCGGTGAAGGCGCGAGTCGAGAGCCAAAAGAGCGATCTCCCTCACTTCACCTACGGGGAATTCAAGCCGACAGACGACGAGCCGGAGCCGGTGACGAAGCTGCGGCATGAAATTCATGTACTAGAACGCCTGATCGCGCTAGTGAAGTGGTGGAAGACTGCCCGACCGGCTTTCGGCAACGCATGGAGCGCGATAATTGGCAAGAAGCAAGAGGACGGAACTTTACCGGCCGACAGCGTGGAAGGTAAACTGGTTGTGCTTGAGCAAGCGTTGGAGCACGCCCGGCCGCTCGATGATTTATCCAAGCACCTAGGCAACGCTGCAGCGACGGTAGCGACCTGGGACCAGATTGTCGCCGCGCAAAAGACGCGAGAAGCGATCAAAGAGGCGCTGGAACCCCTCAAGGCCTTGCGACTACTAGTCGCAGCGGAAACCGCCAGCTCTATTGCCACGCTGTCGGGCACCATCAATTCAATCTGTGAGCGAATTTGTTTGAAGGAGCGACTTGCTTACGAGCAAGCAGTCATTGGCAGGAAAGAAATCAGCGTTACCGGAAGTTTCACCCCTGGCATGCGCATCGACGCAGCCCTCGTCGCCAACACTTCGTGGTTGCGCGATCCTGTGGTCGTTCGTCTTCGCCCTCCGTGAAGAGACGCTTAATGCAATGGGTTTCAATCCACTACCACTTGTGGTGCTTGATGATCCGCAAGGAACCTTCGATCCGCGCAACAAGCGCAAATGGGCACAGGAGTTGGTGCGCAGTGCCAACATGCCGACCGCCGGCCTTCTCAGCTCGCAGCTCATCGTGGCGACGCATGAACGTAATTTCTACCAAATGATGATGGATCACGAAAAATTCAGCGCACAACAAGGCCTCATAGGTGGCGTGAACAAGGTTTCCGGCGTCGCTACAATCGCCAATGGCGGCGAACTTCAGCGACTGTATGACGAGGCAAAGAAAAATAACGACGACGCCAAGGCCCGCGAATTCATCCGCAAGGTCCGCATTTACTGCGAAGACTTGATCAAGTTTATGCTGCGCAGCGTCAGCAACCAGATCCCCGATATGACCCTTAACAAGCTCAAAGAGGAACTGAAAAAGCTGTGCAAAGATCATGTCGCTCCTTTCGATCGGAAGGCGTTCGACGGGCTTATCAGCGCCCTTAACGAGAGCCAGAAAGCTATTCAGTATATCAACGAGCCCCACCATAAAGATGATGAGAGCTTCGGTGTCGCCGAGGCCGACACGGTCAAGGAATACTGGGACAAGACGCTGCTCGACAAAATCCACGCTGCTTTCGTCGTCTTCGACAATTTCGAGCTATACATGGGTGAGCCGCGCACTTTTTCGTGGGCGAAAAACATCATCGAATTCCCGGATGGCTACAGGAGCAAAGTTAAAGAAGCCGAAATGCAGCAGACTGGCATCGCCGCAGCAGCAAAAACTGGCGGCCGTGCTGGCGACGGCATCTTAACCGTGAATGAATGGGACGCGGGCGAAAAAATTACACTGCCGAACCATGATGTATTCCAACTTGCGGCTGGCACTCTCGACCCTGTTGCGAACGTGGGCGACATCATCATCGTCAGCAACTATGCGACGATTAACCCACGCAACCTGGTGGTGGCTGCCTGGGGCAGCATGCTGTTGGCACGCCGCTTGAATAAGCCTGACAATCACTCAGAGATTGCTGTCTTGACCGGGCAAGCCGTCGATCCGTACGCGTTGCCCCAACCAGTGATCGTACAGCCCGACACAAATTTTCGAAAAATCGTCGGCACGATCTTCACGTCGCATCTTCTGCCTGTGCCGCCGATTGACCCCGAACGCGAGTTCGTCGCGGTTCCTGATCCCAATATCCTAGATAAAACGCTGAAAGGCGCTCGACTGTTTAAGGTCGAGGGGCGGAGCGCCGAGCCCATTGCACTTGAAGGGCAGTTTCTTATCACCCGCAACAAACCTGTGAAGCCCGACGCCATGGCCGCTCTCGATGGACGACTGGTTGTCGGCATCGATGAAGACGGCGCGCGGTATTTCAAGCGACTTCGCTGTCACCAAAAGATCGTGGTGCTGGAGAGCCTGAACCCGGACGGGCAAACCGCGGCACAGGTTCTGAGCTTGGACGGGTCGCATTCCTTGCCGAAAATCATGGAGGCACTGGAAGTCATTGGAGTTCTATTTGAGTTGCCAAGCGCGAAATCATAGGCCAGAAGCGCCTAAGGTTCCCGGAGCGGTCCGCTATTTTTTTTCCTCTTCTGCTTGTGTGTGACAGCGATCGACGGACGCGCGGCCGGTGTGCCCCATCAACCGCCCTCCTCAGTTCAAGCCTAACGCGATCAACACCGCCCCCGCGGCCTCGTTAATGTTTTTCGCAGTGACAACATCCACGGGCGAACGCCCCTCTGGTCCCGCCAGAGGTTCTGACAAGGCTCGATAGAGGGTCCACGCATCAACTTCCGTGCGCTGCAGGACGGTATGAATCAACTGCAGACGCACGGGATCAAGCTGCCAATCGGGGATTCGCTGCCCTCGATTTCCGATGTTCAGCGATAAAAGACGACGGCCTTGGATCTCTCGGTTGATCTGATGGCGGGACTTCCCAGCCAACTTGGCGAACACGGGTAGTGGCAGATTGTGCGGCTCTTCAAACATCGCCAGCATCTTGGCACGCTCGCGCTGGATGTCCGTGAGTGCGGGTTGAGGACGCTGGTCAGTACGCGAAACGATCATCATCACCGCCGGTGTCATCGGCATCACGCTTGAACCGTTTGAAGCTTCCGGTGTTCCTGTGCCAAGGCTTGCCCCTTCATAATGGATAGGGCGCCCGCCGCCCTTCGTGGAAAGCTGTGACCCCACGATTTGAACAGATTCGGGCGCGGACATTGCGGCCGCTCCCGGGCGACCCTGACTCTCCCACTGGTCCAGCCGATCCGCCCAGTCCTGCATCATGCGTCGGCGCTGTTCGACGTACTCCGCATGGTTGAAAGCCTTCCTCACCTGATTGGGATCGGTGTGCGAGAGTTGGGCGTCGATCCATTTCGTGCCGTAGCCGATTTCATGCAGCGCGGTGGAAATCGTGGCGCGTATGCCGTGTCCGGTCAGTTGGTCTCGGTAGCCCATCCGGTGCAGTGCACGGTTGAGCGTATTTTCGCTCACCCGCTCCTCTGGGTCACTGCGATGAGGTAAGAGATACCGTGCGGCTGGGGGTTTTGCCTCCAGCAGTTGCCGAACAATCGCGATGACCTGCCGGGACAGCGGCACAATGTACGGCGCAATGTCTTTAGTCTTCCAGACGCAGACGTTGTTGAAGCTGTTTCACCATCACGGGCGGGATGATCCAAAGCCCGCGCTCCAGGTCGAACTGTTCGGCATCGCCGAGCGCAACTCGCCGGTTCGTACGCCCGTCAGCAACAACAGCCGCAACCCCGATCGCGTAGTGAGGTCGCCACCGTACTTTCACAGCTTGCACAAAAATGCCGGCAACTCCTTTATGCGCAGGAAGGGATTGTGCGTGACCGGGGCCTGGGGTATCGCCACGATGTCGAGATCGTTGGCCGGATTGGTCTCCAGGTTCACCTCCACCATCGCGTACCGGAACAGCTGGTTCAACCACGTCCGACACTTCTCGGCCGTGGTCAGGGCATTCCGCCGCTCGATCTTGCGCAGCACCTCCACCAAGTCCCTCCGTGCGACGTCGAAAATCGACCGCCGACCGAGGGTGGGTAGGATGTCCTTGGCGAAAATCCGGTCGATCTGCGAGAGCGTGCTTTGGCGACCGGTCTTTAAGCTCAATGCTTTGAAATCGCGCCACAAGTGAAAGACGGCCTCGAACGTGGTCGCGCCCGCGACTTGGGCTGCCGTGCGCTCGCACAGCCGACGAGCGCGCGGATCGATGCCTTTGGCCAACAAGGACCGAGCTTCGTCCCGCCGGGCACGGGCGTCTCTCAAGCCGATTTCCGGGTATCTGCCGAGCGAAATGCGCTGTTGTTTGCCGTCCCAAGAGAATCGGAAGTACCAGTACTTGGTGCCTTTGGCTCTGACAAAGAGTGACAAGCCATCCAAGTCGTTGAGGGTGTAGTCCTTGCCCTTGGCCCGAGCCAGCCGGACGGTGGTATCCGAAAGTGCCATATCCATCTTCTCCTGCTTGTGAACAGGGTCAGATGATCATCTCGGCGCCCACTGCTCTCAACCCAAAAACCGGTGCGGACTATACCCGATTTTATGTACTGATTTATGTACTAAAAAGTCGTGGAAGTCGGTGGATTTCCCTGGAACTCAGTGGACAATATTGGGTAATGTCAGAGGGGTCAAAACCCCTAGAGATCAACGACTTGTGGACTTCCATGGACTCGCATGGAACTCAGCAGAACAAAATAATTGGAGCGGGAAACGAGACTCGAACTCGCGACCTCAACCTTGGCAAGGTTGCGCTCTACCAACTGAGCTATTCCCGCGCAGGCCACCAGCGCCCGAAACAGACGCGCAATTGTAGGGCCGGTTCGCGCGGAGTCAAGCCGAACGCGGTCGAAAATATCGCTAAGGTATTGAGTCAGGCGATATTTCCGGCAAGATGCGCGGATGAACGTGTCCGTGTACGACATTCTGTCCCACACCCCCCCGTGGGTATTCATCTTATTGGCCTATCTGACATGGATCGGCCTGCTGCGCCTGCGTCCCGGCGTCAGGCAGCTGGGGCGGATTTGGATCACGCCCGCCATTTTCATCGTCTGGGGGCTGGTCGGCTTATTCCACAGACCCGGGGATTTCTCGTTCATTTTGGCGCACTGGACCGTGGGCGCCGTGGTCGGGGCCGCGCTGGGCTCGCTGGGCGGCATGCGCCTGATCGTGGACCGCCCGCGCCAACTGGTGCGGCTGCCGAGCAGCATCCTGCCCGTCGTCCGCATTCTCATCATATTCGGCGCGCATTACAGCCTGCAAGTGGCCGCCGCACTGCACCCCGACCACCGCGCGGCGCTATTGACCTGGGATATCTACGTGTCCGGGGCCAGCGCCGGCTACTTCCTCGCCTGGTCGGTGCGGTTTCTGCAAGCCTACCGTAAGGCGCCCCAAGCCGACCTGGCGCCCATCATCCCGCTCAAAGCCTAGATTGCACTCAAAGCCTGTCGCTGCCGCGCAGCTCCGGCCACGCCAACCGCAGATACGAGACCATCGACCACAGCGTCAGCACCACCGCGACCGCGGTCAGGCCCAAGCCTAGCTGGTAGACCGGGATGCCGAACAAGTTCTGCCGGAACAGCAGGAACGACAGGCCGACGATCTGCATGATGGTCTTGTACTTGCCCAGCAGCGAGACCTTGACGCGGGCACGCGCGCCGATCTCGGCCATCCATTCGCGCAGCGCCGATATGGCGATCTCGCGCCCGATGATGACGATGGCGGCGATGGCCATGAACCAGCGCGGATCGCGGCTGACGATCAATATCAACGCGGCCGCGACGATGAGCTTGTCCGCGACGGGGTCCAAAAACGCCCCGAGGCGCGAGGTTTGCCCCAGCTTGCGTGCGTAGTAGCCGTCGAGCGAGTCGGTGATGCCGGCGAGCGCGAACGCGGCGCAGGTCGCCGGATCCGCCCAGGGATACGGCAACAAATAGAACAGCAGCACGATCGCGGGGATCATCAGAATCCGCAGCCACGTCAACGTGTTCGGCAGATTCCAATTCGATGCGGCCGGACGGCCGCCGTCACTGCCCGGGGTGGAGGTGCTCATAAATTACCTGAGCGAGCTCCCGTCCGAGACCGCGAATCTGCACAAAATCGTCGATGCCGGCACGCAGTATTCCTTGCAGACCACCGAATTGCTTCAGCAGCTCGCGTCGTTTGACGGGCCCCAAGCCCGGAATGGTTTCGAGAATCGACTGGTTATGCCGTTTCGCCCGCTTGCGCCGGTGTCCCGCGATCGCAAATCGGTGCGCCTCGTCACGCACGCGCTGAATCAGGTGCAAAGCGCTGGAATCCGGCGGCAGTATAGTGGGGGTCTCCTGGCCCAACAAGAACAGTTGTTCCTGGCCGGGCCTGCGATCGGCGCCTTTGGCCACGCCGATCAGCGTGATTCCTTTGACGCCGAGTTCGTCGATGACTTTGGCCGCCTCCGCGAGCTGCCCCTTGCCGCCGTCGATCAGGAGCACGTCCGGGGCCGTGATTTCCCCGTCGCGGACGCGCTTGTAGCGGCGGGTCAACGCCTGATACATCGCGGCATAGTCGTCGCCGGGCTGAATCCCGGCGATATTGAACCGCCGGTAATCGTTCTTGAGCGGCCCTTCCACGCCGAACACCACGCACGAGGCCACGGTGTCCGTGCCGCCCGTATGGCTGATATCGAAGCATTCGATGCGATTCGGCGCTGCATCGAGATCGAACGCCTCGCGCAGTTCCTCGAGGCTCGATTCGATGCTGGCCCGCGCCAGGCCCCGCATCTTCAACGCCTGCTCGGCATTGTTGCGCATCATCTCGAGCCAGCGTGCCCGGATGCCGCGTACCGAGGAGGTGATGCGCACCTTGTGCCCCGCGCGCTCGGCCAGCGTCGCCTCGAGTACCTCCATGTCCTCGAAATCCCGCTCCACCAGGATCTCCGGCGGCGACTCGCGCTCCAGATAGTACTGTCCGACGAACTGCGCCAGGACTTCGGGTATTTCCGCGAACGGTGCTCTCGGGAAGAACGTCGTACTCCCGAGACTGCGGCCGCCGCGCACGAACATGAGCGCGACGCAGTACTCGCCGTTGCCCGCGGCGACGGCGATGACATCGGCATCGTGGTCGTTGCCGGCCGTCACGATCTGTTGCGACTGGATGATCTTGAGATTCGCGAGTTGGTCGCGCAGCCGCGCAGCGTCCTCGAAATTCAGTTGCTCGGCGGCCGCCTCCATGCGCCGCCCGAGTTCCTGCTGCACTTCGTCGTCGCGGCCTTCCAGGACTTTGATGGCGGCGGCAGCGTCGCGCGCGTAGCTGTCCTTCGAAATCAGCCCGACGCACGGCGCCGTGCAGCGCTGGATCTGGTACTGCAGGCAGGGTCGCGAGCGGTTGGCAAAATACGAGTCCTCGCAATTGCGCAGGCGGAACAGCTTCTGCAGTTGTTGCAGCGTCTCGCGCACCGCGCCCGCCGACGGGTAGGGTCCGAAGAATCGGCCGGGCTCCTTGCGCGAACCGCGATAGAAGCTCAGGCGGGGAAATTCGTGCCCGGTCGTCAGGTGCACGAAGGGAAAGCTCTTGTCGTCGCGCAACACCACGTTGAAACGCGGCCGGTGCTTCTTGATGAGATTGAATTCGAGGAGCAGAGCCTCCGTATCCGAATTCGTGATGGTGACTTCCATGTGCGCCGTGCGCGCCACCAGCGCCTGAACCTTGGGCTGGACGTTGCTCGGTTGAAAGTACGAGCCCACGCGGCTCTTGAGATTGCGGGCCTTGCCGACATAGAGGATGTCCCCTTGGTCGTCCAGCATGCGATACACACCCGGCCGAACCGGCAGGCTGTCGACGAAGGATTTCGCGTCGAAGGCGGGTGCGTTCACGCTCATGCGGCCGGCGCGCTCGCCGCGGCCACCGCGATCTGTAGGGCGCGCGCGACCACGGCCTCGAACATGGGCGTCGTCAGGCGGCGCGTTTGCGTGTTGTAGCGGCTGCAATGATAGGAATCGACCAGCACCCGTCCATCCTCGAGCACGTGTTTCGCGCCGTGCGCGAATTTGAACTGCTTGGCGGGCAGACCATACGCCCGCAGTACCGCCTCGTGCGCAATGGCGCCGAGTGCCAGCAGCGCGCGAACGCGGGGACTGCGGGTCAGTTCAGTGTGCAGGAAACCGTTGCAGGTCTTGATCTCCATCGGCAACGGCTTGTTCGCCGGCGGCAAACACTTCACCGCATTGGTGATCCGCACGTCGATCAGTTCGAGGCCGTCGTCGGCCGCCGTCGATACGGGCCGGCTCGCCAGGCCAAATTTGAACAGCGTCGCATACAAGAGGATGCCGGCGTGATCGCCGGTGAACGGACGGCCGCTGCGATTCGCCCCGTGCATGCCGGGCGCCAAACCGACGATCAGCAGCCGCGCCTTCGGATCGCCGAAGGGCGGCACCGGTTTGGCGTAATAGCCGGGGTGCGCGGCGCGGACCCCGTCCAGGAACGCGGCAAGACGCGGACACTGTCGGCAACTGGGATCGAAAATTTTGCTCATGAAGCGATCGAGACCACGTGCGTTGCGTCGCACGCACCATAAAAAACGGGCCACGCGGAATTGATCCGCGTGGCCCGCCATCGAGTGCGCCTGGAATTTGGACTAACCCGAGCGCAACCCAAACTTTGCCACCGCGTGGCGATGAAAATCTGCAACCCGCCCAACCAGCCAGCGGAGTCTTGTTGGACCACGCGGCGGACAAAAATTCCCGCGGCACCGCAAATTTTGCAGGAAGCCCTGCAAAATCGGCAAAGTCGCGCGTAAACAAGCGAAGCGGGAAAGATTTGCAAGTCAGAATATCACCTGCGTACCGCTAGGCAACCCGGTTTTTCCAAAACCGCTGACCGCTAGGTAGATGAGTTCTAGGTTATTCGCCTAAGTTATTGATCTACAAAACTTTGAATATGAATTTATTGTCAAAATCTCAGCCACGAGCTTGCGCGGCTGTCCGCCTGCTGGCCACGGCGTGGCGCGCTATCAACATGGCCAGTTCCAGCGCCTGTTCGGCGTTCAACCGCGGATCCACCGGCGACTTGTAGGCACGCGCCAAATCGGCTTCGGCGAGTCCGCGCGCGCCGCCGATGCACTCGGTTACATCCTCGCCCGTGAGCTCGATGTGCACCCCGCCCAACATCGAACCCAACTCCTCGTGGATGCGGAACGAGGCTTCGACCTCGCCCAGGATATTGTCGAAGCGCCGGGTCTTCACGCCGCCCGCGGTGGTTTCGGTATTGCCATGCATGGGATCGCAGACCCACAGCACCTGCGAGCCGGCGGCGCGTACCGCATCGATCATCTCCGGCAGGCGTTGCTCGATGTCCTTGATGCCGAAGCGGTGAATGAACGTCAGCCGGCCCGGCTGATTCTGCGGGTTCAACACCTGCACCAGCTGTTGCAGCCACTCGGCGCTCATCGCCGCGCCCACCTTGACGCCGATGGGGTTCGAAATGCCGCGAAAATACTCGATGTGCGCGCCGTCGATGTTCGCCGTGCGCATGCCGATCCACGGCATGTGCGTCGACAGGTTGTACCACTTCTTCTGGCGCTCGATGTAGCGCGTCTGCGCCTGTTCGGAGAGCAGATGCAGGCCCTCGTGACTGGTGTAGAAATCGCCGCGCGTCACCGCGTGTACCCGCTGTCCGCTCATCGACTCGAAGAAATCGAGCGACTCGCCGATCGAATCGACGATTTTCTGGTAGGCATCCCGCAGCGGCGCGTGCCGCAGGAAGCTCAGGTCCCAATATTCGGGATGATGCAGATCGGCAAATCCGCCGTCGATCAGCGCCCGCACGAAATTGAGCGTGAGCGACGCGCGCTCATAGCCGCGCAGCAGCAGTTCCGGATCCGGCTCTCGCTCGGCGGCGGTGAAGCCGGGTCGGTTCACGTTGTCGCCGCGATAGCACGGCAGCGTGATCCCGTTCTTCGTCTCGGAATCGGCGGAGCGCGGCTTGGCATACTGGCCGGCGAAGCGGCCCACGCGAATCACCGGCTTCTTCAGGCCCTGCAGCAATACCAGGCTCATCTGCAGCAATATCTTCAGCCGGCGCGCGATATTGTCGGATTCGCAATCGGCGAAGCTTTCGGCACAGTCCCCGCCCTGCAGCAGGAATTGCTCGCCGCGCTGCGCCTTGGCGAGCTTGGCGCGCAGCGCTTCGACTTCCCACGACACCACCAGGGGCGGCAGACGGCTGAGCGAGGCTACCGCCCGCTCGAGCGCAACCGGATCGGCATATTTTGGCTGCTGGGTGGCAGGCAGACCGTGCCAGGTCGCCGGATGCCAGTTGGTCAATGCGAGGCTTTTGGACATACCGGCGATGCTACGTCAAAATGCCGCCCCAACCAACATGCCGGGCCCCTTTGCGGCCTTTCGACCATCGAGAATTCCTATGCATAAAATCGGCGAAACGCTCAAGGCGCTCGGTCTGCACGAGCTCAATTCAGGCACTTGGTCGGGAAGCCACGGCTGGAGCCGCGATACGGCCGGGGCGCTGATCGAATCCTTGAATCCCACCACCGGCCAACGGCTGGCGCAGATTCGCGGCGCCACCGGCCAGGACTACGAGCAGGTGCTGACGGCCGCGGTGCACGCCGCCAAGCAATGGCGTCAGGTACCGGCACCGAAGCGCGGCGAGATCGTGCGCCTGATGGGAGAAGAGCTGCGGCTGCACAAGAACGCGCTCGGCAGCCTGGTGTCGCTCGAGAACGGCAAGATCAAGGCCGAGGGCGACGGCGAGGTGCAGGAGATGATCGACATCGCCGACTTCGCGGTGGGCCAATCCCGCATGTTGTACGGCAACACCATGCATTCGGAGCGAGCCCAGCACCGGATGTACGAGCAGTGGCATCCGCTGGGTATCGTGGGCGTGATCTCGGCGTTCAACTTCCCCGTGGCGGTGTGGTCCTGGAATGCGTTCCTCGCCGCCATCGGCGGCAATGTCGTGATCTGGAAGCCCTCCCCCAAAACCTCGCTGTGCTCGCTCGCCGTGCAGAACATCTGCAATCGCGTGCTCGAACGCCATGCGCTGCCGCCGATTTTCCAGCTGTTCATCGACGCCGGGACCGAACTCGCGGCCCGCTTCGTCGACGATAAACGCGTCGCACTGATCTCCTTCACCGGCTCGACTCACGTGGGCCGGCAGGTGGGCATGCGCGTGGCCGAGCGCCTGGGCAAGAGCCTGCTCGAGCTCGGCGGCAACAACGCCATCATCGTGGACGAATCCGCCAATCTCGATCTCGCGGTACCGGCCATCGTCTTCGGCGCGATCGGCACCGCCGGCCAACGCTGCACCTCCACCCGCCGCGTGCTGGTGCACCGCTCGCGTGCCGCCGAACTCGAGCGACGCTTGGTTGCCGCATATGGCCAGGTGTGCATCGGTGACCCGTTGGAGCCGGACACCTTGATGGGTCCGTTGATCGATGCGGGCGCGGTGTCGCGCTACCAGGCGGCGGTGGCCGCGGCGCAGGCCCAAGGCGGCACGCTGCTGTGCGGCGGCAACGTGCTGCAGCGGCCCGGCAACTTCGTCGATCCCGCCATCGTGCGCGCCAGCGCCGACATGCCCATCGTCGCCACCGAGACCTTCGCGCCCATCCTCTACCTCGTGACCTACGACTCGCTGGACGACGCGGTGGCGTTGCAAAACGCCGTGCCCTACGGCCTCTCCTCGGCGGTGTTCACGGACCGACTGCAGGTGGCCGAGCGCTTTCTGTCAGCCGAGGGCAGCGATTGCGGCATCGCCAATGTCAATCTCGGCACCTCCGGCGCCGAGATCGGCGGCGCGTTCGGCGGCGAGAAGGACACGGGCGGCGGCCGCGAGGCCGGCTCGGATTCCTGGAAGGCCTATATGCGGCGCCAGACCAACACCATCAACTGGAGTTCGCAGCTGCCGCTGGCCCAGGGCATTCAGTTCAACGTGTGAGCCCCGCCCTGCGCCGCGCATGCCCGCTTACCGCGTGTGAGCCACGCCCCGCGCCCGCGTGAGCCGCGCCCCTGCAGCGTGGGCCAACGTCAGCGCGTAAGCCACGCCTCGATTTCCGCGGCGCGCGCCGCCAGGCGCGCCGCCGAGACCGGCCCCAAGGTCTTCAACTCCTGTGCATATAGGGACACGCGGTACTCCTCGATCCATGAGCCGAGCGCATCGAGCTGCGGAATCCAACGCAGTTCCGCGGCCACCTGCGTTTCCAGATGTCGTAGCCGCGTGGTCCATTCGGCAATTTCGCGCGCGATCGGCGGCGGCTCGCTGCCGCGCGCGAACAGACGTTGCCAGCGCCGCTCCTCGGCCTTGAGATACCGTGGCAACTGCCGCAGCCCATCAGCGGCCAGATTGACGACGGAGTCGGCGCTGAGCAGCCGGCTCAGATGGTCGCGGCTCTCCTGCGCCAGCGCCGACAACGAAGCGGCCCGAGGATCGTCCAGCAGACGCCGCACTGCGCGCGCCTCATTGAACCAAGTGAGCGCGCTGGCCGTGATCTCGGCGAGCGCCGGATAGAGCCGCTCGCGGCCCTGATCCAGCGCGGCGTCGAACGCCGCCCGAGTGCACAGCGCCGCCGCGCCCGACCACGTCGCATCCTGCGCCGCTGCGCCGACGCCAGCACCCGCACCGACATCCGCGCCCACGCCAGCACCCACGCTTGCGCCGGCACTCGCGCCCATGCCCGCACCAGCACCCACGCCCGTGCCAACACCCGCACCGACGCCCATGCGCGCGCCCGCAGCACGCGGCGCATCGTTGTCCGGCGCCCCGGCGGCCGGCCCATCGGCGTCGTGGAAACACGCGCGGCGAAACACCAGCTGCAGCAGCGCGTCGACCAACCCGTCGCCGAGATACGGCCGCGCCGCCAGCATCAGCGGCACATCGCTGCTGATTTTCTTCGCCAGGTCTTTCGCCTGCCGTTCCAATACCAGCCGCGCGAGGTACACCGCCGCCTGGCGCCAATGGCGCCGCGCCTCCGGCGCCGTCCACTCGAACGCGAACTCGAGTACGCCGTCGCGCCGCGCCAGCGTCGGATACACGGTCACGAATCCCTGGGAGAGTTCGATCGCCGCCGTCGCGGGCAGTGCCTCCCATTCGAAACGACGCCACGGCGCGGCGTGCGCCTGGCGCGCCTCGCGTTCCAGGTCCGCGCGCGCACGCGCGGCGCAACGCCGGCGCAGCAACCCGAGATCGCTGCCCTGAAGCAGCTCCTTCCCCTCCTCCATCACCGCCAGTTGCGCGGTCAGGTGCGCGGGCACCGCCTGCACGTCGAATCGAATGAGCGAGCTGGGAATGCCCCGCACGTCTCGCAGATACTCGGTGAGCCGTTGCAGGTTGGTCGACGGCCCACCCATGCGTGCCATGAAATCCGCCGCCGTGGCCGCAATCGGAATCAAGCCGCGGCGCGCGTCCTTGGGCAACGAGCGCAACAACGCCTCGACACGCGGCCCGGCCAGGCCAGGCACCGCGGCATCCACATCGGCCCGCGTCAGAGTCGGCAACGCGAGCAAGGGCACGTTGAGGGTCGCGCCGTCACGCAGCTCGCCGGGCGCGAATCGGTACTGCACCGGCACGCTCAACGCCGGCAGCGCCACCCGCTCGGGAAACTGCGCCAGCGCCTGCGCATCCGGGCGGCGCGCGAAGATGTCGTCCGGCCCCAGCGTGAGCACGGCGCGCTCGGCGTCGGTCAGATGCCGCGTGAAGTAGTCCAAGGTCGCCGCGCTCGACACCTGGCGCGGCAGGTGGCGATCGTAGAAGGCGACGAAAAACTCCGGCGCCTGCACGAGGTCTCGCGTCCGCAATCGCTCTTCCATGCGCTGTGCCTCGCGGATGGCCTCATCGTTGGCGCGCACCCAGTCGGGCCGGCGTTGCAGCCGATGAAAGACCAGCGCCTCGCGCGCGAAGATCAAGCGCGATTCCTCCGGTGCGATGGGTCCGTAGTTCACGATGCGATTGGCGCTCAAGGTCAGCCCCAGATAGCCGACGCGCTCGCGCGCCACCACTTCCTCCCGGCCCTCGTCCCAGTCCGGCTCCAGATATTCGCGCTTCAGCAGATGCCGCGCGGCCGCTTCGATCCACATGGGCTCGATTTCGGCGACGCGGCGCGCAAACACCCGCGACGTCTCGACGATGTTGGCCGCCATCACCCAGCGCGGCCTGCGGCGCTTCAACGGCGAGCCGGGGAAAATATGAAAGTGCACCCCGCGGGTGCCCAAGTAAGTGCCGTCCTCGCCGCGCGTGCCCACCATGGTGCAAAAGCCGGCGAGCAGCGAGCGGTGCACGCCCGTGTAGCTCGCTACCTTCTGTTGGCCGACGATCCCTACGTCCTTCGCACGCTCGACGACCTGGTTGTAGACATCTTCCCATTCCGACAGACGCAATACCGACAGGCCTCGCTCCTTGCACCAGCGCCGCACTTCGCGCCGTGGACCCTCGCGCAGTTTGCGGTAAGCACGCCACAGCTTCACCAGCGCCGAGAACTCGGATTTGCTGTCCTCGAAGGCCGCGGCGGCCGCCGGATCCTCATTGGCGCCGTCCGAATTCGCGAGGCGCGCGTCCGGCACGCTCAACCCCGACACGATGGCCAGCACTTCGCTCTCGGCATGGAAACGCTGACTTTCGAGCAAGGCGCGCGCGAGCCGCGGATCCAAGGGCAGCCGCGCCATGGCCCGGCCGCGCCGCGTGATGCGCCGCTCGGCATCGAGCGCCTCCAATTCCTGCAGCACGCGGTAGCCGTCGCCGAGCGCGCGCGAGTCGGGCGCGTCGATGAAGGGAAAATCCTCCGCCGCGCCGAGGCCGTCGGCAGCGAGGCGCAGCAGCAAGGCCGCGAGATTGGTGCGCAGCACCTCCGGTTCGGTGAACGCGGCACGCGCCTCGAAGTCGGCTTCGGAATACAGCCGCACGCACAGCCCCGGTCCCAAGCGCCCGCACCGTCCCTTGCGCTGCTCTGCGCTCGCCCGCGACACCGGTTCGATGGGCAGCCGTTGCAGACGATTGCGCGGACTGTAGCGGCTCACCCGGGCGAGTCCGGAATCGATGACGGCGCGGATGCCCGGCACGGTGATCGAGGTCTCGGCGACGTTGGTCGCGAGGACGATGCGCCTGCGCGCGCCGCGCTGGAAGATCTTGCTCTGCTGATCCCACGAGAGGCGCGAGTACAGTGCCAGCACGTCGACGCTCGAGGACAGTTCGCGCTCCAGAAAGTCGCCCACATCGCGGATCTCGCGCTCGCCCGGCAGGAACACCAGCACATCGCCGTTGCCGGCGGTGCCGGGGGTGGTCACGATGTCCTGGTAGGCGGTGAACACGGCCAGCGGCAGGTCCGGATCCTCGGCGTCGGACTCCGCCGCGTAACGCACTTCGATGGAGTGGTTGCGGCCGCTCACCGTGACGATGGGTGCGTCGCCGAAGAACCGCGCCACGCGCTCCACGTCGAGAGTCGCCGACGTCACGATCAATTTGAGGTCAGGCCGCCGCGGCAGCAAGCGCTTCAACACGCCCAGCAGCAAATCGATGTTGAGCGTGCGTTCGTGGGCCTCGTCGACGATGATGGTGTCGTAGCGCCGCAGCAGCGGATCGGACGTGAGTTCGGCCAGGAGCAGCCCGTCGGTCATCAGCACCAGCCGCGTAGCCTCCGACACCTGATCGGCAAAGCGCACGCGAAAACCCACCGTGGCGCCGACGGATTGCGACAATTCGTCCGCGATGCGTGCCGCCAGCGCGCGCGCCGCGAGCCGCCGCGGTTGGGTGTGCGCGATCAGGCCGTCGATGCCGCGGCCCCACTCGAGACAGTATTGCGGCAGCTGGGTGCTCTTGCCGGAGCCGGTATCGCCGGCGACGATCAGCACCTGGTGCCGCCGCAGCGCCTCGCCGATTTCCTCGCGTCGCGCCGTAATCGGCAGCTCGGCATCGTGCTTGAAGACTAGCCGGGCGAGCCCGCGCGCCGCGGCCAGCCGCACCTCATTCGCCACGCTTCACTTCTTGCCACAGCGCCTCCTGCGCGGCCAACCCTAAGCCCGCGAACTCGAGCCCACGTTGCGCAGCCAATCGCTCCATGCCATGAAAGCGCCGCTCGAACTTGAGGTTGGCCGCGCGCAGCGCCGCCTCCGCGTCGACATCGAGCTTGCGCGCCAGATTGGCGGCGGCGAACAATAGATCGCCGATCTCCTCGACGGTTTCCGCGGACGCGGCCGCGCCTGAATTCGCCTCGGCCGCCTCGCGCACCTCGGCCAGCTCCTCGGCCACCTTGTCGGCCGTCTCGCTCGCGTGCGCGAAATCGAACCCGACGCGGGCGGCGCGCTTGCTGAGTTTGAAGGCCCGCATCAACGCCGGCAACGCCAGCGGCACGCCCGCCAACGCGCTCACCGAATCCGCGGCGGCGGCACGTTCGCCCGCCTTGATGTCTTCCCAGACCGCGCTTTGCTCCCCCACGCTCAATGCGCCGCTCATGCGGTCATCGGCGCCCGCGCGGCGTCCACCGGCATCCGCAGGCGCGAGCCCCGCCGCGCCAAACACGTGAGGGTGACGGCGCACCAATTTATCGCGGATGGCCGCGGCCACCGCGTCGAAATCGAAGTGTCCGGACTCGCGCCCGATCTGCGCATGGAACACCACCTGGAACAGCAGATCGCCCAACTCGTCCTTGAGATGCGGCAGGTCGTTGCGCTCGATGGCGTCGGCGACTTCGTACGCCTCCTCGATGGTGTACGGCGCAATGCTGGCGAAGGTCTGCGCACGATCCCACGGGCAGCCGTCGGCGCTGCGCAGCCGTTCCATGATGGCGAGTAGTTCGCGCAGCGCACAGTTGCCCGCCGGCGGTGCCGTCATCGCGGCGCGGCGCCCCGCGCCAGCAGCAGACGCCGCAGCGTCAGCAACATGCCGGCCGTCGCGCCCCAGATATTGCGCTCGCCGTACGGGATGTCGTACACCTCCAGCGTCACGCCGCCCAATTGCCGCACCCGGGCCTTGTGATTCGCGGCGTCGAGGATGAATTCCAGCGGTACTTCGAAGACATCGTGCACCTCGGCCGTCGCGATGCGTAATTCGTAGGCCGGATTCACGAATCCCACCGCGGGTGTGACGCGAAATCCGGTTCCCACCCAGTGATCGGGCAGATACCCGGCGAACTCCACGAAACTCCCCGCCAGTCCGATTTCCTCATGCGACTCGCGCAGCGCCGCATGCCACGCATCGGCATCGGCGGGTTCGATGCGGCCGCCGGGAAAGCTGATCTGGCCGGCGTGATCCTTGAGGGTGGCGGCGCGCTGCGTCAGCAACACCGTCATGCCATCGGCGCGCTCCACCAGCGGCACCAGCACCGCCGCCGGCACGGTGGCGGCGGGCATCACGGCGCGAACCTGCTCCACCAGGTGCGGCGGCGCATCCACCAGCCACAGCATGTCCTGGTCCGGCGCGGTCGCTTCGGCTTGCAGGGACTCGCGGATGTGCGCCTTGGTGAAAAGAGGATCCAACATCAACCGGACGATCCCGCGCCGTTGCCCGCAGCATCGGGCGCTGCGCCGCGTTCGCCGGCGCGCGCGTCCGCGCCCGCATCGCTGCGCACCCCGGTACCGGCCTCGCTGCGCACGGCGCGAGCCACGTCCTTGATTCCGCCCGCGGTGAGTGCCAACGGCTCCAGCAGCCGTTTGAGCTCCTCGATGCCGAGGTCGGTCATCTCCAGCGCGACGTCGAGCACCGGGCGCTTCTCCGCATAGGCCTTCTTCGCGATGGCGGCGCCGCGCTCGTAGCCGATCACCGGATTCAACGCCGTCACGAGAATGGGGTTGAGGCTCAATGCCTCGCCCAGGCGTTCGCGGTTGACGGCGAAGCCTGCGAGCGCGTGGTCGGCCAGATTGCGGCATCCCAGACCGAGCAGTTCCAGACTCTGCAGCAAGTTCAAAGCGATCACCGGCAGCATGACGTTCAACTGGAAATTACCGGACTGTCCGGCGATGGTGATGGTCGCGTCGTTGCCGATCACTTGCGCGGCCATCATGGCCACCGCCTCCGGAATCACCGGATTGACCTTGCCGGGCATGATGCTGCTGCCGGGCTGCAAAGCCGGCAACGCGATCTCGCCGAGGCCGGCCAAGGGACCGCTGTTCATCCAACGCAAGTCGTTCGAGATTTTCATCAGGCTGACACTCAAGACTTTCAGCTGGCCCGAGAGTTCCACCGCCGTGTCCTGGCTCGACAGCGCGCTGAAATAATTCCCGCTCGGGCGAAACTCGAGATGCGCGCGCGCCGCGAGGTGGCGTGCGAAGCAGGCGCCGAATTCCGGGCGCGCGTTGATGCCGGTGCCGACGGCGGTGCCGCCCTGCGCGAGTTGCAGCAGCCGCGGCATGACCTCCCCCAGCCGCGCGCGGCACGCGTCGATTTGCGCGCGCCAGCCCCCCAACTCCTGGCCGAGCGTGATCGGCATGGCGTCCATGAGATGGGTGCGACCCGTCTTGACCAGGCCGTCCAATTCGCGCGCGCGACGCTCGAGAACCGCGCTCAGATGCTCGAGCGCCGGCAGCAACTGCTCCGTGAGCAGCAAGGCTCCCGCCACGTGAATCGCGGTGGGCACCACGTCGTTGCTGCTCTGCCCCATGTTCACGTGATCGTTCGGGTGCACGGCCAGCCCGGAGTCACGGCTGGCCAACGTCGCGATCACCTCGTTGGCATTCATGTTGCTGCTGGTGCCCGAGCCGGTCTGAAATACGTCCACCGGGAACTGGTCATCGTAACGGCCGTCCGCAACGGCGAGCGCCGCGCGTTGAATGGCGTCGGCCAGCGCGGCGTCGAGATCCCCCAGTTCCGCGTTGGCGCCCGCGGCAGCATGCTTGATGAGTCCCAACGCGCGGATGAAGGCGCGCGGCATTTTCAGGCCGCTCGGCGGGAAATTCTGAATGGCGCGCTGGGTCTGGGCGCCCCACAGGGCGGCCGTCGGGACGTCGAGCGCGCCCATGCTGTCGTGCTCGACGCGATAGGATGCGGTAGTCATTGTTGTTTCCGGTAATATCGTTCATATTCTAACACCGAGTGCCGCCCCCTCCGATGCCAGCCACCGCTATTGAGGCGCTTTCGCCGCTCGACGGCCGCTACGCCGCCAAACTTGCCAAAGTCCGGTATTTGTTCAGCGAAGCCGGCCTCATGCGCGAACGTGTGCGCGTCGAATGCGCGTGGGTTTTGGCCTTAGGCAGGGGCCCGGCCGCCGCCACGATGGCGAGCTTGCCGCTCGCGGCCCGGACGTGGCTGCAGGAACTCGCCGCCAATCCCGCAAGCACCGATGTCGCGGCGATCAAGACGTTCGAATTGCGCACCAATCACGACGTCAAGGCGGTCGAGTATTGGATTCGCGCCAGACTTAAGACGCTGGGTGCAAGTCCCGCTCAGCTGGAATGGGTGCACTTCGGCGCGACTTCGGAAGACATCAACAATCTGGCGTACGCACTCATGTTGCAGGCGGCGCGCACGAGCGTGCTGCTGCCCTCGCTCGAGACCATCGGCGGGCTGCTCGATGCGCTCGCCGTCGAGCATGCCGCCGTCGGCATGCTGGCGCGCACGCACGGTCAAACCGCGACGCCGACCACCGTGGGCAAGGAGATTGCCAACGTGAGCGCGCGCCTGCGCGGCCAGCGCGCGGCGCTCGAGCGCGTGGTGATCATGGGCAAGATGAACGGCGCCGTCGGCAATTTCAATGCGCATGTGGCGGCGTTGCCGCAGGTCGATTGGCTCGCCTTCAGCACGCACTTCGTCGAGTCGCTCGGCCTCGCGGCGAACGCCTATACCACGCAGATCGAACCGCACGACTGGATCGCCGAATACTGTCATGCGCTGATGCGCATCGACACGGTGCTGCTCGATTTCGCGCGCGACATGTGGAGCTATATCTCGCTCGGCTACTTCAAGCAGCGCCTCATCGCAGGTGAGGTCGGCTCCTCCACCATGCCGCACAAGGTGAATCCCATCGACTTCGAGAACGCCGAGGGCAATCTGGGATTGGCCAACGCGCTGCTCGGGCATTTTGCGGACAAGCTGCCGCTGTCGCGGCTGCAGCGCGACCTCACCGATTCGACGGTGCTGCGCAATCTGGGCGTGGCCGTGGGGCACGCGGAGCTCGCCTTTCGCTCCCTCGCCGTGGGCTTGAGCAAGGTGCAACTCGACGCGCAGCGGCTCGCGCAGGATCTGGATCGCGCCTGGGAAGTGCTGGGCGAGGCGGTACAAACGGTCATGCGCGCCCACGGCCTGCCCGATGCCTATGATCGCCTCAAGAGCTTCACGCGCGGAAAACCCATCGATCAAGCGGCCATGCGCGATTTCATCCAATCCTTGGAACTGCCCGCCGCTGAGAAGCAGCGCTTGCTGCAGCTGACGCCCGCTGGGTACTTGGGCCTCGCGCCCGAATTGGCGCGACGCACATGTGACGCAGACTAGCAATCCCAGGTTGCGAAACGTGACGCGGTTGGCACGGGACGGCGCAACGCAAACGGTACTATCTCCGGCAAGTATGCGGGATCGGGGCACTTCGCCCAACGCGCATCGAGGCACGAAGCTATGTCGGGCGATACGGACGAACGGGCGAGGCCGGCCACTGAGCGGACTGCAACAGTCAATGGCGAACCCATGCTGGGTTCGGGCACCCGCACCATTCTGACCACCATGCCCGAAGTGCGCGAATCGAGCCTCAAAGTCGCCAAATCGGCACAGCGCCTGCTGTCCATTTTCACCCAGGATCTGGAACCTCTGATTTACGGCGAAGAGCCGTTTCTCGAAGCCATCAAACGGCTGGTTTTGGCGCGCTCCTACGCCAAGGTGCGGGTTCTGCTCGCCGACCCGTCGCGAGCCATGCTCGACAACAACCGCTTTTTGGCCCTGGCGCGCCGCCTGACCAGCTGCATCGATCTGCGCGCCATGGGCCCTGAGTACGCGGCCAGCGCCGGCGCCTTCATCATTGCCGACGATAAGGCCCTGGTGTACCGGTTGCAGGCCGACCGCTGGGACGGGATCTCGGACATGAACGACCCCGCCGTGGTACGCAAGTACCTCAATTTCTTCGACGAAGTCTGGCAGACCAGCATGCAAGAATCGCAAATGCGCCAAATGCTGATGTAGCGTGCCCGCGCCGGTATAATCGGCGCATGCCAACCCTCCCGGATCCTCGAGCCGCCGGCACCGTCCTCGTCGGCATGTCCGGCGGCGTGGATTCGGCCGTCGCCGCCTGGCAGCTGCGTGAGGCAGGTTTCGCCGTACAGGGCTTGTTCATGTCCAATTGGGACGATGACGACGCCTACTGTACCGCCGCCGGCGACTTCCAGGATGCGCGCCGGGTATGCGGAATCTTGGGAATCCCCCTGCACCGCGTGAGCTTCGCCAACCAGTACCGGGAACGCGTGTTCGCACACTTCCTGCGGGAATATGCCGCCGGGCGCACCCCCAACCCGGATGTGTTGTGCAATCGGGAAATCAAGTTCGGCGTCTGCCTGGACTACATGCATCGTTTGGGTGCGTCATGGATTGCCACCGGCCATTACGCCCGCATCGAGCGCAGCGCGAGCGGCGTTCGCCTGCTGAAAGCGGTCGACACGGCCAAGGACCAGAGCTATTTCCTGCACCAGGTGGCACCCGCCGCGCTCGCGAAGACGTTGTTCCCCTTGGGCGATCTGCGCAAGGACGAAGTCCGCCGGCGCGCCCATGCGGCGGGGCTGCCGGTGTTCGACAAGCCGGACAGTACCGGCATCTGTTTCATCGGCGAGAGGCCCTTCGAGGAGTTCTTGAGCCGTTACCTGCGCCAGGCCGCGGGTCCCATCGAGAACGCCGCGGGCGAGGTCATCGGCGAACATCGCGGCTTGGCGCTGTACACGCTCGGCCAACGCGCGGGCCTGCGCATCGGCGGCCGCGCCGGCGCCGCGGCTGCGCCGTGGTACGTGGCTGACAAGGACCCGGCGCGAAACGCCTTGATTGCCGTGCAGGACCCAGCGCATCCGTTGCTGCTGTCCGACGGGTTCGACGTGGAGAACGTACAGTGGCTGAGCGGCGCGATGCCCGGCATGGCGCCGCCGGTGCCGGCCGCGGCCGGTGCAGCGTCCGTGGGGACGGCGACAGCCGGCGCCGCGACGCCCGGCGCGCGCACGATCGAAACCGGCACTGGCTTCGCCTGCGCCGTCAAGACGCGTTACCGGCAAGGCGATCTGGCCTGCGAGGTGCATGTCGGTACCGGCGTACGCGTGGCGCTGCGCACCGCCGCGCGGGCCGTGACGCCGGGGCAGTACGCCGTCTTCTACCGCGGCGATGAGTGCTTGGGCGGCGGCGTCATCTCGCGGCGCTACAACTCGCGTGCCGGGGAGGCGACCGCGCCCCGCGCCGCCCAGTCCGGCGCAGCGGCCTTCGGTGCGGCAACGCCAGCACCGGCGCGCGCGTAATCGCCTATAATCTTTTTTTTCAGAGCGGAGGTGTCATGACGGATAGTTTCAAGGCAAGAACGGCGCTCAGCGTGGGCAATCGGCAATACGAAATTCTGAGCCTGAGTGCGCTCGCGGAACACAAGATCGACCGCCTGCCCTTCTCGCTGAAAATACTGTTGGAGAATCTTCTGCGCTTCGAAGACGGCGTCAACGTCACGAAAAAGGACATCGAAGCGCTCATCGGCTGGAATCCGACAGCGCTGCCGAATTACGAGATCGCCTTCACGCCCGCGCGCGTCATCATGCAAGACTTCACGGGGGTGCCCTGCATCGTCGATCTGGCCGCCATGCGCGAAGCCATCGTCAAGCTGGGCGGCGATCCGCAGCGGGTCAATCCGCTGGCACCGGCCGAACTGGTCATCGATCACTCGGTGCAGGTCGACGAATACGGCGCCGCCGATTCCTTGCAGCACAACAACGACATCGAATTCGCGCGCAATGGCGAGCGTTACATGTTCCTGCGCTGGGGCCAGACGGCGTTCAGCAATTTCAAAGTGGTGCCCCCCAACACCGGCATCGTGCACCAGGTGAATATCGAACGCTTGGCCAGGGTGGTCTTCGGCGACGACGGCACGGGCAAAGCCGTCGCCTATCCGGATACGCTGGTGGGCACCGACTCGCACACCACCATGGTCAACGGCTTAGGCGTGCTCGGGTGGGGCGTCGGCGGCATCGAGGCCGAGGCCGCGATGCTGGGCCAGCCCGTGACCATGCTGATTCCGCAGGTCATCGGCTTCAAGCTCACGGGCAGCTTGCCCGCGGGCACGACGGCCACCGATCTGGTCCTCACCGTGACCGAGATCCTGCGCAAGAAGTCGGTGGTCGACAAGTTCGTCGAGTTCTTCGGCGATGGCCTCAAGGGTCTGCCGCTCGCCGACCGCGCCACGATTGCCAACATGTCGCCGGAATTCGGTTCGACCTGCGCGATCTTCCCCATCGACGAGGAGACCATTCGCTATCTCGAGCTCACCGGCCGGCCGCCCGAACAGATCGCACTGGTCGAAGCCTATGCCCGAGCCCAGGGACTGTGGCGAATCCAGGGTGCGCCCGCGGCGGACTATACCGACGTGGTGGAACTCGATCTGTCGACGGTCGAGCCCTCGCTCGCCGGACCTAAGCGCCCGCAGGACCGCGTGCCGCTGCGCTCCGCCAAGACCGTGTATCAATCCAGCCTGAAGCAAATGGCCGAGGAGCGTACGCAGAAGAATCCCGGTGCGACCGGCAGCGCACCCGCAACGCTCGGCGGCGCGCGCGTCGATATCCAAGACGGCGCCGTGCTGATCGCCGCCATCACCAGCTGCACCAACACCTCGAATCCCGCGGTGCTGGTCGCCGCCGGCCTGCTCGCGCAGAAAGCGAACGCGTTGGGGCTGACCTCCAAGCCCTGGGTCAAGACCTCGCTTGCGCCGGGCTCGCGCGTCGTCACGGACTATCTGCAGAAGGCCGGGTTGCTCAAGGAACTGGAGGCACTCGGCTTCTACACCGTGGGCTACGGCTGCACCACCTGCATCGGCAATTCGGGCCCGTTGAAGCCCGAGATCTCCGAGGCGGTCAAGACGGGCGACGTGATCGCAGCGTCCGTGCTGTCGGGCAACCGCAATTTCGAAGGCCGCGTGCATCCCGAGATCAAGATGAATTTCTTAGGCTCGCCGCCGCTGGTGGTGGCCTACGCCCTCGCCGGCAATCTCAACATCGACATCACGACCGAGCCGCTGGGCGTGGGCAAGGACGGCAGAGCCGTTTACTTGAAGGACGTGTGGCCGAGCGCGTCGGACGTGGCGAAGGCGGTGGCGGCGTCGCTCGATTCGGCCATGTTCAAGAAAGGCTATGCCAACGTGTTCACGGGCGATGCGCATTGGAGCGGCATCAAGACGCCCGCCGGCAAGATCTACGCATGGGACGGCAAATCGACCTACGTCAAGAACCCGCCCTATTTCGAAGGCATGACCATGACGCCGGCGGCCGTCGGCGACATCAAGGGCGCGCGCGCCTTGGCGGTGCTCGGCGATTCGGTGACCACGGATCACATTTCGCCCGCCGGCAATATTTCGAAGTCCAGTCCGGCCGCCAAATATCTGGTTTCGCAGGGCGTGCAGGCAGCGGACTTCAATTCCTACGGCGCACGCCGCGGCAATCACGAAGTCATGATGCGCGGCACGTTCGCCAATATCCGGCTGCGCAATCTGTTGGTGCCCGGCACCGAAGGCGGCGTGACCCAGCACATCCCGAGCGGCGAGACTCTCTCGATCTACGACGCCTCGGTCAAATACAAGGCCGAGGGAACGCCGCTGGTGATCCTGGCGGGCAAGGAGTACGGCACCGGCAGTTCGCGCGACTGGGCCGCGAAGGGCACCATGCTGTTGGGGGTGAAGGCCGTGATCGCCGAGACCTTCGAGCGCATCCATCGCTCCAACCTGATCGGCATGGGCGTGCTGCCTCTGCAGTACAAGGAGGGCCAGAACGCGGCGGGTTTGGGACTCACCGGCAAGGAGCGCTTCGAGATCGTCGGCCTCAACAAGGGCGCGGCCAAGGTGGTGACGGTGATCGCCACGGCGGACGACGGCAAGAAGACCGAGTTCGAGGCGCGGCTGCGCATCGACACGCCCAAGGAACTCGACTACTACCAGCACGGCGGGATCTTGCAGTACGTACTGCGGCAACTCGCCTCTACACCCAAGGCGGCCTGAATGGCACTCGACATGTTCCAAGCCACGGTCGCACCGTGCGCCAGGGCGCTCACCAACCTGAGCGCGATCCTGAACAAGGCCGAGAGCTACGCGACGGCGCGCAAGATCGATCCCCTCACGCTGCTCAACGCGCGCTTATTTCCGGACATGCTGCCGTTGACCATGCAGATCGTCATTGCCGGCGACATTGCCCGGGGCGGCGCCGCGCGCCTGGCGGGCGCCGAGGTACCGGCCTTCGAGGCCGGTCAGGGGAGCTTCGCCGAACTCGTCGACGGCGTGCAGCGATCCATCGGATTTTTGCACACGCTCAAGCCCGAGCAATTCGTCGGCGCCGAGGATCGCACGGTGACCTGGTCCACGCGCAGTTCGACCAAGCACATGCAAGGCACGCCCTATCTCTTCGATCACGTGCTGCCGAACGTGTACTTCCACGTCACCACCGCGTACGACATCTTGCGGCAGTGCGGCCTCGACATCGGCAAGAAGGACTATCTCGGCACGAACTAGCGCGGCGGCGGCGGAGAGGTAGGCGCGGCCGCGGCCCCCACGCTCCCCGCCTTCACCAGCACCATGGTCTCCGGATTCAGGTGCGACTTGATGGCGCTGTTGACCTGGCCGCGCGTCAGCGCCTTGACGGCTTCCGGATAGGCATCCAGCCAGCCCAAGTCGTAGCCCCGCTGCAGGGACGTAAGAATGCTGCTCGCCACGCCGCCGGTGGTGGACATGCCCACGAAATAACCGCCGACCAAACCCTGCTTGCGGTCGGCAAGCTCCACGTCGGTGATGCCGTCGGCCCACCATTTGACCAGTTCGCGGCGAGTGGACGCGATGCCCTTATCCAGCAATGCCGGTGCAAAGCTCGCGGAAATGGCCCAATCGCCGTCGGTGATGCTGTCATCGGCCATGCCTGCGCCGATGTTGTACGTGAGTCCTTCCTTGTCGCGCACGGTACCCATCAGGCGTCCGGTGAATCCATGGCCGAACACTGCGGTACCGACCCGCAGGGCGAGAGCATCCGGGTCGCGATACTTGAGTCCGGTGGCCTGTCCCAGGAGGACGGTCACGCTGGGCTTGCCGCTCAAGGGCACCGGAATCTCGCGCGCGCCGGACGCGGCCGCGCCCGGCGGCGGGCGAATGTAGTCCCGGCCGCCCGACCAACCCGCGAAGACCCTGGCGATTTCGGCTTGCGAAATCTCCGGCGACACGTCGCCCGCCATGACCAGGGTCATGTGCGCGGGCCCGTAATACTTGGCGATGAAGGCCTTCACCTCATCGAGGGTGGCGGACCTGGCGGCCGTCATGTACTCCGCAATCGCATGCGGATGATTCGGATGACCCTCGGGGAATACCGCGCGGTCGAATGCCTCGTGAGCGCGGCCCTCGGTGTTCTGCAAGGACGCTTGCAGGGAGCCGATGAACTGCTCCTTGGCCTTCGCGAACTCCTGCGGCTGCAGCGCCGGTTTGCGCAAATCCGCGGCGATCAATTCCATCACCAGCGGCAGATCTTTCTTCAGGCACTTGGCGCGAATTTCCAAGCTCTGCGCACCCACCGCAAAGGCAATCTCGGCGCCCACGTTGTCGAGCTTGTCGGCGATCGCAAATTTGTCGAGCGACTGGGTGCCACGGTCGAGCATCATGCCGGCGAGCGTGGGGACGGCGATGTTGCCGGGCGTGCCCATGGCATCGCCGGCCGGCAGCGCCCCCAGGATCACCACCACGTCCTTGACGCTGGTGGGATAAGTGACCACGTCGATGCCCGCCACCGAGGCGCGATGGCCCTGTTCGGCCATATTGGCGTTCGCGCCCAGGCTCGCCAGCAGCAGCGCCGGCCATAGGCTTGCCTTGAGGAAATACCGTCCCGGGAAATTCTGTCTCATCACGACCCTTTCTCCGCGCTGGGCGGGACCGGCACGAACCAGCCGGTGGTGCTTTGGTTTTCGTTCAAATACTGCTTGGCGACGCGCTGCACATCGGCCGGGGTGACCAGTTGCACTTTCTGCGGAAACGTCACGTACAAGGTCCAGTCGCCGACCGCGATCCACTCGTTGAGCTCGCTCGCCACGGCGGCGGTGCCGTCGCGCTTGTAGGCGTCGGCGGCGATGTACTGCTGCTTGACGCGCTCGATCTCGGCGGGCGTCACGCCCTTGGTCTTGATCTTCTCGATCTCATCGAGCAGCGCCTCTTCCACCTGTTCGTGGGTGGATCCGGGCGCGAGCGACGCGTAGATCGAGTGCAGCGACAGGTCACGATGCAAATCCGTGCCCGCGCCCGCACTCAAGGCCAAGCCCTTGTCGACCAGCGCCCGGTACAGACGCGCGTTCTTGCCCGAACTCAAAATCGCGTCGAGCATTTCCAGCGCCGGCTGATCGGCATCGCGCGCGTTCGGCACCTTGTGCGCGATCAGCACCGTACCCAATTCGCCCGGCCGTTTGACGACCACCCGCTTGGCACCGGTCTGCTCCGGCTCCTCGGTGTAGATCGAGGGGATGGGCTGCGGCGAATGCGGATAGACGCCATAGTATTTCTTGAGCAAACCCAAGGTCGCGGCGGGATCCACGTCGCCGACCACGGTCACCGTGGCATTGTTGGGCCAGTAGAAGGTGTCGTAGAAGTCGTGCAGTTTCGCGATGGGCACGTGCTCGATGTCGCTGCGCCAACCGATGGTCGGGTGATGATACGGCAGCGCCACATAAGCGGCGGCGGTCACCTCTTCCACCAGCACGTTGTCCGGATCGTTCTTGCCGCGTTCGTACTCGTTACGCACCACCGTCATCTCCGACTGACGATCCGCTTCGTGCAGCCACAAGTGGCGCATGCGGTCGGCCTCGATCGCGATGTACCCTTCCAGGCTCTCGCGCCCGATGGTCGCGAAGTAGTTGGTGCGGTCGACCGCGGTGCTCGCATTGAACTGGCCGCCGACCTTTTCCAGAAATTGCTTGACGCTGTTGCCCCTCGGATCGTTGAAGTTCTCGCTGCCCTTGAACATGAGGTGCTCGAGAATGTGGGTGGCGCCCGTGGTGCCCGTCACTTCGTTGCGCGAACCCACGCGGTAGGTTACCTGGAAGGTCGCCACCGGCGCGGAGTGGTCGGGCACGAGGAGGACGGTCAGGCCGTTGCTCCCCAGCTGATATTCATCGATGCCGCCCAGCGATTTCACGAACGTATATCCCGGCACCGCCACCGGGGCGGACGCTGCGGCATCGCCGGCCGCTGCCAGCGGGCTGGCCACGGAGACCCCCGCCAAGACCCACGCGGCGCATGCCGCGGCAATTCGCCCCAGGGGCGTTCCAACTCGGTGATTCATGTCGTTCCTCGTGACGGCCCAGCAAGCGCGGGGCGATTCTAGCCTAAGCCGGGGCTCAAGCGGACTGCACTTCGTCCGTCCAAACGAGGAATTTCGAGAGAACATTGGGGCCGAAGGTCATGCAGATGGCCACATCGGCGGCATCGCGGCCACGCGCCATCAACACCCGACCGATGCGGCGCCGATTGTTGCGCGGGTCGAAGGTGTGCCACGCACCGCCCAAGTAGGCCTCGAACCAGCCGGCAAAATCCATGGGCGCATCCATGGGCGGCACCCCGATGTCGCCTAAATACCCGGTGCAATAGCGCGCCGGGATATTGAGCGCGCGGCACAGGGCGATGGCCAGGTGCGCATAGTCGCGGCACACGCCCTGGCGTTCGTTGTAGGCCTCCCAGGCGGTTTTGGTGGGGCGTGCGCACTGGTAATCGAAGGCGATGTGAGCGTGCACGTAGTCGACGACGGCCTGTACCCGGTTCCACCCCGGCATCATGCTGCCGAACAGGCTCCAGGCGGTCGCCGCCAGCAGCTCGGTCTCGCAGTACCGGCTGGGCAGCAAATAAACCAGGGTTTCGTCCGGCAGCGACTCGACCGTGTGCTCGAACGCGTACGGAAAGGCGGGTTCGGCGAGGCCGCTGTCGCGGATGACGCCGTCGCCGGTGATCGTGAACGAACCCGGCGGCGCGACCAGCCGCGTACACCAGTTGCCGAAACCATCGCGATACATGGACAGCGGCACCGCGGGGCTCGTCAGCATGGTATCCGCACGCACCAGATCCTGGCTGCGGCTGTAATGCACGTTCAGATTGAGGATCATCGGCGTGGCCTGAGGAAAGTCGTGGATCAGCTCATAGCCTAACCGGATCAACATTGAGTGCACCGCCTGAGATCGCGTGGATTGAGCTAATGTGACATGCATCGACTGTGACACAAAGGGCGCTCCCGCAACAGGAATTGTCAGCTCTGTCCTACCTCGCGCCGCCCGCGTATACGTAGGGTGCAACGTTTGTTCTCGCGCATCGTCGAGATAACGCGTTTAAATCCCTGGATTGACTAAGTTATATTGCATCATGGAATCCGCACCTCCCTGCTCGGCCGCTCCGCCCTCGTTACCGCAGGGAGGGTCACGATCCGCGCCGGCATCGCCCTGCGTCGCGCTGTTCGATCTCGACGGCACCCTCACCTGGCGCGACACATTGTTCCCGTTCCTGCTGGGCTATGCCCTGAGGCGCCCGGCCCGTTGGCTCTGCCTCTGGCGAGTGCCGCTGGCTTTCCTGCAGTTCCTCGCCGCGCACCATGATCGCGGCAAGCTCAAGTCGCAGGTTATCCGCATCGTGATGGGCGGCGATGCGCGCGCCGCGATCGATGCCTGGGCGGATGCCTTCGTTGGCAACCTCCAACGTCGGCGCGTCTTTCGTCCGGCCGCGCTCGCGGTCTTGGAGTCACATCGGGCCGCCGGTGATCGCTTGGTGCTGTTGTCGGCCAGTCCCGACCTCTACGTGCCCCGCCTCGGGCAGCTGTTGGGGTTCGAGCGCACGCTGTGCACCGAAATCGAATGGCAGGGTCCAGCCGGCGCCGAACGGCTCGATGGTGCGCTCAAGACCGCGAACCGGCGCGGTGAGGAAAAGTCGCGCTGCCTCGATGAGCTCCGGCTCCGCTATCCCGGGCTGCCCATCGTCGCCTACGGCAACAGCGCATCCGACCTGCCGCATATGAAGCTCGCCGACCGGGCGCTGTTGGTGAATGCCGACGCCGGCGCGCGCCGCGCCGCAGCCGAGTTGCATCTCCCGGTGGGCGATTGGCGCGACTAGCGCGCCACCGACTGCAAGGTTTGATGCATTTTGAGCAACAGGGCCTCGGTGGTCAGCCAGTCGATGCACGGGTCGGTGATCGACACTCCATACTCCAACTGCGTGAGGTCCTTCGGGATGGGCTGATTGCCGGCTTTCAAGTTGCTTTCGAGCATCAGGCCGACGATGGAGCGATTGCCGTCGACGATCTGCGCCACGCAGTTCTCCGCCACTACCGGCTGCAGGCTGGGATCCTTGTTGGTGTTGCCGTGGCTGCAGTCCACCACGATGGTCGGCGGCAGATTCGCCGCCGTGAGCTCACGCTCCGCCACCGCGATGCTCACCGCGTCGTAGTTCGGCCTGCCGCCGCCGCCGCGCAGCACCAGGTGCGCGTGCGCATTGCCGCGGGTACGAAACACCGCCGACTGGCCCTGCTGCGTGATGCCGAGAAAATGATGCGGGTGACGCACGGATTGCAGCGCATTGATCGAGGTCGACAGCGCCCCGTCGGTGCCGTTCTTGAAGCCCACCGGCGTCGACAGGCCGCTCGCCATCTCGCGATGGGTCTGCGACTCGGTGGTGCGCGCGCCGATGGCCGTCCAGGTGATGAGCTCCGACAAGTACTGCGGCATGATGGGATCGAGCGCCTCGGTGCCCGCCGGCAAGCCCAGCTCCGCAATATGCAGCAACAGCTCGCGCGCGATCAAGATGCCCTTTTCGATATGGAAGGAATCGTCCATGTCGGGGTCGTTGATGAGTCCCTTCCAACCCACCGTGGTGCGCGGCTTCTCGAAATACACCCGCATGATGAGGAGCATGGTGGACTGCACCTGGTCCGCGATCCGCTTCAGCCGGCTCGCATACTCGCGCGCCGCCGCCACGTCATGGATCGAACACGGGCCCACCACCACGAACAGTCGCGGATCGCGACGCTCGAGGATGGCGCGCACGATCTCGCGCGAACCGTACACCGTGTCGGCGGCGCGCTGCGTGAGCGGAATGCGGCGCTTCACCTCTTCGGGCGTGGCCAGCAGGTCGCTCGACGCGACGTTGACGTTCTGCAATGAATCTTGGATGTTCGCCACTTCGACCTACATGGACGTTCTGATCGTCCAAAGTTCCGGAAAAAATTTGAGTTCCAGCGCCTTCGTCAAATAGGACACGCCGCTGGTGCCCCCCGTGCCGCGCTTGTAGCCGATGATGCGCTCCACGGTCTTGACGTGAGTGAATCGCCACAGCTGGAATTTGTAGTCGAGGTCCACCAGGCGTTCCGCCAACTCGTACAAGTCCCAGTCCTTGACCGAGTTGTGATACACGCTGAGCCACGCCGCCGCGACTTGTTTGCTCGCCTGATAGGGCCGCGTGAAATCGCGATCGATGGCCTCCGCCGGCACGTCGAGGCCGCGGCGGCTCAACAATCGGAGCACCTCATCATACAGGCTGGGGGCCTCGAGCGCCCGCTCCAGCAATTCGTAATTCGCCGGGTCCCCCTGGAACACCTTGATCATGTCGGCGTTCTTGTTGCCGATCAGGAATTCGAGCATGCGGTATTGCGGCGACTGGAAGCCCGACGAGCGGCCCAGGGTGTTGCGAAAGGCGGAGTAATCGGACGGCGTGATGGTCGCGAGCACATCCCACGCCTGCAGCAGCTGCTGTTGAATCGTGGACACGCGCGCCAGCATCTTGAAGGTGGGGCCCAGGTCGTCGCGCCGCACGCAGTCGACGGTGGCGTTCAACTCGTGCAGGCACAGCTTCATCCACAACTCGGACACTTGATGGATGACGATGAACAGCATCTCGTCGTGCTCGTAGGAGAGCGGGCGCTGCGCGGTCAGGAGCTTGTCGAGATTCAAGTACTGCGAATAGCTCAAGGACTCGCTCAAGTCCCAATGCACTTGCTCGTCGCTCAAATCGACGGCCGATTTGGCCGGCGGTTCGACCGGAAGGGGCTCGACCGGGGTGAGCTCGCTCATCGGATCACTTCTTGAAGACCCATGCCGGCACGGTCCGCCAGCCCGCGAGCAATTCGCGGTCCAGGCTTCGATACTCCGGCTCGAGCAGCTCGACCAGGCGCCAGAAACTGGCGGAATGATTCATGTGCCGGGTATGCGCCAGTTCGTGGACGAACAGGTAGCGCACGACCTCCGGACGCAGGAACAGCAGCGAGCAGTTGAGGCTCACCGTGCCGCGCGTGGAACAGCTGCCCCAGCGCGTGCGCTGGCAGCGCAGCGCCACCCGCGCGACCGGATAGTTCAACTCGTTCGCGAGCCGCAGCAGCGGCGGCGCCAGACGTTCGGCCGCCGCGCGTTTGAGCCAGCCCTGCAGCATGAGCCGCGCGCCGCCGTCGTCGGGTGCGCGTACCACGAGCCGCTCGCCCTGCCGCGCGATGCCGCGCTTGGATGCCGGGTGCCAATCGACGTCGAAGCGTTCGTGCGTGTAGGCAAACTCGATGCAGCGGGGCACGTCGGTCGAGGCGTCGGCATGGCACTGCATCGCGGCGACCTTGCGGTCGATCCACGGCGTGAAGCGCTGCACGAAGTCGCGTACGGTCTTCGCGTTGACGCCCACGGGCACCACGATCTCCACGCGGCCGCCCACATGAACGCGCGCCGTGAGACGCCGCGCGCGAGGACTGACCCGAACCGCGAAAGGGTCGTTCGAGCTCCGAGTCTCGAACAACGACAGCTGCGTACCTTGTGCATTCATCGCGTTGCATGATACCAGGTTAGCGCCCGCCGGCGCTCGCCGCGGCCCCGCTCAACGCGCGATGAGCGTCGCCAGCTGCCGCTGCGCGGCCTTGAAATCGGGTGCAACGATGAGCGCTTTCTCGAGCCAGTTGCGCGCCCCCAAGACATCGCCTCGCGCCTGCAGTTGCCGGCCGAGGGCGAGATACGCTTCGGCATGCCCCCAGCCGGGCACATCGATGGTGGTGGCCGAAGTTTGCTCGAAAATCTGCGCCGCCAGTGTCAATTCGGCCAACGCCTGCGCCTGCTCTGCCGAACCGGGCTTGGCTCGGGCCAGTCCATCGGCGCCCTTGACGAGCAGCACGCGCGGATTGCGCGGCGCGAGTGCGAAGGCGCGCCCGATCCGGGCGGCGGCATGCGACCGCAGCAGCACCGCTTCGAGTTTATCCAGGCGCGCGAGCTGCGCGTAGCAGGCCGCTTGCAAGACCAAGGATTCCACGGAGTTGGCATCGTGTTCGAGAATGGCTTTGAGCTGATCGATGCAGCCCGAGAAGGCGTGCTGCGCATTATGTCCACGCGCCTCGCCGTTCAACAGACCCAAGCGGTATTGCGCATGCGCCAGGTGATAGCGCAGCGTCGCATCGGCGCCGCCCGCTTGCTCCCGGGTACTCAAGCTCTGCACCAGGGCCGCGAGCTCGTTCGCATCCTCGGCATGGAAGGCGTACAGGATCTGCGCCTGCAGATCGCCGCCCGCTTGCGCGTGCGCCGCTGCGCCCGCCAGGCACAGTGAGATGAGCATCAGTGTTCTGAACAGCACCATATAATGACGTTATCACCGGGGTGGAGTCGCGTCGTGGAACTGGTCGATATCGGATCCAATTTGACCCATGAGAGTTTCGCCCCGGATCGGGCGGCGGTCATGGCGCGTGCCGTCGCCGCCGGCGTGACGCGTCAGGTGGTGACCGGGGCCGACGTGGCCGGCTCGCGCGCGGCGGCGGCGCTGGCCCACGCCCATCCCGGCACGCTCTGGAGCACCGCGGGCGTGCATCCCCATCACGCCGGCGGTTTCGATTCCGGGTCGCGCGACGCGCTGCTCGAATTGCTGCACCAGCCCGTGGTCGTCGCCATCGGCGAATGCGGCCTCGATTATTTCCGCAATTTCTCGGCCCCCGCCGCGCAGCGAGCCGCCTTCATCGCGCAGCTGGAAATGGCGGTGGCCATCGGCAAACCGGTATTCCTGCATCAGCGCGATTCGCACGAGGACTTCAAGGCCATACTCTCGGACTTTCGCGGACGCTTGCGCGGCGTCGCGCATTGCTTCACGGGAAATCGGGCGCAGCTCGAGGATTATCTCGGCTTAGGTCTGGCCATCGGCATCACCGGCTGGGTCTGCGATGAGCGGCGCGGCGGTGAGTTGCGCGAGGTCGTTCCCGCCATCCCCAAGGAGCGCTTGATGATCGAGACGGACGCGCCCTATCTGCTGCCGCGGGATTTGCGGCCCAAGCCGTCCTCGCGGCGCAACGAGCCCGCATTCCTTCTGCATGTGGCGCAAGCCGTGGCGGACCTGCGCGGCGAACCGTTGGATGTCCTTGCCGCCTCGACCACGCACGCCGCGGTGGAATTCTTCGGCCTCGGCTAGAGATTCGTGAACAGATGCGGGCTCGGCCGCAACTGCGCGAGCAGCCGGCTCCAGGCGTTGGCATACAGCGCATATTCGGGGAAATTCGTCTGCGTGCGGTCGACCGCCGGAAACTCCACCTCGATGCCGTCCAGCATGAGCACGTACTTCGGCTTGCCCTTGGTGAACTTGCCGTGGTTGGAGAAGAGCAGGCGCCCTTCCACCGGCACGGCATCGCCCACCAGGGCCTTGACCGCCGCGATGCGGTCGTAGAGCGCGGGTTGGGGGTTGTCGAAGGTGTAGCGGCGCCGGCCCATCACGGTCCAGTCGCTCATTTGGTCGCCGCCGAAGATGAGCCCCGCCACACGCCGCGTGTCGAGCAGCAGAACGCCGCGCGGCGTCAGCAGCAGATGATCGATGTGAATGAAGCCGCCCATGCCGTCGGGAACCAGCACTTGATGCGCCGCCTGATAGCCGACGCGCTCGAGGCGCGCCAGCAATCCCTTGCGCCGTGTGCGGCGCTGGTAGGCGCCGTACGCCACGTACGAGCCCGTGCCCAGCAGCAGCAGTGCCGCGCCGGCGACCAACCATTCGGGCTCGATCCGAATATCGTTCATTCGAGCGCTGCGGCAACCGCCTGCAGGGTGGGTGGCAGGTCCATGAAGTGCCGCGGCAGGCGCAACAATCGCGCCAGACTGGCCGGCACGTCGACCGGCTTGCCGATGATGGGCTCGACGATTTCGTTGAATTTCGCCGGATGCGCGGTGGCCACCAGCACCCAGGGATGAGCGCGCCGCTCCTCGGGACTCAAGCGGCTGTAGACTTCCGCCGCCGTGGCGGTATGCGGACACCACTCGCGCCCATAGTGCATGAAGTCTTCTCCGATACGAGCCCGGATTGTAGCGTCATCGACGCTGACCGCGCTCAATTGTTCGCGCATCAAAGCGATGGTCGGATACAGCGTTCGCAGACGCTCCATGTTGCTGGGATTGCCCACGTCCATGGCCGACGCCAAGGTCGGGATGCTCGCTCGCGGCTGCCAGTCGCCGCTCTGCAGATAATCGGGCACCGTGCGGTTGATGTTGTGCGCCAAGACGATGCGGCCGACGGGGAAGCCCAAGGTGCGCGCCCACACGGCGGCGAAGGCATTGCCCAGGTTGCCGGCGGGGATGATATAGGACGCCTTGGCGCCGGTACGCCGCTCCACCTCCAGGCTCGAGGCGACGTAGTAGGCCATCTGCGGCAGCAGCCGGCCGATGTTGATGCTGTTGGCCGAACTGAAGCGATGCTTGAGGGCGAGCTTCACGTCGACGAAGGCCTCTTTCACCAGGCGCTGACAGTCGTCGAAACTGCCGTCGATGCGCAGCGAAATCACATTGTCGCCCCAGCAGGTCAGCTGCTGTTCCTGGCGCGGGCTCACCAGACCTTTGGGATACAGCACCACCACGCGCACCCAGCGACGCAGGTGGAACGCGGCCGCCACCGCGCCGCCCGTGTCGCCGGAGGTGGCCACCAAGATGGTCAAGGGCCGCGCCGTGCCGGCCTCCAGGCGCTGCAGGCTCTCGGCCAGGAACCGTGCGCCGAAGTCCTTGAACGCGGCGGTCGGCCCATGGTAGAGCTCGAGTGCGAACAGGCGGTCCGGGGTGCCCAAGACCGGCGTCGTCGGCGCCTCGAAATTGAACGCCGCCTCCAGGATGTCGCCCAGGAAAGGCAGCAGCCGGTCGCCCTCGAAGAACCCTCGCAAGGCGCCCCGCGCAATTTCCGGCAGGCTCGACAGCCCGGCGAACGCGGCGACATCGACCGTGGGCAGGGTGGTCGGCATGTACAAACCGCCATCCGGGGCCAGGCCCTGCTCGATGGCCTCGCTCAAGCTGACGGCCGGTGCGCCGTTGCGCGAACTCGCGTAGGCCAAGGCGCTCACGCTTTCACCACCCTCGCCCCGTAGGCCTCGAGCGAGGACACCCAGCAATCCGATTGCAGGCCATGCAAGGTGAACGCCGCCACCATGGCGCCGCGCACCGCCTCGGCATGCTGTATCTCCGCCCAGGCGAAGATGGTGGGACCGGCACCGGAAATGGAGCAGCCCAAGGCCCCCGCGGACATGGCGCCGCGCTGCACATCCTTGAAACCCGGAATCAGCGAATGCCGCTGCGGCTCGATGATCACGTCGTTGAAGGAGTCGCGGATCATGTCCAGATCGTTCGAATAGCAGCCGCTGATGAAGCCCGCGAGATTGGCGCTCTGCCACACGAAATCCGAGCGCGTCACATCGGTCTTCAACACGGCGCGCGCCTCACGGGTTCCCAAAAACATATGCGGATGCACGAGCACGCAGCGCAGCGAAGGCGGCACGGGAATCTGTTTGACGCGCGGATGATCGATGCCCACCGTCAAAACCAGGCCGCCGATCAGGCACGGCGCGATATTGTCGATGTGCGCCGAACCGCTGGCGACGATCTCACCCTCCATGGCGAACTTGAGCAGCTGCAGCCGCGGCACCGGCTCTTCCAGCAGCGCATTCGCGGCCACCACCGCGGCGACGGCCGACGCCGCCGAGCCGCCCATGCCCGATGCCAGGGGGATTCCCTTGTCGATGTCGATTTCGAAACCGTAGTCCAGGCGCAGCGCAGCGTGCAGCGCCTGCACCGCCCGCCCCGCCGTATTGCTCATCGCCTCGATGGGCAGCTCGCCGGCGATACCCGTGATGCTGCGGATACGCACCACCGGCTCATCGATGCGGCGCAGCCGCACCCGGTCGCCGACGGCATCCACCGTGTGCCCCAAGATATCGAAGCCGATGCCGACATTGGCGACGGTAGCCGGTGCGAAGGCAGTAACGTCTGTGAGCACGATGATCCTTCCAATGTTGACGGGTTAGGGGTTGACGGATTAGAGGTGCGCGCCCAGATAGGCGGACAATCGTAGCAGGTCGGCGAAAACGCCACCCGCCGTCACTTCGGGACCGGCGCCGGGGCCCTGCACGATCAGCGGATTGTCGCAGTAACGCCGCGTCGCGAAACGCACCACGTTGTCGGTGAGCGCGATATTCGCAAAGGCGTGTTTGGCATCCAGATGCGTAAGTCCCACGGTCGCCTTGCCACAGGCTTCGATGCGTCCGACGTAGCGCAGCACCTGGTGTTTGGACTTCGCGCCGGCGAGCAGCGCCGCCATCTCGGCATCGAACTCAGGCAGGCGCGCCATGAACTCCTCCACGCTCACGTTCGCGAGCGATGCCGGCACCAAGCCCGTGACCTCGACATCCGACATCTCCAACGTCAGCCCCATTTCCCTGCCCAAGATGATGAGCTTGCGCGCCACATCCATGCCGGACAAATCGTCGCGCGGATCCGGTTCGGTGTAGCCCTTCTGTTTGGCCGCGCGCACGATGGAGGAGAAGGCTTCGCGGCCGTCGAACACGTTGAACAGATACGCGAGCGTACCCGAGAAAATCCCCTCGATGCGCGTGATGTCGTCGCCCGTCTCACGCAGATCCCGCAACGTCTGAATGATGGGCAGACCTGCCCCCACGGTAGCCTCGTAGAGATAATGGGTGCCTGCGCTGCGGCGCGCTTCCTGCAGCGCACGGTAGTACGGCAACGGGCCGCTGTTGGCTTTCTTGTTGGGCGTCACCACGTGGATGCCGCGCCCGAGCCATGCTCGATAGTTCGCGGCCACCTCGGCGCTCGCCGTGCAATCGATGATGACGGTGTGCGGGATGTAATCCGCCTGGCAATGATTGGCGAATTTCGCAAGGTCGAGCGGTTCGCCCGCGGCCGCCAGATCGTCGGTCCAGCGCGTAAGGTCGATGCTGGTTTCGGCCAGCAACATGCGCTTCGAACCGGCGATGCCGCGCACCCGCAGATCCAAGTTGAGCGAACGCAGGCGTTCGATCTGCGTGGCGAGCTGCGCCAACAGCACGCGGCCCACGGTGCCCGGGCCGATCAGGCCGATGGATAGCGTGTTGGGGGACAGATAGAACGCCGCGTGCACGGCGCGCAGCGCCTTGGCGGCGCCCTTGCCGTCCACCACGACGGAGATGTTGCGCTCGGATGCGCCTTGCGCGATGGCGCGTACGCTGATCGCGGCTAGCCCAAGCGAGTTGAACACCTTGGCGGCCACGCCGTGGGCGCCCGCCATGCCGTCGCCCACCACGGCCAGAATGCTCAAGCCCAGACCTACATCGACGTGCTGGATCTGGCCGTCGCGCAGCTCCGCATCGAACGCCTTGCGCACCGCCGCTTCGGCGCGCACCGCCTGCGCCTCAGGGATCGCGAAGCAGATCGAATGCTCGGAACTGCCTTGGGAAATCAGAATGACCGAAATGCCCGCGTCGCGCAGCGCGCCGAACAGACGGTGCGCCGTGCCCGGCACGCCGATCATGCCGGCACCTTCCAGATTGACGAGCGCCACCGGATCGATCGTCGTGATGCCCTTCACCTTGAGCGCCGAGACCGGATTGGCGCAGATCAACGTGCCCGGCTTCTGCGGTGCGAAGGTATTGCGTATGTAGATCGGGATATCGCGCGCGACCGCCGGCTCCATGGTCTGCGGATGGATCACCTTGGCGCCGAAATACGCGAGTTCCATCGCCTCGTTGTACGACAGCTGATCGATGACCTGGGCGTTCGGCACCAGACGCGGATCCGCCGACAGCACGCCGTCGACATCCGTCCAGATGACGATTTCCGCCGCATTCAGCAGCGCGCCGAAGATCGAACCCGAGAAATCGCTGCCGTTGCGGCCGAGCGTGGTCTGCATCCCGCCGGTGGTGGTCGCAATGAAACCCGTGACGATCAGACGGCCCTTGAAGTTTTTGGGGACCAGCTGGCCAAGCTTCTGTTCGCTCGAGGTCCATTGCACCGCGGGACCCAAGGATCCCCATTCGACGATGACGGCGTCACGCGCATCGATCCACAGCACCTCGCCCGCAATGCGCGCGCGCTCGCGCAGGAACGGCGCGAACAGCCGCGTCGACCAGATCTCGCCATAGCCCGAGATCACGTCGCGCACGGCCTGCGGCGCGGAACGGATCAGGCGCACGGTCTGCAGCATACCGGCGATGTCGCGGCAATCCTGTTCCAGCCGTGCCGCATAGGCCGCCTGGGCGGCCGGGGACACCAATTCTGCCGCCAGCGCCACGTGCCGCGCCTTGAGCGCTTCGATGGCAGCGGGAAAATCGCCGTCGGGGCGCTCCGCCAGCGTCACCAGCGTGAGCAATGCATCGGTGACGCCCCGGCACGCCGACAGCACCACGGCCTCTCGCGGATTCGCGGAGGACTCGATGATGTCGGCGACGCGCCGAAAACAGCCGGCATCGGCCACGCTCGAGCCGCCAAACTTATGTACGATCCATTTATCCATACTTCACACGCGCGCCGTCGGGAGAAGGGCTTACGCGCCATCCCACATTCCTCGAGTTGATGAATTGCGGCCTTGAATCCGCTAGACAGCCCGGAACTTTAATCGCACCGCCGGGACCCTAGCAAGGGAAAACGCTACGGCCGCCCCCGCCGCTTGAGTTGCGGCGAGGCTCTGCCGGACTGGGGCAAGCCCGTATGTTGAGTCCGGAAGGGCAACCCGGCGCCGGCGCGAGGGATACCACCCGCACGAGGAACACCGCCGCTGCGGGGAACGCCCCCCGGCCGGGTCCCAGCGCCGTCAGCGCGAGCCACGCCGCCGCCCGCGCGCGCTACCCCGCCGCCGGGAACCCCGCCCGCACGAGCGCTCGAGGTCACCGGCTGGTAGGCCGGGATCAAATGATGCTTGCCGTTGCCGATCAGATCCGCCCGGCCCATGCGCTTCAACGCCTCGCGCAGGATGGGCCAGTTCTCCGGATCGTGATAGCGCAGGAACGCCTTGTGGAGCCTGCGTACCTTGATGCCCTTGGGGATGACCACTTCCTCGCTGCTGCGCGAAACGCGCCTCAACGGATTCTTGCCCGAGTGATACATCGCGGTGGCGGTCGCCATGGGCGAGGGCAGGAACGCCTGCACCTGATCGGCTCTGAAGCCGTTCTTCTTGAGCCACACCGCGAGTTCCAGCATGTCCTGGTCGCGCGTGCCGGGATGCGCCGCGATGAAATACGGAATGAGATACTGTTCCTTGCCGGCTTCCTTCGAATATTTGTCGAACAGCTCTTTGAAGCGGTAGTACGCACCCACGCCGGGTTTCATCATCTTCGACAGCGGGCCTTCGCCGATGGCCTCCGGCGCGATCTTGAGGTACCCGCCCGTGTGATGCGTGGCCAGTTCCTTGACATACTCGGGCGACTCGATCGCCAAGTCGTAGCGCACGCCCGAGGCGATCAATATCTTCTTGACGCCTTTGAGCGCCCGCGCGCGGCGGTACAGACTGATGAGCGGAGCATGGTCGGTGTCGAGGTTCGGACACACGCCGGGGTACACGCACGACGGGCGCCGGCAAGCCGACTCGATGGCGGAGCTCTTGCAATGCAGCCGGTACATGTTGGCGGTGGGACCGCCCAAGTCCGAGATGACGCCGGTGAATCCCGCCACCGTGTCGCGGATGGTTTCGATCTCGCGAATGATCGAATCCTCGGAGCGGCTCTGAATGATGCGCCCTTCGTGCTCGGTGATCGAACAGAACGTGCAGCCGCCGAAGCAGCCGCGCTGGATGGCCACCGAGAATCGAATCATGTGATAGGCCGGGATCTTGGCCTTGCCGTAGCTCGGATGCGGCAGCCGCGCATACGGCAGCTCGTACACCGCATCCATGTCCGCCGTCGCGAGCGGAATGGGCGGCGGATTGAGCCACACGTCGCAGAGGCCATGGCGTTGCACCAGGGCGCGCGCGTTGCCGGGATTCGCCTCCAGATGCAAAATCCGCGATGCGTGCGCGTACAGCACCGGGTCGCGGCTCACCTGTTCGAAGGAGGGCAAGCGGATCACGCTGCGCTCGCGCTGCGCGTTCGGCACCTTGCGGTAGAACTTCACGATGTTGCCGGCGCCGCCGGGTGCGCCCACAGCCGTCGCCCCCGCACCGGCCGCCGGTGCGGCGCCCGCGGAATCTGCCGCGCCGCCGCTCGAGGTTTGTTTGCGTTCATCCTCGGAGGCGTAGGGATCGACGCGGGGCGCCAGCGGTCCGGGGGTATCGAGCTCGGTGGAATCGATTTCCACCCAGTCGGCGGGCACCGCGCGGCGCACGAAGGCGGTGCCCCGCAGGTCCGTGATGTCGCCGATGGCGGCGCCCTCATCGAGACGCTGTGCGATCGCGCCGATTTGCCGCTCCGCATTGCCATAGACCAAAAGATCCGCCTTCGCGTCCACCAGCACCGAGCGGCGCACGTTCTCGGACCAATAATCGAAATGCGCGATGCGCCGCAGGCTCGCTTCGATACCGCCGAGCACGATGGGAACGTGCTTGTAGGCCTCGCGCACCCGCTGCGAGTAGACGATGACGCAGCGGTCGGGACGCTTGCCACCCTGTCCACCCGGCGTATAGGCATCGTCGCTGCGCACGCGGCGGTCGGAGGTATAGCGGTTCACCATGGAGTCCATGTTGCCGCCGGTCACGCCGAAGAACAGGCGCGGCTCGCCGAGCACCTCGAAATCCCGCGTGCTGTGCCAGTCGGGCTGCGCGATGATGCCGACCCGAAAACCCTGCGCCTCGAGCAGCCGGCCGATGATGGCCATCCCGAAGCTCGGGTGATCCACATAGGCGTCGCCCGTGACCACGATGATGTCGCAGCGATCCCAGCCCAACGCGGCCATTTCGGCACGCGTCGTCGGCAAAAAAGTCGCCGGCTTGGAGCCGGCGATTTTTGCTTTATGGCGGGAAAATAGCGGGGCGGCCGTTTGCATCGCCGCGATTAGGCCTGATTGCGGGCGGTAAGTACAACAAATCCCGCCTCATCCCAGATCGACCGGAATATAGATCTGCGCGTCTTCCCGCTGGATCAGCAGGGCGATGCTGCGGCCCGCCCGCGCCACTTCCCGTTTCAGATCGGCGACGCTGCTCACGCCCGCGCCATTGACGCCCAGAACCACGTCGCCCGCCTGCAGGCCCGCGGCGAGCGCCGGTCCCGACACATCCTCGACGAGCAGACGCCCCTTGGTGTGCAGTTCCTGCTGCTCATCGGGTTTGAGCGGCCGCACCGCAAGACCCAGCTTGCCGCCGCCATCCTCGCTGCCGTTCTTCGCCGCCTGCGGCGGGGTATCCTCGAGCAGCACGGTCTTCACCGTGACTTCCGTCGCCTTCCTGTCGTGCCACAGGCCGAGCTTGGCCTCGGTGCCGGGTGTCAGCTGCGAAATCACCGCCGGCAGATCCCCCGAATGGTCGATGTTGCGGCCGTTGACGCTCATGATGATATCGCCCGGTTTCAGGCCGGCGCGCTCGCCGGGGCTCTGCGGCTCGACCGCGCTCACCAACGCGCCGTGCGGCGTGGACAGTCCGAACGATTGGGCCAGCGGCTGACCGAGATCTTGCACCGCAACGCCGATACGGCTGCGATTGACCTTGCCGTTCTTGAGCAACTGATCCTTCACGTTCAGCGCCACGTCGATGGGAATGGCGAACGACATGCCCATGTAGCCGCCGGTGCGGCTGTAGATCTGCGAATTGATGCCGATCACCTGACCGTCGACATTGAACAGCGGGCCGCCCGAGTTGCCCGGATTCACCGCCGCATCGGTCTGGATGAAGGGCACGTAGGAGCTGTTGCTGTCATCGGGCAAGGTGCGCCCGATGGCGCTCACCACGCCCGCCGTCACGCTGTTCTCGAAGCCGAAGGGCGAGCCGATGGCAATGGCCCACTGGCCCGGTTTGATGCGCGACGGATCGCCGAAATGGACGAAAGGCAGCCCGGTGGCCGCGATCTTGATGAGCGCCACGTCGCTGCGCTTGTCGACGCCTATGACTTTGGCGGCGAACTCGCGCCGATCGGTCAGCTTCACGGTCACTTCGGAGGCATCCGCCACCACATGCGCGTTGGTGAGCACGTAGCCATCGGCGCTCACGATGAAACCCGAACCGATGCCGTGGCCGGGCGGCGCATGCTCCGGCCTCGGCATGTTGTGGTGGAAGAACTGCGACAGGGGGTCCTCGCCCTCCTCGCCCGAATCCGGCTTCTGCGCCTTCTCGGTGACGCTGATATTGACGACGGCGGCGCCGCTTTCGGCCACCAGCTGGGTGAAATCGGGCAATCCGATGACGCGCGCCGACGCAGGCGCGGGGGAGGTCGGAACGGCCGTGACCACGGCGGGCGCCGCATTGGGCTGGCCGCTGGTGTCGGCGCTCGAGCGTTGATGGGCAACCACGATAACAAAGATGCCGGCGACGGCGGCGAGGGACCAAGTTCTCATGCTTCCCATTGAAAAAAGTCCTCTAAATCGGTAGGTGAACACGTGGTTGAGACCGTCAATCTGGGGGTAGGTTTCAATTTTTCAGCCTCAATGGCCGCTAATTATGACGGATTGTCCATTTTTGGCACCGAAATGTGACTTCACCCCGGGCTGACCCGCAGGGCCAGCGGCTAACCTTGCCGCTGGCTCACTCTTCTGACGATCTCTATGGCAGATGCGACCGGTCCCGTCCTGTTGGTGGTAGGCAGCGATGCGAAGCGCCTGCAGTGGCTGACCCATCACGTCACCAGCCATTGGCCCGACGCGCAGGTGACCACGGCGCCGGCCGACGACGCGGCGGCGCTGGCGCGCCTGCTCCCGGAACACATGCCGGACGCTGCGATTCTGCAGGTCGATTTCGCCACCGAAGCACTGGCGAGCGCCGGCCTCGAGACGCTGGCGCACATGCTGCGCGTGCAACCGGAACTGCACGGCATCGTACTCGCCGAGAACGGCAGCGAGCTGGCGGCGGTGCGCGCCATGAAGGGCGGCGCCAAGGACTACCTGGCGCTCGCCCGCATCACGCGCGACTCCCTGTTGACGGCGGTGTCCGAGGCTCGGGACCGACAGCGCGCGGCCGTGTCCGTCGCTTATGCCTTGCTCACCCCCGCGAACGACTTGCCGGGCATCAAGGTGCCGGGGTATGGCATCGTCAAGGAAATCTCCACCACCAATTTCTCCTCCGTGTTCCTGGCGCGCAGCGAGCGCCTGCGCCGCAATGTGGTGCTCAAGGTGATGAACCGCGGCAGCTCGCCGCGCGAGCTGGACGACGCCGAGCGTTTCCAGCGCGAATACGAGATCATTTCCAGCATCGCGCATCGCGCCATCGCGGAAATCTACGATTTCGGCGCGCTGCCGAACCATCAGTACCTCGCCATGGAATATATTCCCTGCGGCGACCTGCGCGATCGGTTGCGCAATCCCTTGAGCGTCGATGAAAGCTTCTACTATCTGCGCTGCATCGCCGAGGCGCTGCGCGTGATCCATGTGTTCGGCATCCTGCATCGCGATCTGAAACCGGCAAACGTCATGCTGCGCGAGGACAATTCGCCGGTGCTCATCGATTTCGGTCTGGCGCGCCGTTCCCTGGACGATGCCGGGACCACCGGCGCGGGACAGGTGTTGGGATCCCCCTACTACATCAGTCCCGAGCAGTCCCAGGGGCATCGAGTCGACGCCCGTACCGATCTGTATAGCCTGGGGGTGATGTTCTACGAGATGCTCACGGGTGAACGTCCTTACACCGGGCGCAGCGCCATTGCCATCATGGCCCAGCACGCCAGTGCCGCGGTGCCGCGCCTGCCGCCGAACCTCGCGCATCAGCAGGCGCTGGTGGACCGTCTGATGGCGAAGAACGTCGATGAGCGCTACGCCTCCGCCGATGAGCTGCTCGCCGATTTGGGTCCGCTGGTCGCCGCGGTGGCATGACTGTGACGCGCGTCGCGGACGACGCCGATTCGTTCGCCCACGAGGCCGCCCGCGACGCCGGCTTGTGACAGCCATCAACCACGATGACCCGGAGCTTAGGCAGGATGGAAGCCCATGTTCATCACCGTCAAGCGCCATGAGCGCGAGAAGCAGGAACTCGCCGTCAGCAACCGCCTGATCGACGGCATCCTCAAACATTCCGATCAGGGAGCCTTTCTGCTCGACGGCCGGGACAAGATTCTGCCGCAGGTATCGAAGGCGCTGGCGGCCCTGTTTCGGCGCCAGGACTTTGCGAATCTGACCTTCGAGAAACTGCTGGCGCCCATCGTCTCGGCGAAGACCCTGAGCGGCGTGCGCAGCCACATCGCCGCCCTGCTCGGCGACGCGCCGGAAGCCGGCGCCGCAGCCGTTGCCCGGCCGCTCAAGGACATCGAAGTGCGCCTGCCGAACGCCGACGGCTCGTCGCAGACCGCGCACTTTTGGTTCGACTTCGACCTGCTGGACGGCGCCGGCGACTCCCGGGTCTGGCTGGTGCGCGTCACCGACATCACCATGCAGGTGCAGACGCTGCGCGAACTCGAGGAGCTGCGCCATCAAACGCAGACTCAAGGCGAGCTGTTGCGCGGCGTGCTCAAGATGGGCGGCGCACGCTTCGGCACGTTCCTGCTGAAAGCCGACGCGTCGATGAAAACCATCAACCTGGTATTGAAGAAATCCGCGCGCGAGAAAGACGCGTTTCGCAGCAAGCTCGAGGAGACGCTCGACGAAGTCGACCGGATCCGCCGCGAAGCCGCCGCGTTCAAGTTGAGCGCGCTGGAAAGCTCGGCGCGGATTTTCGAAGACGCGCTGCACGACCTGCGCAGCCGCACGGAATTGAGCGGCAGCGACTTCTTGCCGCTGGCCGTGAAACTCGATCAGCTGTACGGTCAGTTGGCCCTGATAAAGTCGCTGACGGTCTCGGCCGGTGCCGATGAATCCGAGACGTCGTTGCACAATTCGCGCACCACCGACAAGGGTACGCAGATCATCGAGGCACCGCGATTTGCCGCGCACGCCGCCGCGGAGTCCCCGCCGCGCGCCGTACCCGCGAACGTGCCCTCGCACCCGCCGCGCGCGGCAACCGCGGGCACGCATCGCACGGCGGCGCCGGCCGGGAGCCTCGATCACACGCTGCAATCGCTCACCGATCATGTGGCGCACGAACAGAACAAGCAGGTGATTCTCGAATGCCACGGCCTGCAGGGCGTGCCGCCCCGCTACCAGTCGGCCATCAAGAACGTGGCCATTCAATTCATTCGCAACGCCGTCATGCACGGCATCGAAACGCCGGCGCAGCGCACGGCCGCGGGCAAGGCGCTGCACGGCACGCTGCGCCTGGAATTCAAAGCGCGGAACGACGTCTTCGAACTGCTGTTCGAGGACGATGGCTGCGGACTCGATCCGGATCGAGTGCGCGCCACCGCCATTGCGCGCGGTATCGTGACCGGCGAGGCTGCCGCGCGCATGCGCGATCGCGAGGCGATCAAGCTCATTTTCAAATCCCGCTACACGACGCTCGGCACCTCGGCGCAGGACACGACGCATGGCTCGGGCATGTCCCTGGTGCGGCGTTACATTCACGAGGCGGGCGGCAAGATTGCGCTCGCGAGCCTCGCGGGACACGAGACCCGCTTCAAGATCACCCTGCCGGCGGTGCCGCCGGAATCGGCAGCGGCGGGCGGCGAACTCGAACTCGTGCCGGAGGCCGAGAGGGTCGCTTAGCGCTCGGCGCTCGGGTAGTCATTCGCATGGGCGGCGTCGCGTCAGGCGGCACCATCCGCCGGCACCAGCTCAACCAACACCGCGCCCGCGGCGACGCGGTCTGAGAGGCCGAACAACACCCGTTCGACCTTCCCGGCGTAAGGCGCGGTGAGCGTGTGCTCCATTTTCATGGCTTCTACGGTCACGAGCGGCGCGCCGCGCGCGACCTGCTCACCCTGCGCCACGTGCACCGCGACCACCGTGCCGGGCAGCGGCGTGAGCAGCGAGCCCTCCTCCGCGCCCGCCGCCACATCGAGCGCATCTTCGGTGAGCTTGAGCCGCAGCGCCACCTGACGTCCGCGCGCGAATACATGCAGCTCGCCACCGAGGGCGAGCAGGTCCGCGTGCAGCCGGCCGCCCGCGATCTCCACATCGAGCGAGTGCGCGGTGCGTTGCAAGAGCCGTAGAGCGATTTCGCGGCCTTCCGAACGCGCCACATAGGAATCGGCGCCGGTCATCTCGACCGTGACACGCCGTGCGCCGAGACACCATGACGAGCGCGGCGGCGCACCCAGTCTCCAACCGCGGGTGTCCTGCCACAGCGCATCGGCAGCCGTCGCGCGAGTGGCATACCACAGTGCCGCCAAGGCGAAGTCCTCAGCGGTGGGCTTAGGTTCGCCGAACGCGAGGTGGGCCTGGCGCGCGCCGAGATAATCGGTGGCGACCGTCGAGCCGCGAAACTCCTCATCGGCGAGCACGCTCGCGAGCAGCGCCCGATTGGTGATGACACCGACGACTTGCAGCTCGCGCAGTGCACGGCTCAACGTATCGATGGCATCGATGCGCGACTCGCCCCAGGCAATCACCTTGCCCAACATCGGGTCGTAGAACGAGGACACCTCATCGCCCGCGTCGACGCCGATGTCCAGGCGCAGCCCGGCTGCGGCCTCGGGCCATTTCAGATGCGCGATGCGTCCGACGCTCGGCAGATAGTCGTGCGCCGGGTCCTCGGCGTACAGTCGCGCCTCGACCGCCGCGCCGCGCGGTTCGCTCAGGCCGAACTGCGGCGGCAAGCGCTCGCCGCGCGCCACCCGAATCTGCCATTCCACCAGATCGATGCCGGTGATGAGCTCGGTCACCGGATGTTCCACTTGCAGGCGCGTGTTCATTTCCATGAAGTAGAACTTCTGCTCATCGTCCACCAGGAACTCGACCGTGCCGGCACCCACGTAGCCCACGGCGCGCGCCGCCGTGATGGCGGCCGCCGACATCGCGGCACGCACCTCCGGCCGCAGCCCCGGCGCGGGCGCCTCTTCGATGATTTTCTGGTGGCGTCGCTGCACCGAACAATCGCGGTCGAACAAGCTCACCACGGCGCCGTGCGCATCCGCGAACACTTGCACTTCGACGTGCCGTGCGCGCGGGAAGTAGCGCTCCATGAGCAGCCGGTCGTCGGCGAACGCGGTGCGCGCCAGGCGCTGCGCCGAGGCGATGGCCGCGGCGACTTCCGCGCTCGCCCGCACCACTTGCATGCCCTTGCCGCCGCCGCCGGCGCTGGCCTTGATGATGAGCGGGAATCCCACGTGCTCGGCTTCGGCACGCAACCGCTCGGCGTTCTGCTCCGCGCCGTGGTAACCCGGCGCGATGGGCACCCCGACGGCCGCCATCGCGGCCTTGGAGGCGCTCTTCGAGCCCATGGCGAGAATGGCGGATGCCGGTGGCCCGATGAACACCAGGCCCGCATCGGCGCAGGCTTGCGCGAAGCCGGCGTTCTCCGACAGAAATCCATAGCCGGGGTGCACCGCATCGGCGTGCACGCGCTGCGCGAGCGCGATCAGGCGGGCCCCATCCAGGTAGCTCTCGGCCGCCGGCGATGCGCCCAGATGGTAGGCCTCGTCGGCCACGCGCACGTGGCGCGCGTCGCGATCGATGTCGGAATACACCGCGAGGGTGGTGAGCCCCAGGCGCTTGGCCGTGCGCGCGATGCGGCAGACGATCTCGCCGCGGTTGGCCACTAGAATACGTTTGAGCATTTCCCGCTTACATCCGAAATATGCCGAAGCGGGTGGCTGCAACGGGCTGCACATGGCTCAACGCCAATGCCAGGCCCAACGCGCGGCGCGTCTCGAGCGGATCGATGACGCCATCGTCCCACAGCCGGGCGGAGGCGTAGAACGGCTGTCCCTGGCGTTCGAACTGCTCGCGGATCGGCGCCTTGATCCGTTCTTCCTCGGCGGCGCTCAATTGCTTGCCGCCGCGCTCCAAGGCCTCGCGCCGGATGGTCGCGAGCACGCTCGCCGCCTGCTCGCCGCCCATCACGGAGGTGCGCGCATTCGGCCATTGGAACAACAGCCGCGGGCTGTAGGCGCGGCCGCACATGGCGTAATTACCGGCGCCGAAGCTGCCGCCGATCACCACCGTATACTTCGCTACCGCGGCGCACGCGACCGCGGTGACGAGCTTCGCGCCGTCCTTGGCGATGCCGCCGGCCTCGGCCGCCTGCCCCACCATGAAGCCGGCGATGTTCTGCAGGAACACCAGCGGAATTCCGTCGCGGCAGCACAGCTCGATGAAGTGCGTGCCCTTCAAGGCGCTCTCCGAGAACAATATGCCGTTGTTGGCGATGATACCCACGGTGAAACCGTGGATTTCCGCGAACCCGCAGACCAGCGTGCTGCCGTACAAGGCCTTGAACTCGTCGAACCACGACGCGTCGATGAGCCGCGCGATGAGCTCGCGCACGTCGTAGGGCTTGCGCGAGTTCTCGGGGATGATGCCGTAGAGTTCGGCCGGATCGAACGCGGGTTCGGTACCGCCTGCCGCGACATGACCCCGGGCGCGGCCCACCGGCGGCGGGCGCAGCCGCGCAACGGCGCGGCGCGCGAACGCCAGCGCATGCGCATCGTTCTCGGCGTAATAATCGGTCACCCCGGAACGCCGGCAATGCACGTCGGCACCCCCTAAGGATTCGGCATCGATCTCCTCGCCCGTGGCCGCGCGCACCAGCGGCGGGCCGCCCAGGAACACCCGGCCCTGGTTGCGCACGATGACCGCGTGATCCGACATCGCCGGCACGTAGGCGCCGCCCGCCGTGCACGAGCCATGCACCACGGCGATCTGCGCGATGCCCTGGGCCGACAGTCGCGCCTGATTGAAGAAGATCCGCCCGAAGTGCTCGCGGTCGGGAAAGACCTCGTCCTGCTTCGGCAGGAAGGCGCCGCCGCTCTCCACCAGGTAGATGCAGGGCAACTCGTTCTCCGCGGCGATTTCCTGGGCCCGCAGATGCTTCTTGATCGTGAGCGGATAGTACGTGCCGCCCTTCACCGTGGGATCGTTCGCCACGATCATGCAGGGCCGGCCGGACACCTGGCCGATGCCCGTCACCAGGCCGGCGCCGGGAAGATCGTCGTCGTACACCCCATGCGCGGCCAACGGCGACAGCTCCAGGAACGGGGCCCCGGGATCGAGCAGCGTATCCACCCGCTCGCGCGCCAACAGCTTGCCCGCGCGCACGTGCTTGTCGCGCGCCGCCGCCGTTCCGCCCAGCGCATTGCGCTGCAGCGTGGCCCGCAGTTCCGCGGCCAGCGCCTGCATAGCCTTGCTGTTGGCGGCGAATTCCGCGGACCGCGCGTCGATCTTCGAGGCTATTTTTGCCATCGCCTTCTCGCTCCCATCTGTCTTTCCGGCCGCCGCAGTGGCAGAATTGTCGGACAGTCCGATTATCCATCACATGGGGGACGTAAGACAATGCCCGGCGCTGCCTACCGTGAATTCAACTTCGGCCTCGGCGAGGTGATCGACACCGTCCGCGAGCAGGCGCGGCGCTTCGCCCAGGAGCGAATCGCCCCGCGGGCCAATGACATCGACCGCAGCAATATCTTCCCGCGGGATCTGTGGCGTGAATTCGGCGATCGCGGGTTCATGGGCCTCACCGTGCCCACGGAGGACGGCGGCGCGGGCTTAGGCTATCTCGCGCACACCGTGGTCATGGAGGAGATCTCACGCGCCTCGGCGGCCGTGGGCTTGAGCTACGGCGCGCATTCGAATCTGTGCGTCAACCAGCTCACCCTCAACGGCACCGTGGACCAGAAGGCGCGCTACCTGCCGAAACTGCTGTCGGGCGAGCACGTGGGCGCGCTCGCGATGTCCGAGCCCGGCGCCGGTTCCGATGTGGTGTCGATGCAGTTGAAGGCCGTGCGCCGCGGCGATACCTATGTCCTCGACGGCCGCAAGATGTGGATCACCAACGGCCCCGAGGCCGACGTGCTCGTGGTGTACGCCAAAACCCACCCCGAGGCCGGCGCACGCGGCATCAGCGCCTTCATCATCGAAGCCGGCTTCGCCGGCTTCACCCCCGCGCAGAAGCTCGACAAGTTGGGCATGCGCGGCTCGAGCACCAGCGAACTGGTGTTCGAGGGCTGCGAAGTGCCCGCCGCCAACCTTCTCGGCGAGGAGAACCGCGGCGTCAACGTGCTGATGCGCGGCCTGGATTACGAGCGCGTGGTGCTCTGCGGCGGTCCGCTCGGCATCATGGCGGCGGCGCTGGACGTGGCTCTGCCCTACGTGCGCGAGCGTAAACAGTTCGGCCAGGCCATCGGCACCTTCGAACTGGTGCAAGGCAAACTTGCCGACATGTACGCCTCGTTCAATGCCTGCCGCAGCTACGCGTACACCGTCGCGGCTGCCTGCGACCGGGCCGACTCGACCCGCAAGGACGCGGCCGCGTGCATCCTGTTCTGCGCCGAAGCGGCCACGCGGGCCTCGTTGGACGCCATTCAACTGCTGGGCGGCAACGGCTACATCAACGACTACCCCACCGGCCGGCTGCTGCGCGACGCGAAGCTCTATGAAATCGGCGCAGGCACCTCCGAGATACGCCGCATGCTGATCGGCCGCGAGCTGTTCGGGGAGGCTTGATGAGCGATCTGTTCGAGCCTTTGGACGATCGTCCGGCGTACCGCCAGATCGCCAACGTCATCGAGCAGCGCATCGTCTGCCGCTCGCTGCGCACCGGGGATGCACTGCCGTCCGAGACGGATCTGGCGCGGCAATTCGGCGTCAACCGCTCCACCATCCGCGAAGCGATCCGCGAGCTGGAAATTCACGGCCTCATCGGCCGCGGCCGCGGCGAGAAGCGCCTGCGCGTGACCCGTCCCGAACCGCGCAACATCAGCTCCGGGGTGAGCCGCGCTCTGGCCCTCAACGATGTGACTTTTCTCGAGCTGTGGGAGGCCATGATGGCGATCGAGCCCGCGGCCGCGCAGTACGCGGCGCTACGGCGCACGCCGGCGCAATTGCAAACGCTGGTGCGAACCGGCGCCCGCTTCGCCCGCGATGCCGCGGATAGCGCGGCCGCCGTGGCGGCGGTCATCGATTTCTTCACGGCGGTGGCCGATGCCAGCAACAATCAGGTGCTGGCGCTGTCGCAGTCGCCGTTGAATCTGCTGCTCGCCCCCGCGCTCACCACGCTCATCGACCGCATCCCCCAGGCGCGCTCGCGCATCCAGGATGCGCAGAGCCGCATCACCGCGGCCATTGAATTGAAGCGCAGCGAACAGGCGCGCACCTGGATGGAGAAGCACATCCGCGACTTCAGGCGCGGCTACGAGCTCGGATCGCCGCTTTGACCTGGTGGGGCTGGGCGGTAGACTAGCGCACCCCCGACAGCCCCCAAGGTCTTCCATGAAACACGCACTCGACGACGCGGCGCTCGACACCCTCTTTCGCGAGGCACGCTCCTACAACCGATGGGCGGCGGAGCCCGTGCCCGAAGCCACGCTGCACGCCCTGTACGAATTGCTGAAGTGGGGCCCCACCTCGGTCAATTGCTGCCCCGCGCGATTCGTCTTCGTCACGAGCCCCGGCGCGAGAGCGAAACTGGTCGATTGCCTCATGCCCGGCAACGTCGTCAAGGTGGAACAGGCGCCGGTCACCGTCATCATCGGCATGGACGAGCAGTTCTACGACAAGATTCCGTTCCTGATGCCGGCGCGCCCCGACGCGGGCAACGTGTTCAAGGACCCCGCCATCGGCTCGGTGCACATGCTGCGCAACGCCAGCCTGCAGGGCGCCTACCTCATCCTGGCCGCGCGTTCCTTGGGGTTGGATTGCGGGCCCATGTCGGGCTTCCACCAGGACAAAGTGAATGCCGCCTTCTTCGAGGGCACCACGGTGAAGGCGAATTTCCTGTGCGCGCTGGGTGTGGGCACCACCGAGGCGCTGTTCCCGCGAAATCCGCGCCTGCCGTTCGCCGAGGCGTGCCGGATCGTCTGAGGCGGACGCGCCGGCGCGTACCCGCGGGCGGGCGGGCAGGTCTTGCCCCCTGCCCAAAAGTGGTTATATAACCATTATCCAACCAAAATGGTTGGATACGCAGGCAGGCGCTAGCCGAAGATGTCGCTGAGGGGAATCGCGAAATCCGGAAACGCCTGCGTCGTCAGGGTGTCGGTCGTCCCGAACTCGACCTTGCGGCCATATCCTTGCGCGGTAGGCTCGCGGTAGGTCGCGACTCGGCTCGCTTCCACATTGACGACCCAGTACTCGGCAATGCCGTAGCGCGCGTAGAGCGCCAGCTTGACCCCCTGATCGAAGGCCAGCGAGCTATCGGAGATTTCTACGAGCAGTAACACATCGGAGGCTTCCGGAATCCTGCCGCCATAAAAATCCGCCCGTCGCTTCAGCAGCATGAGATCCGGTTGCGGCTCTGAGAATTCTCCCAAGTTGACAGGCCCGCCCACGACAATGGTCGCCGAGCGCGACAGCGCCAAGACGAAAATCTCATTGAGCCGTGTCGTGATCGCCGAATGTTTGACACCGATCGGCGCCATATCGAGCATATCTCCTTCGATCAACTCCACACGGTCGTGCCGAGTCAACACCCCGGTCGCCACCATGCGTTGATAGCGGTCAGTCGAGATCCGGGTTCGCGTTGGTGTGAAAACCGCGCTCATGGCCGTAATATACGCTCTCGCCGCGACCTATAAAATGGTCTCGCGCCGCAGGTCCGACCCGGTCGGGTCGTGCAGGTTGGTGCTGAAGGACACCAGCACCATCACCGTATCGCCGGTGTTGCGGTAGGCGTGGACCACGCCGGGCGGAATCGTGAATCGCCAGATCTCGCCCGCCGGCACCTCGACATCGCGAATGCCCGTGGGCTCCTTGAGGCGCACCAGGCACGGGCCCACCACGGTCGAGCACTCGGTCGCCCACAGGTGCCAATGATTGCCGCGCACTTCGTTGGGCTGAGTCAGCACCACGTGCACGTTCTTCTGCGCCGCGAGTTCGGCGTCGCTCAAGGGCTCGAACAGGGCGCCGCGCGCATCGCGGTGGGTCTTCACAGGTTCGATGAGAGTGGCGTAGGAATCTGACATGAGGTTCGGCGCCGGCTTCAAGGTTTGCGTTTGACGTGGCGCCGGCCCGCGAGCAGCACGCCGACCACGAACAGGGTATCCCACCCGTCGAGCTCACCGCCGCCGCCCTTGCTCGGCGCAGTGACGGTCAACGTGGCGGACGCGGCCGCGTTGGCGGTGGCCGGACTGGTCGTCAATGCGCTCGCGGCGATGGTATTCGTGTAGCTACCGGCGGTCGCGCTCGTCACCGACAGAGTCATCGTGCAGCTACCGCTGGCCGCCAGGGTGGCACCTGAGAGAGTCGCAGTGCTCGACGCGGCCGAGAGCGTTCCGCCGCAGGTCGTCGCTGCCACGGGGGAACTCTTGATGCTCAGATTGCTGGGCAGAGTGTCGGTGAGAGCGGCGCCGGTCAGCGCATATGCATTCGAATTACTGACCGTGACCGTGAGCGTGGCGACCCCATTTTGCGTGATGGTGCTTGGCGAGAACGCCTGCGTCACCGAGGGAGCCACCGGCACCGTCACGACCAGGGCGGCCGCGCTAGTCGCCGTGTTGCCGCCGGCCGGACCCGTGCTGAGCGCATTCGGCGCGAGACTATTCGTATAGGTCCCCGCAGTCGTGCTGGAGACCGTTACGCGCACCGTACAGCTGCTATTCGCGGGAATGATCGCGTCACTGAGCGTCACCACGTTCGCCGCCGCCGTCAAGGATTTGGCGGCTCCCGTACAGGTCGTGGCCGGCGTCGGCGTGCTTGCAATGGTCAACGCGCTCGGCAGCGTATCGCTCAAACCGGTTTGCGTGAGCGCGAAACCATTCGCATTGCTCAAGGTGATGGTCAGCGTGGAGGCGACGCTTTCTCCGACGCTGGCAGGTACAAATGCTTGCGACATTGTGGGAGCGACCGGCGCGGTCGACACGGCAGTGGGACAGGCGCTCGTCCCCGCAGTGGTCGGCGCGCTGCTGCTCGCGCTGCTCGAGGTGACGGTCACCGTGGCGGTGTCCGTGGCGCCGGCGGAGTCCGTAACGGTCAGCGTAACGGTCCCCGTGGCGCTACCCGGCAGGATCGTGACTTGCGCAGAGGTTGCACCGGAGACGATGCTGGCTCCGCCGCTGGCGGTCCAGGAATAGGCATTTATCGTGCGGCCACAGGAGGCGGCGCTGCCGCTCGCGTCGAGCACGGCATGGCTGCCCGCCGCCACGGTGGACGGCAGGGTCACGGCCGCGATCGGCCGCTGCGCAGCCGTCACGGCGCTGAGCGCGTTGACCATGCCGGCGCCGCACTCACCTGATGCGGGGCAGGAGCATTGGTCGGATCCGTCGGTTGCCAGGTTCGGGCAAACTGGCAGGTTTCCCGTATTCGCCGGAAAGGCTGTCGCACTGGCTTCGATCCGCGCAACCAATTGGGCGGGCGTCAAGTTTGCATTGATTGAACGCATCAGGGCTGCAATCCCCGACACGATCGGCGCCGAGAAGCTCGTGCCTAAATTGCTGTTCGTTTCGTTGGTGTAGCTGTTGGTGCCGGGAACCGTGGTACCAAGATTGGTCGTCGTGTCGATCGATCGCAAGCAATCACCGCTGCTGGTGATGCAGTTGCCGGCCGGTGCCGCAACGCCCACTTCCGGCCCGAAACTACTGTAACCCACCTTCGTGCCCACATTACGCAAGCCCGCCACGGCGATCATGCCCGAGACGGACGCGCTGCAGTTGGCCGGCGCCTCGACCGACGAGGTGGAGCTCGAGCTGATGGCGGTGTCGGAGTTGCCGGCGGAGACGACGACCAACACACCCATGCCGGTCACGGTGCGTAGGGCATCCTGATAGTCGCTCGGGCATGTACTGCTTCCGCCGAGACTCAAGTTGATGATGTCGGCGGGGTACGGGTTGACGGGAACGGTGGTGGTGGTGGACGTCGCGCTGTCGGTCGGCGTGACGGAAATACCGGCCGCCCACTCGATACCGGCAATGATGTCCGAGTCATAGCCGCCGCACTTGCCGAGCGCGCGCACGGGCAGCACCCACGGCCCCCAGCTCATGCCCGCGAGACCTAAGTCATTGTTGGTCAGCGCGCCAAAAATGCCGACGACGCGGGTGCCATGCCAGGAACTGGCCTCGACCATACAATCCTTCGACGGAAATGGCACATTCTGTTGATCGCTGGCGCTGATCCAATCACCGGGGTCAGAGGGGTCGGGATCCCAGCCGTCGCCATCGTTGGCCGTCAGATAAGTCCCCAAAGCGGTTCCGCTCGTCGAATCGTAATCTTCACCCACAAAATCGTAGCCGGGTAGCAGTCGGCCCGCCAGATTGGCGCGCAGCAGGTCGGGATGATCGAAGCGCACGCCGGTATCGACATCGGCGATCACAATGCCGGTACTGCCGGTGGTAATGGTCCAGGCGGATACCGTGTCGGTCGCCGCCAAATCCTGGGTCACATTGCCCTCCACCGTGATGGTCGTCGTGCTCGGCGTGTTCATATACCACTGGCCGGACGCGCCCGATGTCGCCACGAACAGGGGATCGTTCGGCACGGCATGCGGGTAACGCCGCTGATCGACTTCAGCAAACTGTATGGCCGAATCGGCGCGCAGTTTGCTGAGCGCGGTCTCGACGTCCGCGCCATACAGGGTTTTCTTCAGAAAAATGACATGCATATTCGGCGTAATTTGCCGCGAGGTCGTGGTCGCGATGCCCACGCGCCGGATCAAACCGGCCACATCCGCCGACGTGGTGTGCGCCTGACTCACGTTGACGCTCTGCGTCCGCATCCGGATTTTCACCGTCTGCACCACCGTATTGCCGGCGGTCGCGCGAAATCCCACGATGATGCGGCTGGCCTCGGGTCCGATTGAAATCGGATGTCTGTGTACTGGATTGTATTCGGGTATTACGGCCACGGCCCGCCCGAGGCCCAAGGCCGCGCCGCAGCCGATGCTCAATACCAACAGTAGTGTTCCGATACGCGGCATAGACGAAAGCTCCTCCTAATTCTGCGACACGGCCACTCGCGGCCGCTCCGGGTGTCAATGCAGTTCAATCACCCCACCATCGAAACGAAGCCGCATTCCGTTTGGCCGGGCGTCATTTTCAGCTAGGAGCGTAACAAGTTCTAGGAGCGTAACAATTTAATGTGACAAGGTATGAGAACTGGGACGATATCGCGGTAAATTCGAGTAAACGGCCCACCCCTGCTCCGGCACCTCCAGCGCGCGGTGCCGCCGTGTTCGGGCGCCCCCGGCGACTCCGCCCCCACGCTGCCCGGCCGGCGCGTAGAATGTATTGATTCGCCATTCGATTTTATTTGAGGGGAATTTTCGATGCTCTATGACAATCGGCAGTTCTATATCGACGGTGCCTGGGTCAATCCGGTCGAACCCAAAGAGTTCAACGTCATCAACCCGGCCACCGAAGCGGTGGCGGGCGTGATCTCGATGGGCAGTGCGAAGGACGTGGATCTTGCGGTGGCGGCCGCGCGGCGCGCGTTCGACGGCTATTCGCGCAGTACGCCCGCGGAACGTCTGGCACTGATGGAACGCATCCTCGCCGCCTACAAGGCGCACTACGATGAGATCGCGCAGGCCATCTCCACTGAGATGGGCGCGCCCATCACGCTCGCCAAGGGCTCGCAGACGCGCATCGGCGTCGGTCACATCAGCGCCATGATCGAGGTGTTGAAGACCTTCAAGTTCGAGGAATTGCGCGGCACCACGCGCCTGGTGCAAGAGCCGGTGGGCGTCTGCGCCCTCATCACGCCGTGGAATTGGCCCATGAACCAGGTCGCGGCCAAGGTGATCCCGGCGCTCGCCGCCGGCTGCACCATGGTGCTCAAGCCCTCGGAATATTCGCCCTTCAGCGCCATTCTGTGGGCCGAGGTCATGCACGAGGCCGGCGTGCCCAAGGGCGTGTTCAACCTGGTGAACGGCGACGGCCTCAACGTGGGCGCGCCGCTCTCCTCGCATCGCGAAGTCGACATGGTGTCCTTCACCGGATCGACCCGCGCCGGCACCGAAGTGGCCAAGAGCGCCGCCGCGTCGGTCAAGCGCGTCCACCAGGAACTCGGCGGCAAGTCGCCGAACGTGCTCCTGGACGACGCCGACTTCGAACGCGCCGTGAAGCAAAGCGTACTGCACGTGTTCCAGAACTCGGGCCAGTCCTGCAACGCACCCACCCGCATGCTGGTGCCTGCCGCGCGTATGGCCGAGGTCGAAGCCATCGCCAAGCGCGTCGCCGACACGGTCATCGTAGGCGATCCCACCTCCGAGAAGACCACCGTCGGTCCGGTGGTGTCGAAACTGCAGTTCGAGCGCGTCGAGGGCTACATCGAAAAGGGCATCGCCGAGGGCGCGAACGTGGTCACCGGCGGCATGGGGCGCCCGGAAGGTCTGACGCAAGGTTATTTCGTCAGGCCCACGATTTTCTCCCACGTCCGCAACGACATGGCCATCGCGCGCGAGGAGATCTTCGGGCCGGTGCTCTGCATCCTGCCGTATCAGACCGAGGATGAAGCCATCAGCATCGCCAACGACACGCCCTACGGCCTCGCCGCCTATGTCTGGTCCCAGGACAACCTGCGCGCGCGCCGCGTGGGCAATCGCATCCGTGCGGGACAGGTGGCGTTGAACGGCGCCTCCGGCGACATGCAAACGCCCTTCGGCGGCTTCAAGATGTCCGGCAACGGCCGCGAGTACGGCGAATTCGGCCTGCGCGATTTCCTGGAGGTCAAGGCGGTGATCGGGGTCGACGCCGCTTGATACCCGCTTGCCGTGGCTGATCCCGCGGTTCTCACGCTCGAGAACCTCGCCAAACGCTACCGGCCCGATCGCCCGGCGGTGTTCGAGGGGCTGAACCTCGAACTTCGACCGGGCGAGTATCTGGCCATCATGGGCGAGTCCGGCGTCGGCAAGTCGACGCTCCTCAATTTGCTCGCCGGCCTCGACCGTCCGGATGCGGGACGCGTGCTCATCGAGGGCACGGACTTAGCGACGCTCGACGACGACGCCATCACGCTGCTCAGGCGGCGTGCCGTAGGCTTCGTATTCCAGGCGTTCCACGTGCTGCCCTACCTCAGCGTGGAACAGAATGTGGCGCTGCCGCTCGAACTGCTGCGGGTCGCCGAACCCGAGCGCTCCGCGCGCACCGCCGAGATGCTGAGCGCCGTCGGCATCGCGCCGCTGGCGCGCCGTTACGCGCGCGAACTCTCCGGCGGCGAAGTGCAGCGCATCGCCATCGCCCGCGCGCTGGTGCACCGGCCGCGGCTGGTCCTCGCGGACGAACCCACCGGCAATTTGGATCCGCGCAGCGCGGCGCAGACGCTCGCGTTGCTGCGCGCGCAGATCAAGGCGAATTGCGCCGCGGGAATTCTCATCACCCACTCGCGCTCCGCCGCCGAGACCGCCGATCGCATCGTCATCCTCGACGGCCAGGGGTTGCATCCCGAGGCACCTGCGTGAACACGCCGTCGCCGGCGCGCGGCGCCTTCACGGTATGGCGCATTCTCATCCGGGCACAGCTCCGCGATCAGCCGGGGCGGCTCGCGGTCACGGTCATCGCCATCGCCTTAGGGGTCGCGCTCGGCGCCGCGGTCTATCTGGTCAACACCGCCGCACTCAACGAGTTCGGGCTCGCGACCAAGCGGCTGGTGGGCGAAGCCGACGTGGTGGTGCGCGGCTCGCGCGACGGCTTCGATGAGCGCGTGTTCACGCAGCTGGCCCAGGATCCGGCGGTGGACGTGGCGAGTCCGGTGCTCGAACTCAGCGTCGCCCTTCCCGGCCGCCGCGACACGCTCAAAGTGCTGGGCCTCGATCCGTTCCGCGCCGCCTCGCTGCAGCCCGCCATCATCGGCGACATCGGCGCGGGCATCTTCGATCTGTTTCATGCCGACGGAATTTTCCTCAGCAGCAGCGCGGCGCAGGCCCTGAACTTGAAGCGCGGCGACTCGTTTCCCGTCATCGTCGGCAGCCAGCCCCGCGCGCTGCACGTCATCGGCATTCTGTCCGAGTCGACCTATCCGCAGCCGCTCGGGATCATGGACATCGCCTCGGCGCAGTGGACCTTCGCGCAGGTCGGGCGGCTCAACCGGATCGACCTGCGCCTCGCGGCGGGAACTCCCGTCGAGGCCTACCGGGCCGCACTCACGCGCACGCTGCCGGCGGGCGTGCTCGCGGTGGCGCCGCAGGTGGAACGCGACCGGGCGGTGAGCGTGACCCGCGCCTACCGGGTGAACCTCAACATGCTGGCGCTGGTGGCGCTGTGGACGGGCGCATTCCTGGTGTTCTCCACCCAATCGCTGTCGGTACTGCGCAGGCGCCGGTCGCTGGCCTTGCTGCGCGCGCTCGGCGTGACCCGGGGCGAATTGGAGGGTGCCCTGATCGGCGAGGGCGCCGCGCTCGGTGCCGTGGGATCGCTGCTCGGCGTGATCTTGGGCGTGATCCTCGCCGCCGTGATGCTGCGGGTGCTGACCGGAGACTTAGGCAACGGGCAATTGCGCAGCGTCGGCGCGTCGCTCAATTCGGCCGTGTTGCCGTTGCTGGCGTTCTTCGTCATCGGCACGGCAGTCGCCAGTGTGGGCGCCTGGATGCCGGCCCGCTCGGCCGCACGCCAGCCGCCGGCGCGCGCGCTCAAAGGCGGCGACGGCGATACCACGGTGGCGACCCGCAGCAGCTGGCGGGCCGGTCTCGTCCTCTTGGGTGTGGGCGCCGTGCTGGCGCGCCTGCCGCCCATCGGCGGGCTGCCGGTATTCGGCTATGCGGCCATCGCCGCGCTGCTGTTCGGCGCCATCCTGTTGGTGCCCGTGCTCACGGTCAAGATTCTCAATCGGGCGCCGCGCACCAATCGCGCGGTACTCGACGCCGCCGTCGCGCAGCTGCGCGAGAATGTGGGTCTGTCGACGTTGAGCCTGGCCTCCATCATCGTGAGTTTCAGCCTCATGGTCGCCATGGCCATCATGGTGTACTCGTTTCGGGTGTCCTTCGATCACTGGTTGGGCAAGCTGTTGCCGGCCGACCTGCAGCTGCGCGTGCCCTTGGGCAACGACACGGCCTACTGGTCGAGCGCGGATCAAGCCAAGCTCGCCGCCGTCAGCGGCGTCTCGCGCATCCAGTTCCATCGCACCCGGCAGCTGCTGCTCGATGCGAACCATCCACCCGTCACGCTGATCGCGCACACCTGGAATTCGGCCAAAATCGAGGACGAGATTCCGCTGGTCCGCCGCCTGCGGAGCGGCCTGCCCCGCGGCGCCGAACCGGTCTGGATCTCGGAGGCCTTGCAGGATCTCTACGGCTATCCCTTGGGAAGTTCGATCTCATTGCCCTTAGGCGGCCGGCTCCACGCATTCACGGTCGCCGGCGTCTGGCGCGACTATGCACGCGCCAGCGGCGCGATGGTCATCTCGCGCCAAGCCTATATCGACGCCACGCACGATCGCAGCGCCACGGAAGGCGCGGTGTGGCTCGAGGACGGCGCCGATCCCGCGGCGGTCGAGGCAGCGCTGCGCGCCTGCTTCGTGCGCGCCGATTCGCTCGAGATCATGACCAGCACCGCGCTGCGCGTGCGGGCGCTGCAGATCTTCGATCGCGCCTTCATCATCACCTATGCGCTGGAAGCCATCGCCGTCGTCATCGGCCTCACCGGCGTGAGCTTCGCGGCCAGTTCCACGGCCCTCGCCCGCCGCTCCGAATTCGGCATGTTGCGCCACATCGGGATGCTGCGGCGGCAAGTGATCGGCATGCTGGCGAGCGAAGGCCTGCTGATGAGCGTGTTCGGGGTGCTCTACGGGCTCATTCTGGGGGGCGCCTTGAGTCTGGTGCTGGTCTACGTCGTCAATCGGCAGTCCTTCAACTGGAGCATCGACCTGGCGGTGCCCGTTTGGGAACTCGCCGCGCTCAGCCTTACCCTGATCGCCGCAGCCGCCCTCACCGCCGTGTGGAGCGGGCGCGCCGCCACCAGCCAGGACGCGGTCCGTGCCGTGCGGGAGGACTGGTGAGGGCGCCGGGAGAGCGCACACCGGGGGTGAGCGGGCTGCTCCGCGGTCTCATCGCGCTGGCGACCTGGCTGGTGGGCACGTGCGCGGTGGCCGCGGCCGGACTCGATGCCGCGGCACCTTCAGGCTCGGGCGCGCCTGCAGCAGCGCCTTACGCCGAGGTCACTGCGGGCCGCGCCATGGAGTTTCCGAGGGATTACGGCAGTCACCCGCCGTTTCGCACCGAATGGTGGTACGTGACCGGCTGGTTGAAGACGCGGGACGGCGAATCGCTGGGATTCCAGATCACTTTCTTCCGCACCAAGCCGTCCCTCGATGACGCGAATCCCAGCACGTTCACGCCGCGCCAATTGCTGATCGCGCACTGCGCCATCAGCGACCCAAAACGGGGCCGGCTATGGCAGGACCAGCGAATCCGTCGAGCCGGCTTGAGGTTAGCCGAGGCCCGCGAAGGCGACACCGACGTGTGGATCGACCGCTGGTCTCTCAAACGCCAGGCCGGGGTCTACCACGCCGCTCTCGCCGCCGAGAACTTCTCGTTCGCGCTGACCTTGACCGAGACCCAGCCGGTGCTCATCAACGGTGAAGCCGGCGTCAGCCGGAAAGGCCCCGCCGCGCAGTCGGCCAGCTACTACTACAGCCTGCCCCACATGGCAGTGGTGGGAGCCATCACCCGCGACGGCCGACCCGATGCCGTCAGCGGCGAAGCCTGGTTCGATCACGAGTGGTCGAGCGAATACCTGGACCCGCAAGCCGCGGGCTGGGACTGGATCGGCGTCAATCTCGACGATGGGGGCGCTCTGATGGCGTTCCGGATCCGCGACGGGCAGGGAAAGGCGCGCTGGGCCGGCGGCACGCTGCGGCGTGCGGACGGCGCCGTACAAGTCTTACGCCCCGATGAGGTGGAATTTACGGCGCTGCGCGATTGGAGATCGCCACGGACGGGCATCGCCTATCCGGTCCAGTGGCATGTACGAGCCGGCCCCCGCGAGTTCGATCTCGAGCCGTTGATGGACGATCAGGAGAACGACACCCGACTGTCCAGCGGCGCGATCTATTGGGAAGGAGCCGTGCGGGCGGCTCAGGCAGGCAAGCCGCTCGGACGCGGCTATTTGGAGCTGACGGGGTATGGGGAGCGGTTGAAGCTGCGGTGACTTATCTGTCGCTGCCATGAACTCGCCGCCCCCTCGATAGGATCGTCGTCGAGGAATTCGGCCCCAAATGACCGATTCAACGCCCCGCCTGCGAATAAAGTCGCTAAATTGTGAAACGCCTCAGCGCACCGCGGCGCGGATTCACCGACTGTGGGACGATAATTCTGTCTTTTGGGGAGTCCGGGAATGATATCTCGCGTGATCGAAACCATCGTCCGTAGGGCGCAACGGCGCCGCATTTCCCGTCAATTCCAGCAACACATGGGTCATGGCGGCGACTTCGAGAATCCGCGAACCTACCAGGAAAAAATACAGTTCAGAAAGCTCTACGGCAACCACGATTTTTATGGGCTGGTCGCGGACAAATTCAGAGCCAGAGCGTATGTCGAATCCAAAGTGGGCAAGGAGCATCTCATTCCGCTCTTGGGCGCGTACGACAGGCTGCACAAGTCCGTGTTCGACACGCTTCCGAACCGATTCATCATCAAAGCGAACCACGGCTGTAAATGGCACAAGATCGTTCACGACAAGAGCACGCTCGATGTCGCCAAGACGGTCCGTTGGTTCAATACCCTGATGCAGCGCCGCTATGGCCGTGCCGACGGAGAACGGCATTACAATTTCATCCCGCCAAAAATCATCATCGAGGAACTGCTCGAGGGCCCGCTCGGCGGGTCGCCCTGGGACTACTGCTTCTTCTGCTATCGCGGGCCCGAAGGCTTCGACTACAACTTCGCAATCACCACGCCCACGGGCAAATCTGCCAGTTTCGGCAAAGAGTGGGAACTTCGTACGAGCAGCATCCCTGAACAGGAATTGGCCGCGCACATCAAGCCGGCGAACTTCGATGCGATGGTGCGGATTGCGCGGGACATCTCCGTGGAATTCGATTTCGTCCGGGTCGATCTCTACACCGTGCAGGGAAAGGTTTATTTCGGCGAAATCACCTGCACGCCGCACTCCGGGTACGGCCTGATCGCGGATCCGGCTCATCAGAGAATGCGCGATGAGATGTGGCATCTGGACTCCGCCAATCCGCGGCTCTACAAGCCGCCCCGCTCCCACCGATTCGCGAGCCCGGCGAATCGGCGGCACATCGATCCGATCGCACGCACAGCCTTATCGCCAGAAGAGATGGAGGCGACATAATTCCGGTGGGTTGGCGAAACGCGTCGCGTTATGTGCGCCACGGCCGTTGCCCTGCTTTTTACCTGCTAGGATTTCTGTCGGCTCGGAGAAGAACAGTCAATCTAACGGAGAAATACAGATGAAAGACGGTACATTCGGCACGTTTACGATGGGTGCAATGACCATTGGCACGCTTCAAGTTGGCGCGCTGGGCGTCATCAGCGGCGCCTTGGCGGGAGCGCTGGACGGGGCGCTGGCGGGGACGATAAGCTAACTTACGGTCCTTTCCAAACCTGCGGTCTGCGCGTCACTCAACTTGGGGGGTGCAGGCCGCAGGTTCTCTCATCGAGACGTGTCGCGAGGGCCTCAGCGCCGGCCGCACTCGAGAGCCTCAGCTTTTTTGCAGGGTCGCCGGCGCGCCGAACGCGGCGTCCTCCGACTTGAAATACAGTTCGCAGATCTCCCGATGAGTGCGCTCCATCGTGAAATCGCGCAAGAACCGCTCGCGCCCGGCTTTGCCCATCGCCCGCAAATGCGCATCCGTCAGGTCGCGCAGGGTTTGGACCAATACCTTCTCATCATCCGTGGGTATGAGAATACCGGTGACGCCATCGTCGACGATTTCCGTCAATCCCCCGACATTGCTCGCGATGACAGGCAAGCCCGCGCGCATCGCCTCTGCGGCCACCAAGCCGAAGCCCTCCCACCGAGAGGGAATGACCACCACGTCGGCGCTCTTGTAGTAGGCCTCGAGTTGCGCCGGCGACAGCCAGCCACACAGCCGAACGTTCTCCGCGTCCGAAGCCACCGGCAGATTGTCGACCACCGAATCGCCCACGATACAGGCGAACACCTGGTCCTTGAGTTCGGACACCGCCCGCAAGAGCACATCCACCCCTTTTTGCCGGTCGAAACGACCGACGAACAAGATGCGTCGCTTGCCCTCAGGCCACGCTATGGACGCGGGATCGATTGCGGGGGTGGGAGCGACCATCGGCACGCCATTTCTGACGAGTACGAGTTTCTCAGGCGCAATCCCGCACTGTCTCGCGGCGCGAACCTCGTGATAGGAAATGCAAACGATGGCGTGACACAAGGGAGCCAGCTTGCGCTCGATCCACTTGGCGCCATATTGCGCGTAGCTGCTCATCTTGCGGTCGAACGCCCAGCCATGGGGACAGTAGATGATTTTGGTCTTGCTCTTGAGCTTCAGAAGCATGGGCCGCAGGACCGCACCCGCAAAGGTGGAATGCAGGTGCACGACATTGGGCTGACCGCCGTTCACGAATTCTTTCAGGCGTCGCGCGAGTCGAAATGCATTGACCACTCGGCCGGCGCTGTCGTCGAAGGTGAGGACCTCGACTCCGGGAACGGAGCGCATGAACTGGCTCTGGCTCTCCGGCAATATCGCCGTGATGCACCCGGGACCGAAAAAATCCCGCTGCATCTTGATCAAGTGGCCGATATACGTGGCTAGGCCGCCGCCGCTGGTTTCGGCGGCGTGAACGATCCTGAAGGGGGCGGAGCCGGCGGAATGAAGGCGTGTACGAAGCAAACCACGCTCATCACGTTCGAAATTCGAGAAAGCGTCAGACACCTGCAGCTGATCTAATTCCATGCGGTAGTCCCGTCATAGCCATACAAAACAACTCCCGCCAGTCGGATCGTCCTTCCCAACCGGATAAACTTCCAAGTCATTTTTTTTGGTCATCGACTTCGAGAAATCATGCCGTACAAAACGATTCTACCCGCCCTACCTAGGACACTTTGCTCAACCGTTCAACTCGTCAGAATGCGAATTCTTGTAAATTTTTCAATCAGAACTCGACCGCGTAACCCATGTCTCGAGTCTATGTCGTGACGCGGCTCGCGACAATGGGGAAATCCATGCAAATTTTCAGAGAAATCACCGGGCTGCACGCTTTTTGAACAAATGCGACCAGGATTTACACGAATCAGGGTCATAGAGTCCGGCTGGTTCGACGAACGCGAACGATTAGAGCCTGCTGACGTTCTTGAACAGGCGCGCAAGAATCCACAAGCATTATAGCCTCGATAAATAAACGGTTCAGCTGACGCCAATATGCGACAGCCGACAAGGCCGCGGGGGGCGCGCCGATGGGCGAGGACACCCCGCCGTCGCGCTGCTGGTAAGATTCCAGGCCCTGATTGAAGTAGTTCGTAATGGCATAGTCTCGCCGACTCCTTAGAGGATTGGCGCACCACAATCGCGGCTGCGTATCAGATCGTCGTACAGCGACTCCAGTCGAGCGGTGCAAAGTTGGAGGTCGAATTTCTGTTCGACAAACTTAGGTCCGGCAGCGCTCATTCGCTCGGCGAGCGCATCGTCGAACAGGAGTTCGCTCAACCTGGAGGCCAGTCCCGGAACGTCGCGCTCCTGAAACCCATACCCCGTCTGTCCATCGACAATACCTTCGAGCGTTCCACCGACACCGGAAGTAACCACCGGAATGCCGCTGGCCTGCGCCTCGAACAACACGATCGCGAGCCCTTCCGCATCGCCATTTTCGGCGGTCACACTGGGCAGACAAAAGACGCGAGCCTCATCGAACTCTCTCTTGACTTCGGGGCCGGAGAGGAACCCCCTGAACACAGCGTTCACGCTCATCTCTCGCGCCAGATCCTCGAGCTGTGATCGTAGCGGTCCATCGCCGACGATCGTCAGTTGCGCCGCAGGATTCGTTCGTTGCACGATTCTCATCGCACGAAGCAGGTACGCGCATCCCTTTTTCTCGACCAGCCTACCCACGAACAACACCCGTCGTGGGCGTTGAGAGATACCCAGGCAACCGGGCTGGAACCGGGTACGGTCGACGCCGATGTATCGTACATCGATCTTGCTCGCAGGAATCCCCACGGCAATCGCTCGATTCTTGATCGCATCCGAGACCGCGACAAAGTGCACGTGTGGCAGGGATGCAAGTTGCAAAAGCCTTCGCGGATACCCGCGCATCAAGATCCCGCCGTGGCCGCCGCGCCACCAGCGAAAGTCGATGTTGATATCGAAACCGTGCAGCGTAACCACCATAGGGACGCCCAATGAGCGAGCAATGGGCACCGCCTCGATCGCGTCCATACCAAAATGAGCGTGCAGCAGGACCGGTTCGTCGCGCCTGAGGGCGGAGACATTCGGAGCGATCCCCAGGATCAGCCGCAGCTTCAATAGAAGCTGACTCGACCTTCGCGCCCCGTCGGCCTCCAACGTTCTGACATCCAAACCATCGAGGGCCAGCTCGTGGCACAAGCGCCTGCCCAAGAGCACCCCGCGCCAGCGCCGATAAGCACCGATCTGGGATTTGATGAAAGTTTCTGATCGAGGCAATAGTATGCTGCGATAAACGATGACCGTTGGCATCCGTCGATAATAACCGAAAAGGAAGTGAGCAAAGGCGGGTTGAAGTGGCGGCAAATGCTGACGCGCAGCGGCCTGGGCGCTAAAACGTCAGCTTGATCCCGCCTGTGACGTAGCGATCGTCGAAGGCATAAAAGCTGTAATTCGAATTCCGCTGCCGCAGGCCGGCGGACAAGTTGAGCGAACACCACGAGCGCGGCGCGTAACCCGCGGTCACACTCTGATTCTTGAGCGTATCGAGCCGGCCCAACGAGCTCTGAAGCGTGTCCGAGCCCACCACATAATCCTGATGTTCCCACGCCAGCAGCACGGAAAAAGTGAGCTTCTCCCGAGGAGTCCAGTTGGCTTTGAATGTGGTCTCCCGTGCCACGAAGTATTCCGTGGCCGCGTCCACATACGCTTCGAGATCCCTCCCGGCCGCAATGACCAGTTGAATCTTCTGCAGCGCCTGCCAATTGAGGGACGCATGCCAAACATCTCCGGAATAAGCGGCGAGCCGCGACTCCGCGTAGTGACGTTGCAAATAGCCGGCGTTGGCCACGAACTTGGTCTTGTCGCTGGGTTCAAAGTACAACAAGAGCTGCGTCGTCGACTCGTGGAAATTTTGCTGCACGGAAGCCGCGCTCGCAAATTCGTCCGGAAACTCCGCCTTCGCATACTTGTATTGCAGTTCGAGGGTATTCGATGCCGACGTCGCATACTCCGCGCCGAACGAACCCGACTCGTTGCGGGAGTCATATATTCGGGATTGCGAGAGGCTATGGTTGATATCCTCTTTATGGAATGCGGTGGTGAGCGCCCACCCGGGGCCCACCTGAAACCGGGCGTTCGCCAAGTAGCCGCCCGAGTCCACGATGTCCTTGGCAAAGTCGCGCGTGTATGCGAAGTCGAGCAAACCTCGATTGTGATCCACCCCCACTTGTCCAGTCCATTGCCCACCGCCCGTCCAGTCCCATAGCAGATGGCTATTCCACGCGGTGTTATCCAGGAATTTGTAGTAGGCATAGTCGTTGCGGCTCACCCCTAGTTCGGCCGCGACCGACTGCCGGCCGCCGACCCAGAGCTCATTGGCGCCCGCAGAGGTTTGCTCGATGCGATCGCTGCGTTTATCCGCGGTGCCGGCGGCAGTCTGGATATTGGTGTAGCCCGAGGGCAGCCGGAATAGATTATCGTCCGCCGTGACTTGCTGTGCCACGAAATAGGAAAACCCGGGATCGACAATATCCGTCGGAGCGGCCTCCGGCGCGTCCACATACACCTGGGCGATACAGACCGAACTGGAACCGAGGAGCGCCACGGTCAGCACGAGCCGTATCGGACCTCCCGAAAGCGACTTGGCGCCGAACATCAGCCCACGCTCGCCGAGAAATTGGCGCCGAGAACCGCCTCGAATTGCATCGCCGCGAGGCTCCAGCTGAATTGCCGCGTTCTCAGATGTCCCGCCTCTCGCAATTCCTGCCGCAGCCCCGCGGACTCGAGAACCCGGCGTATCTGCTTCGCAATGTCGGCCGGATCGTCGGGGTTGCAATAAATCACCGCATCGCCGCACACCTCCGGCATGGAGGCGCGGTTAGAGGTAATGACCGGACAGCCGCAATGCATAGCCTCGAGCGGCGGCAAGCCAAAACCCTCATAAAACGACGGGAAAACGAAGCATTCGGCGCCCTCGTACAGCGCGCGAAGCTCCGCGTCGCTGACATAGCCCGCCGCCACGAGGCTGGCGACGCCGTCGGGCAAATCACCGAACACTCGTCGATTCATGCCACCGACGGCGACGAGTTTTATATCCAGATCCTTCAGTAATTCAAGCGAGTGAATGATCGAAATGAGATTCTTGTTGGGGTTTGAACTTCCCACAGCCAACACATATCTCTGTCCGTCGAGATTGAGACGTCGTAGTACGCCGGTATCGGCGGGCTCACGCAGCACGTGTTCGCCTCCTTCGTACACGACTTCGATTTGCTTCCGACGTCCACCGATACGACGAGCAAGATCGGAAGCCGAGAATTTAGAGACGGCAACCACAACGTCAGCTCTTTTCATGATCCCCGCCATGAGCACCCGGTGCCAGTTCCGGTAGGCGAAACTATACGATGCCGGTGTTGCCAATACCCCCGCGTCATGCAGGACGACCAGCTGCCGTGCACGTGCCAGCGGCGCGCTATTGCATAGATTGAGCAACACGCTGTCCCGGCGTAAAAATGGCAGCCTGAACTGCTCCCATGCATGGCCGCCAAACCGCCGGTCGACAATGGCGGGAATATCGAGGCCTAACTCCTTTTGCGCTCGCGCCACCCCATCGGCGCGAAGCTCGGGCATGGCTACGGCGGCGGAACGCCCGCGCCCGAATTGGGGCCACCACGCTTTCAGCAGTTCGAATGCGAACCGGTCCACGCCCGTTGCCTGGCGAGTCATGAAGCGACCGTTGATTGTGATTGGAACTGTCATCGAAAGCGAGATCGTCCTATTAGAGTCGTTGGGCCGAGACATGACCCGAAGTCGTCGGACCGGGAATGAAACTGCCGTACGGAGCCTTGGAGACACGCAAAGCCGGCATAGCGAACTGCTCGCTTAGAATGGGATCTCAGGCATTCAAGACAGTGCCGATGAGCGTGGCGCCGGTTGGCTCGATTTCCGTCTTCGAGGATTCCACATCGGCCAGCGTGGTACGATTCTGCTTCAACGAAAGTATGCAGCCTTGCGCAATCGCAACCACAAGCTGCGCGTCGGAGTACTCCAGTATGGGCGGCGTATCGATGACGACGACGTCAAAAGCGGCGGGCGCGGTTTCGACGAGGTACGAAAATGCAACGCGACCCAACAATTCTTGCGGATTGACCGGCGGCGGCCCCGAACACATCACGAACAAATTCTTGAAGGATGCGATATTCATGAACGCGGCATTTGGCAGCGCGCGTCCCGACAGCACACTGGAAAGTCCGACGCTGTTGTCGAGTCCGAAGAGCTCGTGTTGCTTCGGGGTACGTAGATTGGCGTCTATGAGCAATGTTCGCTCACCCAACTGAGCGAATGACACGGCAAGATTACCTGCGATGGTGCTGGCGCCCTGACCGCGGCGGGGAGAAGTGACCACGATCACCTTACGCTGATCGTTAAACCAGCGTAACAGCAACTGGCTGCGCAGAGCTCGAATGGATTCGGACCGATCGCCGGCGGCCTCATAGGCCGCGAACAACTGGGAACTCAGGCGCGAGACGCCGCGCTCCGCATAGGGGTATGCATACTGTTCCGCGAGTGCCCGCTGCAATTCGCTCTCGGTGACCAGCCCAAGGCTGAGCGCCGCCTCCCCAAACAACAGCCCCTGCTCCCTCTGAGCGACGACTATGCGTCCCACGTCCTTTGCAGATAACGTCCCGGAGTCCACGAGTCGCTTGCCGAGCAACCCTTCGGATTGCGAGTCGGTCTCGTCTCTCTGCACCGACGCTTCGGACTCTCGCACGCTCTTCATGCGGCTTTGAGCCCACGCGGCAGCACCGGCACTACGGACAAGACCGTCAGACCGGTGTAATCAATGATATCCGCTCTCGAGCGCACCCGGCGGTCGCCAAGCTCCACCGCCAAGCTGATACCCGCAGCGAGCAGCACGCCGAACGCCAGCCCGATCGCCAGATAAAGCACCGGCTTCGGCCTCGAGGGTTTCAGAGGCGGAACGGCGAAGTTCAGCATCGCGATGCTGCTTTGGTTCAATTCACTTGCCAATCGGACTTGACTTGCCCTCTGCATGCCCGCGTCGAAAGCCGTCTGAGCGCTTTGCAGCTCTCGGTTCAGGACTTCCAGCGCATCGTGCTGCCGCTTCGCGCCTAGAACGGTTTGCTTCTGTTGGTCGAGCGCCCGTTGCAATTGCTCGACTTGACGTTGACTGATCTGCGCCGTCTGCTCGATGGAACCCCTGACAGCCTCTACTTCCGAGGCCAGCTTACTCCTCAATGATTTGACCGTCGCTTCCGCGCTCAAGTACTGCGGATGATTGTGGTCAAAACGTGCCGAGATCTCCGCGAAATTACCTTCCGCTCGCGCCAGATCGGTTTTCAGGGTTTGCAGCAACTCGTTGTTCAATATGTCCGGCAGCGCGTCTAGCTTGCCCTTTGCCAATGCCTCGTTCATCTGTTTGAGCCGGGTTTGCGACTCGTACAGCACTTGCTGCGCCGCGACCAATTGGGTAGAGACCTCGGTCAGCTTGGCGTTATCGACATCGATGTGTTCCTCGGTGCCGACGATGCTGCTTTTCATCTGCGCTTCGAGAAGCCGCTGCTGCGCCGAATCCACTCGTTGTCGCAGTGCCAACGTTTGCTGATCGAACCAATTCGATTGCCGTCGCGCCGGATCCTCCCGCAGCTCCAAACTGGTTTGGATGTAGGCTTCCGCATAAGCATTCGCCATTTGAGCCGCAATGTCTGGATCCCGTGCGGGGTAATCGATGTTGATGACGTTGCTGTCCTTCGATGACGGAGAGGCAACCACGTCGTCGGCAATCTTATATGCAATCCAATCGCGAATTTCGGTCTTGCCCGTCGCGGCATCGTTGAATTTCTTGATGAAGTAAGGATCGTGGGTCAAATTGAGTTTATCGACGACCTTGAGTGCGACGTTGTGACTCAGGATGATATCGAGTTGAGTGGCCAACACCGTGGCGGACAAGTCACCTGGCGGACCCGCGGCTCCGGTCACCGGATCGGTCGTCTTCGTATCGATCACCAACGAGGTGCCGGAGACATACGTTTTCGGCATCAGCAGGCAGATCGCGACGACGATGAGGAGGACCGTTGTGAGAACGGCCAAAAACAGTCTTTTGCGAGCCGTGAGTATCAGCCAGATGGTCGAAAGATTCATCGGTTAGAACCAGCTTTCCTTGACGAGTAGGATATCGTTGGGTTGCAAGGCATCAGAACCTTTGACCTTCACCCGAATCTCCGCGGCGCTGCCGCTGTGACGTTTCACGACCAGCCCTCTCTCCGAGCCCCGTCGTGTCAGGCCGCCTCCGGCGGAAATCGCCTGCGTAACGGTCATTCCCCGCTCCAGTCTATAAACGCCGGGCCGGTTCACTTCGCCGTAGATGTAGAATTGCGGTGCCTTCGGAACGTTGATCGTGTCACCGGCGGCCACTCTGGGATTCTGATCCGTGGCCCCGGCCAACATGGCGACCACATCCAGGGTTGTGGAAGTTCCGTCGGCGCGGATCAGTATGGCCTGGTCGCCGGCGGTCGCCGTGACGATTCCGCCGGCGTCAGCCAGCAGATTGAGCACTCGTCGGGAACCTTGCAGCGCATATTGACCAGGATTGGTCACCTCTCCCATGACCGCGACTCGCTGGCTCTGGTATTCGGTTACCAACACCGTCACCTGCGACTCCTTGATGAAACGCCCCGCCGCCAGCTGACTGCTCAATTTCGTCTCGATTTGGCGCGCCGACAATCCGCTCACCGGGACGGAACCGATCAAGGGAAACGTGATGTTGCCCGTTTGACTCACTCGAACGTCGCCGGCCAAATCTGGATATCCGAAAACGGCTATCCGAAGCAAATCGCCCGGACCCACCAAGTAGTCGTCATCCGCAGAGGTAGCGGCCGGGGCCAAACCCGACGCGAAAGCGAGCCACATTGCCAAGAGGGTGAAACCTATGCCATAGCGCCGAGTGAGTAGTTTAATTTTGATACCTCGATTAACGAATACTCGAACGGTTGGCACCGACGCACACCCGCGCGATCGTCTCGGCCAAAACTCATCATCCCTGGCTGTCCAAAGTCGATCTGTCGAAACCCAGCCGCGCACGAACCATCGCGCATTTAACAACGGCACGCGTAAAACACACAGGCCACCGCGGAGACGAACGAGGCCCAATAATTCGAGCCAAGACGATGAATAGTAACACTAGCAAAGAATAACCAGGAGCAATTACCCCGCGCAACTTCCATTTGCCCACCTGGGCGCCATGTAGGATTTACAAACCATAGCCCGCGACACCACCACGGTGGGACGGCCGCGCCAGCGCCCAAGCACAAGCCTCTGGACGCTCGCGCGAAACGGTTTGTCAGCAGTGCCAAGGTTCGGTATACGTAGGCGATGTTCCGAATCACCCGAATGGCGTGGGCGAGGCCCCGTTTGGCAGGAAGTGCTCCGCCTCGATCGAGCGATGCGGCAACTCTGCTGGCAGTTCTCATGCTGGGCGGTTGCGCGTTGGCGCCCTCGCTTGCTCAAAGCAGCGACCAATCGATCCAATGGGGCGCGAATGGCCACAACGACAGGCCTGATTCGGGTCCGAACTATGCCTACAACCGCGTCTCCCTAGCCGAACAAATGCGGCTGCTGACGGGCGCCGGGCTGACCTGGTATCGAACGGGATGTTCGGGGTCGTCGTGCGGAGCGCTCCCGGCAACCGCAAAGGCGCACGGCGTGAAACTCCTGTGGGGGCTCGAGCGCTGGCCGGACGCGCACGCGGACGAACACGCCAACTATCGGGGCGCCTTCGACTATGCCGCCGAAATCGCACGGCGCTATCGAGGCCAAATCGACTATTTCGAGGCCAGCAACGAGGTCGACGTTTGGGTGGGAATGAACGGAGATGGATCGGACCCCAGTCAATATGACCGCGAACGCTACGTCCGCGCGCGCGGACTCATCAAAGGTTTGATCGACGGGATTCACGCTGGAAATCCGTCCGCAAAAGTCCTGGTCGACGATGCAGGCTGGTGCCATTACGGTTTTTTGAGGATGCTGTGGAATGACGGCATCCGCTGGGACATCACAGCATTTCACTGGTACGCTAAACAGGGCAGCTTCGAGCAAGCGGGGTGCAACAAGGCGAACGTCGCCGAAATTCATGCCTCATTTGGGCTGCCCGTATGGATTACCGAGTTCAACTCGGATATCGGCGCAAAAGCCAATGACCAACCTGCGTCAGCGGCGTGGGTGTCCGCAGTCATGGCGCAGATTAGGGATGTCGCCCCAAAGTACAGCATTCAAGCGGCATTTGTTTACGAACTGCTCGACGAACCCAATTTGACGGGCGCTGAGCGTTATTTTGGAATCGCCGACGAGAACGGACAACCGAAGGCGACTTATCGGGCGATCGGCGCCGCGTTGACCCAAGCGCAGCCGTAGTGATCCAACCACTCGTTGACGGTCCGACGCGCGATTGAGAGATAGAATGTCAGCCACATGGTTTGCGCCGTTTTTCCTGATTTTCTTGATCTATGCGTGTCGTGGCCAGCGGCAGTGGGCGAGCGCGACCATCGTCGCGAGCTTTCTTCAGGCCGCCAGCCCCCTCTTGGTGGTGGCCGGGGGACGCATCAATGGCCTGCAACCCGCCTATGCGTTGCTTCCGGTGGGAATGGCGCAGCTCGCGTTCGAGTCGTTCAATTTGAAGAACGCCAAACTCAACCGCAACTACATCACATCATCCCACCTGTTCATTTTTGCACTGACCGCGGTGGCGATAATCGGCGCCTTTTTGCTTCCGCGTGCATTCGGCGGCATCGCCCACGTGACGCCCCCGCGCCGGCAAGATGTCATCGAGTTGGTGCATTTCAGCGCCGGAAATGGCGTGCAGGCATTTTACATCGGTTGCAATTTCGTTTTGTTCACATTGATCGCCCGGGTGGTGCATCGTGGATCCATCAGCATCCGTCAATGTGTCGGCGCTATCGCCTTTGGTACCACGATTGCCGTCATACTTGGCATTTATCAGATTTCCTGCGATATCTTGCATTTACCATGGCCCGATGCCGTCATCAACTCGAACTTAGGATCGGCGCAGCTATTCAATCAAAACGCCGCCGGAGTCGTTCACGCGCTTGGAATTACCAGACGAATGTCCTCCACATTCTTGGAACCGAGCATGATGTCGGTGTATTTTTTGGGCATGTTTTCGCTCTTTGGACTCGGCCTGAAACGCTGGCACATGGGCACGGCCGTCCTCTTCTGCCTGATCGTTTCGACATCCGCAACGGCGATCATCGGGCTGTGTGCATTGCTGTTCATCTGGACTTTTTGGGAACTGCGTAGCGGAATCAACGTCAACAGCATCACCGCCTTGAGCCTCGGCATGGCGTGCCTCGTCGGTATCCTTCTCCTGTATTTGATCGGCTTTACGGGCAATCACTTCGGATTCATAACGGACAAGCTGCACTCCAGTTCAGGACAGATCCGCTCGAGCCTGGACCTGATCGCGCTCCGGACCTTCCGTGAATCCTGGGGCCTTGGTGTGGGCATCGGCAGCACGCGCTCATCGAGTTTTTTGACAACCTTCGCCGCGAGCACCGGGATACCGGGCCTGATCTGCCTGGTGGGCTTTTTCGCGACCTTGCTGACCCGCGCCATGTCGTCCAAGTCGGTCGATATCCGCGCCCTGGGCCTCGCGCTCGCAACCATTATCGTGGGGTGGAGCATCAGCGTGCCGGATACGACGCTATCGCTGATCTGGTTGTTGAGTGGCATCGTCTGTGGCGCGGACACCCATGAGCGGTACAACGCCGTGGCGCAGCGCGCTGACTCGGTCAGCATTGCCTGATACGGCAATCTCTCATATGGACGAACCCGCTATCGAATCGCGTCCGCCGTTTCTGATGATTTCCGCACACGATTTCAGGAGCAAGCGTCAAGCCAACGTCCATTTCATCATGCGCGAAATGGCGCACCGCGGGCCGGCGCAATTTGCGTCGATTGGATTCAGCCCCCTGTCACTGCTTATCGAGGATCCGCGCGCCTCGCTCTGGCGCCGCTCGAATCGAGTCGAACGATATAACAACGTCGAATGCTATCTATGGCGCACCCTCGTTCATCCCTTCAGCCTTCGCCGCCTCAAGCTCGCCGCGCTTGAGAGGCCTTTTTTCAGGGCCTATGAACGTCTTCTGCCGAGAATCTTACGGCGTTGGATCACGGACGCGGGCACAATCATATTGGAGTCGGGAATATCCGTCTTGCTCTTCGATTTGATAAAAAAACTCAACCCTCGGGCGAGCGTCATCTATCTATGCTCCGACGCACTCAATACGATCGGCTGCGCGTCATTTCTCGAGCGGGAATTGTCGCGCATCGCCTCCGCCTTCGACGGAATCCGTATCCCATCCCCGCAACTTCTCTCGGAATTTCCCTCCCATTGCCCCATCTACTTCGTGCCGCACGGCATGGATCCAATACAAGCGAACGAATCGAGCATCTCGCCATACGAGGCTGGAATCCACCTCGTCAGTCTCGGCTCCATGCTGTTCGACCGCAGCTTCTTCGAAATCGCCGCCGTCGCGCTGCCCGATTATACCTTTCACGTGATCGGCGGCGGGATAAAGGCCCAAGCGCTGTCGGCGCCCAATATTCGCCTCTATGGCGAGATGCCGTTCAAGCAAACTCTCGCCTATATCAATCACGCGCAGGTCGGCATCGCACCCTATAACGGCGGAAAGGTGTCGCCCTATCTGGTCGATACCTCGATGAAATTGATGCAATTCGAGGCATACGGGCTGCCCGCCGTCTGTCCCGCGGTGGCGGCGGGAAACAGGTACGGGCGCTTCAGCTATGAGCCAGGCAACCGTGCATCGATCGTGGCGGCGATACAAGCGGCGCTCGCCCTCGGACGATTTGCGCCGCGGACACCGCTCTCGTGGAAGGAAGTCGCCGATCGGATACTTTCCCCGAAGAGTTTCGCCGGCACCACCCTGGAAGGCAAAACACCCTTCGCGCCGCCGTAGTCAGCCCTTGCCAGGCGCGGTGTTGCCCAATAGCCGTGACAGTCCGGTGATGCCGACGATCATATCTTTGACGAGCGCCGCGCGGCCGAAAGAGAACCGAGGAGCGTGTGCTCGATAACCCCCCATCCGCACGACGCCACTGAACGCCTTGATCCGGGCTGACACTCCCGAGTCGGGCGAATAGATCGCTTTTCTAAATCCGCAGACCGCGGCGCGCTGCCGCATCGCCATGCAAGCGCGCTGAACACTCGCGCGCCTATGCGCAGGCATGCCCGCGCCCAGCGCCTCCGCAAACGCGGCACATTCGAGCGCCACCGCCTCGCCGAGGGCGAAGATCCTTGCCTTGTCGAGTTCGAGCCGCGTCCTCATCGACTGTTTCTTGAAGGTAAATCCGACCGTGTTGCCGGAGTGCTGGCGGTAAAAGCACTGCACCTCCGGTATCAACACCACTTTCCCGAACATGGAGCCCAGGAACCAGATCCACTGGTCATGCACCATGGCATGAGGCTCCCGAGCGACCCCGCCGACCACATTGGGGTGGCGCGGACGCAGAGAATAGTCTGCGATTCGCAGCACTTCCTTGCGAAACAAATTCGAAAATCCCAAGTAATTCGCCAGCGGATCGACGCTGGCCGGCGGCAAGCTCTGGCGTTTGCTGAAATGGGGCACACAATCGCCGAAGCGCTCGCCCCCATACCAAAGCTGCGATGTATGCACGCAAACCATCACGTCAGGATCGACGAAGGCCTCCAGGCATGTGGACAACTTGCCGGGGAGCCATTTGTCGTCCTGATCGCAGAAGGCGATCACATCGCCGCTGCACAGTGCCGCCGCCTTCAGAAAATTGTCGGCGAAGCCAAGATTCCTCTCATTCTTGCAAGCCCTCACCGGAAACGGTGCGGTGAGCGCGAATTCCTCGACGATTTGCAGGGTGCGATCGTTGGAGCAATCGTCGGTAACGATGAGCTCGTCCGGCAAGCGCGTCTGCGACGCGAGACTCTCGAGTTGCTCGCGGATGTGCATCTCGCCGTTATAAGTGGCCATCGCAATGGACACCCGTAATGCGTCGCTCACGAGCCGCCCCCCTGACGACATGACTTCTTTGAAATACGTTTCTCAACTTGTCGAACGCAAAGCGCCCCCACGCGGCTTCCTCGAGCAAACGTCGCGCCGACACGAGCACGCCGCCCCCCCCCATGTCCCGTAACGCCAGAGAGCAGCGAAGACGGCGGTCACGGACATTCAACAAGGATTTGAGCTCTGCGGCATTCGGCGCATCGGCGGCGATATCTCCGAGAAGCTTCGCATTGGCGGCGATCAATGACTCCAGGTTACCGATGCCGTAGTTGGTTCTGGTTTTGGAGGAGGCAAGCTGTGCCCTCACGATTGGAATCGTATAGAGGTAGTACGGCTCGGCAATAAGGATCGCCCGCGCCTTGCGAATGAGCATTTCGAAGAGAAAGACAAAATCCTCGCCCACCCGCAGATCCTCCGGATAACGGATATGGTGACGCATCAGAAAATCACGGCGGCAGAACGGCTTCAGCGCACCGAATGAGAAGCGCAGCGGCGGGCCATCATTACGCAATAGCAATTCCGTCGTGAGTGCGACGCGGCCACTTTTGAGCACGAATCCCGGCTGGACGACCTTGGCCTGGTTGCTGTCATAGTACAATTGATTGTCGCAAATCAAATCCAGATCATCCCCCTCGCCCGCGCTCAACAAGGCAGCCAACCGCCCGGGCAGGTATCGATCGTCGCTGTCCAATATGGTGAGCCAAGTCCCCTGGGCGCATTCTATTCCCACATTGCGCGCAGCCGCGGGCCCTGAGTTGCGGTCAAGACGGCGATATTTTATTCTCGGTTCTTCAGAATATTTGGCGCTTATATGGTCCCGCACCCCATCTGTCGAGCAATCATCTATAATGATGAGTTCCCAGTCCTGATACGTTTGCAGTAGTACGCTTTCGATGGCCTCGTCGATGAAATGCTCGGCATTAAATGCGGCCATTAGAACGCTGACGCTCGCCATTTTTACCGTGCCTCATGCCGATGACGTGAAATGCCGCATCGAGTCGCCCTGCTACGCAAGCCACTCTAATGTATCAGTTATCTAAGCGCTTACGCACGTTCACCGCGACGCCTAGGGGGTCGTGACCCTTCGGCGGATCAATATTCGACTGACTGTGCCCACGAAAGCATCGTATTCTGCCGAGATTGTGATGGATGATCTTTCATTATCCAAACCAGCACTGTTCCAAAGTTGAAGAGACGAAGCCAGATTCAGGCGAGGAGCATTGTACGACCGAGCATCTGCCCTTCGAGAGCCTTCCATGCCTGAACTGAGAAAGCGCCAGAATCTGAAAAAGGACGCTGCATACGTCTACACCGCGTACTCGTTGCGCTATTTGAGTGTCATCGTGCTCATTCCGTACTACGGGCGGGTGCTAGGTCCCGCCAGCTACGGGACCGTTCTCGCCGCCATGTCGCTCATGGCACTCGTCTGGATGGTCGTCAACTACGGCTTCTCCACGACCGGTTCTCGCGAACTTGCGTCGACTCTCGGCGACGCGGAGCACGCACTCGTGTTCTCGCGGCAGATTTCCGCTCGATTGATCCTCATTCCCGTGGGCGTAGGCATCGGAGTTCTCGGCACCTGGCTATCGCCGACGCTGCGATCCAACCCATGGTTTGGAGTCATCGCGACATTGCTGGGGTTGATAAATTCCATGAACCTTGGCTGGTTCTATCAAGGTCTGCGCCGATTTCGCCTGTCTCTGATCTTCGAGGCCATGGCTTATCCCTTGAATGTCGGCTTCGTCCTGTTGCTCGTGCGAAATTCGAACGACGGTCTTCGAGCCCTAGTCGCGCTTCTCCTTTCCACGAGTCTGGCGGCGCTTTCGGCCTACGTTGTCGCGTTGAATATGCTCAAGCCCCAACGCCTGTCGATCCGTGGCGGGTTGTCCGAAATCAAGAGCGCCAGCACGATCTTTTTACAGTCGGTCAACGCCATGATGATGACTTCCGGGTCGACCTACATGCTGAGCGTACTGTCGACGCCCGAACAGGTGGGGTATTTTGGGTCGGTGGAGAAGCTGATTTCCTTCGCATTGGCATTTTTGCAACCCGCTGCTCAGGTGCTGATGCCGACAATCGCCCATCGATCAAAACACGATTCCGGTAATTTACGTCCCTTGGTACGCAAGGGAATCGCCTTTGAAATGGGCTATGGTTTGTGCGCGTGCCTAGGGGGAGCCCTGTTGGCACCTTACATAATCCCCCTGGCCTTTGGGCAGCGTTTCGCACCCTCCATCCATATGATGAGAATCATGGTGTGGGCTCTGCCGTTTGCCGCGTTCACCCACGCAGTGGGTTCCTATATCCTGATCCCACAGAGAAATGAAAGATGGCTCGTCCTTGCATTTGTGGTCGGCAACCTGTTCAACGTTGCACTCATCGTATTACTTACTAAAAGCTTGGGAGGCGTCGGCGTATCCACAGCCCGGGTGGCTGGAGAATGTCTGACGGCATTGATGCTTGCATACTTGACGATGAGAGCACGCTCGAGCAGTAAGTTCATATAATAAACTCGCGCGGCCCTATTTGATGGTCACTTCCTTATGCTAATCGATGCTCGCGCGGCAGAAAACACCACACTCGAGTGCGACCTATGTGTCGTAGGCGCGGGGCCGGCCGGCATCGCGATTGCCGACCGACTGCGTGAATCGGGATTATCCGTCGTGTTGGTCGAAAGCGGCGGCTTCGGCCTGGAACTGCCCACACAGCGTCTGTATCACGGCGACATTCAGGGCGCAGACTATTTTCGATTGGACGCGTGCCGCTGGCGACTATTTGGCGGAAGCAGCAACCGTTGGGGCGGTTGGTGCCGGCCATTGGAGCCGATCGACTTTACTCGGCGCGCGTGGCTGCCATTCAGTGGCTGGCCAATTTCGGCGACGGACTTGCAGCCTTACTACGCGGACACGGCGAAGCTTTTTGAGCTAACGACAGCGGCATTCGACCTGGCCTCCTGGCGAGGCCGTTTGCCCGCGCCTCTCGCACTCGAGGATACGAGCTTCGGCAACGCGCTCTTTCAATTCAGCTCCGAGACGAATTTTGGCGAGGTATATCGCGAGCGCCTGCTCACCGCGAAAAACATCAGAATCATGATCCACGCCAATCTACGAGACATCGTATTGGAGAAGGGTTCGCGACGCGTGGGCGCCTTGCTGATATCGACGCTCAACGGGCGTTCCATCACGGTTCGGCCGAAAGCGGTAGTCTTGGCAGCGGGCGGCATCGAAAATGCGAGACTGCTGCTGGCGTCCAAATCAGACCAACCCGCCGGTCTTGGCAACGAATTCGACAGGGTGGGCCGTTTTTTCATGGAGCATCTGCATGTACCCGTCGGGCACCTGCTCGCGGCTCCGGGCCTCGAACTCTCGAGCTTTTATCGCAAGGCCTTTTATGGGGACGCACAGCTTCGCGGAGTGATCACACCCTGCGCATCCGCAATGAATCAAAATCAGCTCATGGGAACCTCGATTGCGATCGAGCCATCTCGATATTCATTTGGTACTCCTTTCGTGGGTTGGCCCCCCTCCGTCACGTTCGGTCCGGTCCGACGTTATAAGCAATGGCGTAAAGGCCACCTGAAATCCGTGGCGGAGCGATTGAAGCATGCGGCAGACCAGCTGCAAGCCATCCCGAACAAAATCCGCACCTCGAGCTTGGCGCGCTCGGCGAAAAACCGCGCAGACTCCGGAATACCCTACGAACAGGTCTTCTCCCTGTACTTTCGGGCCGAGCAAGCCCCTGCACCCGCGAATCGCGTGGTACTCACTGAACGGCTCGATGCTCTGGGTATGCCACGCAGCCGGCTGCGTTGGAACGTCAATCCGGTGGATAGGGCGAATATCCTCGGCTGGCTCAATCACTTCGATCGGGACATGCGCCGACGCGGTTTTGGACACGTCGTGCCGCCGCCCGACGATTGGGATCGACACATCATCGGCGGTCCGCATCATATGGGAACGACGCGAATGGCGGCCGACCCTCGCACGGGAGTGGTCGACGCACAATGCCGCGTTCATTCGGTCGACAATCTCTACATCGCAGGCAGCTCGGTCTTCACCACCGGCGGCTATGCCAATCCGACTTTCACGCTCGTGGCGCTCGCGTTGCGCTTGGCCGACAGACTGAAAAAACTGCACACGTAGAAGCGCGTTTCGCTGCGCGAATGCAGCGAACGCGCGATCCGCGGCAAATGCCCCGACTCGCCGTCAAGTCCCCTACTTCAATACCTGCAAATGCGTCGGCGGACTCGGGGATGCTTGCGTGGGTGTGCTGAGGAATTTTGTGATTGACGAGGATGCGGCCTTCGCGATGCCGTTGGCATCGAAAATCCCAAAATGCGCTTGTGCGCCTGGGAGCGACGGCTCATCAATGAGTTCATAGACGAAGGCGCCCTCGATTTTGTACTTGCTTGCGACGGTACGGACTTGGGTCATGAACTGCGATATCCAGACGGCCGCCGCCGACTCATCGTCCGCCTTAGCCGCGATATCGGAATTGAATTCTGTGATCCATACGGGCAAGCCGAAAGATGCATGCGCCGCGGCGACATTAGTACCGCCGCAACCGGCATGCTCCATGTCGCCTTGGCTTGCATACCAATGAAACGCCGTGATGTCCCAGCGCAAGCCATCCGCCCAAAGTGCTTGAAGAAAGCCGTAATGGCACCAGCCCGCGTCATCCACCAAAATTTGCGCCGAAGGATCGCCCGCGCGGATTCCGTCGATCAGGCCGCTGATGAGTCCGCGAGCTTGGACGTAACGCTGCTGGTTATACTGTGCTCGAGCTGATCCGTCTCCCGACATGCCAACCCATACGTCGGCCTCGTTGCTCGCCTCATAAAACTTGAAGGCATTACGATACTTGGTCGCCTCGGTGAGGGCGTATTGATAACCGTGGGCATAATTCGACGCCTCACTCAGCGTCGCATCAGGCTGAAGTTCGATTGACCTTAGAATTCCCACGCCGCTCGCACTCGCGAGCTGGATTAGTGTGCCACAATTGGCGTCCTCACAAGCCGTGCGATACCAATCCGCTCCGATCGACCCCAAGAGCATTATTTGCCGGTTTAGCGGCAGCGTATTGTAAGAGGAACTCGTACCGTCCGCGATCTTGTCGTCGTGCCCAACGGCGCCCCAGCGCACATCAGTGGAGTCTGTCGAATTCGCGCGACCACTTCCGAGAATACCCAGAGCGAGCGCGACCACCCCCAGAGCAATCAGATTGGGCAGCGATTTAGCTCCTCTAAGCCTATTTACCATTTCTTCCTCGCTCTCGGCGAGCGCAAATTCGAATTCGATCGACGCCAACGTCAACAATGCAGCAAAGCTAGGTCTAATTCACGGAACCAAGTCCCAGTCTCGTTGCGAGACTGCCGTCCGGGGCAATGACGGATCTGCTCGACCCCGCCCTCGGCCTCTCGTGGTGCGCCGCCATAATCGGCCGATGCCGCACGGCTCGCGCCCACGTCGATCGAGGGCTTGACCTTCGTCGTCGAGCGATTCCAGGCGATGACTTCTGGGCTGGTTTTCACCAGGTTAGCCGCGATGCCTCACCTATATTTCCCAAGCCGCAAAATACCCCTTCCATCGACGACTCCGTACAGTGGTTATCAATGGTTGACCCGACTACCCGGGATTTCCTTTGCCGACGATCGAGATCTAAATTCACCCGTCGCGCGCAACGCCGCCTCCGGACGAGCGGTCATTACCACGCTTGCCGATGACGCCGCGCTCGAATCGGTAATCGGCGGCGCCGATGGACTCCCGGAGGGACTGGCCCACGAAGCACTGCATATCTCGATAAGCATCATCGCGGCGGCGACTGCGTAAGGCCTGGAAACAGTTCATCTATCGCGACGCCAGATTCATGAGTGCTCTGATCCTCGCCCGGGCCGAAGCGGCAGCGGCCGTTAAACTGTTCATCGGGGCCATCTTGGGGGCGGACCCATCAATCCGCTCAATTCCTATCCACCGATTCCTCTGTGTCGCTAACAGCGCTCACATTCTCGCGGCACTGTCTTGGACAACATGAGCAGCAATGATCCGTACTGTTACAGCGGCTCGGCCTGGGTCGTAATGTAAGGACGATCTTTTGCTCGAAGCTTTGCTATAGCAAACCGGCCCATCCGCTGACCAGGTATTTCGATTAGTCGGTAAGTAATCGAAGCGACCGCCATCGTGCCGGTGAGTCCGAACAATACCAAAGTGAAGAAGTAGAGGTTCGGCGAGAGACGAAGATTAAGGCCGAACACTGTCATCACCTTATTGGCCTGCCAGAGGACGGCGAAATGCACCAAATACCCGCTGAAGCTGATCTTTCCGAGGTAGCAAGAGAGCCGATTGACGAGCAAGCGCGACGGTCGGTGCGCTAGGCACGCCGTGAGCAATGCAAAATCCATAGAAAACAGAAGATGTGACTGCAACAAAGTATCCTGAAGGATCGATAGCGGCACTATCGCGAGCACACTTAGCCAGAGTAATGGAACCCAGAGTTTCGAAGTCATTTCTCGGTCGTGCACCAGAAAATCTCTTAGGCAGAAATACACCACGAATCCCACACAGAAGACTGGGAATTGATTTGGAAACCACAAGACGCAGAAGGTTTCCCAGAGAGATGCATCGTCAATCAGAGGCCGATGAAGAATAACTGCGTACAATACGGAACTTGCGAGCAGGGCGACTCCGGACAGAGTTGTCGCCCGCCTGAGTGAATTGACCCGCAAGAACATCAGCGGAAACAGCAGATAGAAGAACATCTCGACCGCGATCGACCAGCCGCCCGGGACGACCGCATCTGCAGCGTTTATCCAATACGGGTTCCATCCGTTGGTAAATGTCACTGTAGTCAGTAAATGCCATATTGACGGCCATGCAATGTGACCTCGTAGGGAGGGAAGCATGGTGTAGAACGCCAGCGCGACATAAAACATTGGCGCGATTCGAAAGAGGCGGCGAATGAAGAAGTTCAGCCAAGAGTGGCGTTCCGATTGTCGCTGCGCCTGTGAGAGACACAAGGTGAGCGCGCTGACAACGAAGAATAGCTGCACGCCGCGAGCCCCCTGAGCGCTGATCGAATGCAGCCAAGATCCGAGCGCCGCTGGTGCTCCCATAAATGCCCAAACCTCGATGTCGCGCTGCGCGTGGCTCACCAGTACGGCGAATATCGCGATTCCACGCAAGGCATCGATGAAGGCAAACTTCCTCAGGTTCTACTCGAACGCGCCGCCGGCGCGAATCGGTAGCGCCGGTTGACGACCAATGCGTCGCGCTTGTCAGCGACATTGATGTTCCAAGCCATTGTCACGTCATTTCGGTCCAGAGCGCAGATGCAAACCCAACTTAGGCAGTTATTAGCCTCTGTTTATACCGCGCGGCTGGCAATCCAAGCAAGTCTGGCAATCAGACCCCGCAGCTGACTGGATAATCGAATTGGCAATAACTAAACCGACATCGTTGCGGGCTCTCGTCCTACTTTCCGCACATCTCGGGCATGATTTCGCGTGAATTTTCGGCGCGGTGTTGATCAGCCGAGAAACGCTGCCTCGGGCACGCCGAGCAATTCGAGGGTCTGGCTCTGGATGCCAGTTAACTC
>Ga0224557_1000057_pt1 | contig 122240 bp, 106 predicted proteins | sample 714S31014metaG_FD_180677 | JGI IMG/M metagenome (GOLD analysis project Ga0224557, IMG submission 180677) | Peat soil microbial communities from Stordalen Mire, Sweden - 717 S3 10-14 | ecosystem: Environmental > Terrestrial > Soil > Wetlands > Peat | place: Sweden: Norrbotten County, Stordalen...
CCGTATTCCGGTGAACGATCAGCGGACGAGCCCGACCCCGGAGCCCGGGAAGCCGTCACGGCCGAACCCACCGGACTGCGCATCCAGGTCGCTCCCGCAGGCAGCAGGCGCACCGGGCTGATCACCTGGCGGCAGATCGATGACCTGCTCCGTCCCGGGATGACCCCTGCCCGCCGCCAGATCGTGGCGCAGGCACGGCAGGTCAGGGTGGGCTTCATAGCGGCGCATGCCTCCTTCCGCGCCGTCGGCGAGGGGCGCCTGGCAGCCGCCGCCGAAGACGAACTCCGCGCCCAGGCAGCGGCGGCCGTCACAGCCATCCTGGCCGCCGCGCACCCGGCCGCCGCCGGCCAGGCACCCCAGAGCGCGGATGAGGACGCGATGGTTAAACGGATCGCCGACCTCGCCGCCGCCCTGCCCAGCGAGCCGCCGAGGTCCCACACACCCGCCGGACAGGTCACAACCGGGGGCATCATCGGCCACCCTGGCTACAGCTTCCAGCCGTTCCGGGTAGCGGCGCCGCCACGCCACACCGACGCCACCGTCGAGATCACCGGCCGCCTCATCGAGCCGACGGGCACCGAGCCCGCCGGACCGATCACCTTCACCCTGCCCCGTGCCGGACAGCCCGGCCCCGTCGTCAGCGTCATCCCGGTTCCAGCGCGCTCGCTCCGGCCGCTGTTCCCCGGACACGACGCTGCGGCAGACACCGGCCAGCCCGCCGACGCACGCCCAGACCGCGCTGGCCGCACCCCAGCCGAAACCGCCGGGACACCGTCCGACGCGGTTCCCGCACCGGACGCCGAGACTCCCACCAGACAGCCGCACGCACCCCAAACCCACAGCCAGGAGGAGACAATGCCACCAGCAGCAGACTCAACTGCACCATCAGAATCACCTGCTTCAGCACAACCCAGCGCCGCACCGCAAACGCCGACAGCAGCCCCGGCCCCAGCGCCCCCCGAGATAGGCGGCCAGGAGGACACCGGCCGCGACTCACCCCGCAGCTACCCGGCGGCCCGGCCGGGAGACGGGACCTCACTGTCGAACGAGCTCGAGCGCGCGCTCGATGCGATCAGACAGCGCAGGGGCGCAGCGGCCGACGGCCATGCCAGCGATGATTTCAGCGACATCCGCAGCGCCTTCGCCGCCATGCGCGACGCCCTCGGGCTCTCCGCCGCCAGCCCGGAGGCCGCGCCGGGCCAGCCAGCCCCTGCTCCCGCTCCCGCCGCCGCTGCGAGCCGGCCGGCGCGCGGCGAGCCAGCGCCGGCCGCCGACGACTTCACTGACATCCAGGCGGCATTCGCCGACCTGCGGGACATTCTCGAGCTGCCCGCCCGCGGTCGGCATGCCCGCGGCGGGGGGCCGCCCGACAGAACCCACACTTCCGTCGCCGACGTGCTGGACCACGCCGCAGCTGAGGCCCAGGCGTGCGCTCGCTGGTACCGGGACACGCCCGAATGGCAGCGGATCAGCACCGTCGGCCGCGCCGCTCGCGACCTGATCACGGCCATACGGGAGGCAGCCGGCGACTACTGGGCCGAGATCCGGCTGGATATTCGGGTTCGCGGCTTCGCCCGCACGCTGGCCGCCCGGACCGCGCTGGCGGTCTCCGGAGCCGCGCACGTCCTCGCGGGTCGGCTGGAGCAGGCCGGGCACCGGGACAGCCGCATCTGGCGGGCAGCCTGGCGGCTCCACCAGGCCTCCACGACGTTCGCCAACCGTGTCATGCGCTACACCCCGCCCGGCAGCCCCGACAGGATGCGCGAAGCCCGCCGCATCATCGATGACCTCGGTCAGCGCCAGGACCGCCCAGGACAGCCCGGATCCGGCCGCCACGCCGCCCCCCGCAGCGCGGGCGGGACGCGAACGCCGAATGCCGCCGCCCTCGCCAGCGCCAGCTTCCCGGTGATGGTCACCCGGGCCAACGCGCGGCAGGCCACCGTGGCGCCAGCAGCCCGTACCGCTGTTCCCGCGCCCAGGCAGCCTGCGGCCCGACGGCAGTGACTTCATCAGTCTCCGAAGCCCCGGCAGCGCTGAGAGGGGTGCGGCCAAAGTAAGCCGAAAGGGGCCATGGGTCGATCTTGGCAAGTATTTCCGCGGGTCGAACCGGCCTTTCGCTGCCGTGGTGAGAGCTGATCGTTGGCCGAGTTGTGGCGGCTGGTACGTCCGTCGATCTGTATGAGCTGATTTTGTCGCATCGTAGGGTGGTTGGCGCGGGTGACCTCGATCGAGCGGACGGCGTATCTGCGGTTCAAGCGGTTGCCATCGGTGCGGGAGCTGCACGTGTTCTAGACGCCGCAGCCCAGCGAGGTGGTGTGGGCGCAGGGCGCGGCCGGGTCGGATTAGCACCTGCTGGCGTTGCTGGTCCTGGCGAAGTGTTTCGGTCGGCTGGGGTACTTCCCGGCGCTGGCTGACGCGTCGGCGGTGGTGATCGAGCACATCCGCCGTGATCTGAGGGCTGGCTGAGGGCACCGCCGCGGCAGATGCCTCGGCGCGTACCGCGAAGCGGCATCGGGAGCTGGTGCGCCAGCGGGTCGGGGTGGTCCGGGATCTGGCGGGGGCACGCAAGGTGGCCGCCGAGGCGATCTGGGAAGCGGCGACACGGAAGAACGAACCCCCGTATTCGCAATATCGCGTTGGAGCGGCTGGTCGATGGCTGCTTTGAGCTGCCCGCCTTCTCCGCGCTAGATGCGATGGCCACCACGATCCGGGGCGAGGTCAACGCGGAGATCTTCGCGGGGATCGCCGCACGGGCCGACCCGGCCGGGATCGGACGGCTGGCGCTGTCGGGGCTCACGGCCAAGAGCGACTTCAACCGGTTGAAGAAGACCGCGCCGTGGCCATCGTAGACGAATTTTCGCGTCCAGCTCGATCACCTGAGCTGGGTCGACGGCATCGACGACGCCCCGGCCTGGGTAGCAGGAATCGCCGCGTCGAAGCTGGCCGACTTCGCAAGGGAGGGCAAGGCCGCCGACGCTGCGGTGCTGCGCGACTACGGCGGCACGAAGAAGGCGGCGCTACTCGCGGCGATGGTGTTCACCGCGCAGGCCAGGGTCCGCGACGACGTCGCGGAGGGGCGGCCATCTTGACCAAACGGGCCCGCAAGGAGCTGGAGGAGCTCAAGGTAAGCACCGGGCGCTGACCGAGCGCCTCGCCAATTACCGGGCGGTACTGGAGCGTATCGACCCGGACGGTCCGAACGGCGCCCAGCATCTCGCGGCGCTGGAGATGGCCCGCAAGACCGTCGAGTCAGCTGGCGGGTTCGTCGGGAGGTACGCCGACATCGATGCAGGATTCGGAGATCCGCGAGCATCGATGGGGCGACTGCCTGCGGTTTTTCTAAGGGTAAGCAATGCTGTCCAGTCGGCTATCCGCGTGCTCATGAGCAATCGGGCAAGATGTGCGGACGCGGACGGCCTGGGATCAAGGTTGAGGCATGGGTCGCATCCACCGCCTTGCCTCCATCCGGCGGCGCAAATGGATGCCTCCCGGGCATCCCTTTGCGTGGGCCTGATCCGCGCTAGGTGGCACGGCGGCTATCGTGCTTGACATCAACAGTCCGGCTTTCAGGCAGGGAGAATCCGTGCGCGTTACCGAAGAGGGTGTGCCGATCCAGGAACTGATTGAGGCCGTCAAGCAGGCCATCAGAATGGCTAACGTATCCAGCACCGACCTCAACCGTGATCTTCGAGTCGGGTCCGTGCAACTCGTCCTCAATGTGCTGGCTGTGCGCTCACTCGGCGGCAGCCTGGACTTCTGCATCCCGTTCATCGGAATGCCGGTCAAGGTAGGCGGCAAGGTCAGCCGACAGGATACTCACCGGATTGACATTAATCTCGTGCCACCGGATCTGAACGATCGGCCAGAGTTGCGCGACGGCGTCGAATCGGTACTCGCGGACGCCATCAGCACCATCCGTACGGCGGTTGCTAGTGCTGCGGCTGGTGATGACCCATTCACGCTAACGGAAAGCAGCGTGAAGATCTCATTCGCGGTGACATCCGAGGGCAACATCTCGCTCGGCGTGGATGGTGGGCTGGCGAATGAACTGACACATACCCTTACCGTGAGCTTGGTGCCTGCCTAGCAAGGCTAGCTGCGGCGCCCTCTGTTTCCCTCCCGCAACATCAGGTAGCCCGTGGTTTCGCACAGAATCGCACAGGGCCTGACTGCCATTTCCTGGACAGCGTCTTTGCTCTGGCAGACTTACAAGATCAGCCTTACAAGGGTTTCACGGTTCGGGAGAAAAACCCCTCGGCCGGTTGGCCGAAGGCGGACGCGAGGGGGAATACGGATGTCTGAGCGGTTCGAGTGGTTCGAGCAGGATGTTCTGCCGTATCTGGATCACCTCTACTTCGCTGGCCTCTGCATGTCCGGGGAGCAGTCGGGCGCCGAGGACCTGGTGAGGGAGACGGTCGCCAGAGCCTATGCGTCCTTCGGTGAGTTCCAGCCGGGCAGCAACCTGAAGGCGTGGCTGTTGCGGATCCTGTTCAATACGTTCACTGAGGACTACCAGAAAAGGCGAAGCGGCCGAGGGCCCCGATCTGAGGAGACGCCCAGAACTGCGGAGATAGAAGACTGGCAGCTCACCAAGGCGGTCTCGCGAACCTCTGGCGGGCTGAAGCCCGCGGAGGAAACGTTCGAACACCTGCCTGATTCCGGCATCAAACAAGCTCTCCAGTCGCTGCCGGAAGAGCTCCGCATCGCCGTCTACCTGGCCGACGTGGAGGGATTCGCGTACAAGGAAATCGCAGAAATCATGGGAACACCGATCGGCACCGTGATGTCCCGCCTGCACCGCGGACGCGGGCAGTTGCAGGGCATGCTGCAGGACCATGCGGCCGAGCGCCACCCGACCGGGGCGTCCGCCACGGACACCGGCGAGGCGCCGCTCCAAGGGAGCGACTTGCACGACGTGCCGTGCAGCGAGGTACTGGACCGCGTCTACTCGTACCTGGACGGGGAACTCAGCGATGCCGATTGCGCGATGATCCGTCAGCACCTTGAGGAGTGCCTATCCTGCCTACGGGAATACGGCCTTGAGGAACGGGTCAAGCGCCTCGTAGAACGACACTGCGGATGCGATGCCGTACCCGCCGACCTAGAGGCCAAGGTGCTAGCCACCATACGGCCGTCCGATCATGCAGCCGACATTGTTTTCTCGGGCCACCACCATCCTGCCTTCTACGACGCGGACGGCTTGAGCCACGCGGACAGTAGTCATCACGGAGAGCCTGGGCACGCTGAGCACGGGAGTTCCCGTTATGCCGACGAGGAATCTGCAGCTGCAGCCGAGTATCCGCGATCCACGTTCTGGGAGCATATGGACTCCATCGGTGACCACGTCGTGGACGCCGACCCGGCAAGGCATCATGAAGGTGAGTTGGCCACAGACCGCCAGGCCAGCTTGCCCCCACTCCCCTGCACGCCAACTGCCCGGGAATCCTCGCTGGAACGTCATCTGATCGCGGACCTGCCTGAGCGGGCGTCAAGGGGACGGCGGATCAGTCTCCTTGTGTGGCTCGCTTTGGCCCGGCCGCCGGCAGGTCCATCGGCTCAGCTGAAGGGATTCGATGTGCCTTCCACGGGGTGTGACATCACGATCACCGTGTCTGCGCCTGGCCTTATCCCTTTGGGTGATCTTGAGCAAGACCTGCACGTCCCCGCAACGGGTGATGCCGACCCGATCCGGTTCGGGTTCAGTACCGGACGGGCGGGCCTGCACTCGGTCATCGTCCGCGCGTTCGTCAACGGGACGTTCCTCGGCGAACTCGCGCTTCAGATATCGGTGGAGGTTGGTGCCGGCCTGGAGCAGGGTCCCAGCCGCATGGTCGCCCTAGCCGGGCTGGCTGCCGAGCCCGGCGAGGTTACCCTTCAGGTCAGCCGCACCGACGAGGACCGGTACAGCTTTCAGCTGTTCGGCGAGGCGCTTTACCCGGTGGAACTGACGAGACGCCTGGCCGGTAATCCGGCCGAAGTGGTCAATGCGCTCGTTGGTGAGCTGAGGGCGATGGCGGCAGGTACCTCCCCGTTCAGCACGGCAGCGCTGGCCCGCAACCGGATCAAGAATCTGGGTGCCCAGTTGTGGGCGGAAGCGGTGCCCGAAGCGATCCGTCGGCAGTTCTGGCTCCAGGCGGACCGTATCAAGCTTTTCACCGTGGCCAGCGACATGGACACCGTGCCATGGGAACTGCTGTATCCGGTTGACGGCGACAACGACAACGGATTCTTGGTCGAGCAGTTCCCTGTCGTCCGCCGGGTGTACGGGCAGGGACGGGTTCGCCAGCTGTCCCTGTCCAGCGCCGCCTATGTCGTGCCACCCGGTGCGCCGGGCAACGCGATGGAAGAAGTGGACGCCATCCGGACCCGGCTCGGGGCAGGGATCCTCGACCAGGGGGTAGTTGAGCGGCTTGACTCGCTCATCACGCTGCTGGACAGGACACCGAGCGTGTTGCACTTCGCCTGCCACAACCAGTTCACGGACCAGAGTGGATCGGTGATCACGCTGGCAGGTGGCCCCCTGCGGCCGAGCGACCTCGCGGTCGCGGTGCAGAAGCGCAGCCTGGCCGCGGCGAGCCCGCTAGTGTTCTTCAACGCATGCCGCACGGCGGGGGAAATACCCGGGCTCGTGCAGATGATGGGCTGGGCCAAGCAGTTCATGGGCGCCGGCGCCGGCGCGTTCATCGGCTCTCTGTGGGCGGTCCGCTCTAGCTCCGCCCGAGCCTTCGCTGACGCGTTCTACAAAGCGCTGGTCACCGACCACGCTCCGCTGGGCGCTGCCTCGCTGCAGGCCCGGAACGAGATCGCCGGAGACGACGGGGATCCCACGTGGCTGGCCTACACCGTCTACGGGAACCCGTCAGCCACCATCGACGATGCGGGCGCGGCCCTCCCGCCGGGCATCTGACGCCACGGCACGAAACACGCAATACCGACAAGGCTCAACGGCCGCTTGCCATGCACGGTGACGAGTCTGGCGACCAGTGAGACTGGTGTCCCGCGTAGTAGCCCAGAGGCAGGCGCGCCGCGCTTGCCTCTGGGCAGCCGACGGCAGCGCCCAAGATCACCGACGCCATCATCGCCGAGGGCCAGTAAGCAACGGCATCGGGTTCAGCTCCCCGACAGGCGATTGGACTGAAAGCACTGTTAAATTATAAATCGACTCTGATACAGTTTTCAGTATGTCGTGGACAGAGGAAGCTCACCGGCCAGAGGGGACAGCGTGCCCGATTCAGATGTGCTAACCGCCGCTGACATCGCGCGTCTGGCTGGCGTTACCCGCGCCACGGTAAGCAACTGGCGGCGCCGTCACACGGATTTTCCGGCGTCGGCTGGCGGTACAGCCGCCAGCCCGGCATATGCCAGGACAGCGGTCGAGGCGTGGCTGGCCGGGCGCGGCGCGCTGCCTGAGCTGTCACCGGAGGAAAGGCTGTGGCGCAGTGTCCGCGAGGCATCCGAAGATGACGGGGATCTTGCGGGCCTGGTCACCTGGGCAGCAGATCTGCTGGCCGCGACCGGGCAGCCGGGTCCTTCCGACCCGGCGGTGAGGTCCCGGTCGCCGCAACTAAGCCGTGAGCTGGCCGAGACGGCCAGGACATGGGGGTGGCAGCACACGCTCGACGTGCTCATCAACAGGTACACGGATGCGATCGGCGCCCGCCCCTCCGTCACGCCCCTGCCGGTCGCCGAGGTCATGACCGCCTTGGCGGATCCCGGCGAAAGCGACGTTGTCTTCGATCCGGCTGTAGGCACGGGGAACTTGCTGTTCTCGGCACGGAAGTATCGGGTTGCCCGCTTTCTCGGTCAGGACCTGGACGTCACGCTGGCCGGTCTCACCCTGCGTCGTCATGCCGGAGAATTCGGACCAGCCGAGACCGTCCTCCGTTCCGGCGACTCGCTGCGTGACGACCAGTTCGCAGGCGTACTTGCCGATGTCGTGGTCTGCCATACGCCGTTCGGCAGTCCGGACTGGGGCTTCGACGAGCTAGCGGGAGACGCGCGCTGGGAGTACGGTACCCCGGCGCGCGCCGAGGGAGAGCTCGCGTGGGTACAGCACGCACTCGCTCACCTGCACCCGGGCGGCCGGGCCATCGTGCTGATGCCGCCCGCTGCGGCGTCCCGGCCATCAGGCCGCCGGATCCGGGCCGAGCTGGTGCGCCGCGGCGCGCTGCGCGGGGTCATGTCGTTGCCATCAGGCGTGGTGGAACCACGTCACATTCCGGTACATATCTGGGTTCTCGAACGGCCTGCCAGCCGGGGATCGGCAGATCCGCACATGCTGTTCATCGACGCCGCGGCCCCAGGCGCCGCCTGGAAATCAGTGGCCGATGACGTCGTAAAAACCTGGGCTGCTTTCCGCGCCGGCGGTGGCTCCGCCGGCGAGGAGCCTGGACGCTGGCGAGTAGTTCCGGCCATCGATCTGCTCGACGAGACTGTCGACGTCACCCCGGCCCGGCACGTCGGCGTAGTGTCGCATGGCTGGTCTCCGGCACAGACCCGCGCCGAAATTCAAGATCTCCGGGTCCGCCTGCACGAGGCACTTCTTGCTCTTGGCACAGACCTTCCTGGCGATGACTGGGATATGAAAGAGGAGACGCCGCACTGGCGTAAAGCTGCCATCGCGGATCTCGGCCGGTGGGAAGCTGTCACGTTTTACCGAGCTTCCTCGGCGGCGCCTGGAGATCTAGACATGATTGAAGATCTTGAAAAATCGGGCAGACGGCCAGTATTGCGAGCCGACGATGTACTTTACGGCGAGCGGCCGTCAGCTGCTGTCCCAAATATGCCAGTTAAGCCGGGATGGGTAGTTATTCAGCAGGGTGACGTGATAGTCCCCGCAAATGCCTCTGACCAGATCCGCGCCAGAGTGGCGGCGGAGATAGACGAGGGTGCGATTCTCGGCCGGGGCCTGCACCTGATCCGCCCAGATCCGGAGCGGATGGATTCCTGGTTTCTCAGTGGATTCCTGAGCAGCCCGGTTAACGTGCGGCGAGCAGGCAGCGGGTCAACTGGGAGCCGGATCGACGTCCGGAGGCTTGCCGTTCCGGTGCTTCCACTGGCCGATCAACGGCGCTATGGCGCGGCGTTCCGCGAACTTCGTTCGCTGGAAGAGGCGACCCGTCAGTTCGCCAGCCTTGCGGAGCGTTTTTCGCGGCTACTCGGTGACGACCTCGCCGCCGGACGGCTTGAGCCGCGCACGGAGACCTTTGAAATAGTGCAGACTTCTGATCACAGCCGACAAGTGCATGCGGAGGAGCGGCCATGAACGGAGCCGAAGTGATTGCAGGCCGGTTCGCGATCGTTCGGCCTCTGGCGCGCGGAAACATGGGCCAGGTATATGAGGCTCTGGATGAGCGAACTGGCGAAAATGTCGCGGTCAAAACGCTGCTCCGCCGCCGCAATGGCGAGCCGGTCTCGCTCAGCGATGCGGATAAGAACACCCTCCGGTTCCAGCGCGAGGTGCGGATCATGTCGCGGCTGCATAGCGACAACTTGCCACGGATTATCGATGGCGGCCTTGACGGCGACCAGCCTTATCTCGCCATGGAATACGTGCCGGGCACGACCCTCGCCGACCTGATCGCCGAAGAGGGCAGGCTACGGGTGACTTGGGCGGCCGCGATCGGGGCGCAGATAGCTGCCGGGCTCGCGGTCGCGCATCGGGCTTCGGTGGTGCATCGTGACCTCAAACCGTCCAACGTGATGATCACCCCGGACGGGGTGGTGAAGGTCCTGGACTTCGGGGTGGGGCTGATCCTCGACGATGTCGGCGGTGAGCCGCTGACCAGCTCCGGCGTGACGATCGGTACTGCGCGGTACATGTCGCCGGAGCAGGCCAAGGCGGAGGCGATCACTCCCGCCACGGACCTGTACGCGCTTGGCTGCGTGCTCTACGAGATGCTGACGGGCGCGCCGCCGTTCGACGGCGAGACCACCTACGAGCTGATGAGCCAGCAGGTCGAGCAAGCCCCGGTACCGGTTTCCAGCCTGCGCAGCGAGGTCCCGGAGGCGCTGGATCTCCTTGTCTCCAGGCTGCTGGAGAAGGACCCGGCGAACCGGCCCGCCGATGCCGACGAAGTGACGGCCGTCCTGCGGCCTCTTGTCCTGGCATCCGATACCCAGGTTTCGGGACCGGACCCGACGCGGCCGGTCCTGTCGAGGGCTGATGTGACGAAAGAGGACGAGCCCGGGCCTGCCATCATCTCCGTGGAGCTCGAGGCGGCGGCCGAGGGTGAATTCGACATCTTCGACGTGCACCGGCGGCTGATCTCCGATTACCGGGCCTTTACTGAAGGCGCGGCGTTGATCAGAGATCCGCGGATCGCCAAGTTCATGGAAGCCGATCTCGACGCCAAGTCCCAGTGGCCGGATCCGTGGCTGTCGCTCAATCCGTTCTTCGCCGACGGGGGTTCGGTCACCGACCTGGTCAGCAAGGGGCTGCTGCAGCCGGAGTGCGCGCGAGTGTTTCAGGCCGGAAAGACATCTGGCGGCACGGTGTGCGACGGTCAGCCGATCCAGTTCTACCAGCACCAGCGGGAGGCCATCGAAGCCGCAAGCAAGGGTGTCAGCTATGTCCTCACCACTGGTACGGGTTCCGGCAAGTCGCTGGCGTACATGGTGCCGATCGTGGACCGCGTGCTGCGGGCCAAGGAGACCGACAAGCGGCAGAGGGTCCGGGCGATCATCGTCTACCCGATGAATGCCCTCGCCAACAGCCAGGTCGGCGAGCTGGAGAAGTTCCTCAGGGACGGTTACCCGCAGGGCGGCTCCCCAGTGACGTTCGAACGCTACACCGGGCAAGAGAAACAGGAGGACCGGGATCGTATCCGCGCGAACCCGCCGGACATCCTGCTGACCAACTACGTGATGCTGGAGCTGATGCTCACCCGGCCAGACGATCGGCGGTCGCTGATCCGGATGGCCGAGGGGCTGGAGTTCCTCGTCTTCGACGAGCTGCATACCTACCGGGGCCGCCAGGGCGCGGACGTGGCGATGCTGATACGCCGGGTCAAAGACGCCTGCGCAGCACCAGGCGTGCGGTGCATCGGAACGTCGGCCACCATGTCCACCGAGGGCAGCAGCAACGATCGACGACAGAAGGTGGCGGAGGTCGCCTCACAGCTGTTCGGGACGACGGTGCTGCCCTCGAGCATCATCGGCGAGACTCTAGTCCGCGGGACCGATGAGCACGCCGGGCCGGTCACCCTCCAGCGGATCACGGCGCCGACTGCTCCGGCTGACTATACGGACCTGGTCCGAGACCCGCTCGCGTCCTGGGTCGAGACCAGCTTCGGGCTGGAGCGGGACGAGGAAGGCCGTCTGGCGCGGCGGGCTCCTACCACGGTGCAGCTCGCCGCAGTCGAGCTCGCTCGGGACACCGGAGCGGACATCGGGAAATGCGAGAAGGCGCTGCAGCGGACGCTGCAGGCCGGCTCGCGTGCCCGGCACCCGCAGACCGGCCGCCCGTTGTTCGCGTTCCGCCTGCACCAGTTCCTGTCCAAGGGCGACACGGTCTACGTGACGCTTGAGGACGAGTCCAGCCGGCACATCACTCGTGACTACCAGGTCGAGCAGCCTGGCTCGGGCGGGAAGGTCCTGCTGCCGCTGGCCTTCTGTCGGGAATGCGGCCAGGAATACCTGGTGGTCTGGCGGCGGCACCGCGACGGCGGGAACCGGTACACGTCCCGCCGGAACGCCAGCGTGTCCGCTGGCGACGACTCCGACGGCTACCTCCACGTTTCCAGCGACATGCCGTGGCCGCGGGACCTCGATACCGTGATCGCCGAGCGCCGCCTGCCCGACTCGTGGCTGGAGGTCTCCGACCGCACCGGGCAGGACGTTGTGAAGCCGACGGCCCGTAAGTACCTTCCGGAGCCGGTGACCGTCGACGTGACCGGCCAGGACACGCCCGCGTCTGGCGGGATCGAGGCGGCGTTCCTGCCCGGGCCGTTCCGGTTCTGCCTGCGCTGTGGCGTCTCCTACGAGCAGGTGCGCGGCCGGGACTTCGCGAAGCTGGCGACCTTGGACCAGGAGGGCCGCTCGTCCGCGACTTCGCTGATCTCGACGTCGATCATGCGGAGCCTGCAGGCCGTGCCGCCGGCCGCCCTGGACCCGACGGCCCGCAAGCTGCTGACTTTCGTCGACAACCGGCAGGACGCCTCGCTGCAGGCGGGTCACTTCAACGACTTCGTGCAGGTGACCATGCTGCGCGGGGCGTTGTACCGTGCCGCGCAGGCCGCGGCCGGCCGCGGCGAAGACGGCTTGTTTCACGAGGACATCGCTACCGCGGTGACCAAGGCGCTCGGCCTTGGCCGCAGCGAGTACTCTTTGCAGCCCGGTGAGGACCCGGCGATGCGCAAGCGTACCGACGCCGCGCTGCGCGATGTGGTGAACCTGCGGGTCTACCGGGATCTGGAGCGCGGCTGGCGGATCACGATGCCGAACCTGGAGCAGACCGGCCTGCTGACCATCGGCTACCTCGGCCTCGATGGCGCAGCCGGAAACGAGGAGCTGTGGGAGAAGACCGCGGACGCGCTGCGAAGCGCACCCCTGGAGGCGCGCAAGCAGATATGCACGGTGCTCCTCAACGAGATGCGCAGGTCTCTCGCCATCGAGGTGGAATGCTTCGACGAGGATGAGTTCGACCGGATCAGGCGGCGTAGCCAGGGTTCACTGCGCGTCGAGTGGGCGGTGGCTGACAGGGACCAGCCCCGGGCGGCCACCGTGGTGGCTCGGCCCGGCCGGGCGGGAGGTGCCCGTGATCTCGTAAGCATGTCCGGCCGCGGCAAGTTCGGGCGCTACATCAAGCGCCGCGCCTGGTTTCCCGGCTACGAGCAGGTAATTACCAGCGACGATGCCCAGCAGATTATCCACGATTTGCTGGAGGTGCTGGCCAAAGCGGGCCTGGTCACGAAGGTCGAGGATCCGTACCGGCGTGGGATGCACGGTTTCCGGGTTCGTGCGACCGCGCTGATCTGGTGCCCGGGCGATGGCGCCCACGGAGCGGACGATCCGCTATCTCGGTCCTTCCCTGGTGCTGAGTCACCCAGGGTCAACCCGTATTTCGTCAGCCTGTACCGCAATGTCGCCGGCGAACTGGCCGGGCTGGTGGCGCGGGAGCACACCGCTCAGGTAGACCCGCGGATCCGCGAGGAGCGCGAGGAGGAGTTCCGCAGAGCCGAGCTCAAGCTTCTGTACTGCTCGCCGACCATGGAGCTCGGCGTGGATATCTCCGGACTGAACGCAGTATCGATGCGCAACGTTCCGCCGACCCCGGCGAACTATGCACAGCGCTCCGGCCGGGCTGGCAGGAGTGGCCAGCCGGCTCTGGTCACCACCTATTGCGCCACCGGCAACAGCCATGACCAGTACTACTTCCGCCGGTCGCAGCGGATGGTGGCCGGGTCGGTCGCCCCGCCCCGGTTGGACCTGCTCAACGAGGACCTCATCCGTTCGCACGTGCATGCGATCTGGCTCGCCGAGGCCGGCCTCAAGCTGGGCAGGCAGATACCGGACATCCTCGATATGGAAGGCACCGAGCCGGAGGGCAGGCGTCGGCCCGATCCGGTGCTCCGGCTGCGCCCCGGCGTGACCGGAGATATCGGCTCGCCGGACGCGGCGCGCCGCGCCGTGGCGCGCGCTCACGTCATGCTGCGGGAGCTGCAGCAGGGTCTGGAGAAGAAGACCTCGTGGTGGTATCCCGAGTGGATAGAGCACGTGGTGCGGGACGCGCCCCGCTCCTTCGACCGGGCCTTCGACCGGTGGCGGGACCTATACCGGGCCGCGCTGACCGACCAGTGGGAGCAGAACCGGCGCCGTCTGGACCACTCGCTGTCCCAGCGGGACAGGGACATCGCCGGACGGCGCCGGAACGAAGCCGAGACCCAGCTGCGGCTGCTGGGGAACGAGGACACTGACACGCGGAACCTGACCGCCGATTTCAACCCGTACCGGTACCTGGCCTCCGAAGGCTTCCTGCCGGGGTACTCGTTCCCGCGGCTGCCCATCGCCGCCTATATCCCCGTCGGCGGGCGGTCCCGCAAGGACGGCGACTACGTACAGCGGCCGAGGTTCCTGGCCATCAAGGAGTTCGGGCCGCGGGCACTCATATACCACGAGGGCGCGCGATATGAGGTGACCCGGGTCCAGCTGCCGCCAGACTCGGCTGGCGAGGTAGTTACCTTTCAAGCGCATCGCTGCGGCAGCTGTGGTTATCATCACGAGGTCGCGCCGGGGAACGACCTGTGCGAGATGTGCAATACCAGCCTCACCGCCCCGCTCACCGGGCTGCTGCCACTGCACACAGTTTTCACCCGCCAGCGGGAACGGATCTCCTCCGACGAGGAAGAGCGCCGCCGCGCCGGGTTCCGGGTCGTCACCTCATACCGTTTCCAGGATCACGGCGACCGTCCTGGACAGCTCGACGCCATCATCCGGGACGCAGCCGACGAAGTCGTGGCACGGCTTTCCTACGGCGACTCGGCGACGGTCCGTCGCACGAACCTGGGCCCGACCAGAAAACCCGCTAATGAGGCGGACGGGTTCCTGCTGGACCCGGTCACCGGCAAGTGGGAGACGAAAAATCACTCGCCGGGAGAGCCAGGGGGCCCGGATGATGACTCTCAGCCGGCCGATCGCTGCGTCCGCGTCATCCCGTTCGTACAAGACCGCCGCAACGTCCTGGTCCTCCGGCTTGCTGATCCCGTGGATGTCGGAGTGGCAGCCTCGGTAATGTTCGCGCTGGAACGCGGCATCGAGGCGGTGTTCCAGCTGGAGGACTCCGAGCTGGACGGCGAGCTGCTGCCGCCGGAAGACGGGCCGCGGGACCGGATGCTGTTCACCGAGTCCGCGGAGGGCGGGGCCGGGGTGCTCCGTCGCCTGCAGGCCGAGAAGGACGCGCTCGCCAAGGCCGCCAAGGAGGCGCTCCGGATCGCCCACTTCAATCCGGATACCGGTGCCGATCTCGGCGGCGTGGACGCCGGGCACCCGTGCGGCAAGGCCTGCTACGACTGCCTGCTAAGTTACGGCAACCAGCTGGTGCACGAGCTGATCGACCGGCATCGCGCCCGGGACCTGCTGCTGGCGATCGCGGGCGGCGTCACGCTACCGACCAGACGAGGAGTGTCGAGGACCGAGCAGTCCACGGCTCTGATCGCGCAGGCGGACAGCAGCCTGGAGGAGGCGTTCGTCCAGTGGCTGAAGGACAACGGCTACCGGCTGCCTGACCAAGCGCAAGTAACCGTCACCGACGCCTACGCCCGGCCTGATTTCGTGTACCAGCGGCCGAACGCGCCGGTCGCGGTCTTCGTCGACGGCCCGTGGCACGATAACGAAGCGGCCGCGCAGCGTGACGCTGCTGCCGCTGAGCGCCTGGAGGATCTCGGCTGGTACGTCGTCCGGGTCCGGCACGATGACAACTGGCAGGACATCGTGGGCAAGAACCCCACCGTGTTCGGCGGCGGACGATAGGGGCACTGATGGATGTCGCGTACGCGCCCGGCTCGCTGGTCACCGCGCGTGGCCGGGAGTGGGTCGTGCTGCCGGACAGCGAAGCGGACCTGCTGGTGCTGCGGCCGCTAGGCGGCTCGGACGACGAGATCGCCGCCGTGTTCCCCGACCTGGAGCGGGTCGAGGGGGCCCGGTTCCCTGCACCGTCACCGGACGACCTCGGCGACGCACGGGCCGCGGGGCTGCTGCGCACCGCGTTGCGGATCGGGTTCCGGTCCAGCGCCGGGCCGTTCCGCTCGCTCGCATCGATCGCCGTGGAACCGCGCCCGTACCAGCTAGTGCCGCTGCTGATGGCGATGCGGCAGCCCACCGTGCGGATGGCGATCTGCGACGACGTTGGCATCGGCAAGACCGTGGAGTCCGGGCTGATCGCGTCCGAGTTGCTGGCGCAGGGAGAGGCCAGCGGGCTTGCGGTGCTGTGCTCGCCGGCCCTGGCCGAGCAGTGGCAGGAGGAACTGCGTACCAAGTTCGGCATGGATGCGGAACTCGTGCTCGCCTCCACCGTGCCGCGCCTGGAACGCGCGCTCGCCTACGGCGAATCCCTCTTCGACAAGCACCGGCTGGTGGTGGTCTCCACCGACTTCATCAAATCGCCGCGGCACCGGGACGACTTCATCAAGCACTGCCCCGACCTGGTGATCGTGGACGAGGCACACACCTGCGTGCCGACCGACGGGGCCGGTGCCCGGACAGCGCAACTGCGCTACGAACTCCTGTCCCGGCTCGCCAGTGACAAGAGCAGGCACCTGCTGCTGGTCACCGCCACCCCGCATTCAGGTAAGGACGAGTCCTTCCGTCGCCTGATCGGCCTCCTCGACACCGACCTGGCGACCGTCGATCTCGCGACCGACCATGGGCGCCGCCGCCTGGCTGCCTGTTATGTCCAGCGACGTCGCGCCGACATCCGGTCCTATCTGAACGAAGACACCGCATTCCCGGACGACCGGCTGTTCAAGGAGGAACCGTACCGGCTGTCGCCCGGCTACCGCACGCTGCTCGACGACGCGATCGCCTACGCCAGCGAGCGGGTCACCGACGCGAGCGGACACAGGGAGCAGCGCGTCGCGTGGTGGTCGGCGATCGCCCTGCTGCGGTCGATGGTTTCCTCCCCCCGCGCGGCTGCGCAGACGCTGGTGACCCGGTCGGAGTCGGCCGCGGCGCGGACACCAGAGGAGGCCGACGTGCTCGGCTGGCCGGTGGCGGCGGACATGGCCGACGACAACCCGGCGGGCATCGACACTTCGCCCGGAGCGGACGCCACGACTTCCTCCCGGTCCGGGGTCCCGTCGCGCCTTCGGGAGCTAGCGGAGCGCGCCAGCGCGCTCGAAGGGCCCGACGAAGACCGCAAGCTTGCCCGGCTGACCAAGACCCTGAAGAAGCTGCTGGACGACGGTTACGACCCGATCGTGTTCTGCCGGTACATCCCCACGGCTGACTACGTGGCGGAGCACCTGGACGGAAAGCTGGGCCGTAAAACGGAAATCACCGCGGTGACCGGGACGCTATCCCCGGCGCAGCGCATCGCCCGGATCGAGCGCATGGCGCAAGCCGCGGAGGAGAACGGTTCCCGGCGCGTGCTGGTGGCCACCGACTGCCTGTCCGAAGGCGTGAACCTGCAGCACTGGTTCAATGCCGTCGTTCACTATGACCTGGCGTGGAACCCGACCCGGCATGAACAGCGCGAGGGCCGGGTAGACCGGTTCGGGCAGCGGGCATCGAACGTGCGCGTGGTGACGATATACGGCGAGGACAACGGGATCGACGGCAAGGTCCTCGAGATCCTGATCAAGAAGCACCGGGAGATCCGCAAGTCCACCGGCATCTCGGTGCCGATACCAGACGAGACCTCCAGCCGGGTCACCGACGCGATCGTCGAGTGGCTGCTGCTGCGAAACAAAGGGCACGAGCAGCAGGCCCTGTTCGACGTGGCCAGCGAGCAGCAGACCCTATTCGAGTTCGGCGAGGTTATGGACCGGGAAGCCAAGGTGCTCGACAGCGAGTGGAACTCCATGGCCGAGCGGGAACGCCGGTCTAGATCCCGGTTCGCGCAGGCCAGCATTCATCCCGACGAGGTGGCCCGCGAGGTCGCCGCGATCCGTGCCGCCCTGGGCTCCGACGATGAGATCACCGCGTTCGCCCGAACGGCGCTGCGGGCGCTGAACGCCGACCTGACGGGCGCGACGGGCGACGGCTTCACCGTGACGACGGCCAGCCTGCCCGGCGGCCTGCGGGACGGAATCGCCGCGCTTACCGGGGAGCGTCCCCGCATCCCGTTCAGCACCGACCTGGCCGTACCGCGTGGCGAGGCGTCGCTGACCCGGACCGATCCGATCGTCGGCGCGGTGGCCCACTTCGTGCTGTCTGCCGCCCTGGACAACAACCTCGACGAGCGCCTCCGCCCGGCCAGGCGATGCGGTGTCGTCCGGACCAGCGCCGTGCTCAAACGCACCACGCTGCTGTTGGTCCGGTACCGGTTCCAGATGGTGCTGCCGGGCCGGTACGGAGACAAGCCGCTGATCGCCGAGGATGCCCGCGTCCTCGGTTTCGCCGGGTCGCCCGCGAATCCGGAATGGCTGGCCGACGAGGCGGCACAGGCGCTGCTCAACGCGACGGCGGATGCGAACACGGCCCCCGAGTTTGCCCAGGCAGCAGTCAGCCGCATCCTTAACGGCCTCCCGGAGGTCCTGCCCGAAGTGGATCGCCGGGGTACCGAACTCGCCGAGGAACTCCGGGAGGCGCACCGCAGGGTGCGCCGCAGCACCGACCAGGCCGTCCGCGGGGTCCAGGTAACAATGCAAGGTCATGCCGACATCCTCGGCACGTACGTGTACCTTCCTTTCTCAGCTGATCAGGGGGCCGGTCGCTGATGTCCGCCAGCGCCAGCAGCCAGGTGCTCACGTCCATCCGCACCGTCGGCGGCCTGCTCCCCGCCGACATGCTGATCCGCATCGCCGAAGGCAAAGACGTTTCCGGGTCCCGCCCGGCGGACTACCATGTCGTCGGCGTCCGGTCCGTACAGGACGCGGCGGAACGGCACTGGGATTTCCTCAAGGGCGCCTGGCGCGCCCTCCGTGCGGCGATCGGCGATGCCGGACATGACCCATCTGGGCTCGCCGTCGAGAACTGGCTGCTCCCGCTCTTCGAGGAACACGGGTTCGGCCGCCTGGAACGCATCCCGGCGGGAATCGAGTCAAGCGACCGGACGGCCACGTTCCCGATCACGCACCGGTGGCGGCACGTCCCGGCTCACCTGGTCGGCTGGGACACCGACCTAGACCACCGGGTGCCCGGCGGCGGGCTGCCGCCGCAGTCGATGCTGCAGGACTGCCTGAACCGCAGTGACGAACACCTCTGGGGCGTCCTGTCCAACGGCCGACAGCTCAGGCTCCTCCGGGACTCCTCAGCGCTGGCGGGCGCCGCGTTTATCGAGATCGACCTAGAGGCGATGTTCGACGGAGAGCTGTTCGACGAGTTCGTCCTGCTCTACCGCCTGCTGCAGGTCTCTCGTTTCGAGATCCCAGACGGCGCTGCGCCGTCGGCCTGCTGGCTAGAAAAGTGGCGCACCGAGGCGATCGAGGCCGGCGCGCGCGCCCTGGATCAGCTCCGCGACGGCGTGGCGGACGCAATCGCCCATCTCGGCACCGGCTTCCTCCGGCATCCGGCGAACCAGCTGCTCCGTGAGGAGCTAGATGCGGACCTGTTCAAGCGGGCCGTGCTGCGCCTGGTGTACCGGCTGCTGTTCTGGTTCGTCGCCGAGGACCGCGAGGTACTGCTGCACCCGGATACGGACCAGACCGCACGGACGCGGTACCAAAAGTACTACTCCGCGACGCGGATTCGCACGTCCGCGCTGCGCCGCATCGGCACCTCGCACGGCGACCTGTGGCGGGCGGTCCGCCTCGTACTGAACGCCCTTGGCGACGAGAACGGGCTGCCACGGCTCGGCTTGACCGGGCTGGGCGGGATCTACGACGACACCGGAACGGACCAGATCCTGCGCGGCCTGGACCTGTCCAACGAGCACCTGCTCGCCGCGATCAAGTCGCTGGCCCGGGTGTACGACAAGTCCGCCAGGCGGTGGCGGCGGGTGGACTACCGGAACCTGGGCGCGGAAGAACTCGGCTCGATCTACGAGTCTCTCCTCGAACTGGTACCGAAGTGGAGCAAGGAGAAGCGTGAGTTCCTCCTTGACGTGATGCCCGGCAACGAGCGGAAGAGCACCGGCTCGTACTACACGCCGACCTCACTGATCGACTGTCTGCTGGACTCGACGCTCGACCCGGTGCTGGACGACGCCCAGAAGCGGGCCGAGGTGAAGGCGACCAATGCGGGCACTGACCCGTCGCTCGCAATCGCCGACGCGTTGCTGACGGTCACGGTCTGCGACCCGGCGTGTGGATCTGGACACTTCCTAGTAGCGGCGGCCCGGCGCATCGCCAAGCGCTTGGCGGCGGTGCGCGAGCACAACCCGGAACCGTCCGTCGAGGCGCTGCGGACCGCGCTGAGGGATGTGGTGACGCACTGCATCTACGGCGTCGACGTGAATCCGATGGCGGTCGAACTTGCCAAGGTCTCGCTCTGGCTGGAAGCACTGGAACCAGGCAAGCCGCTCGGCTTCCTCGACGCCCGCATCAAGTGCGGCAACGCGCTGATCGGGGCCATGCCTGCGCTGATCGACCGCGGCATCCCCGATAAGGCATTCAAGCCTATCGAGGGCGACGACGTTCAGCGGGCTGCGTCGCTTGGCCGAGCCAACACCAACGACGACCCGAACCAGGGCGAGCTCATTTCCGACCGTTTCATCTTCTCGCAGTCCAACGAGCACCTCGCCACGCAGCTTGCCCGCATCTCCGATGCGCCTGACGGCTCCCTGCGCGACGTGCACCGACAGGCCGCCGAGTACCACGCCTGGGAGCAATCCGAGGAGAACGAGCACGTCCACGAGGTTGCCGACGCCTGGTGCGCCGCCTTCGTCTGGCGTAAAACCAGGGACGCTCCACCCGCCGTCATCAACCGGGTCTTCCGGGCGCTCCGTAAGCAGGGTACCGCCGCGATTCCGCCGCCCACCGCCACAGAGATCGCCAGGCTTAAAGCTGACTTCGGCTTCTTCCACTGGCACCTGGAGTTCCCCGATGTCTTCCGCGTGCCCAATAATCCAAGTCCGGGCATTGACACTACCACTGGTTGGTCTGGAGGCTTCAGCTGCGTCCTCGGCAATCCGCCGTGGGACAAGGTTGACTTCGAAGACAAAAAATACTTCAGCACGGTCGAGCCGTCCATTGCCGCCCTCGCCGGGCAAGCACGTCGCGACCGCATCATCTCTTGGCAGCGAGAGAACCCGGACCAAGCCGTCCGCTACCGCGCGGCGCGGCGCAAGGTCAAGGCCACCTTTCTTTTCGCCAGCAGCTCCGGAACGTTCCCACTGTGCGCCAAGGGGCTGACTGTCAAGGGCGTCAACTCGCTCCAGACCGACCAGCTTTTCGCTGAGCGATTCATGACAATCGCCGCTCCCGTCGGCCGTCTCGGCTGCATCGTCCCAACTGCCATCGCCAGCGGCGCCGGCGGCCAATACCTGTTCGGCGACTTCACCAATCGCGGTGCCGTCGCCTCACTCTATGACTTCGAAAATCGCAAGCCGCTCTTTGTCGGTGTGGACTCCCGGCAAAAGTTCTGCCTGCTTTCCTTGGCCGGCAAGGCTATGCGCGAGCACATCGCGCGGTTCGCGTTCTTTCTGTTCGACACTCCGGACCTAGACGACGCTGGCCGAGTGTTCGCGCTCAGCCTTGTGGAGATCGCCCTCATCAACCCGAACACGGGGACCCTCCCGATCTTCCGCAGCCGCCGAGACGCGAGCCTCACCGCCGAGATCCACCGCCGCATCCCTGTGCTGTGGGACGAGACGAAGCCGGACGGTAATCCCTGGGACATATCATTCATGCGAGCCTTCGACATGCCCACTGACTCGGATCTGTGCCGTACCCGCAGTGTCCTGGAGGCCGACGGCTGGCACCTGCACGGCAACGTGTTCACCTGCGGCGGTCAGCGCATGCTCCCTCTATATGAAGCGAAGATGATCGACTTCTACAACCACCGCGCCGCCGACGTGATCAAGAGCGAGACGGCTGTCAACCGCCAGAACCAGCCCCGCTACCTGACAACGGTGGAACTTCAGGACCCGACCAGATGTGCGATGCCGCTGCAATGGATAGCGGAAGACGGACTGATACCCACTCGCCGGAACGGCAGAGATGTTGAGATCCGAGGCGTATCTGAGCGCCTCGCCGAGGCAAAGTGGGATCGGGAGTGGCTTTGCGGCTGGTGTGACGTTACATCTTCAACCAATGAGCGCACCGCAATCCCAGCCTTTCTGCCGCGTGCCGCGGTTACTTACACGTTTCGCCTGATGTTCCCGCTAGTCCTTCCTAAACTCGTCGCATCTCTGGTGGCTACCCAGAGTTCGCTGATATTTGATTACGTCAGCAGACAAAAGGTCGGCGGCCTACACATGAATGGATTCATCTGGAAACAGCTGCCCGTCCCTACCCCAGCCACGCTGGAGCCCCACACGGACTTCCTCTCGCCCCGCGTGCTCGAACTCGTCTACACCGCCTACGACATGACACCCCTTGCCCGTGACCTAGGCGACGACGGTGGCCCGTTCAGGTGGGACAAGGAGCGGCGGTTCCTGATTCGAGCCGAGCTGGATGCGTTCTTCTTTCGGCTATACGGCATCGAGAGGGGCGACGTTGACTACATCATGGAGACGTTCCAGACCGAGAGTGGCGGACTCAAGAACAACGACATCGCCAAGTACGGCACGTATCGCACCAAGGATCTCATCCTGGACTTCTACGATCGTATGGCGACCGCCGATGCTGCGGGTGTGTCCTACGGGACAACAATCGCGCCGCCGCCCGGTCACGGTCCACGGCACCCCGCCAGGAATGACACGTAAATCCTCGCCTGTAAATCGTATCGGGCCGATCACAGAGGCACCTTGCACATTCGCAACGAGATCGGCGATCACTACGCCGGCATGCCGTTCGCTTACCCGGACACGGAGCAAGGCTCCCGTGCGCTGGGCAACCGGCTCGGTGGAGGCGGATGAGTGAGGGATTAGCCGCGCTCCTCACCGGCAGCGATCACCTGGGCAGCAGGACGCGATGCGGCGGCGTCCGCGAGATAGCGGCGCGCGGCGCGGCGGTTGCGCAGCACGATCACCTGCGCGTCGTCCGGGTGGTCGGCAATCAGCCGACGCCCTCGCGGGCCATCCGCCTGCGGTACCCGGCGATGTAGCGGATGAAGTTCCAGGTGATCCTGTCTACACGCCCATCGTGTCGTGCTGCTCTTTGCCATGCCGGAGCCGCCACCGGACGATGCCCCACACGCACGATCAGGCCGGGAGGTCTAGGAAGATGACGGTGTCCGCAGCCTGCAGCCGGATCGGCAGGCTGGAGGCGTAGTTGCCGTCGATGATCCACCGTGGCGCGGTCACCGGATGCCGCAGCAGGACCGCGAACTGTTCCTTCTCCATCGGCTTCCACCCGGTTGTAGTACAGGTCGTCCAGGTGCACAAGCATGATCCCCAGCATGGCGCCGAGGCGCACCGCCGCTCTGCGGTCCCGGCAGGCACTTGTCACCTCGAATGACTCAGGCGGGTCACCGGCCAGGCAAGGTCCCTAATGAGCGCGGTCCCCGCCTGCCGGCGGCCTCACGGGCAAACCCGCCACCTGTAGTAAGCGAGCCCAGCATAGCGCCGGTCAGCCGTTATCGCCGGTTTCGCCCTGATCGCCGCCCGGCACCCCTGCCTCAGCGCGTGCCACGCGCCGGATCATGTCGGCGAACGTCTTGCGTCCCTCATCATCCAGCCCGAGGAGCGCGCGGAACTGGGCGCTGGTGATGCCCGCATCCCGGATCAGGGCCAGTAGCTCCACCTGATCTTGCAGCAGCCCGAGCTTTTCCTCGTCATAGTCACCGAAGAAGAACGCCGGCTCCACCCCGAGCGTCGTGGCCAGCGCCTGGATCACCCGGAGCTGCGGGTTCTTCTGCTGGCCGTTGCGCAGTTTCCACAAGGTGGTGACCGAGATCTCCTCCCCGGTGACCTTGTGGATCAGGAAGCAGACCTCGGAGTTGGACAGGGGGCCGCGGCCGGCCGGGTGCGCCTGCTCGATGAGCCAGTTGACCTTATCGGCCAGGGTGCGCAGGGGCCGCCTGCCCGCGCCGTCCTGCCCGGCCTCATCCGGCATCACTGAACCTCCCTCACCCACGCCAGTCATCACTTCATATTAATACTTCAAGTCGTTGATCGCAGCACAGTTGACAATCGATCCCTGTTATGCCGTACATTGGTTTTGATTTAAAATGATGATCAAAGTCATCAATCTCCTGTTCCGGGGTCACGCCATGATAGTACGGCGACCGCAGGCCGCGAGCATAGGCCGGCAGGCCATCCTGGCACCCGGCCGGCTGCACCCTTGCAGCGGCGAGTCACGGGCCGGGCGCACGGGCACCGCGGCGGGCCGCCTAGGGCGCCCGGTTGCCGGGCATCGTGGCGCGGGAGCCGTCGTTGCGGGCAGCCGGTGAGCGGCCGGGCGCACGCGCGGGAGACGGCGGCATCGGCCGCCCAGTACCTGCTGCTCGGCGGGTTCGCTGCGGTTGCCGCCGGGATCTCCGCCCAGGGCCTGACCGGGTTCGCGCGGGAAAACATGGGCTTGACCGGACCCTGGCCGTATCTGCTGTTCCTGGCTTTGGACGGCGCGGCTGGCGTCTGCGCCGTGCTGCTGACCCGGCGTGCCGCGCGGGCCGAATCCGGGCTCGCGCCCCGCCTGGCCGTCTGGGGCCTGGTCGCGGCCTCCGCCAGCTTCAACTGGACCCACGCGCCGCACCGCCCCGGTGCCCCCGAGGCGTTCGGGCTGATGCCCGTCATTGGCGCCGTCTTGTTCGAGTTCACCCTGCGGGAACTGCGACAGCGGGCGGCGGGCCGGGCAGACCGGCAGATGACCGCGGTGCGCTGGCTGTATCCGGCCGAGCGCATCCGCGTGCAGCGGCTGCTCGCGGCCGACGAGCGCATCTCGGCTCAAGCGGCCACCCGCCGCGTCCGGACCGAGCAGGCAGCCAGGCGGCTGTACCAGCTCCGCCGCGCGCTGCTCGCCCGGGACCAGGCGGCCCGGCCGGGAGCCCTGGCGGCCCGGCGCGCGCGTGCCGCTGAGCGCCGAGCGCACGCCGCCCTCATCCGCGCAGGCTTCAGCGATCCGGCCGTCGCTGCCGATGTGCTCCGGCAGGTCCAGGTGCTTACCCGGACCGCGCACCTGGCCAGGCTGGACTACACCACCGCAGAGCCTGCCCGGGATGCCATCGCCAGCCTGATCACCGCAGATATGCCGCCCCGCCCAGCGTCACCGGCTCCGTCGCCAGCCGTGCCAGGCCGCGCGCCCAGGAGCCTCCCGCCCACGCCTGACGTCCCCGCCGCTCCCGGCCTGCCCAGTCAGCTGCTGCCCGGACCCACGCCGGCGCAGGTAACAGAGCCCGCGGACAGCCAGCAAGCCGCTGGCGACCACGACGAAGACCACGACGGGGAGATCATCGCAGCCGCTGCGGGCATCCTGGCCGAAGCCCGCCAGCACGGCGAGCGGCTCAGCCAGAAAGCGCTCGGTGGCAAGCTCCGCCGCGGCGGCTACCGTGTCGCCAACCACAGCCTGCGCGGGCTGCTGGCCGCGGCCTCCGGCCAGACGGGGGCAAGCTCACCCGAATCCGGCAAGACACCAGCCGGACCCGCCGCCCCCGGCCGCCTGGCCAACGGCAGCGACACGGCCCTCGCCTCCCGGCTGCCCGGACACCAGCCCGGGTTCGGGGCCGCCGGATCGCCGGGAGCCCGGTGATGAACCCGCGTCCCGCCGCCCCCGAACTGGCCCGGGAGGACGAGCGCCAGCAGAAGCTGGCCGCGCTCGGGATCCGCCTGCACGAGAACGCCCAGGCACTGCGCACCTCCGGCGATTGGGCCGCGCGGCTGCGCATGGCCGCACTCATGCCCGGCGAGGATTTCGCGAACATCCTGCTCATCTCCTCTCAGCGGCCCGGCGCCACCATGGTCCGGGACTACCGCCAATGGACCGCGACCGGACGGCAAGTCCGCCGCCACGAAAAAGGCATCGAGATCTTCCGTATTCCGCCCCGGCCTGCCCCCATAAGGCCGCAAGACCGTGACCAGCGTGACGACGACGAGCCGCCGACCTGGCGGGGCGCCGACCGGGTCGCCCACGTCTGGGACCTGTCGCAGACAACGGGACAGCCGCTCACCGTCCCGGCCGGGCTGTCCCAGCCCGGCCAGACCCCTGCGGGCCTGTGGGACGCGCTGTGCTGGCTGGCCCGCCGCAAGGGATTCACCGTCGAGCGTGAAGACGGCGCGCCAGCCGACGGCACCACCTTCTGGGCCGTCCGCCGTATCCGGCTCCTGCCCGGCCTGACCGGCGAACAAGCCACCTGGGCGCTGGCGCACCAGCTCGGCCACGTCCTGCTGCACAGCACACCCGGCGGTCACCCGCCCGGGACGACCACCACCGGCTGCACAGGACTGCGCAAGGCTGAAGCCGACGCCGTCGCCTACGTCACCTGCGCCCGGCACGGCGTCCCCGCCAGCAGCGAACTCGCCTACCCGGCAAGCTGGGCCGGCACTGACCCGCGCGCCCAGCCTGCGGCCACCATCCTCGCCGTCGGGCACCGCATCACCACAGTCACCGCCCGCATCATCCAGCACACCGACCGCATCCTGCACGGTGACGACCCCGAGCCCGTCCCTACTCCCCGCCAGCAGCCCGCCACTCCGGCCGCAGGGCATGACCAGGCTCACGAGGCCGTCAGCCGCCAGGCCGCCGCTCCGGCCACGCGTCCGGCTGCGCCCCGGCCGCCGGCCGGGCCGAGGCCGCGCATCATGGCCGTCCTCCGCGACGCCGAGACCTACTACACCAGGCAGCTCTCCGGAGGCTGGGCACCCGCCTACCTGTCCAGCCGCGGCATCACTGAGCCCACGGCGCGGGACTGGCACATCGGATACGCCCCCGCCGGGTGGAGCACGCTCACCGGCCACCTGCGCAGCCTCGGCCACGACGACCGCGAGATCAAGGCAGCCGGGCTCGCTAAACCATCCTCCCGCGGCACCCTCATCGACATCTTCCGGGACCGGATCATGCTCCCGATCCGCGACGCCGACGGCACACTCGCAGGATTCATCGGACGCGCCCACCCGCATGCCGGCCCCGACGTGCCGAAATACCTCAACAGCCCCGAGACTGCCGCATACAAGAAAAGCAGCCTGCTGTTCGGGCTGCACCACGCCCGCCCGGCCGTTGCCCGGGGGGCCACGCCCGTCCTCGTGGAAGGCCCGTTCGACGCCATCGCCGTCACCACAGCCGACCCCGGCCGCCACGCCGGGCTCGCCCCCTGCGGCACCGCCCTGACCAGCCAGCAAGCCACCCTCATCAGCCAGACCGCCGACCTGGACCGCACCGGCATCCTCGTCGCCTTCGACAGCGACACCGCCGGGCGCAAGGCCACCCTCCGCGCCCACGGCATCCTCCGGCCGTTCACCGCGAACCTGCAAACAGCGCTCCTCGACGGCAAGGACCCCGCCGAGATCCTGCAACAGCACGGCCCAGCCGCCCTGCGCGCCGCCCTACGCGACCGCCGCCAGCCCCTTTCCGCCATGCTCATCGATGCCAGGATCGAATCATGGGAACGACGACTGAACGACCCACCCGGCCAGTACCTGGCAATGCTCAACGTCGCGGCACTCATCGCCGACCTCCTGCCGGACGAGACCGCCCGGCAGATCCGCCGCATCACCGCAGGCAGGGAACTCCAGACCTACGATGACCAGCTCCACCACGTCGATAACCCGGAACTGGCTGAGATCGCCCGCATCCTGCCCGCCGACACCGCCTACCAGACCGTGCGGACCGCGGCCAGGCTCGACTTCGACGTCTCCGACGTCCTCACGGTAGTCACCAACGCTGTCACCCCCGGCGCTCGCTCCCCAAAAGGCCAGGAGCCCGCTCTGCGCGACAACCGTGAGCGCACCCGGCCCGCGCACTGTCCGGAAGCGTCCCGGCTCGCCGGCACCAGCTTCCCGATTCCTCCACTGTCTCCGCCCGCAGGCGCCGTCCGCACGGACTCAGGGTCTCGCTCGCGACAGCAGGCCAGCCCCCCGCGGCGGACAGCCCACTGGTAGCAGGAGGCGGGCCGGCTGGATAGGCCCGCACGAGATCTGGCTCCCCTGCACGCGGTCGGGCCCTTCCTGGGAGCCGCGAGGACGGCCGTCCTCCGTCGTCGGCCGGTTCCGGGTGAGTTCTTTCGTTTGCCGGTGTGGTGGGTGATCGCCAGCGGGCCTGTCGGCTGGTCGGCTAGGGCGGCTGTTTCGGCGGGATGATTCGCGAGCCAGCGCCGCAGTCCGTCCTCTAGTGGATGGATCTTGCCGGGGCCGAAGAGCAGGTCCTCACCGGGCTCACCGTTGAGACGAGGGTCGCCAGAGTGCCACCACCTCCGGGTGGCGGCGAAGTCCACCGCGTCGACCTTCGGGGTATTGGCATCGGCCCCCAGCAAGACTGGCCCCTGCTGAGCCGATAGCCACCGGCGAAGGTGACAGCCTGGCGAGGCTTGATGATCTCCCAGGGCACCCCAGGAGGGGCATGGTAGGACACAGTTGTCAGGCTGAGCCCCTCGACGGTGGTCTCGGCTAGCAAGATCTGCTCGGGCAGCGGTACATCCGCGGGAATCCAGGCGCGATGTGGGCTGGTCTGCGGCCGGCGATCGCGACCCCCCAGGAGCGAGCAGGACGGTCATCCGCGGCACGCTGCCTGAGGTCTGCCGCGCAGATCAGCCAGTCAGCTTCAGCGGCCTGCCGGAGAGTCTCAGCCGAGCCGAGATTGACTTCCTGCAACAACATCAGATCCGGTTTAAGCTCGCGCAGCAACTCCCCCTGCATCCGAGCCCCGGTTATTCAAATTCCACGAAACTACACGCACCATCAGATACTCCCCGAACGCGCCGCAGCGCGCGGATGAAACCGATACTGCGGAAGCTAGGTCGCCTCACACTTCCGGCGGCGATGCTGGTCGCCATCGCTCGCGGGGCGCATCTGCGAGAGCCCTTGGTTAAGTGGCGATCTCTGGGGTGAGACCCACGTGCACCCAGCGACCTACTGCTTAACTGAAACCTAAGCCAAATAACCCGTCGGGAAGCCAGCCCGCCGAACCGACTACAGGAAGCCAACGCCGCTACCAGCCTCTATTCGAACTCGGCCAGAGAAGCGGGCGCCGTAGACCAGGCACCTAACTCATGGTCAAACGATCGGGACTGGCCCCGAGACGCGCGGTCCCAGCCCGCTCGTTCACAGATCCGTGCACAAGCCGCAGCAAGAAGGCTCCCCTTTTCGGAGCTGGAAGAGGCCTCTGAGCTGCGTAATTAGTAGCGGGGGTAGTGTCCGCAAGCGCCAGAACGCGACCGGCGCCGAGACACCCATTAATCCCGCATGCCAGTAAACCCGCATGCCGGGGGGCCGTGTCGTCGGCTTTCCCTGGTGAGTTTGGGCATAATGTGGCTAATCGCCGCGGTAAGGGGGACGGACTGGATGGTGATCGAGGCCGGGGTAGTTGCGGGGTACGTGATCGCTTGGGCCTTGCGGAAGGCGCGGCGGGTGGGCGGCCGGCTGGACACTGAGGCCGACGCGGCGATCGACGCCACCCTGGACCAGTTGCACGAGGTGGTAGCTGCTCGGCTGGGCGGTCATCCGGTTCTGGCAGAGCTGGTAGACGAAGCGGAGCAGGTCGGCCAGGTCAGCGACCTGACGCGGCAACAGGTCCAACTCGCGCTGGAAGCGGCGGCTCTCAAGGACGACGCCCGCCAGGACGACACTTTCGCGCGGGCCGTGGTGGATCTGGTCGTCCGGCTGCGAGCGGCAGAGCAAACGTCAGGGCCGGTGGCGGCAGGGCCGGGATCGGCCGTGTTTACCGGAAATGTGCACGTAGAGACCCGGGACGGGGGGACCGGGATCGGCCAGGCCGCGAACGTATATATCGGCTGGGAACCATCGGACCCTCCGAAGCCGGGGCGGCCCAGCCGCTAACCGCACCCGGCGCCCCGGCCGCGCGGCCCGACTCGGAGGTTGACGCTTCTTTTTCGGACGCACCGCGGCCGGAAGCGCCCGGTAGCTCGGCGCGAGCCATCAGAGTTGACATCGGTGCCGCCGATCATGTCACGGTATTTCAGCGAGCGTCACGGACGGTTGTGCCGCGATTGCCCTATCTGCGACAGGTGGAGCGGATCGCGCCACCCGACCCGCCGGGTCTTATCGGCCGGGAAGCGGAACTGGCGGAACTGATCCGGTTCTGTGTCGACCCGGACCGCGGGCCCTATGCGTGGTGGCAGGCCGGGGCGTGGGCCGGTAAGTCGGCGCTGTTGTCCAGCTTCGTGCTGCGACCGCCGGCTGAGCTGGCCGGGCGGGTGCGGGCCGTGTCGTTCTTCATCACCGCCCGGCTCGCCGCCCAGGACACCCGGGAAGCTTTCACGCAGGCACTCCTTGGGCAGCTAGCCGATTTGACCGGGCAGGACCTTCCCCCGGTCCTGGCGGAGGAGACGCGAGAGGCATACCTGCTGGAACTGCTGGCCCAGGCCGCCGCCTCCTGCGAGCGTGACGGCGGGCGGCTGGTACTGGTGGTGGACGGTCTCGATGAGGACCGCGGGGTGACCATCGGGCCGGACACACACAGCATCGCGGGCCTGCTGCCCGCCGCCCCGACGGCCGGAATGCGGGTCATCGTCGCCGGGCGGCCCAACCCGCGAGTTCCTGACGACGTCCCCGAAGGGCACCCGTTGCGCGATCCCGGCATCGTCCGGCCTCTCCAGCCGTCTCCTCATGCTGCCGGTGTCGCCCGGCTGAGCCGGCAGGAACTCCAGCGGCTGCTCAAGGGGACCCAGGCTGAACAGGACCTGCTCGGCCTGCTGACCGCCGCGCTCGGCGGCCTGTCCGGTTCCGACCTGGAGGAACTCACCGGAGTGCCGCTGTGGGAGATCGAGGAGGTCCTGCATACCGTGGCCGGGCGGACCTTCGCCCGCCGCGACAGCAACTGGTCACCCGGCACCGGCCCTGAGACTTACCTGCTGGGCCACGAGGAGCTCCAGGCCACTTCCGCCCGCTACCTCGGCCCGCTGCGGCTGGCCGGTTACCGTAACCGCCTGCACGCGTGGGCTGACTCCTACCGCGAGCAGGGCTGGCCGCCTGGGACCCCGGAGTACCTGCTAGCCGGGTACTACCAACTCCTGCAAACCCTCGCCGACCTGCCCCGGATGACTGCTTGCGCCCGCGACATGGCGCGCCATGACCGGATGCTCGACATAACCGGCGGGGACACTACTGCCCTGGCCGAGGTCCGCGCCGCTCAGGAACTTATCGCCGCCCAGGACGCTCCAGACCTGGTGAGCACGCTCCATCTCGCTTATCACCGGAATCAGCTCAGCGACCGCAATGCCAAAATCCCGTCAACATTGCCGGCCGTTTGGGCTGGCCTTGGCCAGGTCGCCCGGGCCGAAGCTCTAGCCTCCTCCATCGCCGATCCAGGTAGGCGGGCGCAGGCCCTGATGGCGGTGGCGGCGGTGCTGGCCCGCGCCGGGCAGCATAAGGAGGCTGAAGCGGTGACTCATGGGCTCGCTGACCCCGGTCGGCGGGCGCACGCGCTGGTATCGGTAGCGGTGGCGCTAGCCGTAGCAGGGCATTATGAGCAGGCTGAGACGGCAGTTCAAGGGCTCTCCGATCCGGGCCGACAGACGCAGGCCTGGGCGGCGATAACGGCGGCGCTGGCCCGGACCGGGCAGCTCGAGCAGGCCGCTACTTTTGCCGGGCACGCTGAGGCGGCGGCCCACTCGATCGCCGACCCTGGCGTACGGGTGCAGGCCCTGGTGTCGCTAGCGATGACGCTAGTCCAGTCTGGGCGGACCGAGCAGGCTGTTCCTCTTGCGGAGGAGGCCGCGGCGGCGGCCCGCTCGATCGCTGACCTGGGCCAGCAGGAGCAGGCTTTGGGGCACGTGGCGGAGATGCTGGCGCGGGCCGGGCGGTATGAGCAGGCCGAGGCGGTGGCTCACGGGCTCTCCGACCCGAACTGGCAGGCAAAGGTGCTGGTGGCGATGTCTAGGATGCTGGCCCAGGCTGGGCAGCACCAGGAAGCCGCTACCGCCGCCGGGCAGGCCGCAGCGGTGGCTCGCGAGCTCGCCGATTCTCGTCGGCGGGCGCATATGCTGACGACCGTGGCGGTAGCGCTGGCGGAGGCTGGGCAGCCCCGGGAAGCCGCTGTCCTCGTCGGGCAGGCCGAGTCAGCCGCTCGCTCGATCAGCGAGCCCCGCTGGCAGGCACAGGTGCTGGCGGAGGTAGTGCATGCCCTGGCCGAGGCCGGGCAGTACCAGCAGGCAGAGCCAATAGCCCGCTCGATCGCCGATCCCCACTGGCAGGACGACGCGCTGTCCAGGGTGGCGGTAGCGCTGGCCAAGGCCGGACTGAGCCAGCAGGCTATAGCGGCTGCTCGCTTGATTGCCGACCCAGACCAGCAAGCGCTGGCGCTGGCCGCCGCGGCGGAGAAGCTAGCCGAGGCTGGACAGCGCCACGAGGCGGTAACCGTGGTTCAGGCCATTGCCTCCCCGGGTCGGCAGGCACTGCCCATGGTGAGAGTTGTGGAGGCGCTGGCGCGAGCTGGATACCAGCAGGAGGCGGAGGCAGTAGCTCGCTCGATCAGCGAACCCTTCCGGCAAGGTGAGGCGCTGGCGTCAGTGGCGGTAGCGCTGGCCGGGGCTGGGCAGTACCAGCGGGCAGAAGCAGTGGCCCGTGCGCTCATCGATCCGGACCAGCAGGCGCAGGCGCTGGAGGCTGTGGCGGTAGCGCTGGCCGGGGCTGGGCAGTACCGGCAAGCAGAGGCAGTGGCCCGTGCGCTCATCGATCCGGACCAGCAGGCGCAGGCGCTGACCGTGGTGGCGGGAGTGCTGGCTGAGGCTGGGCGGCCCGAGCAGGCCGTTGCCGTCGCCGGACACGCTGAGGCGGTGGCCCACTCGATCACCGATCCGGACCAGCAAGCGCAGACGGCGGCGGCAGCGGCGAAGATTCTGGCTGGCGCCGGGCATCATCAGGAGGCGGAGGCAGTAGCTCGCTCGATCAGCGAACCCTTCTGGCAAGCAGACGCGCTCACGTCAGTGGTGGTAGCGCTGGGTGAGGCGGGGCAGTACCAGCACGCGGAGGCGATGGCCCGCTCGATCAGCGATACGGACCGGCTGGCGTGGGTATTGGCCGCGGTAGCGAAGATTCTGGCTGGCGCCGGGCATCATCAGGAGGCGGAGGCAATGGCTCGCTCGATCAGCGAGTCCTCCTGGCAAGGGGACGCGCTGGCGTCGGTGGCGGTAGCGCTGGCCCAGGCTGGGGAGTTCCGGCAGGCGAAGGCGATGGCCCGCTCGATCAGCGATCCGGGCGAGCAGGCGCAGACCCTGATGGCGGTGGCGGTAGCGCTGGCCCAGGCGGGGGAGTTCCGGCAGGCGAAGGCGATGGCCCGCTCGCTCAGCGATCCGGGCGAGCAGGCGCAAGCCCTGACGGCGGTGGCGGTAGCGCTGGCCCAGGGGGAGAAGTACCAGCAGGCTAAAACGAGGGCCCGCTCGATTGCCGACCCAGGCTGGCGAGCGCAGGCACTGCTGGCGGTAGGAGAGGTGCTAGCCGTGGACGGGCACCGCCAGCAGGCCATCGCGCTCGCCGAGCAAGCTGAGGAACTGGCCCGCTCGATTGCCGACCCGGAACGCCAGGCGGAGGTGCTGGTGGCGGTGGCGGTGGTGCTGGTCGAGGCTGGGCAGTACCAGCAGGCGGAGGAGCTGGCCCGCTCGATCACCGACCCGCAGGCGCGGGGGCAGGCACTGGTGGCGGTGGCGGTGGTGCTGGTCGAGTACGGGCAGCGCGAGCAGGCTGAAGCGGTAGCCGACGCGATCACCAAACTCTGGTGGCCACAGAAGCCAGCAGAGGCGCTCGCCGGGGCTGGGCTGTACCGGCAGGCTGAAGCCATCGTCCGCACTATCACTAACCGAGTCGATCAGGCGGGGGCGCGTGCGGGGGTGGCGAGAGCGCTGGCCGCATCTGGGCAGTACCAGCAGGCCGAGAAGATGGCCCGCGCGATCTCCGACCCGCACGGGCAGGCGCTGACGTTGGCGGCGCTGGCGGAGGCGCTAGCCAACGCCGGGGAGCACCAGCGGGCCATGGCCCTCGCGGCGAAAGCCGAGGAGGTGGCTCGTGCGATCACTGACTCTGTTCGGCAAGGGCAGGCACTGGCCGCGGTGGCGGCCGCACTGGCCGATGCCGGGGATCCCCGCTCGAAACGTGTGGCCGCATCGGCCTGCATCGTAGCTGACTGGCTCACTGCACTGCGCCTCGTGCTGCTGCTAGAGCCATCCGCGCACACCGTAGTGGCTTCCATCTGAGGACGGGCGCCAGATAGCGCCTAACTTAGTCAGTGGGTTCTACCGGGTTGTTCCGCGCACGTTTGACGGTGACAACGTTCCGGATTGTGGCCAACGATCGGGTTTGCTAGCGGCTGTCAGCAGTCTGGTCTGGCGTTGAACCCCTCCGGCCGCCTATACGTCACCAGGAGTAGGTGCCGTATGACTCGAGGACGGGACATGACTACCTGAGCTGGTAATCGTGCCAGCTCGCCCTGGATCTGGAGATGAATGCCCGGTCCAGTTCGAGGTACGTGTTCAGGCTGACGGCTCTGCCGTCCTGCCGGTGTTTTCCTGCGTGGCTGCTTTGGTGCGGGCAGGCGCTGGGCCCCTATCAGCCCTGGGTGTGCGTGCCACTGCGGATCTACCCTGCTAACAGCTGCTCGTAATCGGCAGGGTTCGGCACGAACCCGGCAGCGCTGCGAACGGGAAATCCGCTCACTTTCGGTGACGGCCGCCGTCTCATCGCCGTGACCGCCAGTAGGCAGATCATGGTAGCCATCGACATGCGGGTGCTCCACCTTGACACGCTCCTGCAGACGGCGGATTCGGCATCTGCGAGGTAAGGCCGGGTCTAGTTGTCGGCCAGTGGACTCACCCGCCCTCGTGAGCTAACCCACCCGGGCTGGCCGGGCCGCAAGCAGCCCTGTCTGGTCTTCAGTGCCTGACCCGGACAACTGGCCGGGCATCTCGCAGACCGGCAGGACAGTCCGCACCGACATGCCCGCCTGCTTTCATCCCGCGCGGGCGCCGCCCGGCCGGCGAATCATCTGGGCAGCCGCTGATCCCGGCCCCGCTGTCTACCAGAATGGACGGGACTGCTGCGTGTAGTAGCCGACCGGCGGGTACGCGACGGGTGGTTCGCGGCGGGGGAGCATGCAGGCCAGGATCATGCCCGCCAGCCACCCGACACCGGGGATCAGCACGTTGAAGGCCACGAGCCAGCCGAGACCCTCGACGTGGCGGATGGCGCCGATCAGGCTGGGCAGGAGGTACACCACCAGAAGCCCGGCGATCAGCGCACCCCAGAACAGGGGATTGAGCCAGTGCGTTCATATCTGCCTCCGCTGCCAGTATCTCACGGAGCGAGCCCGGGGCGCGGGGCGTTCCGGGTGGCGGCGGTGCGGGCCGGGGACGGGGCTGGCTGCTGGAGCCGTCTGTTGACAGCGGCCCGGATGCCGTCCGCGGTCGTGCAGGGGAAGCTCTCGGCTGCGAGCTGGGCTGCGGTCCGGTCGGCGGAGGCATGCGCGCCTGCGGTGTCGGCGATCATCGTGTCACGCCGCGCTGCCGTCAGGCCATTGGTGCTCTGCGTTGCCGAAGCAGCGGCAGCGGCAGCGGCGCGGTCGAGGTCGGCGGCGCGGGCACGCTCGGCGCGAGCGGCTATGCTCTCCTCGCTGCGGGCGCGGGCGAGCCGGGCGATCACCTCGGCGGGCAGGGTGGTCGATGCCTCCAGGGCTGTGGCCAGCTCGTCTGGGCTGAGCCGTGATCCGCGCTCAGCCAGGGCGTGGGCTTGCATCCGCTCGGCGATCTGCCGCCCGCGCTGCTCGGCGTACTGGTAAAGCTCCGGGCGGAGACCAGGCTGGGGAGCGCTCGCGCCGGCCGCCTCGGCAGCGTCGGGCCAGGAACCGGTGCCGGGCGTGCCGGCCTCGATCTCTGGCCGTGTGGTGGCTGGCTGGCCGGGGTGCGCGTCCGGCTCCCGGGCGAACAGGTACACGGCCTCCCGCATCGCCTCCAGTGGATCGGCTCCCTGGACGCGGAGCCTGTCATAGCGGGCCATGGCGTAAGGGTGCAGGACGCGCAGGCGCCCCTCGGCCTTGCGTAGCGCCGAGGCCGCCTCGGGGTCGGTGTCGGCGTACGGAGCGGCGGCGCCCCAGACGCCGCCGACCTGGAGCAGATCAGCCTGGGCCAGCCACCGCGCGTCGTGGGCGGGCGCCCACCGTGCCCGGACGTCGGCGCGAGCGGCGCGTTCCTGTTCCTGGAGCGCCCGGCGTTGCTGCTCGGAGCGGGCAGCGTCGCGGGCGGCGCGGATCGCTGTGCGGCGTGCGGCGATCTCGTATGCGGCGCCGGCCATGGAGATGAACTGCGCCGCTTTCTGGGAGGAGTGGCTGAACCCCTCGCCGAACGGGTCGGGGTGGTGTGCGGACGGGTCCAGTGTCATATCTATCTCCTTTGATGGCCCATGCGGGCCGGTGGTTATGTGCTGCCGCGGCGGGGGGACGGCGCGGGAGCGCGGGGGGCGGGCCTGCGCCTGGTAGCTGCGAGGGGGTCGGCGGGGACCGGCCGGGGCGGGGCCGGGAAGGAAGCGCCCGCCAGCGCTGCCGGGCTCAGCACCTGGCGCGGTTCGCCGCGGCCAGGTCCCGCGCGGGTGCCGCCGGCGGCGTGCAGTCGCTCGGCCGCACGCAGCGCCCCGGCGGCCTGGGCTGCGTGCTGCTGAGCCTGCCGCAGCCCGGCGACCGCCTCGGCGAGGGAGGCCAGCCGGGCGAGCAGCACGATCGGGGCGAGCGACGGGTCCTTGGTCAGGTAGGCGAAGGCAGCGATCAGCCGGGCGGCGCGGCGCAGGCTGTTCCCGGCCGGGGTCGGGGCGGGGATGCGGGCGTACGGGGCGCGTGCGGCGCGGTCGTAGGCATCGGCGGCCTGCCGCAGGATGCGGCTGCCGAGCGCAGCGGCTGCCGCGTGCATGGCGTCCGACGCGGCCCAGGCCGCATCGTCGGCGGCGGCCGGGTCAGTGCCGGCCAGCGCGCGAATCTGCGCAGCGGCCTGGCTGGCGCTTCGGGCGGCGTGATCCCACAGAGCGTTCCGCTCCGCCGCCGTGAACGGGTCGCCGGGCGCGGTGCCGGGGCCGGCCCAGCGGCAGCGGAGCTTGGGCCAGCTCAGGTCCGCGGCGAGCTTCCCGCCGCCGAACCACACCGACCCGCCGTCCTTGCCGGTGTCGCCGGGCAGCGCGACCGCGTACCCGGTGACCTGGCCCGGGTTCCTGGCGCTGAACCGCTGGCGGACCAGCACCCCGGCCGACTCCAGGCGGGCGAAGAATTCCTGATCGCTGCGAGCTCCGGCTGCCGCAGCGGTGACCTGGCGGCGCAGCGTTACGCGCGGCGGCTCGTCCAGGCCGCGGCGGGCAGCCTTCTCGGCCTCGGCGCGGGACGGGCGGCGGGCCGCGGTGCGGTCCCCGGGCGCGGTGGACTCCAGCCCGTAGCGTTCCTCGGCGGCCATGCACGCCTCCCGGACGCGCTTCTTCTCGAAGTCAAGCCGCCAGCGGCGGCCGTCCTGTCGGGCCAGCATCGCCACGATGTGGATGTGGTCATCGCCGTGCCGGACGGCGATCCACCGGACGCCTTCGTCTTCCTCGCCGTACCGGGACAGGCCGGTGCGGTTCATCACGTCGCCGGCGATCTGCGCCCACTCATCGTCGCTGAGCGCCTTGTCGCGTGGCGCGGCGCGCATCACCGTATGCCAGACCGGGCGGCGGGATCCCCACTTGCCCAGGGCGGCGTGCGGCTGGTTCAGCAGCCCGGACAGCCGCCGGAAGTCCCGTGTCGCGTCCGCGCGCAGCGGCGGCTCCAGCTCGGCCGGGTGCCGCCACCCGGCAACGATATGCGGATCGGTGTGCTCCTCGTGCCGCCCGGGACCGTACAGGTAGTAGATCAGGCCCTCGCACCGCTCGCCCCGCTTATCCGGACCATCCGGGGCCTTACCGATCATCGCAGTACCCCTCCGCGATCACGTCCCGGCCACCGGACCGCGGTCCCGTGGCCCTGCGGACCACGCGCCAGGCGCGGATGGTCCGCCCGTGGCCCGCGGACCGCCGCCGGCTGGTCCGGGACCGGTCCCGGACCAGCGGACCGCCGGACCCGGCACGGCGGACCATCCACGGCGGACGGGATGCCATCCGGATGTCACCGGCCCGTCTTGCGGAGCCGTTCCGCAGCGCCATCCAGCCGTTCCACGCGGCGCAGGCACGCCTGCGCGACCGGGACGAGTTCGGCGGGATACTGCCCGGTCGCGTTCAGCTTCGCGACCGCCTGGTTGAGAAGCACGCCGATCTTGCGGACCAGGCCGGAAGCGCGGATCAGCTCGCCCAGCGCCTCCCGGAACACGGTATCCGGCTCCACGGCGGTGCCCCGGGCGGCTGACAAGGCGGCCTCGGCCGCGTACGCGCCCTTGGCCAGTCCCGCACGCCCGGCCGCCAGCTCCAGCTCGGCGAACTCGGCCTCGGTCAGGTCGAACCGCACGGTGCGGGGACGCGGCGTCTGCTGCCGTGGCCGGCGCCGTGACCGTGACCCGGCCGACGGGGGGGAATCGTGCTCTTGCGTGACGCTCATGAATCACTCCCTCGATGCCTCCCGGCGCGAATGCGCCGTAATTAAAAGACCGGATTCAATGTACGTCCCCCTTTTCATTATGTGCCATGGACCGCGCTCGGTCCATAGCTAAGTGAACGTTTTGTACATCTTGCTCGGTCATTTCCTGGCCTCGGCGGAACCGTGGAAACCAGCAGGCTGAGGCGCGATCGCTCCCTTCCGGGAAGGTTTATGAACGGGCGGACTGAATGGCATAGCGCATAATTGAGAAGGACTGGTCAGCACTATTCCGCACTCGTTAGCACTGGTCATAACTCAACCCGGCGTCGTCCTGCCGGGCGGCATCGTAAATAGCTGCCCGTACGGGTCCGGCCTTCAGCCCCTCGCCGCCGGGTTACCGGGCCATGTGACGGCCTGCCGCCTTGATCGCACGGGCGGGCCGGGTCGCCGCCCGGTCACAGCGGCGTCCCGGACGCCGGACGCCGGCCGGCGGCATTCCGGTGGCCGCCCTGTAGCAAGCCGGCATACCCGCGTCCGCGGCGGGCACACGCCCTCAGTTTCCCGCCGGACGCATCCGGCCGCAGCCGGCTGGCCCGGGACGCCGTTGCGGCGCCAGCGTCCCTGGCCAGCCGGACCGGGCCGTCCACCGGATGGCGGTGTGCGCGGAACGTACCGCGTTCCACGCCGCCTGGCTGCCGGACGTTCAGGCGCTGCGGATCGCCGGGGCGTCCGGGATTCCGCCGATCCGCGCTTGCGTTGCGGCGGACCGATCGCGGACCAGCGGCCCGGTCCAGGACCAAGGGACTGGCCCGGGACCGGGGACTGACCGGGCAGCGGACCAGTCCAGAAGCGGACGGAACGCCCAGTGCTGTGTGCTGAGGGAGGAGACCAGCATGAGGCTCCGGCCGGTCCGGTTGTACCTGCTCGCGATGAGCTCGACGATCTACCATTCCCTGGGAGTCAGTGAGCTGGACTCCGGGCTTCCAGCGGGGGCCGGCCCGCTAGCGCGGCCTGACGACTTAACACTGCAGGACGTCGGTGCGCGCAAGCGGCAGCGGTCGGCTGGCCTGCGGAACCCGGGTGTCTGCGTACATGGCGACGCGGTCGCGGCCGCTGCGCTTGGCCTGGTAGAGGGCGTGGTCGGCGGCGGCGAGGAGGTCATCGAGGGTGCGGCGGGCCTGGCTGGGGACGGCGACGCCGATAGAGATGGTGACCCGTATTGCCGCGGTGCCGTCCCGGGGGATGGCGAGCTGGGAGATCCCCTGGCGGATCCGCTCGGTGATCTCGAGGGCCTGGGCGGCTGCGGTGCGGGGGAGCAGCAGGGCGAATTCCTCGCCGCCGAACCGGCCGCACAGGTCGCAGTCGCTTAGCAGGTCCCGGATGGCGGCGGAGACCGCGGCGAGTACGGTGTCTCCGGCGAGGTGGCCGTAGGTGTCGTTGACGGCTTTGAAGTGGTCGATGTCGGCGATGGCGACCGCCAGCGGAGTCTGCGCCCGGGTGACCTCTACGGCGGCCTCGCGCTGCCAGGCGTCGGCGTTCAGCAGCCCGGTCTTGGCGTCGGTCCGGGCTGCGGCGGCCAGTGAGGCGTGGCGCAGCGATCGCTGCAGCACGATCACCAGGGGCAACGCCACAACCAAGGCGAGGGCGCTGTGCGCGGCTGCGAACGCGGTCAGCACTGCCAGGCACAGCTCTGTGACCTGGTTGCAGACCGCCTCCTGGCCGAGGACCAGGCTGCGCAGCCGGGTGCCGGGAGCCGCGGTGGCCTTGACCGGGGGCAGGATCAGGCAGGCCTGGACGGCCATGCTCACCAGCCCGCACCCGGCAGCGAGCGTGATCCAGGCCAGGGCATGGCCGCCCGATCCCACGCCACCGCCGCACAGAACGGGCACAGCGGACCTGAAGACCAGCGAGGCCGCCGCGTAGGCCAGGCCGTAAGCCGCGGTGCTGTAGGCCCTGCGGTGCAGCGAGGTGCGGCGGATGCGCCACTCGGTGAGCACCGCGCGCGGGAGAGGGATCACCAGCGCGTACAGCGGCGGCAGCAGCACCGCGGCCGGCAGGTCCCAGATGGCGTACACGTCCCGTACCAGGCCCTCCCGCTCCCCGGCCCGGCGCGTCAGCTCCACGGAAGCCGCGCCGCAGCCGACGAACACGGCACACAGCCGCAGGTCACCGGGCCGCACCGGCGTGGATGCCAGTGCCCCGGCGGCCACAGCGACGTAGACCGCGATCACGGCAGTGACGCACGCGGCGAGCCACCGGGGCAGCTGCCACACCGGCCAGCCCCGCAACGATGACCTCAAGGCCATAACGCCCCCTTCTCGGGACTGGGTCGTCTCCGGCCGCTACTACCTGTTTACGGTGCATCACGATCCCGGGTTCGGGTGAAAGTTCTTACAGACATGTGAAATGCCGCCGGTTCCCCTGCGGACCGAGAAACATGGCCGGTGAAAGCGCGGACGGACCTGAAAAGCGGCCCGGCGCATAGTGTCGGCGAAAGGAGATGGCGATGGCGGTCCGCGGCATTCAGTGGGGGTAAAGCAGTGCGGGAGCGTGCGCTGTTCCGGCAGCGCACGCTCTCACTGCCGTGACTATGCCCGGGCAAGCGGCCAGGCCGCACCCCGGCACACCTCAACGGCCATCGAGAAAGCCAGGCGGGATGAGGGATTCCCAGGCATGCCTCGGGCATCGTTACCCACACGCACCGCCATCAGCGAGGTCGTCGCTAACGACGAACTGAACCGCGACACATCGCTGAACACCAGTGCGGCACACCCTAGCGACACGAGCCCGCCCGGCCCCACCCGCAACCAGTGCCGCCCCGCGCTCACTATCAGAGGCGCGTAACAGCGCCGGAGTCCCTGTCCAGGGGCGACCGACCAGAGAGGCCGCGTGGAGCTGTTACCGCGTGTGCTCACCAGCCTGGTGGTTGCAGGCCCTCTGGCAGCCAGGCGGCCATCAGCCATGTCCGGGGTGACAGCGAGATCATCAGCGTGCTGGCTTCGATCGCGCCCCGGTCATGCCGGACCCGGATGGCGGAGTGCCGCCGAGGCAGGACGATCTCGTGCCGCCCCCATAGGTCGCGGGCCTCCGGCCCGGTTTCCAGGAGCGTTCTGATCACTGCGCCGAACCGCTCCGAACCGATATGGCGGACGTACTGGTAGCGGAGCCCGGCGACGATAGCCCGGCGGTACGCGTGGATGTCGGGGAGCAGCCGCTCAGCCGCGGGCGTGAACAAGAACAGCACGAGATTCTGCTTGCGCAGGGGGACTTGATCGAACCAGCCGTCTGTCCACGCTGTCAGCGCGTTGTTGCGGATCACTAGTGTCCACGTCTCGTCGGTGATCGCGGCCGGGGCGTCCAGCCGGGCGATCAGCTCGCGCTGGCCCGGGTCAACCTCCGGCCGTTCCCCGCCCGGCGTGGCAGGCGGCATGGGCGGATCCTGGCCCCTGGACAGCACGTGGAGGGCGCTTCGCTCGGCAGGGGTCATGCTCAGCCCGCTCGCCACGTTCTCGATCAGGTCCAGGGGCGGGTTCTCCACAGTGCCGCGCTCCAGGGCGGCGTACCTGCGCGTGCTCAGCCCGCTCAAGATCGCAGCGTCGTCCTGGCGCAGGCGCTTTCCGCTGTTTTCGCCCCGCCGTGATCGCAGAGCGGTAAGCAGCGATCGCAGTTCCTCGCGGCGCCGCCATTCCACGTCGTCCGGACGGGTCATCTCGCTGCGCTCCCGAGTTCGCCACGCGGGCACCGCACCGGAAAATCGGCACTGCCGTTTCCGGTTCTGGGTGTCTGCGCTCCGTTACATCCAGTATGAGCAGTCCGTGACGAATTATCCAGAGTGATCGTGAAGTTACGTGGAGTTAATCCAGTTCCGCCGGAGAAAGCGGTGCGCGCAGCGCCAGACGGCCAGGAGCCAGGCAGGCCAGCTAATGGGGACTGAGAGATGACAGGACCGATCACGGATCGCGTACTGAACGGCATGCACGGCACTGCCGCTGAACGCGTGTGGCCCGGCCGGACGACCCGGCCCGGCTCCGTGGACGTGACAGGAAGGAGACAGACGGATGGCGGAGCAATCCGGCGAGTGGCCGGTTACGGCGGAGCTGATCAGCCAAATGGTGCCTGACATGGACCTGGAGCTTGTTCAGCTCATGCTCAGGCGCCTCGCCCGCAGCGCGGCAAGTGGCCGTGCTGATCACGAGGGCCACCGGGGCGGGGGCGGCAAACCCCAGGCTGTACTACTCCAGGAGTATGTGGAACTGCTTACTCTCATCCGCGAGGCCGGCATCGACCGCGCCCAGCTCCGCGCGATCTTTGGGCTGAACTCGGAAACCCTGCCGACGGGCGACGACAACACGCATCCACCGATGCAGTGACGGGCCGAGTTCCGGCAGGTGCTCGTCGAGATGGCATCCCGAATAGGATCGCGTCGCTGGTGGCAAACAGCTGACCCGGAGTGGGCCGATCGGGCGGTGTCCGGTGGGCCTTGACCGTACGTCCAGGCTTTCATTACGTCGTCGCCCAAAAGGGCAGGAGCCTTTCCGCCGATGTCTATGATCACGTGACGTGCGCTGGCCGGCGTGTCCTGCGTGGAGGATGGGAAGCGGCCGGCCAGGTTTCGGCGGCCAGTCCAGGGCACACGACTATGTCTCAGACGGGAAGGGTGAGCGCAACGCTAGGCTCCCTTTCGTGATCAGTGACCTCTTCGACCCGGCATTGCGAGAATGCGACTGCCATGAGTGGCGCGACGTGTACGAAATCGGCGGGTGGCCGCACAGCGTTGCCGGGGCCCGCGCCAGCCAGCCTAAATCCGTCCGGGACATCGTGGCCACCGAGCCGATCTGGGACAGGAGCGAATTGCCTTGCGAGGAGCTGACCGCTCGCATCATCGCTGCTGGGCGTCGCATCGACCACCCCTACGCGCTCAGCGCGATGACGTTCGCAGACGGACGGGTAAGCCTGGACAACGGCGTGCACCGCTGGGCGGTCGCCGTTGAACTCGGGATCAAGCGCGTGCCCGTGGAGATGATCTTCGAACAACCGGAGCCGACATGGGGATGGACTTGGGAGTAGGACCCGCGGCCGTGTCAGTTCCCAGCCTGGCCCCCTCCTTCATTAGGGTTGAGAGGTAGCCACTCATCCAGCCGCAGCCGCAGATCCTTCGACGAGCTGAGGTTCACAGATCAATCGTCTTAGGTCAGTATGTCTTCGTCACAGGCCTGGGATCCGGTAGCGGAAGCCCAGGGGCTTCAGCGACCCGTCGTCCAGGCGCCAGGGGTCATAGACATGGCGCTGGCCCCCGGTGACGGTGACTGTTCCGTCCTCGGCTCGTCCGGCGGTGATGTGGCTGAGGATGAACAGCGCGGTATGACTGTTCTCCCGGGCGTGCCGTACTTCGTTCGGGGTCAGGATGATCTCGGAGCCGTCGGTGGTGGTCCCTTTGACCTCGACATGCTTCACGTGGCTGCCGCTGCGGCAGATCAGGTCATAGCTCTCGATGCCATGAACGTCCTGGACGTCCCACTCCTTGCGGTAATACTCGGTGGCCGCGTTCATCGCGCATGCCTCCACCGCCACCTTCACCTCTTGGTCGAGCTGGAATCCCTGCCCCCGCCCCCGGGCAGCGGCTTTCCCCGCCGCATCCCTGATAGCTTGCTCGGCCTCCTGGACAGGTGACGCCGGCGCCGCTTCCGGTGAGCGGGCCGAATGGCGGACCAGCTCGCGGAGCACAGGGAACAAGCTGACGGCTTCCTGGGGCATCTTGACCAGATAGCTCTGGAAAGTACGCAGCGTGTCCTGGTAGGGAATCCACGGGAAGTAGACCGGCTGACCGCCTGCGCTGTCCTGGATCTTCTGCCGCAGCGCCATCAGCGCGTCCTTGTGCTCGCGGATCGCAGCCAGCGTCACCGGCGGCTCAAGCTCCCGGTACTGACGCAGCGGCACCCGCAGGCCTGGCAGCCAGCGCGGCTGCTCACCCGCTCTCCTGGCGTAGCTTCCGCGGGCGGCCCAGTAGATCGGTGCCGGCTCGGCGGCCCCGGCTGCCTCGCTCGCCCCGACGATCGCCTCACGGTGGCTGTCGTAGTGGATCACGACGTCGCCGGGACGCACAAGGGGAACTAGCGCATAGCTGGCCGTGGCCGCTCCCCCTCGCGCAGCCGACGGAGCTTTCAGGTCCGTGCCGATGTCATCCCTGCGGGTGATCTCCATCCACACGTTCTCGCCAGCCTTAACCCCCCACCAGTAGCCAGGCCCTCCGCCTGAAGCTCCCTGGCCGGGCATCGTGAGGGCCTGTCTGCGTTTCTGGTCACCGGTTAGCGGCGCTGCGTGACCATGAGAAGCGACGACGGCGGGGCTGCCTTCCCCGGCGCCGTCAGGTGAGGGCCTGGCGCTGTCCTGCCTGGTGTCCAGGTTGCTCACGGAGGCAGCTGAGCCTATCTGCCTGACCTTTTCCCTGAAGCGGGAGACCTTGGCGTCATGATCGGCGGGGTCATCCAGGTCTTCGGAGGTGAGCCCATTCCTGATCTCAGTCTTGCGGTTCCTGTTCCTTCTCGCCTTGATGGCCTTCACCAGGTTATGAATGTCATCGAGCGGCATCTTCAGGAGCTCACGGCCCTGTGAGGTGATGAAGCGAAGGTGATTATCTTTCCTCACGCATCCGAGGTTCACCAGGTAGGTGACTGAGAATTCGATGTTGTAGTCGGGCTGGAAGCTTTTGAGACGTGTGCCGCGCTTTTCCGGGCCGATCCTGGTGACATCGAATTTCTCGCATATCGCATTGGCGAGCGGGGAGTCGCTGGTCCGGGTCTCCAGCCCAGCATCGCCAGCTTCTTCCAGCACAGTAAGCACCGCAGGAGCAAGCTCATCCGGGCTGCTGCGCGCAGAAATCTGTATCAGTTCTGCTGCCGGCACCTGTTACCTCCCTCTTCGGGCAGGAGCGTCAGCCAGCTCGCCCACGCGATAACTCTTTCTCAGGTTCCTGCGGTATCAGCCGGCCAATGGAGCTCGGGCGGCACCAGCGGCCAGCTTTGCATAAACGTGCGCCGTCAGACCACTCTCAGGCAGAGGCGCGCGGCCGGCGAACCGGCTCCGTCGGCGACAGCCCTTGGGCACGTTGCGGGTGAATCAACGCCTCGAACCGGAAGCTCGCTATCGGCGCCAAATACATCCGGCAAAACGACTAGGTCGACAAGGGCGACCGGCTGTGCCGCCAGGCTTCCGGGTCGCCGGTTACATACCGTATGCCGGCGATGAGCAGGAGAGTGCCTGCATCTGCCTCAGAGGAGCTTCCTCCTGCTCCTGGGTACAACTCCCCAGTCCGCGCGAAGTCGTCGTAGAGGCGTCCGCCGCCCGACCACACGTAGCCGCTCTCCAGCAGCCAGGACGGTGGCGTACCGCTACCAACCTGGAAGTCACCCGACGGCGGCTCGTAACTGCCCGGGGAGACCAAGATCGCGCGGATAGAGCCGGCCGGCCGATCGCGCTCCCTGATCCGCTTGCCGAACAGGGACAAGTGCTTCCTCATGGGCAGTGACTTGACCTCGCCCGGCCGCGCGCGCTCAAAGGCCAGCTGCACGAGCGCCGCGTACTCATCGTCATCCATCACCCTCCCGTAGACCCACGACTCCGGACTGCGCTCCGGACCGAGGCCGAGGGCTGAGAACACGGCAGACAGCATCGTCCGCACCTCGGCGTACTCCCTCGCGCTCATGAACAGGTCCCAACCGTCCGTGTCGGTAGCGCCCTCAGCAACTACACCGGCCGGCCGCCAGCGGCGGCCCTGGGTGGCGCTGAAGGACGCCTTGACCACAGCCTTGCGCACCAGCGGTTCGCTGACCCGCTGGCCACAGTCCTGCAACTCCCCGCAGAAGGCCGCGCACTTGTCGATGGCCTTTGTCTTAGCGTCGGCGGCGGCCAGCTCCTGCCGGTCTGTGCGGCAGTAGATCCGGCCGTGCCACTCATGCATGTGCTTGCCGCACAACGGCTTCCCGCACTGCTGGCACGTGGCCACAGCGAATATGCCGCAGTCGCACTGGCCCAGCGACGTGCCCGTCCCTTCTTGGTACCTGTTCCCGCAAGTCACTCGCTCGGGTCCCGGGATCCACGTTCCGCCCGGGCCCGGAATGTATCCGGGCCGTTCGGTAATGGAAGTGCACTCGTAGTACCCCGGCGCCAGCATCCGGCGCGAGGAGCCTCGACAGCGAGGACAGCTCATAACGCCCCGCCCCCTCCTAAAGGCCCCGGATGCCGGGAAAGACAGCATCCTAGCTGCCTACCCGAGTTGGCTCAAACTGGTGCGCATCTTGGCTGCTGCGGGTGATGGCTTCGAGGACCTGGCGGAGGTCGTCCGGGAGGGGGGCGGTGGCGCTGGTCTGCTGTCCGGCCTGGATCTCGATGGTACGGTAGCGGCGGGCTGACTTGACGAACTTCCCGATTGGCCAGCTGGTTTACGTGTCGGTCCATGTCCTGACGGCAAGCGCGGCGAACACGATGATCAGGTGGGCCTCGATGGAGTCGTGCTTGCGGTGGTAGACCGGCCGGGCCTGCAGCTGTCCGGCCGCAATCCGCTGCTTTGCCGCGGCCCTCAGCGCGTCCAGCTCCGCCTCATCATGCACGGACCCGAAGTGCTCGATCTCCCGCGATCCGTGACGCGAGGACCGCACCACCTGCACTGCGGTCGCGCCCGAGGTGGTCTTCACTGTCCGAACATATGGCACCAGGCCACACGACAGCCACCCAACGGACCGCGCCTAGTGCGCAACTTCAGCTCCCGCGAACTTCAAACCCGCAGCTCACCGCGGCGCACTCATCGTGAATCCGCCATCGTGAGCCAACTCAGGTTTCATGAGCCCCCGCCGCGGACTCCGGCGCACGTTGCGCACTGACCGGGAGAATCGGTCACCAGATGCGGGCATGGTTTGACGGCCCGCGGCGCCTTGGGCTGCGGGCCTGGTCGGCGGCGGTTTTATGGTTAGGCGGCGGGGTTAACGGTCACGTCGAGGCCGAGGGCCTTGAGCTGGCGGAGGTGGGCACGGATCTTGCGCTCACGGCTTGCCTGCTCGTCGTGCCAGCCGGGCCCGAGATCGGTGAACCTCGCGGAGGGATCGGTGAGGAGATGCCAGATGATGACGAGGACCGAGCGTCCGACGGCGCACTTGGCCTTGTTCCCGCCGAGCCGCCGGGAGAGCCTGCGGAGCCGCTCGCCGAGGAACGTGCTGGTGTTCGCGGCGCCGTTGGCGGCCTGGGTGCAGTAGCCCTTCAGGTATGCGTCGCCCTGCCCCTTGGCCGGCTTGCGCTGCCGGGGCCCGGACTGGCGGGCGACCGGGGCCAGCCCGGCCCAGGAGACCAGGTGGTCCGCGGTCGGGAACCGGGTCATATCCAGGCCCGTCTCGGCGATGATCGCCCTCGCGAGCTTGAGGCTGACTCCCGGGATCTCCGCGAGCCGCTCCGCCGCGGGCAGCACCGCGGCGCCCGGGCCGGGATCCGCGGACAGGACGCCATCCGGGCAGACGCCCCAGGCGGCCGGGATGGCGTCCAGAGCGGCCTCGATCTCGTCCTCGACTTCGGCGGTCAGCTTGTCCAGCAGGGTGATGTGGTCCAGGTGAAGGCGGATCAGCACGGGGTGGTGGTCACCAAGGAGCATCCCTTCCAGCGCCTTCTCGACCGCGGCGCTGCCGCCCTTGACGTTGCCGTGCGTCCGGGCCGCGAGGACCTTCGGGTCGCGCTCGCCGGCCACGATGGCCTCCAGGATGTCGCGGGCCGTCTTGTTCCTGGCCAGCGAGTAGACCGCCGACGACAGCTTGACCAGGGCGCCCTCGAGCAGCTTCTCCAGCCGCTGCCACTCCCGCGTCCGGTCCTTGACCAGCTGCAGCCGGGTCCGGGTCAGGTCGCGCAGCGCGCGGATCTCCGGCGGCGGCACGAACGAGGGGCGCAGCAGGCCCATCTCGGCCAGCCGGGCGATCCACTGCGCGTCCTTCTGATCTTCGGCCGTCCCGCCAGCTGCCGGGCTGGGCGTGCCGCGAGTTCACCAGCTGCATTTTCAGCCCTGCCGATTCCAGCAGGTAGTACCAGATCCGCCAGTAATCCTCGGTTATCTGGGGTTCTCGAGGTCAACGATCACGTTCTTGCAGGTAGGGCTGTCACGTAGCGTACGCCACGAAAAGGTCAAAAGCGCAGCGACGAGGGGTAGTGACCAGATGAGCTCTGCGGTCGGCTGTCCGCGTCACGGACGCTCCTGCGGATAACCCGTCCGCCACGGAGGAAGGAACGGATAAAGCGGGCTGTCACCAGCCGTCACGGACGCCATTTTCTCAACCCCAGATAACCGAGGTCGACTCTATGACGACGAGCTCAACCCCGTCCGCGATGAGCCGGCCCGCTAGCGCTAGCGCCAGGACCTCGCCCGCAGTCGCGGGGACCTCCTCCACCCGCGACGCCCGGCGCCCGCCCTCGCGGGCCGCTGGCAGCCGGGTGCACACGTCGGCTTTGGCCTTCGCGACGTCGATCCCCGCCACCCGCTCGTAACGGAGCTGGTAATCCTCGTCCTCCACCAGTTGCGCGGGAATCCTCCGCGCCCTCACATGACCCACCGCGGGCCTCCTGTCCTTGACTCGGGAAACAAGGCGGGCCGCCCGGGGAACCCCGGTCAACTGGCTCAGAAGCCGCGAATACTGACCGGCGTGCTCAACGGCAACAAGAGGCGACCCTCAGGTCGAGGTCCCCGCGCCAGGCTAAATGCCGGGCTCGCATCCCACGTGCGCTCGGCGTCACGGGCAGCCCGCGCTCATCCTCCCAGCCCCGGTCCCCTTACCAGGCCCAGACCAGCCCTTTGCCCGCCACCCAGACCACAAAGCGACAGCGGACCCAAGCCACCCGGCAACTCGCACCGCCGCGCCAAAAATTCTCCGGGCAGCGCGACCGCCCCGGCGAGAAGGCTAAATGAGCCAACTCGGGTCATGATCAGCCTGGCGGGTGAACGTCGTCGGCCCCGCGGGCTGGTCGCCCCCGGGAATGCCTGCCGGGGCTGGCCGGTTTCTTCATCAGCCAGTGAGCGGAGTCTGTGAAATCGCTTGCCACACATATGAACGCTGGCGTCGCTCAAGCAGGACAAGTACTACCTTATCGATGGTCGCAGTCGCATCAATGCAGGCTGTGGAATTCAGTTTCTCGACTGTTGCAATAACCTCTGCTGCCGGGACACCGTCAGAATTCGCGTAGGCTATCGTTACGTGCGGGTGAAATCCTGACTGCTTGATGGGCGCGTCCGGGTAGGCCGACATCGTTGCTGCGCGCAACGCATCGCGAAGATTCTCTATTGGCTGAACAGGAGAAACGGTAATACCAATCGCGCCGCGAGTACCCCCGAGAGGACCGACAGTAATGTCAAACGGCGGTATCCCTTGGCAATCGCGGATAGCTGCGCCTTTAATCGCGCTCAGCTGATCTGGCGTGATATCATCCTCAAATGCGATTCTGTCCAGCGTGAGATGCAGGTCGTGTAGCGGTGTCAGGTCATAATACGGAAAGACGATCCTCTCCTGGAAGTCGCTGACAAGAGAACGTAGCTCCCGGGAATCCTCGAAGGTCAGGTACCAATAGTAGGCACGTGGGCTGATAGGCCGCGCCCAGTGGTTTCTGAGCCATCGGACATTCCGGAAACGCTCCAGCTCTTCCGCAGTCGCAAAGTCACGGGAGTGCGAGCTGCTCATTCACCCTGCCCGTCAACGCGCTTTAGAGCAGATACGGCGTTGAGGACCGCGCTGACCTGACGAGTCTTTCCCCAGCGCCCGACAGCCTCGCGGGTAAATTCCGAAGTCCGCTGCTGCACCGAGATTATCGGGCGACCTGACGAAATTTGGAGCGCATCGAGGACAAGCCCGGCAGCGCGATCCAGATCGGCCTCTCTGGGGCGGATCAGCGAGAGAGCAAGGTCGATCATCACCAGAGAACGGCTCCAGGGCGACTCGGACGTGCTGACATCGGGCAAGGCAAGGCCGACGTAGTGCTGGACCTTTTCCGGCATCCCCAGCGCGACGTACGCGGTAGCCGCGTTACTGGCCGTCTGGGCCGCGCTGTAGCATTCAAAGGCGATACTAGAAGGGACTCCGGAGGGTACGTCGTTACGCGACATAAGAGCGTAGGCTTCTTCGACGGCGCGGTGAACACCCACAGCATTACCGAGTTTACCGAGCGTCCTGGCAATTCCATTTATGGTAAGGCGCACGCTCTGCGGCCCAAATTCCGCGTAATTGAGGCCGTCTTCCGCCAGTCGCAGCGCCGCGTCATATTGACCGGCATAGTATTCGCAGAAGCTCTGCAAACCGCGTACCCACGCCTGGAGGGCGGCGTCCTGTGCGAAGTCGCCCAGCTGAAATGCCTCACGACAGTAGGCCCGGGCCAAAGGGAAATCGCCGCGGCCGACAGCGACGTAACCCAACACTCCCGACGTGGCTCCTGCTATGTCAAATAGCTGCTGGCGCTGTCCTGGATGACCGCACTCGCCAATAATCGCATCTATGAAGATGCGCTGCTTTCGCAGAGCCGGAGCGAGACTAGAGTGATCAAGTTTCTCATATTGCGTAATCGTGTACTTGAGCTCATCTTGCAGATGGCAGATGACCTCGGGGTTAACGGTCCTGCTCAGTTTCTGGATGCGGCTGAGCACGTCGACGACATCTTCAGTATTTTCCTGATCGAGGCGAGTTGGCGAGTGGACGTTGACCCCGCAGGTATCGGGTAGTCCGTCGGCAGGCTGCGGACTGGCGCTACCTGGCCGGATGCCGTCATCAGACGCCGGGTTTGCGGCATACCTGGCGAAGGTCCCTGCTGTGCCGAGGGCCTCATCCAGGCGGGCGGCCACGCTGGGGGTCAGGGCCTTGCGGCCGTGGATCACGTTGGACAAGTACCCCGGGCTACACCCGGCGTTGCGGGCGGTAGCGCGCAGGGACAGGCCGCGTGCGGCGATGGCGCGGCGGAGCTGGTCGCTGAGGTCCGTCACTGGTCAAGCCTAATCACGAGTGCCGGGTGTTTCCTTGTTTTCCTGCCGTCACCGGGATACAGGAAACTCTTTCACGCTACCCCGCCCGCGCGGTTCACTTCCAGTGATCATGACGGTACGCGCAGGGAGGGATGAGATGTGGCCATCAGGGACCAGGTCTGTGCCGCCGTTGCGCACGGAGTGGGCCGTGATCCTTTCGACGGCTGGCGCGACGCGGGAGTCGACCCCACCAAGCCGAACATCGCCCGGGTTTATGACTACTGGCTCGGCGGCCATCACAATCTCGTGGCCGACCGGGAGCTGGCCGAGGCGATGTCGACCCTGGACCCGTGGATACCGGCGGCGTGCAAGGCCAACCGGGCGTTTCTGGGCCGGGCCGTCCGGTACCTGACCGCCCGTGGCATCCGGCAGTTCCTCGACATCGGCTCGGGCATCCCCACTGCGGGAAACGTGCACGAGATCGCCCAACTGGCAGCACCCGACGCCCGGGTTATTTATGTCGATAAGGACCCCGTGGTGGTCGCTATGGCCCGCAAGCTACTCGCCGGAAACGCCCACGCCGCCGTCATTGAGGCCGATATCCGTGATTCCGCAACGATCCTGTCTGATCCTGCGGTCGGCAAGCTGATCGATTTCAGCAAGCCAACCGCGATCATGCTGGCAGCGATCCTGCACTTCGTGACAGACGCCGACGACCCGTACGGGATCGTGAGCCACCTGCGCGATACCGCGGCTCCCGGCAGCTATCTTGCCCTCTCTCACGCCACCAGCCAGGACAACCACACCCTGGCCGCTGCGGCCGAGCGGATCTACAACAGTCGCGCCGCCGATGGCCAGGCCCGGTCCCGAGAACAGATCACCGGCTTCTTCGGTGACTGGGAGCTAACCGACCCTGGCCTGGTCTACGCGCCGCAATGGCAACCCGACCCACCTCATGTGCTGGATAGGCCTGAGCGGCTCTGGTTCCTGGCGGGCGTGGCCAGAAAGCCCATGCCGCAGAGGACGTGAGAAAGCATCTCAGCCCGCGCTCATCTTGGCGAGTTAGACGTCGCTGGTACTGGCAGCCTTGATGACGGCAGTGAACGTCTGCCAGCTTTCGCTGCTGAAGGACAGCGCAGGGCTGCTGCAGTCCTGGCTATCGCGGACCTGGACGGTGCCGGTGCTTGCATGCCGGGCCTCGACGCAGTTGCCCCCGTTGGGGTCGGAGTGGGTGCTCTTGGCCCAGGTGCGGGTAAGCATCAGGGCGTCTCCTTCACAGAAGCCTCATCGCCTCGCCGATGAGGCTACGGGATTCAGCTGGGTTCAGCGAGGTGGCGAGGAGATGGTTGAAGATCACGGTGTACTGGCTGATGTCGGACGGGTCATCTTCGATCAGGGTACCCGCGGGGCGGTCGGTGCTTGCCGTGACCGGGAAGGCCGGCTCGCTCGGGTCGAACAGGCTGAACGAGCCGTAAGCCGCCATGTGGGCACCCGCACTGAATGGCAGCACCTGCAGAGTAGTCATGCCGTTGTCCGATATCTGGAGGAGGCGTCCGAGCTGCCCTCGCATGACGTCCCGGCCGCCGACCGCGCGACGGATCACCGCCTCGTCCACCACGGCCCATATCTCGGGCGGCGGCGGGCTGGTGCGATCCAGGATCTGCTGGCGGCGCATCCGGATGGCGAACTGCCGCTCGACCTGTTCCGGGGTGCTGGTGACGCTGCGGGCGCTAAGCACCGCCCGGGCATAGCCTTCGGTCTGCCACAGGCCGGGAACGAACTGGACCTCATAGGTACGGATTGCGCGGGCGGCTGATTCCAGCTCCAGGTGGACCGAGAACCCGGCGGGCAGCGACTGGGACATTCCGTTCCACCAGCCGGGCCGTTTCGCCTGCCGCGCCAAGCTCACAAGCGCTTCGGTGTCGGTGCCGTCAAGACGGTAGAGCAAGGCCAGTTCCCGGATGTCACCGGGGGACACGGTGACCCGCGCGGTCTCGATCCGGTAGAGCTTCATGCTGGACCATTCCAGGGTCCTGCCGACGTCCTCGCGGCTGAGGCCGGCCGCCTCCCGGCGTCGTTCCAGCGCGTTGGCCAGGGCCCGCTGCGGCACCGTAGGGATCTTGCGCGCGGCCATCAGCCACCTCCGCAGACTGTGCATTAAGACTGACAGTTATTTTACGTGTTATATTGCACGTTGTTAATCTTCATGTCTAGGATAGCGGTCAACGCCTACCCGTGTCCGGCTACCGGAGGTGACGCGCGGTGAATCACAGCAGCAGAGGGTCCCGAAGCCCCAGGGCGCCCAGCGGCAGGCACCCTGCCGAAGCCCAGTCCTGCCGATCCTGCCGGCGAAAGATGCTGTTGCGGTCCTCCCGGCGCCCTGGCAGTTTCTCGGCCGTTCCCTCGCCTGCTGCGCGTGGAATCCGACGTCAGCGGCCGTCATGACCGCGGGTATGGCAACCCGGGCCAGCCTTACTGTCCCCGGACAGCCCGACCAGGTGCATGCCGCCCGTGTGTTCGTCGGCCACGCCCTCGGGGCCGGTCATCCTTGCACAGCCCTCGCTGTCCTACTGGTCAGCGAACTGGTCACCAACAGCGTGCTGCACAGCGATTCACGCCTGCCCGGCCGGGCGATCACCGTCACCGTGGCCGGCACCCCGGCCGTCGCCCGGGTCGAGGTCCGCGACGCAGGCGGCACGTCAGCTCCCGTCCTCAAAGATGCAGATAACGAGCTGACCGAAGGCGGCCGTGGCCTCCGGCTGGTCAATGACCTGGCGGCCAGATGGAACTACCGCCGTGATCCAGACGGCCTTGTCACCTGGTTCGAGGTATGCGCGGAGCCATCATCATGACCGCTGGTACGGGCATCCTGCCGGAGCTGAGGATCGCCGTAGCAAATTTCCGTTCCAGCAGTGTCGATACTGGCAGCACCGAACGCTGGGAGCAATCGGTGCGCTGGGACAAGACGATCAGCGCGCTGCGAGCATGGCAGCCGCACCTCGTGCTGTGCCAGGAAATCTCAGCCATGGTGCCCGGAAGCCAGCGCGGTCAGCTGTGGATTACGGCGAACACGCTGGGCATGATCCCGCTGCTTGGCCCGCCCGCTCCTGCCTCGGCCGCCGGCATCCATCCGGCCATCCTGGTAGCCACCAGCGCTGGCCTGGTGATCCTGAACGCCGGCCCGACCTGGTCATCGGGCGCGAGCATCCAGCCCGCCTGGTGCGAGGCGCTGGTGCGAGTCCCCGGCTGGACCCAGCCGCTGCGCGCTTACAGCGTGGACCTGCCCGCGCACTCGAGCGTGGAGCAGCGCTCCCAGGCCGATCGGCTGGCCAGCCGCATCGCCGGACTCGGGGAGCTGGCCGTGGCCGCAGGCAACTGGAATTCCTGGGGCCGTGCCGACACGATCCCGGCCACCGCGCTGGACCTCGCCCCGCTGCACCTGCGCCCGGCCCGGATGCGATACACCCCTCGAGACCGGACCCTGACCCCGAACTACGACGTGCACGACGTGCTGGCCTCGATCGGCCTGGAAGACGCCGCCGTCCAGACACCCGGGCAGCACCATCCATCCGACCTGGGACCAGCCGGGACCAGCAGCGGCGGCCGGGTTGACCGCATCTACCTGACCTGGGACCTAATCGATGCCGCGGTCCGGTACGCCCGGCAGGACATCGGGGACAGCGAGCACCAGGCCCTGATGCTCACCCTGGACGGTCTCAGGGCCGCCAGGACCATCCCGCCGCAGCCTCGGCAGTTTTAGGACCGGAATCTGCCGGCACTTGAACCGGCTTGCGGCTGCTTCCGTTCTAAGGAGCAGTTACCGCGTACAAGTGCACTGTCCGCGACGGGCCTGAAGACGGGAACTGGCATGGCCGACCTGAAGGTGGACTATCAGCTGCTCGCCTCGATCCACCGCACCTTGAATGGCCTGACCTGGGAATTCGAGAATATCCAAGATCAGGTCAGCGCCTATGACCAGGCGTTCGGGTCGGGCGATATCAGGGCCGCGATGGGCAGCTTCTCCGGGAACTGGTCCACTCACCGTAAGACGATGCTCGGCACCATGCGCAGCCTGGACCAGATGGTCACCGCGACGGCCCAGCTGTTCCACCAGGCCGACAACCAGCTCGCCAGCAACCTGACCAAAAAGTAGGCAGCACGGGGAGGACCATTACCGATGGGACGACCGCTGGGCCAGCAATGGCAGCCGCTCGGCCTCGACGCGGACCCTGTCCCCGGGGATCCGCCCGCGGTCCGCGCCGAGGCCGCTCATCTCGCCTCGGTGGCACGGACGATCAACGGGCAGATCGCGGCGATGCGGAAGATCGCCAGCGACGACACCGAGGTCGGACTGCACGCGGAGACGATCCGCTCCGCGGCGAACAGCCTGACGGGTTCCCTCCAGGCGGTGAGCGAGAGATACGTCCGAGTGTCGGCGGCCCTGTCCGGCTGGGTCGCCGACCTTGAGCAAGCCCAGTCCCTGTCGATCCGCGCCCTGAACGAGGCCGAAGCGCCGTACGCCCGGCTCAGCCAGTCGGTGATCCTGCCCGCAGGCCCGGCGCTGACCGCCACACAGAAGCAGGAGATCGCCAGCTATCACACCTCCGTGCTGCGCGCGCAAGACCAACTCGACCTGGCCAAGGTGCTGCTGGCCCGGGCGGTCAACCTGCGCGATACCCAGGGTGCGCACTATGCCGCGCAGATCAACCAGGCCAGCAACGACAGCCTCACCGATCACGAGAGCCTCTGGGGAGACATCACCAGCGGCTTCGACCACCTGGTCCACGCCGTCGCCTGGGAAATCCGGGACACCTGCACCGTCTTGGAGGTCGCCGCGACCGTCGCGGGCATCGCCGCGTTCGTCATCGCCCAGTTCATCCCGGGCCTGGACGTGGCCGTCGACGCGCTGGTCCTTGGTGCGTTCCTCGCGACGGGTGCCGCGGCCGGCGGCCGGGCCGGGCTCGCGATGTCAGGGAACGGGTCGTGGCGGGACTTCGCCTTCGACGCGATCGCCCTGGTGTCCTTCGGCGTCGGCCGGGTGGCGGGCCTGGTGGCGAAGGAGGCGGTCCCGGCGGCCGAGGCCGCCGCTAAGAGCGCGTATACCTCGGAGCTTCTCACCGATATCGCGGTTGACGGGCCCCGGGCGGCCATGTTGTCCAAGTGGGCGGCACAGGTGGGGACGGACTCGGTGCAGATGGCCAACCGGGTGGCCGAATTCGCCCCGAGCCTGGCCAACGGAGCAGAACTATCCGGCTTTTCCAAGGTCATGGCCAGTCTCGGGGCATTCGGAGCCGAGGAGAGCAACTACGCGCGGCTGATCGCGCTCGCTACCAGGTTCACGACCCCGCTCGCCGACCTGAGCCAGTACGCGGCACTGTCGAAAACGCTGCTCAGCATCGCCGGTGTCAGCGCCGGGGCCGGGGCGGTGAGCGGCATCGGCGGAGCCGTCCTGAGCGGGGTCGAGCTCGACTGGGGCGCCGAGCCGGTCGTTAAGCTGGATATCCCTCCTGTTTCCCGGTGGTATAGCACTCACCTGTGGGCGCCCGCTGGTGGCTGAGGCGATGGCATCCCAGGTTCCCAGTCGCGCCAGAGTTAGTGGTATGTCCCGCGGCGCTAAGCCCAGTGGGGTCACCGGCTACTCGGTCGTGCTGCCGCCCGGCTGGCGGCGCATACCGATTCAGCAAGGCCCAAGCACCGCTGTCCGCGACATCGCCGACGAGGTGCTCAGCAGGCGCTCTCTGCGCGTATCACCAGATCAAGTCGCGCCCTACCGGGTTCAAATCGAGCGCCGTCTGTCAGAGTTGGTGAAGCAGGCACGCGCCTCTGGCGGCGTGGATCTCTACCTCCCGGTTACTACCGTCCACGGCACGCCCATTCCCGCCTCGTTCATCGTGTCCCAAGGCGCACCACCTGCATCAGAAGTCGTTGATCCAGGTCAGGTGGCCGGCTATCTCGCCGCTTCGGGAGATGGTTCAGCGGCGATGGTTGACGGCTCCCGGGGAGCCCGGATAGAAAGCACCGGACCCGCCGAAACAGCGCCCGGAATACACACAAGCTCTCGCCGTGTGGATTATGTGCTGCCCGTCCCCGGCCACCCGGGCCGGTGGCTCATTGTCACATTCGCGACGCCCGGCGACGGCGATCCGGGCGGCGAATTCGCCGGGCTCCTGGTGCGGCTGTTCGACTCGATTATGCTGACTTTCCGCTGGACCACGGATCAAGCCGCCGGGTAATGGGAGCTGAGAACCGTATGACAAAGCCGCCGCAGTACCCCTACCAGGTGAGCCGGCGCGGCTGGATCAGCGTGGCCTACAACCAGAACGTGTGGATCCCCTGTCAGCCGGTGTTCCCGCCAGGATTCGACCGCCGCTCCTGGGCGGAGCTGTACGCGGAAGAATGGTGGTCCCGCTCACCCCGGCCCCACGGGAAGCGCGAGGTGAACGCCCTGGCGCGGACGCTCGAGGACATGCACGCCTACGCTTACGGTCACATGGCCATGCAGCTTGGGTTTCTGCACCTGCCGAGCCTTCAACTGGCCCCGCTGCTGGTGAGTTTCGGCATCTGGGAGGCCGAAGGAGACCGGCTTGAGCAGCTGCGTTTCCTGACGCGCCAGTACGACCCGTCGCTGATGCAGGCCCCGGTGGTCGAGGAGTTCAGCACCGACAAGCTCGGGCCAGGTCTCAAGGTCCTCGCCTACACCCGGGACAAGGACGTCATCACCGGATACCTGAACTACGCCTGGCGGTCCGAGGAACTCGCTACCGCGGTCCGCATGTTCACGGGTTCCCCCGATCTCGGCCGCCTGGAACAGGCCGTAACCGACATCGAGGACCTCGCTCGTGCGGTCGCCTGGGTGTCCCGGGAGCCAGGTCCCACGGAAAGCAGGTGAGGCATGGAGATACCCGGAGGCGCTGGGCTGCTCCGCTGGATCCGCAGATCGCTGTCCCTCGCCCTCCTGCTGCTTGTCGGTGGCCTGGCCGGGGTCGGCGCAGGGCAGCCCGCCATCGGGTACGTCCTGCTCGGGACGGCGGGCATCGCCTGTTGCGTAGGCTGCTGCTCACTGCTGGTTCTCCGCCAGCGACTGCGGTTCAATATCCGCGAGCTCCAGGCGCGGCAGCGCCCCGAGCTTGAAGACGCGTTCCGCGACTATTCCCGCTGAGGGTGGTGCCAGGGCTCATCCCACCGGGACGGCGATGGTGGCGAGGACGCCGTCTCCGGTGTGCAGGAGGGCCCGGCCCGGCTTGACCTGGCGGCCGAGGTGGGAGTGGCTGAGCCGGGCGCCGATGAGCTCGCCTTCGGGCAGGGTCGCAGGGCCGGTGAGGCAGCCGCGCCGGGCCCGCCGTGCGTCGGCCTGCCACCCGCCGAACCCGCTGGCCAGGGTGTCCGGGTCCCCGGCCAGGACCAGCGCCAGGGAGCGGCCGGCCCCGCGGGTGATGATCTTGCTGAGCTGGCCGCCGGCCTCGCAGTCGGTCAGCAGGTCGGCGTCGTCCATGACGACGACACCGGGCGCGGTGAGCGCGGCGATTGCCGCGGCCAGATCGTCCTCGGCGAGGTCGGGCCCGGTGAACGAGCTGACCACGCCGGGCGCGGCCGCCAGGGACCGCAGCGGGGAGGAACGCGGCGTCACCAGGATCACCTGGGCTCCTCCGGCCAGGAAGGACCGGGTCATCGACACCAGCAGCGACGACCGTCCGGACCGGGCCGGCCCGGCCACGATGAATGCGGGCGTCCCGTCGGCGAGGTCCGGTCCCAGGGCGGTCAGCTCATCGCCGCCGACCCCGGCCAGTCCCCACAGCGGGCTGGGTGCTGCGGGCGGCCGCAGTCTCCATGCGTCGTCGAAGGTGATTCGCGCTGGCAGCAGGTCCACCCGGAACGGGCGCAGTGAGCGGGGTATCCCGGCGTCGCGGTCGGCGGCCCAGGCGGCGACTTGCCGTAGCGCGGCGGCCTGGCCCGGCCCCGACGGGTCAGGAGCGATCAGCGCGACCTGGGTTTCGATGCCCGATCCGGCCCGGTAGGCGCGGCCGGGCGGTATGTCGTCGGGCAGGTCGCGGGGCCGCAGCCCGATCAGCGCGTAGTCGTCCTTCTCGGCCATCTTGAACGCGAGCTTGTCCTCGCACATCGCCGCGATCCGCCCGGCCAGCAGCGACCGGTCCCCGGTCATGATCAGGTGCACCGCGGCGCTGGCGCCCTCGGCGAGGATCTGGGTGATGACGTCGGCCACGGCGCTGCCGGGCTCGCCGAGGGTGGTGGTGAATCCTTCCCAGCGATCCAGCAGCACGATGATGCGCGGCAGCCGGCCCGGCGGCAAGGCGGCTGCCCGCTGTTCGGTGACGTCAGCGAACCCGCCCGCGGCGAGCAGTTCCTGCCGCCGTTCCAGCTCGGCGCCGAGCCGGGTGATCAGCCGGGTGGCTCGTTCGGTCTGGGTCCGGGTGACCACCGCGCCGCAGTGCGGCAGGTCGGCCAGCGGCAGCAGCGCGCCGTTGCCGCAGTCGATTCCGTAGATGTGCGCGTCGGCGCAACTGGTACTGACGGCGACCGAGGCGGCGATGGTGCGCAGCAGCTGGGAGCGGCCCGACCGCGGCGCGCCCGCTGCCATCAGGTGGCTGAAGGTATCCAGGTGCAGCACCGCGGTCCGCTGCCGCTGCTGACGAGGAAGATCAATGAGGCCGAACGGCGCTGATGCGTGCGCCCGCTCCGACGTCGTGCGCAGATCGCGCAGCAGCAGCGTCCGCGGCAGCGGCCCGAGCCAGGGGCTGGGCTGGGCGCGGATCCCCAGGCCCGCGGCGGCGTGCTGAATCTGCTCAACGAGCACCTTCAGGTCGGTGACCTCGTCATCGGCCGCCGCCCGGGTGGCTGGCCGCGCTGGTTCCGGGCGCCCCAGACCCGGCCAGTCCACCGGGATCACCCGCGGCCGGCCGGCGAGAGTTGTCCCAGGCCGGTGGCCGCCGATGCGTGCCGCCTGGAACGGCACCAGCGAAGAATGCCCGAGCCGCACGTACGCGCGGCCCGGAGTGGCCCGCGATATCGAGGCTGCGTCCGCCGCCTCGATCACGTCGGCGCTCTCGGCCGCGTCGGTGACCCGCAGCGCGATCCGCAGGTTGGTGTTGGCCCGGATGTCCGCCGACACCACGCCGGAAGGGCGCTGGGTGGCCAGGATCAGGTGGATGCCCAGCGACCGGCCGCGCTGGGCGATGCTGACCAGCCCGGTGACGAAGTCCGGTAGGTCCCGCACCAGCGAGGCGAACTCGTCGATCACGATCACGAGCCTGGGCATCGGTTCCAGGAGATTTTCCGCCTGGTGGCCGGGTGCCTGGCGGTCGAGCAGGACCGTGTAGTCCTCGATGTCCTTGACCCCGGCGGTGGCCAGGATCTGCTCCCGCCGGGTCAGCTCCGCGGCCAGCGAGCTCAGCGCCCGCTGGGTCAGGTGCGCGTCCAGGTCGGTGACCATGCCCACCACGTGCGGCAGCCGGGCGCAGTCCCTGAACGCGCTGCCGCCCTTGTAGTCCACCAGCACGAACGTCATCGCGTCGGGCCGGTTCACGCAGGCCAGCGACGCGATCAGGGTCTGCAGCAGCTCGGACTTGCCCGCCCCGGTGGTGCCGGCGATCAGCGTGTGCGGCCCGTCCTTGCGCAGGTCGATGCCGAACGGCCCGTCGTAGCATGCCCCGATCACCGCGTACGTGGACCGGCCGCCGGCGTTCCACCAGGCCGCGATCGCCCCGGCGGCCGGAGGCTCCAGGCCCAGGACCTCCAGCAGGCGGCACGTCTCCGGCAACCCGGCGGCCTCGTCGTCGCCGCTGACGTCCCGGACCGGCGCCATCGACCGGGCTAGTCGCTCGGCCCACGCAAAGGTGACGTATTCCGGCCGGACCGGCCCGATGGCGGACTGGCTCATCTGCTTCACCACGAGCATGCCATCGCCTCCAGCTGCCACCACGGCCTGGCATTCCGCGGGCAGCAGCCGCTCATCGGAGTCCAGGCAGATGCTGTACACGCCCACTGCCGGCCCCTCTCGCAGAACCCCGATCGCGCCCGGCAGGGACCGCAGCTTACGAGACCCGTCGAAGACGACCACGATGTCGCGGGCGAACCGGACCCCGCCAGCCTGCCGGCCAGCGAGCGCGCCGCGCCGGGCCGTGATGATGGCCTCCAGCTCGGCGATCCTGGCCGCGACCGTCTCCGCGTCGGTGCCGAACAGCGCGGTACAGTTCTGCCCCGGCCCCGGACGACAATGCGGCAGCCACCGCGCCCACTCCCACGCGGCCTGCCCCCGGGAGTCGGTGAGCACGCAGACCTGGACGTCCTGCGGGCTGTGCAGGGTTACGATCTGGCCAACCAGCCCGCGGCCGACCGCCCGGGGCACGTCAGCGAGCCCGGCCACCCCCACCACGCCTCGTTCGGCCAGAGAAATGGTGAGCGGCGCGTCGGGGATGAGCCAGAACCTCCGCCGGCGGTGCTCGTCCTGGGTGGGGTCCGTCAGCTCCACCGCCGAGGGCAGGTCAGCGGTACCGACCCGCAGCAGCAGGTAATCGGGGTCGGTGCGGCGGCGTTCCCAGAGCCGGCGCCGCGGCCCCGACGCGATGGACAACACCGTGCCGGGGTCCGGGCAGTCATATCGGCGCCGGAGCCGGTCGGCCCCCACGGCCTGTCGGGCGTCGCGCTCGATCCTGGCCTTGTGCTCACGGTAGTCGGCTTGCTGGCGGGCGTGGGACTTGCGGCCATGCCGGCGGTCGCTGACGTAACTGCCCAGCAGCATCACCGGGGTAAAGCCGGCCATCGCGAGCATGTACACCTGCCGCAGGAAATACGCCATCGCCACGCCCAGCAACACCGGGACGACGGCCATCAGGACCGGGACCGGCCGCCGTTCAGGCTGACCAGGCGGGCTGGGCAGGGCGAACGCCATGGCCTGTCCGGGCGGCAGGAGCCGCGGCGGCCGGTTGAACTCCAGCCCGGCACCGTCCTCGGCCGGGTGCAAGGCGGCATCGGGCGGCTCGTAGGGCACCAGGTCCAGCAGCGAGCGGCCCACGGTCACCTGCTGCCCGGGCCGCCAGGACGCGGCGGACTCCAGCGGCCGGCGATCAAGCAGCACCGGCACGCCATCGAACGGCGCCACTTGAGCGCCGCCGGGATCGATCATCACCCGCAGCGCCAGCGGAGGGATCGCCGGGTCAGCGATCACGAGGTCCGCAGCCCGGTGATCGCCGGGAGCCGGGCCGCCGATGTCAGCTGCCCCGAATGAGAGCCGGTGCAGGGTACCGGCCGCCGGCCCGCTCACCACGCGGATCTCGGCCACGCCCGTCGGCTCCGGCGGCAGGCACCCGGCCGGGTCGCCGATGCTGACTACCGAACCATCCATGATCGGGGACTCGGCGAGCCTCATGTCGCCGGGCACCCGGTGGTAGCCGACGAACAAGGCAGGCACCGACGGCCCGGTCCCGCGGTGCATCAGCAGGTCCAGCTCAGCCGCGATCTGCGCCACCGCGGTCGCGGGATCGGCGTCGATCACAGTGTCTTGCCGCTTCCTGGTCGCCGGAGACACCACCGTCACCGTCAGCTGCATGACGCTCCCCTTCGCCGCTCCTGCAGTTCCCGATACGGAGCAGATCCGCCCGCCCCCCGTGCGGATGCCCCTCCTCGCGGCTACTGCTTCAGCGAGGCAGCGAGCTGGGTGTCGGTCTCGTGGAACGCCCTCACGGCCGCGTCCAGGTACTGGCCCATCCCGTTCAGGCCCTGGATCATCTTGGTCGCCCCGGTGCTGAACTGGGTGTAGGACGCCTCGAACTGCTTGCTCGAGGTGTCAGTCACATAACCTCCGGCGACAAGGTTGTCGACCAGCCTCTTCAGCTTGGCCAGATCACCCTCGATCGTCTGCTCTCCCGCCTGAAGCTGCCTGGCGGCTGACTGCATTTCGGCGTAGGTGACATTAACGTTCGGCACGGCTGGCCTTCCTCTCACACTGTTATGAGGGCGAACGGCAGGCCGCCCGCCCCGCTGCGTGTTGCCCGGACCACCTCTCCGCAGAGCTGGCCCTGCGTCAGCACAAGATCCCGCTCCCTTCGATAGCTGATCCGGCACTGGCTGGAACGTGCCCTCTGCCCGGCAGGTTCGGCGCGTAAGACAGACGTAAGACTTCCGCCTCTAGCTAGCAGGGACACGGCAAAGTCGTGCAGTAAGGCAGTGAGCTGCGATGTCGTAGCAACGGGTGACGTGTCCGGCGTGTCTGCGGGCGGCGGGCGGGGCCCGGGCGGAACGATGGAAGTTCTCACGCTCACCATTGCCCGCCACGAGGGACGCCCGCCCGCCGATGACATCTTCGCCCATTCCCGCTGCCCGCAGCCAGCATCTCCTCGATCTCCTTGGCCAGGTCCCGGACCCGCGGAAGAAGCGCGGCCGCCGTCACCCGCTGGCGGGGCTGCTCGCCACCGGGATCGCGGCGGTGATCGCGGGGTCGCGGTCGTTCGCCGCGGTCGGCCAGTGGGCCGCTGATGCCGGCCCGGAGGTGCTGGCCGTGCTGGGCGCGGCCCGGGGCCCGGCGGAGGAGTCCACGTTCCGGCGCGCGTTCGCCCTGGTCAGTCCCGACGTGCTCGACCGGGTTCTCGGTGCCTGGCTGCACACTAGGGCCGTGCGGGTCAGCGGCCGGCTGGTGATCGCGATCGACGGCAAGACCGTCCGCGGCGCGAAGAACAAGGAAGGAAAGGCTCCGCACCTGGTCGCGGCGCTGGCGCACGGGATCGGCGCGGTCCTCGGCCAGGTCGCCGTGGACGCGAAATCGAACGAGATCCCCGCGGTACGGGACCTGCTGAAAGCGTTCGCCAGCCTCGCCTCCGCGGTCATCACGATCGACGCAATGCACACGCAGACTGATACCGCGCAGGTCATCCTCGGCCGGGGTGCCCATTACGTGATGACCGTCAAAGGCAACATGCCGACGCTTTACCGGCAGCTGAAGAAGCTGCCGTGGGCCGCGGTCCCCGCTGTCTCGGCCGTCAGCACGGACCATGGCCGCCGGGCCTGCCGCACCATCAAGACCGCGCTGGCCCCGGCCTGGGTCGAGTTCGCCGGCGCCGCCCAGGTCGCGCAACTGCGCCGCACTGTCACGAACAAGGGCAAGAAGACTGTCGAGGTCGTCTACCTCATCACCAGCGACTCCGATGCCGGCCCGGCCATCCTGGCCGCCTGGGTGCGGGGCCACTGGGAGATAGAGAACAAGCTCCACTGGGTTCGCGACGTCACCTACCAGGAAGACAAATCCCTGGTCAGAACCGGGCACGCACCAAGGGTGATGGCGACGCTGCGCAGCCTGGCCATCAGCCTCCTGCGCTTGGACGGCCACACCAACATCGCCGCCGCCAACCGCCACCACGCCCGAGATCCGCAGCGGACGCTCAAGCTACTTCAGACCGCATGAACGACTTTGCCGGGTCCCTGCTCTAGCTAGGCGTGACTTCGTTCCGGACGCCCCCTCGCCGTCCGGAGAGGGGGCGGCATGAACCTTCCATACGTCTCTTAGCGTGATCTCTTTGATCACGGCCTGACATTGCCCGAAGGGTTTCCATACGCCTTTTGAGGACAGTGCAGATCCGACGGGCTGCGGTTATGAACGATCCGGATTTTCTGCGTCGACTTCGGGATGGGCTCCGCGACCTAGACTTCTCCTAGCAGCTCTGCCGTCCGCGTATCGACGTGGTTAGCGTCAGGCAGTACGACAACAAGCACGCATCGGTGCGGCGATGAGGCGCTGGTGAGTTGATCATCTACGCTTGGTGCACTATTCAGGCGATGAACGGAGTACGAAAGCATGGCTCAGAAGATACAAACCCTCTTCATTGACGACATCGATGGCGGCGAAGCCGAGGGCACCGTGCGCTTCGGGTTGGACGGCGCAGAGTACGAGATCGACCTGAGCGCCAAGAATGCAGAAGCACTGCGGCAGGTGTTGGTACGTTATATCGATGCGGCTCGCCGCGCACCTGGAAGCCCCCAACGACGGCCAGGCCGAAGTGGGCGCCGGGCGAGCGCCAACGGTGTAAACACGACCGAGGTTCGCGAGTGGGCCAAGTCTCAGGGCATCGAGGTCAAGGATCGCGGACGCGTGCCAGCTGAGCTGGTCGTCAAGTTCAAGGCCGCCACCGAAAAGTAGGTCCGGAACGTTTCCGGCCACTGGGGTTATGGTGTCTCACGCACATGGTGCCGATGACGGGAGCTGTGCTGTTCAAGTTGAAGGAAGAATCTAACGGCCGGAAGGCAGACTGGTTCAGTTAGATCTAAGAATTGAAGGCGGAGACCGGCTTCAAGCGGCCACTCAGTAGTCCTCCGTTGCCGCTGAAGAGGTCTAAGTTAGGAGCGGTCACCCGAGCCCGTCAAAGTCACCGTGCTCGACGCCGCTGAGAAAGTCGTGCCATTCGTCCGGCGTGAACCGGAGCATCGGCCTCAGCGGCGGTCTTGCTGTCGCGGACCCCGATGATATCGTCCGTGCGGCCAGCTATCTCGACGCAGTTCCCATTGGATATGCTGTACGAACTCTTCCGCCAGGCCCTGCGGGTGTGAGCCATCTGTCGGCTTCTAACCTGCCGACGCTTGCGATTAGCCACAGGGCACCGCCGACGAGGCAGATGAGGATGCACACGCGGACCAGATTCGCGTTGCTCCCTATCGCCGTGCGTACGATGCGCCACACCAGCCCGTACCAGGTCACTGGATCGCGGGTGTCGTCTGATTTCCGGAGTTCGTTCATCTTCCCGCCTTGCCATCGCCTTGGTGGTTACGTGCCTGGGGTGGCATAAAGCTACGCTGAAACCTGATACTGCTATGCCGAAGTAGTTAATAGGTCTAAATTCGTCGCGCATCTCCTCTATCCATTTCTCTGAGTCCCGCGAGCTAAGTGCTTGGTCACGCAGATAATCGAGCGCCTCACGATATCGCTGGAGTTCGTCCGGCCGCTCCAGGTACAGGTGGCTGACGAAGCCCTCCACGAATACCAAGTCGGCCAGCGTGGTGCCGGCGAATTCCAGATAACTGAAGTTGTCGTCGCTGGCTCCGTAAGCGCCAACCTTGTATGGGGATTACCTGAACCGCGTCCCTTTCTTTCCGCATGAGCGAGAGGATCTTGTCCGAGCCGGGCCTTCATCACCGCAGGCCGCCCACTTGGCAGTGCAGGACCGCCTCGTTGATCAGCACGTGGTACTTGGGTGGCCTGGGCTTCTACAGCCGCTTCTGGTGCATCATTCGGTCTTCCACCCGCTGGCTGAGGATGTCTTCGTCGATCTTCGGAGCGATGCCCTTGATGATCGCCCGGGCGTACTCCTCCGTCTGGAGGAGGACCGGGACGAAAATACATCCCGAAGCAGGTGATGGCGGTCGCCGCCTGTTCCATACCGAGGTAGGGAATGATCTTGAGGTCGTCGTACGTGGTCCATCAGCCTTGCTGGCGGGCTTCCTGGCCGAGCTGCATCAGCTCGGCCGACGTCTTCGGCATCAACCCCGTGGATCTGGCACAGATCCACGGACATCACGCAACGTGGCCCGGCGCGCCCGTCTCGGCACGGCTGATCTTCGTCGGCGAACAGCGGAGCTCCTTGGCGACGTCCTCGACCGTGAGGCCCTTCGCGGTCGGGAATTCGTGCAAGCGCATGGCCGAGTTCGCGTTGGCGAAGGGTCGGACTCAAATCTGCGCTAGTGCGCCCCTATTTGGTCACGCGGATGACAGGTCTGGCTCAGGGCTGGGGCGCCCAGAGGCGTAGGCCCCGTCCCAAGGTCAGCCCGTTATGACGGGCAACGTCTACTCAGACGACACACGGGTCACACTGGGCAAATAACTCTGGTGTGTCCTCGTGAGAGCGAACCAGCTTGATCAGCAGCACCCGGCGATAGTAAACGAGACTGGACGACCGTAAGCTAGGGTGGTAAACCCCTGGATGGAGGTGTGCTCATGAAGCAGCCGTTCGACCTTAGCGAAGCCGACCCACGGTCGTATGTCCGCCTAGCGGGGCGCCTGCGAAAGCAGATCTTGAACGATGACCTTGAACCTGGTCGTCCCGTACCGTCGATAACAACGCTCAGCCAGGAATTTGGACACGCGCGTCCGACCTGCGGCAAGGCTATGCGCCTCCTCGAGCAGGAGGGATTGCTGATCCGCGTACCAGGGCTCGGCTACTACGTCACGAGGAAGCTGGTCGCTGACAGCGGATAGGGTCGGCCCACATCGTTCGGTCTCGGACCAGAGCAGTCCTCGCTCGTGCGGGTTCTTTACTGTCTCGATCGTTCGACGATGACGAACGCGAGCCTGATGCTGCCGATAAGTAGGCCGACAACGCTGGCAATACCCGACGCCTTGATGAGCGTGGTGATGCTTGCTGTTCCCGGTGCTCCGCACGTCGACCGCAAGCGCGACCGTAGCCGTGATCACCACCACGAGCAGGAAGAGCGAGCAACGAGCCGGCAATGATCGTGCGCGCACGGGCAAGAGAACGGTCACTCCGGCTCGGTTGACCCGGACCCAACAGGGCGCAGACCGAACGCGGCGAGAATAGCGACCCGATGACCGCCAGCGGCATCTACCAGATGATCGCCAGACGGGGCCGCGAGTGCGGCGTCGATGTGTTCCCGCACCGGTTCCGGCATCATTTCAGCCATACTTGGCAAGTGAGCGGAGTTGCGCTGGATGCATCATTCGGCAGATCCGGTGAACGCGCGTGTCCTGCAGTCCAGCGTGCCGCCCTGGAGCAAGCTCAGCGTAATGGGAGCCCACGCACCCTGCGTGACCTGGGATGTCATCATCCGCTTGCATCAGGCCGGACGATGTTGCAGCCAGTTCGGTTGCAGCTGATGCCCGAATGATGCAGCAGGTACAACCGAAAAGCGCAGCGACGAGGGCAGATGCCACAACCGTCCGTTCGTCGAGCTGGCCTACTCGCAGGGTTCGAACGATGCTCTCTACCAGTTTGGAATGTGGCGGCCCCGAGGGCCCCGAGGGCGACCTGATGGAGTTCAACGGCTGGTCCTCGCCCCAGATGCTCCGCCGCTACGGTGCCAGCGCCCGCAGCGCCAGAGCCCGCCGCACCTACGACCGCATCATGGACGACAGCCCCTGAAACGCCCGCGCCCCGCCAGTAACCCGGCACCTGGCGTCAGCACCGGCCAGGCCGGGGCGTACGTGTTATTACACCGCGCTCCTGGCCACGGATGAAGCCGACGCCGACAACGCGCAAATATCCGCTCGACGCGGCCATCGCTGCTTCGAGCCCTGCGGCGAGCCAGGTCCATAGAGATCATTCTGCCGCGTGCCTTCAGCGCCGAGAGCTTGAGCAAGCCCCCTGGCCGGCTAACTGGTTTACCGCTCATGCCGATGAGCGCGTTTGTGCGGTGCTGAATCCATGCGCGCTAAAAGGTGCGCGGCAAGCGCATCAAACACGGCTTGGAATCCGAAATGATACGCTCGGGAAGCGACCTGAGAGGAAGCCGATCGAAGAATTGACATGTCTTGGGCCTAGCTGCTCTAAGGTACGTTAGGAACAGCTTAAAGGTTAGTATTTTACAGGGCTGAACGAAAGGCTGAAAGAGTGATTGTATTAATTGATTTCATTCCGGCTCTATAAATCCGAGTGTCACCAAGCGGAACCTCATCGCTTGCGTGCTGACGCCGAACCGGGCTGCGAGTCCTGAAACGGCGGTGTCGATAGTTAGCCTTTTCGGGGATCCGGCAAGTGCGGCGAGAGAGGTGCCGATGATGTGGCTGGGCATCAGCAGGGCTGCCGCGAACTGATTCGCCTCGATCTCCTTCGAATCTTCTCCGCGACTCGCCTTTGAATCACGGAAGAAGACGCCTGCGGGAGGATCTACAAAGAAGGCTTCTTCCCTTCCCTTGGTTAGATGCAAGCACGCGTGCCCGATTTCGTGCGCAATAGAGAAGCGCTGACGAACCTGTGCATGGAATGTGTTGATCCCTATCGTGACTACTCCGCGAGCATCCCGCATGACAGTACCTGACAAGTCCTCTTCATCGAAGAACTTAAGGACCACTCTGTAGCCAAGCCTTTCAGCGACTTCCTTTACGTCGATAGGTGGATCTGTAATGAAGAGGCTCTCTAGAACGCTTTGCGCCTCCTGTTCGATCCTGGTCCTTCCGCGTGGCGGCATCAGCGATCCAGTCCGGAGGCCTCAGCGTTGATCTCCGACATGAAGCTGAGAGCTTTTTGATCGGGAAGCTTGTCTCGGAATTTCTCTGACAGCACGGTGTCCTCCTGCGCCGACGGGATCAGGTCACCGGGCGCACAGCCGAGAAGGTCCGACATTCGGACGAGCTGATGGACGGCAAGATGCTGACGCCCTTTCTCGATGTTCACAATGGAGGTGCGGGTCAGGCCCATATGTGCCGCCATGGCTTCTTGAGTGATCTGCTGCTGTCGCCGGCGGTCCCGGATGCTGATTCCCAGGCGCCGGTAGAACGGATCGATAGCGGGCACGTGACACATTCTGGCTGGCCGGCCGTTGAGTGTCAAGTATCACCAACCGTCATTCAAACTTTACATTTGAGAGATAGCTTGACAGGTATCACAAACGATGCCAACCTGGTGATGAAGCAGGCCGCTGTGGCCTGAGGGAAAGGAGTGGTTCATGTCAGAGGCTCAAGCAGGTGACGACCGCCGTCGACCTGTGGACTTCACCATTGACGGGAAGCCTCACACCGTCGATGATCCTGCGCAGACTGCGGCAGCGCTCCTGCGGCTGGCGGGCTTCGATCCAGCCAACTACGACCTCGCCGAGGTCCGTCAGGGCGAAAGGCCGAAGCGTTTCACGGGAGACGAGCCGGTGCATGTGCATGGCGGGGAGGAATTCATCACCATCCGGCACAGCGCTCCGGTCGAATAGTGTGCCCTCTGGCGGCAGGAGCGGAAGGGTTCATCGCCGGATTGCGCGAATGCGGCCTGAACCCGGTCGTGGAAGGCGAGGTCGTACGCTTCGCGACCAAGCCCATCATGGGAGGCCTTGCTGAAGCCATGGTGGACTGCGGCGTAACCGTCGAGGATCTCGGCTCGTGGCCAGTCGTCCCGCCCCACTGGCTCCATCTGCCCTCAGAAGTCCGCTTTCCGCGTACCAACAGCCAAGGCTCACCCATTGCTGGCTGGCTGAGGCACTCCCGGCCTCCAGCAGGGTGGGGGAACGACGCCAGCCCGGCGGCGGCGTACCTCGCGCACGTGCGAGGGATCTTGGGAGAAGCTGAATGACGGGCTTGCGGTCCTCGGCGGCGATGACCGAGACGACATCCTCTGAGCTCGTCACCCACCTCTTGCGGTCAGATGGCCAAGAAGACATCTGCTTGGCCATCTACCGGCCGTCTACCGGCAGGCATCGGGTTACAGCGCTGGTATCAGAGGTACTCCCGCCTCGCCGCGGGGAGCGGGCCGTCCATGGAAACGCCACAGTGACGGGTGATTACGTCTTCCGGGCTGCTATCGCAGCGGCCGAAGCCGGCGGTGGTCTGGCCCTCCTTCACTCGCACCCGCTCGGCTCGGGCTGGCAAGGCATGAGCCCGGCAGATGCCGAGGCCGAGCGTGCCTACGCATACCTGGTCCACCGCATTACCGGATTGCCTCTGGTCGGCATGACCCTGGCTGGCCGCGACCACGCCTGGTCAGCCCGTCACTGGCAGCCCGGAGGGACGGCTGATTGGTGTGAGAACGTGAGAGTGGCCGGATCCCAGCTGAAGGTGTCCTGGAATGATGTCCTCCGGCCGCCGCCGCCGGTCCAGCAATCGCAGCTCAGGACCGTCTCCGGCTGGGGACAAGAAATGCAGGCTGACCTCGCCAGACTCCGGGTACTGGTTGTCGGTGCCGGGAGCGTCGGACTAGACGTCAGCCCGAGGTTGACCGCGACCGGGATCGAGCACGCCGGTGTCATGGATTTCGATTCGGTCGAGCGTGTCAACCGCGACCGTATGATCGGCGCTAACGAACTTGATGTTCTACTTTACCGGTCCAAGGTCTCGGTAGCGCAGCGCATAATGGTCGATGCCGCGACCGCTGCCGATCCCCGCATCATGGCATACGACTACAGCATCTGCGAGCCAGATGGTCACGCTATAGCTCTCGACTACGATGTCATCTTCAGCTGTGTTGATCGACCATGGTCCCGGGCGGTACTCAACCAGTTGGCATATACAGACCTCATCCCAGTTATCGACGGCGGCCTAGCAATCGATCCATTCAGCGACGGAGGAATGCGCAACGCAACCTGGCGATCCCACGTCATCAGGCCTGGGCGCCCATGCATGGTATGCAACAAACAACTCGAACTGGGCCTGGTAGGCGCCGACCGCGACGGCTCCCTAGATGATCCGGCCTACATCGAAGGAGCCCACCAGGGCGCGTTCCCTCCTCGCCAGAACGTTGCCGCTCTTGCCGTCAGCGTGACGGCCGCCCTTCTCTCCCAATTCGTGAGCCTGACAGTAGCACCCGGAGGCAGAGGAGACCCAGGACCTCTCCAGTACGTCCTTTCAGTTCACGACCTCGAACATTTGGACACCCGAAGCAAAGTCAATTGCATAATGGAGAAAGATACAGCAGCAGGTGATCGGAGAATTACTCTAACAGGCACCCACGTTCGAGCGCGGGAAGTTCAGGAAGCTCGCCGCACTGCGAGCAAGCGCCTTTGGATCCGCAGCGGCCAGCATGCAGACGACAGCCTCTATCGCGTCAGGCGCTCGTTGACCAAGTTGCTGTCTACCCGATCAACCTCGAGTTAGAGTCACTCTCCCGAGTCCGAAATGGGTACGCCACGGTTCTGACCGGGCAGGCAGTGCCGATAAGCACGGCTATAGTGAATGATTTCATACCCGCCGGGGTAAACACACGTACTAATCTGCCGCGTAGGGCGCGGGCGTGATTACGCATGACTCAGCCAGGGGAAGGCGGCCGTGCACTGCGTGAGCCGCCAATCACGGACGGCTGGTTTCAGGTGAGGCGGCTGACTAACTTAGGACCTGTCCTGGCCGATGGCGAGAGGGTGAATCCCTACCTCAGCCCAAGACTGATAGTGTCCGCTCTTGCACTTCCCGGTCCATCCTTGAGCGGAGGCCCCGCCGGAGGCAATAAAGAAACTGCACTGTCAGCTTGTGAATCTGGAAAGTCCTGGGGAAGTTTCACGTCAGGAGGCGGCGTGTCGGTCCATGAGAACAGGGGTGGGAACGACCAATCTATAGCATCGCGGAAGTCGACCGTGCCGCCACGGAACTCAGCGAAGCGGAAGTCGGCCGTACCGCCGCAAAACTTGGTGTGGCGGAAATCGGCCGTACCGCCGGAGAACTCACTACAGAAGTTGACTAGACCGCCACGGAACTCAGCGAAGCGGAAGTCGGCAGTACCGCCGGAAAACCGGGCGCGGTGGAAGTAAATGGAGCCGCTGGAGAACTGGGCCAAGCCAAAGCTGACTTCGCCATCGGAGAACTGGGCACCGTAGAAGTCGACTGTGCCCCCAGAAAAAGAAGCCGACATGAAGTCAACCCTGCCGCCACAGAACTGAGCGTCACTGAAGTTGACCCAGCCTCCGGAAAACCGAGTGTAGCTGAAGCGGACCTCGCCGCCGGAAAACCGGGCGCTACGGAAGTCGACGCTGCCGCTGGAGAACTGGGCACCGCTGAAATCACCGCCGTCAAAGACAACGCCTCTAAAGTCGAAGCCCAAGCCCTGCCAGGAAACTGCAGCGTTCTCTGCGAGGTGCGCGGCTATAACCCGGATGACCGTGTGGCGAACTTCGCGGATGGCTTGGAAAGCTAGTCGTTGCGGCTCGGGGGCGTCCTGGCCAGGATCGGCCTCGTAGGGCATGCGCAAATAGGCGCATAGTACCTCCACGCAGGTTTGCCGGTTTTCCTCCCAGTCATCAGCCAGGCCCGCCATGGCATACACCCCGGCTAGCCGGGGTGCTGGCTTGTCACTGCCCAACTGGTCGGCGGCCGTGGCGAAGCGCTCATTCAGGGTCCGGGTGCGCTGCTCCGCGAGCGTCTTGTCCAGCTGCTCACGCTGCCCCGCAAGTGTCCGGTCTAGGTGCTTGCGTTGCTCTTCGAGGGTGTTCTCGGTGTCCCTGTTGGTGGCGCGACGACCGAGATACTGCGCAGCGAGGGTGCCAGTCACGGTAAGGGCGCCTGCGACAACTGCGGCGACTACCTGGGGGTCCACAAGCAAAACCTAGTATACGCGAGGCGGATTGCTGCTCGGTCCTTGGGGCTGTTCCATCTGTACGCCTGCTTGCCTGGCCCGGCTTGCGCCGGGCGGGCCGTCAAGACAGAGCCCAGCGCAGAAGCCGGGCCAGCAGCGCCGCAGGCGCCCCCTTGATCTACTACGGCTCAATTCGGCAAGTTTAGATCTATAGCAAATGTCGCGCGCGGGCTACAAGCCTATCCTGCTTTGGACGTAGTTCTGCAAGACAGCCAGAGCCGTATCTTCGATTTTACCACCAAGCTGAATCAGAAATCCTTTTAGGCGCGATCTTGCCCCGAGGCGGTCGCTTACTCGCGCGTTCTGATCTTCGAGTTCGTGTACGGCCGATTCCAGAACCGCCGCATTCTGGCCGCCGAACTGAGCTGCAAGCTTTAGAAGTTCCTTAGCCTCGGGGCCAAGGTTTACTGTCCCCTGGACATTCTGAATAACAGCGCCGCTTACTGTATTGATGACTTGCTGATTAATGGTGACCGACGCCGTCGGCAAAGATGAAGGTTCTGACGGTGTCAAGGTCAGCAGCCGCATTGGATTGACATCTTGCGCGCCAGGGACCATGCTGTCGATCAGGTCATCTATATAAGGCACAAATGATTCATTTCCTACCTCAACCAGTTCCGACTCCAAAGTGTGCCGAATCGCCAACATCCGTGATTCACGTTGCTGCCGCAGATCAAGATGCAGTCGTCTGACTTCCTTACTGTAGCGCATTACCATATCTGACGCTGAGGTCCGGTCGATTCCTGCTTGCGACAGCAAAGCCCCCGCTGCCGCAGCGTCTTCAATACATAGATCGAGAAAACCCGAGAAGTCGTCGAACTCCCGAGAAAGTTCACAGCCAGCCAGAGTTGAGTCACCAAAGAATTCGTATACCTCACCGGCTGACGTCCGGTATCCACCTTGCCTGACATTGTGTCGACCGACGCGGTTCAACCAGTCCTGAAAAAGGGACAAAAGTTTATCTGCTTCCGCTGCGAACAGCCGACCAGACGGAACATAGACACGAAAGAGAAGATTCTTTTCATGATCGTCTATAAAGGCGGACGCCAGTACTGACAGCTCAGCATTGGTTCGGTATGGAACTATATTAACTCGACAAACCACGAATAGTTCATTAACAACCTCCCGCACGTTGTGATTTGGTGGTGGGAACTGTTGTCGCAGTTCCGTCACTGTCCAGTATTTTCCCACGTCATCTTCGTCGTAGGTCAATTCGGAATGCTCTCTAAGAATGTCCTCATGTATGAAGATCGCATTCGGAGCGTTTCCGATCGCCTGAAATAGGTGCCAGGCAATGTCCGAATAAGCGGATGTTGCAATTAAATCGTAAACATTGGGACCCAGCTTGGCGACTACGCCGATTAGTGACGGCTGATGAACGAGCGACAGAATGGACTCCCAGTTTTGCGGGCTTGAATTAAGCCGCTTCCATTCATATGTGATGCCTGATGCTCGCAGCTTGTCGGTGACAGCCTCATTTTTCCAAGTTGGACCCATGAGTAGAAAGAATTGCTCTCGCGCATTAGCCGTCATATCAACTCTCAGAGGCTTGGCTACGTGCCACCAGTATAGGCACCAAGAACATCTTAGCCGGTTTTATCGGTTTCAGTTGAGCAACTTGGTTCCGTCATGCTGGCGGATGGCGTTGTGCGTTGTCGAAAAGCGTCGAGTAGGCGGACGGCGTAGGCTTCGCTGGTGAGCTGGTTGATGTCGCCTTCGTCGGCCCAGTGGAAGGCGGTGACTTCGTCGTTGGTAAAGAGGTGGCCGCCGGTGATTTTGCAGCGGAAGACCAGGGCGATGATGCCGCGGGGCATGTTCTTGTAGACGCCGGTGAGGGCTCTGGGGCAATGCCTGTGTGCGTCTCGCTGTCCTAAGTTGACCGTGTGTTGTCGCACGCGGATCGCACGGTCGTCAGGGGGCCTAGTGGAAGAGCCTGCTTGAAAACTGGGCAGAGGACGTAGGCCGTAACGTTTGGTGATCTTCGGGTCGGCCGTGCGGCGTGCCTCCGCCGTGACAGCTCCTGGTAATCGCTTGGGTGTCGGGTCCAGCGCGATGCCGGGAGCCTCCAGACCTGAACCTGCGCTAGACCGACGGACGTGAATCACAACGATGTAGGTTCAAGCCTTGCTCCTCAGACTTGAACGTAGCAGCCCCAGACGCAGGCTAGCTTGAACCTAGTGCACCCACGTTCAAGTCTGACCCTCTAGACTTGAACCATGGACCGCGATGTCCAGTTCGTTGGCCGCGGTGAGGCCGCATCCCGGAGGAGACATCGCATCATCTAGGACGCCTCGAATGTTCTCAAGAGAGTGGCCAGGGCGTCCTCGGACCTTTCCCGGTATGTAACCCTCTACCTCGCGGTCCTGCATGAACAGCATGCCGGGCTGCATCTGGCATCCCGGCGGGCATAGGTCCGCGGAGATCGAGCCTCGATAACCCTCACGCTGAGCCATCTCGACACGGGCGCAAGGTATCCCCAGGCGCTCAGCCAACTTAGCCGCCGCCTTCTCGGCCCAATCCTCGCCGCAGACGTACCCGGGTTGAATCGTGACGGACTTGAAGAGCCACGGTCGCCGCGGAGGAGGGTCCGGCCCTAGCAGCCACATCTTTGCCTCCACGCCGGACGTCTCGTCGCGGTCAACTTCCCACGAGCTGACGTCAAGCCTTTCGAATGGCTCAGCTGGCACGTCCGCAGCCTGAGCCTCCGCACCTGCCCGGCAAGGCAAGTTAGCTTGCTTTTAGTGCTTTACGTTGCCGAATTGAGGAAACCGCCGGGATGAACCGGTATGGAGAGGAGATGCGCTTGATCGCCGAAGGGCAGCGACCTGCGCAACCCGGGTCATGCGTCGACGACCGCGTGGCGTGGCGAGGCGTTGACAGGAGCACGTGCATGTTGGCGATCAGGGTCCGCAGCAGGTGCTTGGGGTCGCGGGCGGTGGCGGGAGCGTGCCACAGCGCGGGCAGGTCGGCGGTGAGCCTGGCCAGGCTGGCCCGGTCCGGCAGCGGCGGCAGGGCGTCCTGGGCGGTTGCCAGTGCCTGCTCGGCGTCGGCGAGCGCGGCGAGCCTGGCTCTCCACCGGCCCGACACCGACCGCCAACTCGCTACGGGCACCTGCTGAAGACATCCAGGATCTCGTCGCACGCGGTTGAGATCCGGACCTCCGTCCAGGTGAGTTGGCACGTCTACGGCGGGAGCGTCGGGGTTTTATCCTTGCCCGGTGACCGTCAAGAATCGCAAGTGGCCGCTTCCGGGAGATCCTGATGCCAGTGTCGGTGCGCGTCACCACCGCGTGCCGAGGTTCTACCTGGAACGGTTCGCCAACGAGCGGTTGCAGATCGCGACTGTTGACCGGCGCACCGGTGAGCGCTGGACGGCGTCGATCAGGGAAACAGCGGCTGAGAAAGACTTCTACACGGCTATCAACACCGACGGCGAGAAGGACGGCAAGAGCGAGCACCTACTAACGCACATTGAGGGCAACGCTGCCCGCGCGATCCGGAACATCCTGGTTCCTGCGTTCCGCCTCTTCCCGCCGCAGCCGCAAGACCGCGCTGACCTGTGCCTGTTCCTTGCCTTCCAGAAAGTGCGGGGCAAGCAGACCCGCAAGAGGATCGAGATGCTCGGCGACCTGTGGGCACGCGCGCAGTTTCCTGCCAACATGTCGAACGAGCAGGCGGCTGACTGGCTCAAGGCCAATGGGCAGGAAGCCACGCCTGAGTCGATCGCGGAGATGGTGGATTTCAGCGGGCATATGGACGAGTTCCAGTTCGTCCCCGACCCGAATGAGCACCTTCGCGTCATGGGCGACACAGCGCTACGCATCTCTGAACTGCTCTTGCCCCGCCCGTGGTACATAGCGGACTATGGCGTCCCCGCGCTTTTGACCAGCGATGAGCCGGTTGCCCTGCACTTTGGGGATGCGAGTCGCCCTCCCGGCCACGACCGGGGTATCGCATACGCCGACGAGATCTGGTTCCCCCTTGACCCGCGCAGGCTGCTCATCCTGGGCAGGCCCGACGACCAGGTGCCAGAGCAGTACCTGCACCCGCCAATCGAAACCGCGGCAACGGTAAACCGCACGATCGCGGCTGGCGCCTACGAGCACATCTACATGCATCCCGATCAGGACCACCTCAAGGGCGTACAGCTACCCAAAGCCGGCCCGATCCTCCAGGTCAGCGCGGAATTGCCATTTGACCTGAGCCGCTATAACCAGCCGGTTACCGACACCCGCACCCAGAGACGCAAGTAACATAACCGCCTCTCGGCTTTCGGGTGAGAAATCAGGGCGCGGCTGCAGCGCCGTCGCGGACTGCACTGATGAGCGCGGGGACGCAGCTGGGGGCGCTGCGCCTGTTCCAAGCGCTGCTTCCGAATGGGAGCAGGCGCTGCGGCCCTGGCGATCCCAGCGCCTGGTGAGGCACCGGAGGCTTGCCCGGTCAGGTCGGGCGGTTCGGGGATCTCGTCACTGCCGGGGCCGTTTATCAGGCCTTTACCACCCCTGGCCAGGAAGACGTACGCACTGAACCACCGCCAGGTGGTAGCGCAGAGTGACGACGGGTGATCAGGTAACGAGCGTGAACCGCCGATCTGATCGGGTTCCTGGGCGTGATCATGACGGCGACAAGGCCAACAGATCATGGTGATCGGTATGCCCCGGCGCGGTCGCCGATGCTCACATGCCGAATAGCGCGCGTCAGGCGGGTACGCTCGATTGATCGTTTACGGGACCGGTAGGGCCGCTCACGACGCATGAACGTCAAGTGATGGATCCGTATCTGGTACCCACCAGGCCCGGCTCCTCGTCGGCGTCCCGTAATAGCAGCGCGAAGCGGGTCCCTCGTCGAGGTTCCTGTCAATAGCGACAGGTGCGTTTGGCCGGGAAGGTCACGGCGAGGGGAGGTCCTTGACCGGAATTACTACCGCCGCTGACGGTACCTTGAATCGTAGGGCGGCGCACTGATCGGTCGGGACGGTAACGACCGTAGGACGCTGTATCGTGCCGGAGATTGCCACCGCGAAAACGCGGCTGGTATTGCAGTTCGCGCCTAGGCTTTTCGCCTGGTCTGAGGTTGGCGGGAGTGACACGAGAACCGGGGTCGGCTGCCCGATCTGGATCTCGGGACGGCTGACGAAGTAGGCATAATCTGCCACTCCGAGAACCGAGATGAAGCCGGCGGCGAGCAACCGGACGGTCAGCGTGCTGAAATTCCGTCGCGCTACGTCATAGTTCGCGAAATCGACCACTGTCCGGGCTGCGGCCTGCAGGCGAGCGGCGACGGACGTAAGCGTTTCGGTCGTTCGCGGTTGGTCCTCCGGGGGGACCCCGCCTGGCTGCGGCGGGCCTGGCACCGCCGGAGCGGGCGGCGCGGCCGCAGGGACGATCGCGGCGGACTCATTCCGGACCGGTTGCTTCTCCGGGCCGACCCCGCCTGGCTGCAGCGGGCCTGGCACTCCCGGAGCGGGCGGCGCCGGAGCGGGCGGAGCGGCTGCGGGGACGATCTTGGCGGACTCATTCCGAAGCGCCTCGTTCGCGTTGCCCAATCGCGTATTAAGGTCCCCCAGATCCTCCGCAACCTCGCCGAACAGTTCGTCGCTGTTCCGTTTTACCTGCTTAAGAGTGGCCGTGATCGGCCTCGGCTTGCTACCGGCGGTTGGTGGTATCTCAGCATCCCTCAGCGCAGCGACCGTGATGTATGGGGTAGTGAGGACCCGCGCGGCGGAACGGATCATAAAGCCGACAGCAGCGAGCGCCACGAGCAGTCCCAGACCGGCTTCAAAAAACTCGCCCAAACTATTAAATTTCCCTAGGCCGGTCAGTGGGACACTTGATACCAAAACGCCGCCAACCGCCGCAAGTGCGGCGACTATCCACCGGGCCGCAGCCTGGATATTGGCCGTTGCGGACGCGAACGGGCTAGTCGCCGGCTCCGCCGCAGGGAGAAGCTCATTTGACGGCAACGACATAACAGGGCCTCCCGGCGCCTACTACAACCCCAACGCGAACCGATATAGTCGCAATACTAGTGAGCGGGAGGGGTCATGTGCGGAGAACCGGCGCAGCCATGCGGCACCCGGCGGCTCGGGCCTGTCCGCCACAGACGTTACGTGGACTGGCCACCGGACTATGCGCACCGCCAACTCCTTGTCGCCGGTCAGCCGAGGGCAATTCCTGTACTCGTCGACCGTGTGCTCCTAGGTCTGCGCCGATGATCGGGCGGAAACCAAAGATCCGCTTGGCGGACGAGGTATATCCGCAGGTCGACAAGCTGAGGGACGGCAAGCGTGAGATGGTGCTTTCCCAGATCAACCAGTTGCACCGGGCCGTGGCTGCCGACCCGACACCAGACCCGCAAGGCCGTCTAAGGGTCGAAGTGCCCGAGCCCCCGCCGCCTCCGCTGCGGATCGTCTATGAGTACAACGGGCGGTCGATATTCTCGCCCGGCAAGTTTATTGTAGTCGAGTTGGAACCTTAGAGTTATTCCGGTCTCATTCCCGAACCAGGTTAGGCTCGGCTTCGACCTGACTTGCGATAATCGCGCGATCCAGGCCAGGTGAGCGGAGCCCGTCAACAGGTATGCGGAATCGGTCGGCGCGGTGTCCAGATGGATGGCAGATGACCTCTGGCCGCCGGAAACGGCACTGCAACACGCCACCTTCAATTCCCGCGCCTGGATACCCGGTTCGCGAACCATGCGTGGGGTGCTCATGGGTCACCTGTCGTTGATCCGGAGCTGACCGCGCGCCTGGCGCGGCGCTGCGGTGATGCGGGCGTCCGGCGCGTCTGCGAGGTGAGCGGACGGCCCGGCGGATCCCTGTGTCTACGCGTTACGCCCTGCGATCAACGAGTTCACCGGCGAACGGATCCGCGATATGTGCCAGGCCCCGCTCCCGTGCCGATAACTGGCTCGCGAACCTCCAGCTCCCGGGAGAGGAGTACCGGATCGTCAAACGTGCCAACGCCGCCGACCCGCAAGCTGAGCCTCCTGGCCGGGTGAACCCAGCCAGGATGAGCGTGATCACACCGCATGCCACGCCGTCCGGTCATCCAGGCACAGCGGCCGCCGTGCTGGTCTCTTCAGCGCCGGTAATCTGCGCTGGGCCACGCGGTGCACGACGCACACGGCCGTTCGGATCTGCCGAAATGAGGGTGTCCCCGTTCACATATCCATGCACCAACCGGCATGCATATTCACGATGCAGCTATCAATCGCAGTTTCCCAGGGATGCCGTGCCGCCTTGTCATTCATCCGAAAGCAGGGCAGATCGTTGATTCGAGGGAGCGCAAGTCTTGATCAACCAATAGGTAACAATACGCAGATTGCTCAATTCAGGGCTATTTCGGGACGTTTCATAAGCCGTTTGAGGCCGGATCATTGTCGGGTCTCAATGGGCTCGTTCGGCTGTTGCAGTCACTGCGCGGAACTCCGAGTGGCGTAGGCTCATCAAGATCACCGTTCGGGCAACTAGGCATGGGAAAGGTCATGATAGGGCATCTGCTCAGCAAGGTCGTCTTCGACTCTATCGGGGCCATGCGATGAAGCAAACTCCAGTAGATCAGTCTGTAGCTGGCAAGGCCTTCAAGTCGAAGGCGACGTTCTCAGACATGGCTAGGAGTCCCCTCCGCCCGTGTTGCGGAACAGCACTGGCCGCCCGGGCGCGGCAATCGGTAAAAAGACCCGCAAACGAGAATCCCACGGCGTACCATCTTCGGGTACACGATATGATCGGATTGTATAACAATGAGATACCGTGTGACAACTCAGCGTAACGGACTCTCGGTCATCACCTTGGCCGTGGGGGCTGCGGCGACTGCCGGCTCAGCCGTCATCGCCTATTTTTATGCTGAGTCAGTAGCCGTTCTCAGTGTGCTGCTCATTGCACTTATGGGACTCACTCTCACGCTCATCCTTGATCAACGTGTTAAACTGAGTGAAATTGAACGCTCTTTGACTACGGCAAATGCGGACGCTTCGGTAGCGGCCGAGATCGCACGTCTATCAAAAATTGACGATGCCTTTAGTGGTAAATATGCCGAACTTAAGAGTGAAATGGCTGATTTGGCAAGAGGTACCTATCAAATCCGTACCCTGACTGGTCTCTATCAAGACGATATCAGATCGATTGGGCGACTCCGATCTGGTGAGACGCTGCTTTCCACATGCCCCGTAACACCAACGTCTGAAGTGGAGGCGGTTCGACAGATCACGAGCCCAGCATACCGAGAGTCGATGCGCGCTCACACGGAAGCGCTAAACCGTGGCGTTAAGGTCACGCGAATCTACCTCATTCGAGATATGGCTCTCTTTCTGCACGCTCCAATCATTCAACACTTGACTGAACTTAAAGCAGCTCAAATGGACGTCCGGGTTATCCTTCGGGACCAAGTTATCCTCGATGGTCAATTTGATTTTCTCGTATTCGGCACCAGTAAAGTCTCGGTCGGAGTAGCCGAGCCTGGCGCCGGTACAGTCAGCGGCGCTATTGTTTATACTGATGAAACCGCTATCCGGCGTTATATAGCCGAATATGAAAAGCTGCGGGTTATGTCTACAGAACCGTCGGTACTTCTCAGTTTGCACAGAGAGCAAGAATTTCAGAAATGACCACCATCAATACACTTCCCGGCTTGTATGGCATATACAAATTCCATGATCTCTCCGCCGCTCTTGACCGCGTGCGCGTTCTCGAGCTGGGCACGAAGGGCTTCTGGGCGCTATCCCATTCGCCGACAGAGACGTCACTTATATGCATTGAAGGCAAGGTAGAAACCCAGTACGCCGACCGACAAGAGAGCTGGATCGGCATGTACTTCGATGGGCAGCTCGATTTCGCATTGGTTGGTGTTCTCTCAAGGCTCACAAGCGTTCTAGCCAACGCTGGCTTGGGTGTACTCGCGATTTCAACGTTCGATACCGATTACGTTTTTGTTCCGTCGTCAAAGTTTAGTTTGGCCAGTCAGGCTATAGAAGCCAATGGTTACACCTTGGTAAGCGATTAGCGCGGACGATGCGTAAGAGTTCATGATGAGATTGTCGACCTCCTTCTCCGGCCGCATAATAGAACGAGGAAAACCTGGCTTCGACGAAGCCCGAGGCATGTTCAACTCATCGATCGACTGCTATCCAACTGCAGTGCTCTACTGCCGGTCGGAAACCGACGTGCAACTTGCTCTTCAAGCGGCCCGAAACATCGGCCGACAGGTGGCTGTGCGCTCAACCGGCCATAGCGTGTCAGGGAGGTCCATAGCCGATGACGTGATTGTCATTGACCTAAGCGAGATGCGGGATGTCATTCCACTGAATGATGGGATCTTTGCCTGCCAGGGCGGAACAACGTGGGCAAAGTTCGACGCCGCCACGAGCCGACGTGGTTGGGCGGTCACTGGTGGCACGGTATCCTCAACGGGCGTTGGCGGGTTGACGCTCGGCGGTGGCATCGGCTGGCTCCTGCCATCCGCCGGGCTCGCTTGTGACTCCCTAATCGGTGCCTGCGTGGTCATGGCCGATGGCGAGAAACGGTATGTGAGCGACGCCGACGACCCAGAGTTCATGCGGTGCCTGAGAGGTCTAGGGCACGGGCTCGCCGTCCTAACTCAACTTCATTTCGCTGCGAGACCGTTGCTGGCATTGGTCGCTGGGTCCCTGACGGTCGATCTGAACAGGCTGTCGGATATGCTTGTTGATCAACTTTGTAGGTTGATGACGAATCCGCCCCAATCACTCATGCTGAGCCCATCGTTCATATATCGAGAATCGCGGCCTGTCATGTCAATCGACCTCGCCATGCACGATCCTAGCCCATCGGATCTTGACCAAGTGAATCAGCTTGCCCGCCATCGTGCAGTATTGAAAAATACCGTGGGAACTCGCAGCTATGAATTGCTGCAGTCCATGCTAGATAATCCAGCCAGAGCAGGTCTCCGAGCTCGATGGATACCGCGCTATCTGAATTTTATAGAACCGGGCATAATTCTACAGCTCATTGAAATATTCCGGGATGCGCCATCGCGCGAGAATATCATTTTTCTCGAGCATTACCACGGTGTCTATGGGGCTCCGCTGCGTCCTTCCGCCTTTCCAAGTCGCGATGCACGGTTTTCCCTTCTCGCCATAGCGAATTGGTCTAATGCGGCGGATGACTCCGCGAACCACCAATGGTTGCTGGAGATCGATCGTAAGATCAATAGATGGGCATCGCCGCGGGAACCGTACCTTAATTACGTAAGCAGATTTTCGTCGCGCGGCCTACAAGACTGGTTGCCGACACATCTTAACGTCAAGAGACGCGTGGATCCGGATGGACTATTCGTCAATGCTCTGTCGCCGAATGTTGAAAATTAGGAGGGCCGAGCCAATAGGCCCGAAGATGAGGAGTCGCATTGATTGAAAATGCTGTCGAACTAACCGAACGGTCTACCTTGACTGAATGGGAACGGGTTGGGCTGCAACAAGTATGGAACCTCGCGGATGGCCATTCACACTTCTCGTTGGATGTGTCCGCTGAGTCAGCTATCGCGGGTATGACACGAACGTTTCGCTCCATTGATCCTCGATCCCAAGATGCTTACGAAGCACGCTTTATTGAAGCGTTCTTTGATATCTCTGGACAGTCAGTTCCAGCATTGAGGCCGTTCCTTCATTACTCTTGCTCTAGTACGATTGATCTGGCGGCCAAGTCGCTTAAAGCGAGTGGCATAAATAAGGTTGGCGTGCTCACTCCGACATTCGATAATATAGCGCAGCTTACTCAGCGTGCCGGACTTCAACTGCGGCCGATTCCAGAGTCAGAACTCTGTCCAGTGGATTCAGATTGTCCAAGCTGGCTTTACGACTGCGACGCACTGTTTCTCGTCCTGCCCAATAATCCGACTGGGTGGGATCCCGCGCAGCAGCGCATCGAAAACCTCCTCGGCTGGCTTGCGGTTCATCGGAAGCCGGTCGTGATGGACTTTAGCTTCCGGTTCTACTCAGCGCTTTGTTCTTGGGATCAATACGCATTTGTAAGCAAAGTGCCCAATCTGGAATGGATTTTTATCGAGGATACTGGAAAGACCTGGCCGCTGGCTGAAATGAAGGTTGGTGTCGCCTCGACATCTGCTCGCTTTCATCGGATTATGTCCGATGTCACCGGCGAACTGCTGCTCAACGTTTCGCCGTTTGTCCTCGAAATGTTGACCCATACAATCCGATCAAATTCTGGTTCAAATCAGACCGCGGAGATTGTAGAACGATTGCAGGCCCGAAGAGTTGTGGCTGAGAATCGGCGTCGGCTACGTTCGTGCATCGCGCCCCTAGCGATTGAACTGCTATCTCCCATGTCAACTATCAGCGTCGAGTGGCTCCGGTTTACTGATAGGCCAGGGATCGACGCTATTACCGATCTTCTAGCCAATGGACTCGCGGTCCTACCTGGGGCCCCGTTTTTCTGGAACGATCGATCGCTCGGTTCCCAGAATTTCCGAGTTGCTCTGGCGCGCGACGCGGCCTACTTTGGCGAGGCATTGCGTGTACTGGGTCGATATATGCAATAAGCCTGAGCTCGATTGTCGCCTCACACATCGATATATCGGTTACGGAGGAGCGTCGGCTTAATTATCTTGTTGACGTCCCGCAATCCCAGTTTCAGATCCGACGAGTGCTCGTCGAGCCTGCTTAGCTATGCATCGACACCTGCCCAGAGAACGCGCGCATCTGCCGCGGATCGCGCGGGTCTGGGTTGCCGCGTCTTCGCGGAGACATCTGCTCCGAGTCGCCGCGCCGACTGTCGACGCCGAGGCGACCTACAGCGACGGTCGCGGTACAAGCAGGTCGTAGAGCCTTGAGTCCAGGAACTCATGGTCGTCTGGCCAGATGCTGACACTGTTAGCAGCCTCGCTCCGTCTGGTCCTGTGCGTGATGGTACGGGAGGCCCATGCAGCGACCTGTCTCAATCGGCTGGTGGCTATACACAGTGCGATCACGCACGATAGTCTGCCGGAAAATCGTCATGGAGCCGCCTGAGCCGGGTCCATTGTCCAAAATAATCGGTGTCATGCCATCGTCGGCTAATAGGTGGAGCAGACCGAGCTAAAGGCTTGCCGAAGAAGCGTAGCTATTCAGCCTGAGTGCCCTGGAGTGCGTGACCGGGCATAGATGGCTGGCTGGGGCTGCGGGTTGGCCTGGTTTCCGGTCTTTTGCGAGCCGGCTCGGCGTGTCTTGCTAGTCACGGATCGCCGGCTCTGATGGACTGCGGCTTGTGTCCGATACGCCGCCTGCGCCGCCGTCTGACGCGGCCGGGTTGCTGCGTGAGCGGATCGCGGAGCTGGAGGCGCGGAACGAGCGGCTGCGGCAGGCTGCGGCGGATCGTGATGAGCTGGCCGCGGCGCGGCTGGCGTCCGAGCGTGCGCGGGCGGACTCGCTGGCCGTGCAGGTAGCCGCGCTGGCGGCGCAGGTGGAGGAATTGCGGCGGCTGCTGGGCAAGGACTCCTCGACGTCATCGAAGCCGCCGTCCTCGGACAGCCTGTACGAGAAGAAGCCGAAGGACAGGTCGCTGCGCGGCCGGTCCGGCCGCAAGCCCGGCAAGCAGCCTGGCGCGGAGTCCGCCACGCTGAAGCAGACGGATAACCCGGATTACACGGTGGAGTGCGGGCCGGCCGCGTGCGGCTGCTGCGGGCACGGCCTGGCAGATGTCCCGGCCGCGTGGCTGCAGAAACGGCAGGTCTTCGAGGCTGCGCCGCCCCCGCCGCCGGTGGTGACCGAGTATCAGGTCCTGGCGAAGCAGTGCCCAGGATGCGGAGAGACGAGCATCGGGCTGGCGCCGGCCGGGGTGACCGGGCGGGTGCAGTACGGGCCGCGGGTCCACGCCAGCACGGCGCTGGCGGTCTGCGCGAACTACCTGCCGGTCGCCCGCGCCGCGAAGCTGGTCGCCGCGCTGACCGGGGTGAGTGTCTCGGCCGGGTTCACCGCCGGGATCCGCGGCAAGGCCGCGGCCCGGCTCGGCCCGTTCATGGACCGGGTCCGGGTCCTGCTGCGCTCGGCCGGGGTGCTGTACGCCGATGAGACTCCCGCCCGGGCCGCAGGGCACCTGCACTACGTCCACGTGGCCTGCACCGGGTTCCTCACTGCGATGCACACCGGCGACCGGACGAAGGAGGCCATCGACGCCGGCGGCGTCCTGCCCGGCTACGCCGGCACCGTCGTCCGTGACGGCTACAAGGGATATGAGCACCTCACCGACGCGCTGCACGCCTGGTGCGGCGCGCACGGGCTCCGGGACCTGGCCGGGCTGCACCGCTTCGACCCCGGCGGGCAGCTCTGGGCCCGCGCCATGGCCGACCTGCTCATCGACGCGAACGCCGCCGCGACCGCCGCCCGCAGCAGCGGCCAGGCCCGCCTGGACGACACCCAGCTGGCCGCGATCCGGGCCCGGTACCGCGGCGCGGTCGCCAAGGGCCTCACCGATAACCAGGCCAGGCGCACCCAGATCGGCATGGACGGGCTGCGGCTGGCCCGCCGGTTCCGGGACCACGAGGACATGATCCTGCGGTTCACCACCGACCTGGCCGTCGGGTTCACTTCCAATCAGGCCGAACGCGACGTACGCCCGGTCAAGGTGCAGATGCGCACCTCCGGCGGCTGCTGGCGCACCCTGGCCGGCCTGGCCGACTTCGCCATCGTCCAGTCCTACTTGTCCACCGCCGGCAAATGGGGCATCGACGCCCTCGACGCCCTCACCCAGCTCTTCAACGGCCAGCCCTGGCTGCCGCCCGCAACCGCGCCCCCGTAACCACCGCGGGCACGCGCGTCATCCCGCTGCTCACCAGAATCCGGCAATACGCACGCCGCCACGCGATGAGCAGGAACCCACATCCCGGCTCCCGAAGCCAGCAGCGCTTCAGGCATGCCGTCACTCAGGCTGAATAGCTACGAAGAAGCCGACATACCTTATCACGACCGAGCAGGGTGATCTACCTGATGTCAATAGTCGTTCAGAGTAAAGGCATGACATCACCGGATACGACAGGCTCTGACGATTCCTGGCACTGCGATCGCGGATCCGCTCCTGTTAGTGACATGCGGCCTTCGCGCCCTGCGGCGATGGAGATAGTTGCTGAAACAGCCGGCGAGGGCGGGTCGAGAGCATGAATGCTCCGTTTCGCCGGTGGGCTAAGAACCGGTGGGACTCAGAGTCTGACCGGCGCGCCCGAACCGAGTACATGGCCGACAGGGATCAAGAGCATAGTAAGGCTTTCCTACTAGCTACTGCATTGGACCATTCGTGGCGTTGGTATGACCTGCGCATTAATTCTGGATTGCAGATACTTAACTTTTATCTGTTGGCCATGACAGTGCTTACTGCCGCTTACGTTTCAGCCTTCACTTCCAGAAATCATGTAATATCAGTTGCGGTGGCCTTGGCCGGAGCGGCGGTCAGCGCCTCTTCCTATATGGCCGGCGTACGCCAAGACCATGTGGCCCGGATGGCCCTGCCTTCTATCGAAGAAGCCGAGAACCGCCTGGCAGTTGCACTGGACATCGATTCACTTCGACTAGCTGAACAATATCGAGTCCAACGAAGACTATCAGCATATGCTATCAGAGTAATCGCATATTTTGTATACCCAGCGATCATTGTCGTTTGCGTCGTGGCTGGGATTTATGCCGCGTTTAGCAAGTAGATCTATTACATTGCGAAGTTCACCACCGGAATGCAGGTGGTGTGGCCAAGTGCGTGTAACCTATAGCGGCATGCAGTTCTTGTTCGAACCCCAGGTTTCGGTGAGCGAACGTCCGCTTCTGCCGCGATGCGGGAAGGCGCGGAAGTGCGCGCGAAGCGGCGGGCGGGTACTCTCACCTCGTCCGGTGCCTGGTGATCTCGGCCGCGGCTGCGCGTGCTTCGGGGCTGAAGCCCCCGTGCTCTTCGACCGCATCGAGCAGGTCGCGCCGCCGCTGCGCACCGAGATCAGCGGCTGCCGGAGGCGCCGAGGGACGGTAAGGACCGAGCGATAGCGCCGCTGCGAGCCTTTCCCCGCGTACGGCGGCTTCCGCCCGCGCCCGGCGGCCCAGGCGCTGGCGCCGCACCGATGACCAGCCCATGTCAACCAGCGCCGCCAGCCCGAGCACCAGGCTGAACAGCGCTGCGACCGGCACCCCGCCAGGCCGCCACAAGCCGAACAGCACCAGCAAGGCCAGGCACACCGAAACCGCGCACCACGTCACGGCGCGGGAGCGCGGCCGATCCAGGCCAGGGACCTGCTTCCGGCTGTCCCGGATCCGCATCAGGGCCCCCTTTCTCACGGCCGCTGTCAGGGACCATCCTGGCGCCGGGCGCGCCCCCGTGATCCGGCGTCCCGAGGCCCGCCCTCCCGTAACGGACAACGGCCGCGCCGGGTCGCGGGTTCACGTGCCGTCATGGCAGAGCCTCACAAGCCCTGCGGCGCGACCACGGGTCACGGATCAGGAGGCGCTGGCCGCCTCCTACCATCGCCACATCCGGCCCGGAGCACTACGGTTGCGCGGCGGCCGCGATCTAGGCTGCCGGGGCGAAGGATCCGTTCTCAGGACATCGGCACCGCTAGCCCAGCGTCACATCGAGTGACACAACAGGCCAGGGAGAACGCGCACAGTCCCGCCGTTCTGCACGGTTGGTAGCTTCTCGGCGATAGCCAACTGGCGGGCGCAGATGGGGTCGTTCTGGGTCCAGCGCGACGGCGTGTACACGCCGCCAACGGCACGAGCAACGTCACGGTACCCCGCGGCGCAGGTTTAGTGCGGTACTTACCAGCCTATCTGGGACGGTTCGCGGTTAACTGCGACTCTACTGTGTAGACTCCGGCCCACAAGTCGCATCCTGTAGTTCGCGCGCGAAGTGGAGGTGCTGCTGGCACATACCGATTCCATACACTGTTTGCTATCTCAGGGGCGAAACATCCTATTACGGCTTTCTCGAGAAGAGCAGCCCAAGCCATCGGCACGACTGTTGTCTGTATGGCCCTTAAAATGGCGCACCGATCTAGGGGTCACTGAGGGTGGCCAGATTATCCGTACATTCCCTCGCTGAAGAATGGCCTGGACCGTAGAAATTTGAGAAGATCGTTACGGAACGCTCTAGCAGCAATTTCGCCTTCGGCTGATGTGTGTCACGTATTTCAACCGCCAACTCGGTGGCACGTCCAGCCCAGCGAGGGCTGTCGTCGCCAAAGCAAACGGCAGCTATCTCAAGGGATTCTTCCAGCAAAGAAGCTGGCCTCATTGGGCCGGCAGCTTCATCCTTGGATCTCCGGGAGTACCACGCTGCGTTGAACAAATGCGTCGAAACACTGGGAAAGACGCGGCCATGAACTTTTTCTTCTAGCGTAGCTGCCGCAAATTCGAGGCTTCTAGCCGTTTTGAAATCCCTTGATACCTTTGCAATTAGGCTAGCTGCCCGCATCAACTGATCTGGCACGGTACAGCTGAAGTCAACATGGTGCTTACTATCATATCCGGCCTCTCCTGTCAAAAGCTCCACAGCTTCTTGTATGAATATCGACGACTCCGGCCTCTCTTCTGACACCATGTCCATACACGCCTTGGCAAGCTCTGAGCGCGAAAAGGAGGCCTTTCCGCTTGTAATGAGCGATCGTCCTCGCTCAAATGTGGATACAGCCGCATTCCAATCTGACACCGCCAGCTCGCGCGCTTCCTCCATGAGGGCGTATACCACTAGGCTAAAGGACGCATCATACGAGCCAACGGGCCGCTCTTCCTTAGCTTTCCGTTCTCGCGAAATGCGGTTAGCACGAGCAATCCGGACCTTGAGGTCGGGCCTGTCGGCGAACATTGGCACTTTATAAAGCCAGTCCGCGCCTACAGGTAGGGAGTTATTCGCGGAGTAGCGCTCCAACATGGCAACTATCTTGTCAGCGCTAGGCAGCTCGCCAGGCACTCTTTCCCCCTTCGGCACCAAGCTTTGTAGTATATTCACAATCACAGTTTCTTCAATTTGTTTGTCAAGCTCAGCGACCTTTCTTGGATGCTCTAGGCCTTCGTAACCTGCCCGCAAAGATCGAAGCAGATAATATTCTTGAATCTTGCTTCCGGCCACTCTGTTTCTCCGCCCCATGCGGAAAGATCCGTCAAGTATGGTTTCCTTATATCTTACATATTCGCGCCAGTCGCGCTGCTCCCAGAGACATGACGAGTAGATTCTGTCGATCGTTTCTCCATGGAGGCTTCGCATAACGGCATCCTCGGAATCGTCATCAAGGCGGTCAAGCAATGGATGGATGACCTTGCGAGCGTCGGCGATGCGACCGAATTTATAGAGTGCATGCGCAGCGGTTGTTCTGCCCCACCAGACAGAGCCGTCCGCCTTTGCCAAGGCAATCGCATCGTAATATTCTGCCACTGCCTCGTCCACCCGGTGTAGGTGGCCGATAATTCCTGCGTGCAGTGATCGTGCTGACACCAGCGCTGCACGCTTATCTTCGCGCTGGAGAACTGACACCACTGACTCGGTGATAGCGCGTGCCTCAGCTAGGTCATCCTCACTGATATCGAACTCGACCCACCAATAGTAATTCCTCGCAAGCGTGCGTGCCAATTCTAGTTCTATATTTACTTCGGCTAGGGAACCTTGCTCGTCTTTCTTTCGCTGCAAGGCCAAGGCGCGCCGAATTTCAGTGGTGTCTTGTTTCCTTCTGCTATGATGACTCTTACTTTCGACATGATGAACGTCAAGCAGTGCTGCGACTAGATCATCGTCAGAGAAATCTGGATTACTTTCTACGATCCTAAGTGCAGTTCGCGCTGCCCAGAGAGCGGTCCCTTCATTTCCAAGCGCGTGCTCTGCTCGAGAAGCTAGGAAACGGAGGACAATGACGGTTTCGCGTGCATGATAACGTTCAGCGGCATCCAGGAAGTATCGCAAGTGGCCGACAATGCGGAAAGTTCGCAAATGGTCAGAGATCCAGTCTAGCGATCCAATTGCATTGGCGAGGGTGTGCAATGCAAGTCTGGTAGTATCCGCTTGCTCTCCCTCCCATGTGCGTCGTATTACCTCCTGAACCAGCCTGTGCATCGCATATGCTTTTGACTCGCCCTGTACCTCGGTAACCAGAGAGAAACGCTTTAGGGCAGCCAGTGCATTGCTCAGGGCCAATGGGTCTGCAAGGGCATCATCCTTAGGAATCTTCTGTAGAAGCCAGTCATCTATACGATCGGCGTCAAGTATGGCCAGGAGCAGTAGCAATCGTTGGGCTCCAATCGCGGCGCTGGCAGCGGCCTCACATGACAGGACAATTACATCAAGCACCGATCGGTTATAGTCCGGCAGAGACACCTGTGATCCTAGAGCGTCAACGAACCGCGACTTCAGCAATTCTTCATATTGCGCTAGTGACATCCCTGCTCGAATCTGAGCGGCGGCCTGAGCCAAGGCGAGAGGAAGGCGGCCGAACATATCAGCGATTCGACTGGCAATGTCCCCTTCATTTTTTGTTCCTTTGGACAGCAAACTGACAGCTGTTACCTCGCTAAGAGGGCCAAGATTAATTACTGACGCCCAGGCAGGCCAATCCTGGTAACGCGTCGTAATGAGCACAACTCCAGAACCACGCGTCGGCAACATTCTCTGCAAAGAAGCTGGCGAATCCACATTGTCGTAGATAAGGATCCAATTGACAGATGGGTCAAGGGAAGACAGCTTAGCCAAGACGTCTTCGCTCGATGGATCTTCCCCGATACGCAGAGCCTTTCCTAGCGATCGAAGGGATGCATCAATCGTCGCCCGGCGCTCCGCCTCAATCCACCATATAATTTGAAACCTGTTCGCGGTCGCGTGTGCTACGTGGGCAGCCAGCTGAGTTTTCCCTATTCCTCCAAGTCCGGAGATGGCCTGAGTGATAACAGTCCGGGAACCCGGGGCCAGCGTAGCAGACAGGGCAGTCATTTCTTGATCTCGACCTACAAAGTCTGGGTCTATCGGAAACGGTATCCGCCATACCTTGCCGAAAGTCGGATTCGGTGAATGCTGCGGCCAGGAATCAACCAGCGGCAGCTCATCAGCGGGAGGGAGTCCGAGAGCTGAGGCCACAGCTGCAGCGTCCGCGTTAACGCTGGCAAGTGCGGCGACCCTTTCGACTGGCATGATCCGAATGGCAGAACGCCCTTGGCGGGGATGATGCTCAATAACAACGCCGAGAGCGACGCCCCGAAGGAAGACCAGCGCGCCTGACAAGCCGCCCCAAGGCGACATATCCGCTCGTTCCCCGGATGCGGAGCTGGGAACCGCGACATCGCTAAGCAGCGCATCCCGCATCACTAGGAACCCAGACTCAGCATCCTCGGTTACCCGGATTGTGCCGTGCAGCTCAGCGGCGTTGCGCTGCACGGCTTGTGGGTCCATCTGCCACAGGGGGAAACCCACTGCCTGGCAATCATGCATTTCCCCCGCGCGGTCACGGCCTATCCGACCGAAGGCGGGCCGCTCCAGCATTCCGCCCGCACTCCACTCAGGACGTTCAGGCAAAGACAGAACCGCCAGATCCAACGAGGCAGCGATCCGTGTTGCCGACGCTTCTGCACCATCGGTGCGCCGGATCACACTGAGTGACCGAGCTTCTCGCCCTGTCATCCTGTCCACCGTGCAATGCAGCGCGGTTAGCGCCAGCCGCTCAGTTATCAGATAACCAGATCCGACCTGCACCAGCCCAGTATCAAGGTCGGCCACCACGGCCACGACCCGGTCAGACGGGATACCCTCCCAAGTCGCCGTCACCCGCACCACCTCGTCCGCTCACGGCCCGGGATGCAGTCTACGAGGGAGCTTGCTCCTCCCTCGGCCCGAAATGAGGCTGATCCGCCATACTCTGATCGGCAACCACGAAGTCGCTGGCATAGGAGCCATCACCCGCCCGCCAGACGGGCTCCAGTCGAAGCTTTAGTGTCTGCGTCGTCGCCGATGAATACGTCCCGCCCACGCCAAGCACGTGCCAACCGATCTTCCCCCCTGCTTCCTTTGACACAGCTACCTGCAACGACAGCTCAACCGGCGCCAACCGGAACCGCATCGCTGTCTGATCTCCGGCATGCATAGCAGCCAGCAGTTCCTCACGCAGTGCTGAGATCGCGTCTGCCAAACCTATCGCCACATCAGTCATACTTGCCTGTGTAGCAGGCATCTCACGCAATAGCGAGCAGCCGGACTCGGACTCACACGTTTCGACGTCATCTGAACTAGCAGCATGGCAACTGCACCAGCCGTCACGGCTAAGACTATCCGGCGCGCAGCCACGGCAACCATCACGCCAGGTCTGTTCGATGCCAGGCGCGGAGCAGGTCGTAATGGGAGCACATTCGATGGACGATATTTTCCTGGGCCCCGCACGCCATCTATCGTGATAAACAAGTTGCGGAAGTAGTGGACGAGGTGTCGCTCATCCGCACAGAATTGGCTGATCTGTCTCAAACCACCACATGGTCCGAATCGCCTCCGGGTCGCGCCGAATCGGCGTTATGCGCGCGCTGTCCGTAAACAGCATCCTTGGCGTGATCACTCGCTGTTGCAGGGATGCCGGGTCGGCGGGAGAGCGAGTGTTCCGGGTGCTGGCCGACGTCAGCGGGATCGGTGGTGAGTGCTTCTCCTGGATGGCGTGGGCAGCTGTGCGGTGACCGGGTTGCTGCTCATCTGACGTTAGGTGCCGGGCATGCCGGCGGTAACACGACGCGCACGTGCCAGGGGTCCGGGACAGCATGATGGCCCCCGCAGGAACTGGCGGCAGCGCTGAAGCTCGTACCGCGATCAGGTCCTGCCCGGCGCGCCGCGCCGTTGGCGTTGCCCGGGTGCTCCTGGGGCCGGGGAGCCTGGTTGAGCTACGTGTCCTCGCCCCACAGAATCCCCACAAGTCCGGATCTGCGGCGTAGTTCCCCACAGAATCCCCACGGACGAAACGGCATTCCCCGGCACATGGCGGCACGGGTGCTAAAGTGGCCTTGTTAGCCCTGACAAGCCTTTATGCAGGCAGTGTGAGGCTAACGATCTTGGAGCTTCCTGTGGTCCGGGCGAGTACAGACCTTCTGAAAAGCGGAAGGTCGACAGTTCGATCCTGTCCCTGACCACTGTCTGAATGCGGCTTGAGCAGCCCTCTTACCTGCACTTACAGCAGGAAGAGAGGGATTCCGATGGCGCTGCCAGCGCCCGCGAAGCCCAAGATCAACACAAATCCAACACAACCGGGGCGTGACCGCGCGGCCCGGCGTGCCGCAGGCGGGGGCAAGAAGTCCCGCGGCGGGCGCGGCCCGGCTCGGGTGAGCGGCGACACCCGCGAGTCCGTCCGTGATTCCGCTCGTATGGTGGTGGAGGCGGAGTGCGGGATTCTGGTGTACCCGCCGGAGGAGGCGGGGGAGCCGTGGCGGGCGGTGTTCACCGAGAACGGGCGGCGGCGGTTCCGGCAGGCGATGACCGAGGCGGAGCTGGCCGCCAAGCTGGCCAAGGTCACCGAGCGGCTGCGGGCCGGGGCGCCGGACATGGAACGGCCCGGCGCTGACCTGATCGCGCACTACCTGGACCTTGACCGGCTCCCGGTCGCCAGGCGGTGGTCCCGCCGGCACGCTGACACCCAGCGGCGGCTGTGCCGGCGGTTCGCGGCCCCGGTCATCGCGGCGGTCAGCTGCCAGGACATCACCGTCGATCACATGCAGCAGATCGTCAGCGCCGCGCCCACCGCCAGCGAGGGCGAGCGGCTGCACAGGTGCCTGTCGGCCATGGTCACCGCGGGCATCAAGGGCGGGTACCTGGCCAGCCCGCGGCTGCGGGAAGTGCACTGGCAGGCCGGGGACCGGCCCGCGCCCGAGCCGGAGCCCAGCACGTCCGGGGAATCGGCGCTGTGGGTTGACCCGGCCGAGATCCCTGACACCGCTGATATCGCCAGGCTCGGCCAGGCCCTGGCCGCCGGGCGGCGGGGTGAGCTGGATGAGCTGATGGCCTGCACCGCGGCCTACAGCGGACTGCGGCAGGGCGAGCTGTTCGCGCTGACCATCGGCCAGATCGCCCCGGACGCCCGGGTCATCACGGTGGACCGCAAGCTCATCGAGGTCGCCGGGCACCTTTACGTCGAGGCACCCAAGTGCCGTAAGTACCGCAGCGCCATCTACCCCGTCCGCACCCCGCACGGGTACCCGCTGGCGGACAGGCTCGCCGCCCGGGTCGAGCAGGCCCGCGCCGAGCAGCAGGCCGGGGTCAACCCGCTGGGGCTGATCTTCCCCAGCCCGCGCGGCAGGCACTGGCGGTCCTCCAACTTCGACCGCCGCGTCCTGGCACCCGCCTACCAGGCAGCCGGCTGGCGCGACGCCAGCGGCGGCGGCGACTGGACCTGGCACAGCCTGCGGCACGTGTTCTGCACCACCGCCCTGTTCACCTGGAAGCTCGACGCCACCGACGTGTCCCGCATGGCAGGCCACGCCAACTACCGCATCACCCTGGACATGTACGTCGGCACCACCAAGGGCGTCCTGGACCGCGCCCGCCACGCCACCCAGTAACCACGCCCGGCCGCGATGAGGACCCGGGCAGGTTCAGGCAGGCTTGCGGCCTGCCCGGCTCCTCCTCGCCGATCACGGAGGACCAGCATGTCTCACACTGATCTCGGTCAGCCTGACCTCGCTGCACTGCGTGCCGCCGCCGGGGGCACGGAATCCGCGGAGGCGGTGGCCGGGCTAGGCAGCTCCTGCGGATTCCGCTCACCGGCGCTGACCCGCTGGCGCGCGACCTGGCCCGCTCGCTCACCGAGGCGGGTTTCACGATGAATGCCGTGCTCTGGTGCGTCCTGACCGCCTTCGGATACCAGGTCGCGCGGTTCGGCTGCGGCGGCGCGTGGCTCGTCACAGGCCGCCGTCGGCGGGGAACGGGGGCCGCACGATGACTGCTCTTGCAATAACCCCGGAGACGGGAACGGAATACGGGCCGGTCCTTACGACGGGGGTGGACCGGGCCATCCGCGTGTCTACCGCGGTCGCCGTCCTGGCCGTGGCAGGCGTCGCGGCGTACGTCTCGTACTGGCGCCTACGCCGTCGTCTGCGCGCACGGCGAGACCGGCGTCACCGCCCGGCTGGAGCCGGCCACGATCGACGGCCTGGTCTACGCCAGCTCGATGGTGAACCTCTACGCGGCGCGGCACCGGCTCCCGGTACCCGTCCTGGCCCGCTGGCTGCTCGCGCTCGGCATCATCGCGACGCTCGCCGCGAACATGGCCCAGGGCTGGTCCCGCGGGCCAGCCGGCGCGGTCATCGCCGCCTGGCCCGCGGTCAGCCTGGTGGGCAGCTATGAGCTGCTGGTGTGGATCATCCGGACCGCAGCGGCAGGCAGCCTGGGCCGCGAGCCAGCAGCGGACCACACACGCTGGTACGCGGATCATCTAGCCGGAGTTTCAGTTGATCATGGTTTTGTGAGGCTGGCCGGGTTGCCGGCTTGACGGGTTTTCCCTGATGACACGTTGGCTGGGTGCTTGATTTGATCCTGGACAGGGTGTATGACCTAATGTCATGGCGAGCCTGTACCCGAAGAAGGTCAGCGGCAAGACGTACTGGTACCTGCGGGAGATGGGCCGGGTCGACGGCAAGCCGAAGATGATCTCCGAGCGGTACCTGGGCACCGCCGCGGACATCGCTGCGGCGGTGGAAGGCACGGAGGCTGCGATGCTGCCGGAGCGGACCCGGCACCTGGCGTTCGGGGACGTCGCCGCGGCCTGGGGAGTCCTGGAAGAACTGCAGGTAGCGGCGGTCATCGACGAGGTCGCCGGCTCCCGCCCGGCCGGGGCGCAGCTATCCGCCGGCACCTATCTGGCGCTGGCGGCGCTGAACCGGCTGGTCGCCCCTTGCTCCAAGGCGGCGTTCGCGGACTGGTGGAAGACCACCGCGGGCGACCGGTTCATCAAGATCCCGGCCCCGGCGCTGGATCACCGGTACTTCTGGGAAGCGATGCACGCCGTCACCCTGGAGCAGCTGGAAGAGATCTCCCGCGTGATCGCGGTGCGGATCGTGGAGTGCTCCGGGGTGGACTGCTCGTCGGTGGCGCTGGACATGACGAATTTCGCGTCGTTCATCAGCACGGCGAATGACAAGGCGCCGATCGCGCAGCGGGGCAAGGCCAAGCAGAAACGCTCCGACCTGCGGCTGATCGGCCTCGGCCTGGTGGTCACCCGGGACGGCGGGATCCCGCTGACCTGGCACGCCTACCCCGGCGACCGGCCTGATGTCACCCAGTTCCCCGCCATGATCGATCAGCTGCTCAGCCAGTACCAGGCGGTCACCGCCGCAGCCGGGGTCCCGGCCGCCGCCGCGGACATGACCGTGGTCTTCGACGCCGGGCAGAACTCCGGGGACAATTTCGCCCACCTGGCCGGCACCGGCCTGCACTACATCGGGTCGGTCCCGGCCTCGGACTGCCCGGACCTGACCGCGCTGCCCGCCGGCATGCGTACCGTCGTCGACGACGACCGGTTCGGGGGGCTGACCGCGCACGACACCCGCCGCGACGTGTACGGCACCGTCCGGCGGGCGATCTTGACCCACTCCCCGGAACTGCACCAAAGCCAGGCCCGCGGATTCGACGGCACCACCCTGGCCAAGGCCGGCAAGAAACTCGATGAGCTGGCCGCCACCCTGGCCCGCGGCAAGACCCGCCGGCCCCGCGCCAAGGTCGAGGCGGAGATCGAGGCGATCACGGCCAAGCCCTGGGTCCGCCGCGTCATCACCTGGCAGCTGACCGGCGACCAGCCTAAAGACCTGCGCCTATCCTGGAGCGCCGACCCAGGCGCCCGCGCGGCGCTGGAAGAGGAAATCTTCGGCAAGCACGTCCTGATCACCAGCCATGACGACTGGCCGGTCCCTGACGTCATCGCCGGCTACCGGTCCCAGTCCGAGGCCGGGTTCTCCTTCCGCCAGATGAAAGACCCGCACGTGGTGTCGTTCTCCCCGATGCACCACTGGACCGAGCACAACATCAGAGTCCACGTCTTCACCTGCGTCCTGGCCCTGCAGATCGCCCACCTCATGCGCCGCAAGGCCGCCCGGACCGGACTGCGCCTATCCGTCCGCGACCTGCTCGCCCAGCTCGCCGGCATCGGCGAGACGGTCCTGATCTACCCCTCCGCCGGCGGCCGGCCCAAAGCACGCCGCATGACCACCGAACTCACCGGCGACCAGCACGAACTCTACGGAATCTTCGAGCTAGGCAAGCGAGCACCACGGAGTTAGGTCATACGCCTAAACGAGCCCAGGAACCCTGCTGACCAGCAAGAACAGTCAGCCAGCATCAAGATCAACTGAAACTCCGGCTAGGCCACGGGTGCCCGGGGGTGCCGGCACGCCCGAAGCCACACCGGATACGCAAGTGGCGCGGATCGGCCTCGTGCCTGAATCCGGGGATGGCCCGCTCCTGGCCCCCGCGCCAGGAGCGGACCAGGAAAGCGGACCAGGCCAGGGCACCGCGCCGGACCCTGCGGACCAGATACGTGCCGACTCCGGGCGTGCCGGTACCGCCCCCGATGAGAGCGAGACCAGCGCTGCGGCGGTGGCCGCCTACCGGGCCAGCCTCCAGATGGGCCGGCCGCTGTCGGAGCGCAAGCTGGCGGGCATGTTCGGCAAGACCTCGCGCCGCTGGGCACGCAGCCGCATGGCGGAAGCCCGGCAAAGCCTGACACCAGCGTAGAAAGGGTCACCCGGCATTCATAGGGACTCTCCGCGGCGGGGTTCGCCTTGACGGCCGGCTGTTACGGGGCGCCCGCCATGATCGTCTACCGTCACCTATCGGGCACGACCACGGCGGCGCTGGCCGCGCGCCAGCGACAGGATCGGGAACAACAAACCGCAAGAACCGCTGCCGTAGCTCCGCGCCCAGTCGGCTATTGTCACGCAGGGTCACCGTTACCAGGATGTCATAGACAGGCAGAGCGCGCGTCTCCCTGCCGAATATTTTACGGCTTTAAGTTGCCCCGCCTCAGGCCGCATCTGCGTGCAGATGATCCAGTTCTGGCGCCCCCTCCGCGACCCGAAGACGCATCATCAAGTCGGCCGGATCACGGTAGATCGATCGTTTGTAAGCGAGCCGATTTACCCCGCCGTGATTAGGTGCAACGCAGCGCAGCGGGAGAACTTGGGCACGCATCGGGCATGATCAAACGCTCAGTGCCAATCTGACAGCCTTGGTTGTGTGATCCCATCCAGTCCAGCGCGCCGATGGGCCAGACGCGCCGCCGCGCGTCTCCTCCAACCTCTCGGCTAACCACTCCTCCTTAAAGGGTTTGCTCCCAGCGCGCTTTCCAAGATTTACCCTCTTTGTCCCGAGGTCCTAGGGCCGCTGTAGGGCCAGCCCTAGGACCATAGGGTCAAGCGTTGACCAGGGGGCTTGCGCGCCACCGCGGGGCCTCGCCCGGCCTGGTCTGCCGGGCTTGTCTTGGGCCGATGGTGAGGGGATGACCAGGCTTCCGCCTCACCTACCAACCACCGCGACGGTTCGGCGGCTTCCATCCTGGAGCAGGGGTCCCCCCGCCGGAGGCAATGGAAGCGACCAAGATCTCTATCAGACAAGATATGGCCAAATGCATGCAAGTCATAGGTAATTAAAAACCTGAAACCGCGAACCACCAGCCACTTCGATCACCATAGTCATGCTGACTTTTGGCGAGCATCTGAGGGCTACAAGGCTTGATGGGCTACTCCATGTGAGATCTATAGACAAGTAAGATTCTGAACTATATCATGATGATATGCGATATAGTGAGCTCACGGGAAGCATCATGGTCGTGATTACGCAGGGTACAATAAGTCCCTCTGGAATCTCCACTAGAAAGCTTCGAAAGGCTGAAGAATGGCTTGAGTGGAGTGGCGCTCAGCGTGTTAACGACCGCGACTACAGATTGTTCTGGCTGAGGCCCGATAACAAATCTTTTAGGTACCTTGCCAAGACAAATGAGAACTTCGATATAGATGAATGCCTTCGTGGACATTACCTCAGACGGGTAAATGGAGATGATGATCCATGGTTTTGGCCTTGTAGTGATCGAAGGGAAAGAAAAGAGCGTAACAGGGCACTTATAAATCTCGGACACGAACCCGGATCGCTGCCCCTATCATTCCTATAACGAGGATATTATCTGGGGCGGGAGCGGGGAGCATAGACGACCAACATAAGCAAGATATTCTCCGCCGCCGCGGTCCAGCGGATGGCCCGGGCCTGGCCGCACGCGCAGCTGATCCACCTGCCCGCGCACGCCCCTGCTCGCTGCTGAACGGCGGGCTAGGGCGAACAGGGGTGAGCGATTCACTAACAGGCGATTGATCAGCCGTGCCTGAGCAGGCATGGAACCGGGCCGAGCCCCGATCTGGGCGCCTATTGGGCATGATCATGCGCGTCAGCCGATACGAGCCCCACGTACTGCAGATTGATTCTTCTGCGCGGTGTACACGATCATGCCCTACGAGCCCCGGGCCGTGCCGAACGGCGGATCTCGCGCGTCGCATCTCGGCCTCGCCGTCACCGTCCGTGACATGAGCTGGGTGCCGCCATACGTTGACTGAAGCCGCCGAGGTGAGCGTCCCAGCGCCAGGATGAACACGGCCGAAACGCCCACTGGATAAGCGTGCTGGTAACCGGTGCTCGCCCTGAGTGACGTCCGGCGTGCACGGCGAACGACGGGCGCTCGGCTCGCAGCAGGCGTCCCGTGCTCGTGGTTACTGGGTGGCGTGGCGGGCGCGGTCCAGGATGCCCTTGGTGGTGCCGACGTACATGTCCAGGGTGATGCGGTAGTTGGCGTGGCCGGCCATGCGGGACACGTCGGTGGCGTCGAGCTTCCAGGTGAACAGGGCGGTGGTGCAGAACACGTGCCGCAGGCTGTGCCAGGTCCAGTCGCCGTTGCCGCTGGCGTCGCGCCAGCCGGCTGCCTGGTAGGCGGGGGCCAGGACGCGGCGGCAGTAGTTGGAGGACCGCCAGTGCCTGCCGCGCGGGCTGGGGAAGATCAGCCCGAGCGGGTTGGTGCCGCCCTGCTGTTCGGCGCGGGCCTGCTCGAGGCGGGTGGCCAGGCGGCCGGCCAGCGGGTAACCGGCCGGGGTGGAGCGGGGGTAGATGGCCTGACGCCGTTTGCGGTTCTTCGGTGCCTCCAGGTACAGGTGCCCGGCGACCTCGATGACCTTGCGGTCCACCGCGATCACCCGGGCGGCCGGGTCGATCTGGGTGATGGTCAGGGCGGTCAGCTCGCCCCATCGCAGCCCGCTGTAGGCCGCGGTGGCGGCCATCAGCTCATCGCGGTCGCCGTGCCGCCCGGCGGCCAGCACCTGGCCAAGCCGGGCGACATCGGCGTCGGCGGGGATCTCGCCGGGATCGACGAACAGCGCCGATTCCCCGGCCACGCTCACCTGCAGCGCAGGCAGCTGGCGGTCCCCAGCCTGCCAGTGCACCTGTCTCAGCCGCCGGCTGAGCAGGTAACCTCCGGTGATCCCTACCGCGACCAGGGCCGAGATCATCCGCTCGGCCCGCCTGCCTTCCCCCGGGGTGGGCGCGGCATTGACGATCTTCTGCATGTGCGCGGTCTTGATGTCCTGGCACGTCACGGCGTCGATGACCGGGGCGGCGAACCGCTCGCACAGCTGGCGCTGGGTATGCGCGTGCTTGCGGGACCACCGCTCCTGGACTGGCAGGCGGCCCGGCGACAGGTAATAGGCGATCAGGTCCGCGCCCGGCCGCTCCATGTTCGGCGCGTCGGCTTGGAGCCGCTCGGTGACCTTCTCCAGCTTGGCGGCCAGCTTCTCCTCGGTCACCGCCTCCCGGAACCGCCGTCGGCCGTCTTCCACCCAGACCGCCCGCCACGGCTCCCCTTGCCGCCGCGGCGGATACACCGTAACCCCCCACTCCAGGTCAATAACCGGGCGGCCTGCCGCCTGGGCGGGCATCGTTTGGCCGGTCACGGTGCTTCCCTGCGAGTGCGGGCGGTGCGGACTTTCCCGGTGATGCGGCGCGGCGGCGTGGCCGGTTGGGGTGCCTGCGGCTTTGTCGTCCGCTGGTTGCCGGGTCCTGCGGGCTGGTCTGGGCGTTTGCGGCGAAGGGTGTCTGCGTACGCGCCGACCTCGCTGGCCCACCAGCGGTAGCAGCGCGAGGAAATGGGAACGGGTTCGGGGAAATCCGGGCGGTGCGTTAGCTCGTAGGCGGAGGTCCGGCCAAGCTTGAAGAGCTTGCGGATGTCTCCGATGCTGATCAGGTTGTCGCTGGTCCACCGGGCCGGCCCGGCAGTCGCAGGCCCGGGATCTGCCGTGCCTGGCGGGCGGTTCACGGCTTGCCCCTGGCCGCAGCCGGGCCGGGCAGCCCCATGATCCTGGCCTCTGCCCGCCGCCCGGTTCTGCTTGGCTTGCGTCCGGTACCGCAGTCGCCTGTGCCGCCGCAGCCGGGGAATGTCAGGTTCGGCTGGCCGGCGCCGCGGTATCTGACGCCGGCCGGGAGGGTGCGGGGGTACCGGGTTAGCCCGGCGGCGGCCCCGGACCTGGGGATACTGCGCGGGGCCCTAGCCGCCGCTGCGGGCGGCGGGTTCAGCCGCCCGGGGCCGGTCTGTTGTCCTGGCGGCTCGTGTGTCCGCCGTGATGGCGGTACCGGGTAGCCGCGGTTACCGTGATGGCCCGGCATGGAGTGACGAAACACTTATTCTAGCTCCATCTCCGTGCCGGCCGCGTGCTCCCGGGACGGGAATGCCCTGGCGGGCTCGGTTGGCCTGGGCGCGGCGTCGCGCTCGGCCGCGATCCGGTGGGCCCGTTCGATGGCCCGCAGCCGGGTCGCTACCCGGGTCTCGCGGGCGGCGATGGCCTCGCGGTTCCGCCGGCCGTAGGAGCCTTCGGGCAGGCTCTGTCCGACCTGCTCGACTTCGCGGATGTGGGCTTCGCGTTCGTCGGCGTGCGCGGCGATGGCGAACAGGGCGGTGTTGGCGGTGGTGGCGTCCAGGATGAGGGTGACCGTCTGGCTGTCGGGGTTCCGCTGAGCCAGGGCGATAATGCCGGGGCCGTCAGTCTCGGGCCAGGCCCGCTCAGGCAGGCCGAGGCCCTGCCTGGCTCGCTCGTGGAGCCCGGCCAGCATCGCATCGGCCCGGTCCATCTGGTCACAGGCGCGGCCGAAGTTCTCGCCGATGGGCCCGAGGTCGTTGCCGCGGCCGATGCAGTATTCCAGCATCCGGGCGGCCTGGGACCGGTCGGTGTAGGTGCCGGATCGGGCGCGCATGCGCAGCTGCATCTTCAGGGCCGGGCTGATCATGCCGGTCTCGGCGAAGCGGCCGAGGTTCTGGGCGAAGACAGGTTCTTGCGGCCGGGCGGCCAGCCAGATGGCCAGCCGCCGGGCGGTGAGGTGATCAAGGGTGCGGCCCTGGCCGTCCGCGGCCACGATGCCGTCGTCGATGAGACGCTCGTACAAGGACAGCTCTGGCAGCCGTCCGCCGCCGGGCAGCCGGCCGCCGGGCCCGGCCGCGGATCCTGCGCTGCTACCTGCCGTCGGCATGACTCATACGGGTTTCCGGGAGATGCGGGCAATCGGGCAAGCTGCCGGCCGGTGATGCGGCGGGGCACGCCGGTCATGTCGGGTATCTGGCCAGTCAGCCGGCTGCCTCCTCATCCGGCTGTCCGCCGGCCCGCCCTTCCTCAGGAGCGAGCCGCGGGGCGCCTGGCAGACCAGCGCGACGGCGTCGTGCCCGGTCAGGCCGAGCCCGGCAGCCCAGCGGCGGCCTTCCAGGGCGAAGCCGGGGGCCGGGTGCTCCGGAGATGGCCCGGTCGCGGGCCCGGGCCCGGCGGCCAGGAGCGGGATCGCCGCCTGGCTGGCGTCGATCCGGTGGGCCCGCCCGGCCAGGGGGATGGCGCTCACGGCTCAAGCTCCCGCCCGGCTTCCGCCTGCCTCTCAAACCACTCACGGTCCCGTCCGGCTTGGGCCTGCCTCTGACGGCCCTGTCCGCCGTCCTCCTGCCTGTCACGCTCCCGTCCGGCCGCAAGCTCCCTGCCGAAACCGGCCCTGGTGGCACCGGCGTGCTCCATGACCGTCTCCGGGCCCTTACTCAGCAGGTCCGCGTACCCGGCCCGCCAGGCAGCTAGATCGGCTGCCTCGGCGATGTCCGGGGCTGACACGCCCCGTAGGGCCTCTGAGGCCATCAGAGCGACCTCGTGGCCGGCTACCTCCGGCCATGGTCCTGGCTCTGGTCTCATCTGGTTCTCTGCATGGGTGATTTCCTGTTCCGCGTCGGCTACGGCGGGCTGACGCGGACCCCTGCGGGGTAGGCGGAACTTCCAGCCGGCCCATGGCTTGCGGGTCATAGCCCGGCCTCCAGTTCCGGTTCCGGCGCGGGACGGATCTGCGGGGAGTCCCGCAAGCAGCCCGGATAGAACGCCTCTTGCCCCGGAGTGCCCTCGGATGCCGGGGTCGCGTCCTCAGGCAGCCGGCCGACGCGTCCCGTGCTGCCCGGTGATCTGGAGGCCGTGTCTGCCTGGCCGGTCAGCCGGCTGCCTCCCGGCTGTCCGCTGGCTCGTTCCTGCTGGGGAGCGAGGTCGCGGGGCGGCTGGGAGAGCTGCGCGATGGCGTCGGGGGCGGTCAGGCCGAGCTCGGCGGCCCAGCCCTGGATGTGGGGCCAGAGCCGGTGGCCTTCGTGCAGGTCACCGTGGGCGGCGGTGTCGGCGAGGATCATCGCGGTGATGGTCGTGTTGCGGTCCAGGATCTGGCCGGGCAGCCAGGACACTTCCCAGTGGTGCGGGCGGCCGGGGGCCTGGCGGGCGGTGTGAGAGGTCTGGTCGCTGGTCATGGTGGTGTCGTTAATGGTCAGGGCCATGGTGGTGTCTTTCTGGTCGGGGTCATGGTTCGGCTTCGGGGTCGGGTTCCGGTTCGCGGGTGCGGATGGATTCCAGGAGCTCGGCGAGGGAGGGGGGTGCGCCGGGCTGCCAGCCGCGGCGCTGGTCGATCAGAATCGCGTTCGCGGGCAGGCGTGGCGGCAAGAAGTCGGGGATCGGGAGGTCGTAGGGGTCGTGCAGCTCGCGCAGATCCTCTTCTGCCGGCCGCTGGGCCGGGACCCGGGGACCGCCGGCTTGGCGGTGGGCGCCGGGTTCGTCTGGTGGCTTGCCGGGTTGGGTCACTGGCCGGCTTCCTTGCCCGCTGCGAGGCTGGGCTGCCGGGCGGGGCGGGCCGGCCCGGCCTGGCGGTGGTAAGTGGCCGGGGTGGCGCCGGCGGCCTGGAGCATGCGGTCGGCCAGCTGGTCGTAGGCCTGGGCGTCGCGGCGGCGGGACTGGCAGGCGGGGCAGGACCGGCCGGGGCAGCCGGTGCACATCCCGGCGCGGTCGCGCATCTCGCCGGCGCCGATATCCAGCGCGATCAGCACGGTCTTCCGCTCGCTGACCGGGATGACGACCGCGTCGCGGCTGTCCGGACCGGGCGGCCCGGGCGGCCCGGGCGGCGGCGGGGTCGGCTCCTGGTGGATGGAGGGCCCGTATGGGTGGTCCTGGGTGCCTTCGTCGATGCGGGCCAGGTCGCCGATGAGGACGATGGCCCGGTCGGCGTGCTGGTCGTCGCAGCGGGTGAACCCGTGCTGGTGCAGCACGTCCAGGACGTCGGTGAACAGGTCCAGGCCTATCCGGGGATCCCTCATGAGCCCGTCCTTCGGTGGTGACGGTGGGGCGGGTGAATGTCGGGAGCGATGCCGGTGCCGGTGGCGGGTTTCCAGCCGTGGCGGGGCCGGTAGCCGGGGGTGTCGAGTTGGTCGTCGTCGAGGGCGGCGGCGGCGCACCAGTTCCCGGCGATGGCGCGTTTGCGGGCGGCGGTGGCTGCGCCGCGCTGGGCGGGGGTGCGTTCGGGGGCTCGTTTGTCCCACCAGGCGTCGTAGATGCCGGTGATGGCGTCGCGGAGCTGGGGGCTGATGGTGCGGGCGTCGCCGCGGACGAGCTTGCGGATGGTCTTGGGGTGGACGCCGGTGGCGCGGGCGATGCGGGCCGAGCCGTGGCCCATCACGTGCAGGGCGCGCAGCCGCAGCCGGGTGCCGGTCGCGTCCAGCCGTGACCTGGGCAGGGTGCGGCTGGTCACCGTGAGGACGGCGGTAGCCGTGGCGGGTTGTGCTCTCCTGCGGCCAGAGGCCAGGGCCCGGACGGTGGCCGGGGACAGCGCGGCCGCAGCGGCGATCGAACGATAAGTACCGCCGTTGCGGCGGAGCCGGGTCACGTGATCGCGGGCGGCCTCGCGGTGGCCGGCGCTGGCCCGCTGGGCCAGCCATCGGGCGTATTCTGTAGCTCCATCGCGGCGAGGGCCGCCCGCGGTGGTGGTCATTGCCCGGCCTCTGGTTCCGGTCCGGCCTGCGGCCTGCGGTGTGCGGCTGCGCCTAGACGTCTGCCCAGCCTTGTTGGCTGCCTCGTCGTCGGCGACGCGCTCGACTTCGCCGCGGGCGTATCGGGCGGGCAGGCCCAGGTCATCGGATTGGTGGTCCGGGGAAGTGTTCTCGGTCATGCCTGGTCTCCTGCCTCGGCCTGGTGGTCGGGTGCGTGGGTGCGGGTCCTGCCGCCTTTGCGGGCGGAATCGAGCGTTTTGGTGATCTCCTTGTCGTCCAGGCCGGCTTGGCGGGCGGCGGCGGCCAGGGGGCTGAGGTCGGCGACGGGGTCGGTGTCCAGGGCGCGGTTGGCGGCCCAGAACAGGCCGGCGTTGCGGTTCCCTTCGGGCTGGCTGGCGACCCACTGAGCCAGGTGGGTGAGGCTTGAGGCCGGGCGCGGCTGCGGCCGCTGGGGCTGGCGCCGGGTTCCAGCAGGGCGGTGACGGTGGCCCAGTCCAGTCCGCCGTCGGCCTGCATCGTCTGGATGAGCTGGTAGGGCGTGCCATTGACACAGGAGGGCGGGGCCAGGATGTAGCCGCCGCGGGACCGGAAGTCCAGGTGGTGGGCGGGCATGTGGCCGTTGCGCTGGTCCGAGCCGCGGAAATAGGCGTGCAGGCCGCCGCCGGGGGTGCGCACGTAGGCGGCCGCGCCGTCCGCCAGGCCGGCCTTCGACAGCCTGGCGAACGCGGCGTACCCATTGCCGGCCGGGCCGTGGTCGTCGACGTCCAGGACGTCGGGTCCGGGGGCGCCGGTGGCGATGGCCAGGTTCCACAGCGGATGGCGGGCGTACCAGACGGTGATCTGCCCGGGGCCGGTGGTGGCGTCCAGGTGGCCGTGCGCGGTGGCGGGGGTCTTCTGCCCGGCCTGGCAGGGGAACACCGGCCAGCCGCGGGCGGCATAGGCCAGCGCCTGGCGGAGCCTGGCGCCGGTCATGGCATGCTCCACGGCTGGCCGCCGGCCGGTGCGGGGCTGCGGGGGTGGCCGCAGCGGCTGGTCTCGATGCGGAGCTGGCCGGCCAGGGCGGGCAGGATACGGACCTGGTATTCGGCCTGGGCGGAGATCAGGGCGGCGCTGCGGTCCGGCTGAAGGTACAGCACCGCCCACAGCTCGGATGCGATGTCCAGCCCGTGCAAGCACAGGTCGTGGGAGGGCCAGCAGGGGCCGAGGGCAGCGGCCAGGTGCCCGTAGCCGGGCCGGAAGACCTGCTCGACCCAGGCCCGTAGCCGGGCGATGGGTTCCTGCCGGTCGGCGGCCGCCAGGGTCCACCACGCCGGTGCTGGCCCAGGGCGGTAACCGTCAGGGTCCGGGCCGGTCTGGCTGGTCGCGGTGAGCCGGGTGAGCGCGGCAGCGTGCTCCTTGACGACGCGGCCGAGGACGGCGGTCTGGCCGGTGAGCTCGGCCAGCCGTCCGCTGACCGTGGCGTGATGGCCGGCCTGGCGGGTGTCCAGGCGGGTGAGCTGGTCGGTGTGGGCGGCGAGCTGGTCGAGGATGGCGGTGAAGGGGTCGTTGCTGGTCATGGCAGGTTCCAGGGGAAGGAGGTGGTGCCGTCGCCGGGGAGCCAGTCGGCGGGCACGTAGTCGGGGAGGTCTGGCTCTGGGTCGCCCTCGGCGGCGAGGATCTCGGCGGCGGCGGTCCATGGGGCTAGGCCGTGGCGGCGGGCGCGGCGGTAGGCGGGGTTTTTCCAGGCGCGGGGCAGCCGGGCGATGACGGGGGCGCAGCCGCCGCGGATGACCAGGGCGAACCCGGCGGGGAGCTGGCGGATCATGTCCGGGGTGGCGACGTCGTGGCGGGTGGCGTGGTCCTGGCCGCGGATCTTCCACGAGGCCTGCCCGCACAGCGTGCTGGCTGCCTGCAGCGTGGTGGTGTCGGTGATGCCGGGCAGGTACACCTTCACCGAGGAGGTGTCGAGCACCACCTGGCGTCCGTGATCATCCCAGCGGCCGGCCAGCTGGGCCTCGCCGTGCACGACGGCGCAGACCTGGATGCCTTTGCCGCCGGTTATCTTGAGCTTCTGCGTCAGCCGGGGCTGTGACCTGCGGCGTCCCGTCGTGGACAGTGTCTTGGACGGGACGGCCGCGGCGTGATCGGGGGTGTTTTACCGGCCTGGATTGTTACCGGATCGGGTCCGGGTGGTGCGCTGGTCGCCGAGGGCTCGGGCGAGCTGGCGGCGGAGCCGGGCATTCTCGTCGGCGAGTGCCTGGTTACGCTGCAGGACGGCAGTGAGCCGGGCGCGCTGGGATGCGCCGGTGGGCCGCTGGCCGGCGGGGACCGGAGCACCGGAGGTGCGGCTGGTGCTGTTGCGTAGCCGCTGGATCTGGTCGCGGATATCGGGCTGGGTATAGAGCCAGGACCGGGAGATGCCGGCGGCCGCAGCCACAGCGGCGAACGTGACGTGCGCTCCGGCCCGGTCGAGCTCGCGCAGCGCCTGGATCGCCCTGGCACGGGTCAGCTCGTGCCGGCGGGCTGCGGCGACGGCCAGCGGGGTGAGCGGGTCAGGACGCATCGGCGGCTGCCTCCTGTTTCTCGCCGCCGGCTTGGAGCGCGGTGATGATCTTGTCTAGGTTCGCGGCGACCTGCTTGTTCATCTCGGCGACGCGGGCATGCCCGGCGGCTTCGGCGGCCGTGATGAGCTGCAGGGTGGCTTCCCGCTGGGCGTGGTGGTGGGGCAGGAACTCGGCCGTGGTGAGGAACATGGGGCAGGTCAGGCAGGCGTTGGCGTGCGGGCAGGTGCTGACCAGCGGCAGCTGGCAGTACCCGTTCGGCAGCGCCTGGGTGGCGCGCGCGAGCCGGTGCCTGGCCCAGGCGGCGTCGCCGAGCGGCCCGTCCGGGCTGATGCGGACGGGCTGCCCGGTGGCTCCGACCTTGCGGGCTTTGTCCCAGTGCTCGCGGACGGTCTTGTCCGACAGCCTCGCGTAATGGGCCGTCATGTCCGGCGAGTCATGATCGAGGATCTTCTGCACCACGTGCTGCGGGACGTCCCGGTTGATCAGCGTTGTTCCCAGCGTGTGGCGCCACTGGTGGGGGGTAAGCCGGACGGGCTGGCCGTGCTCGTCGCGGATGTCGCATCGTTCCAGCCAGCTGCGCAGCGCCGACCGGTAGGTGCCGGTGCTGACCGGGCGGGTGCCGTCGATGTTGGAGTGCGGGCGGGGGAACAGTACCGGGGTCCCGCCCGGCCAGCGTTCCCGGTTGTGCTGCTGCTGGGCGCTGATCAGGGACTGGACCTCGTCGTCGATGGGGACGAGCGCCTCGCGTTTCATCTTGGTGTTGTAGTAGCGCAGGTAGGGGGCGCCGCCGGCGTCGGTGACGACGCAGTCCCAGGGCAGCCCGGCGGCGCTGGAGATCCGCAGCCCGCAGCGGATCAGGATGACGGTGATCAGCCGGTAGGCGGGGTTGGCCCAGCGGTCGAGGTTCGCGGGATCTTCGGCCTGCGCCATGACGTGCGCGGCCAGCGCCCGGGGCAGCCGCTCTGGCTCCTTCGGGTAGTCCGCGGGGAAGAACATCGCGGTGGCGGGAAGGGACTCGTCCCAGCCGTGGCCGCGGATCGCCAGCAGGAACGTGTTCAGCTCTCCGACGCTGTCTCTAAGAGCGCCGGTCTTGCCGGATAGCTCGCGGTGCAGGCTGGCCAGGTAGCGTTCCAGGAGGTCCCGGTCGGCCTGGTGCAGGCCCTGGACGCCGACGCGGGCGGCGAACGCGGAGAACCGGGTGACGACGCGGATGCCGTTCGAACAGGCGGGCATGCTCAGCCCGGCGCTGATCCGCGACCGGGTCCACTGCTTGGCGAGGTCTTTCAGCCATGGCTGGATGATCCCGCCGAACTGCAAGGTCGGCTGCCCGTCGGCGGGAATGCCCAGGCGGCGGGGCCGCCAGGTGTCACGGGGATACTCGCTGTCCCATCCGCCTTCTCCTTCGGCCAGGGCGGTGACCTGGCGGTGGGCGTAGACCAGCAGAGCTGCCCGCTGCCCGCTGCCGTCAGTCCTGGCGGGCACGCGGCTGCGCCATTCCCGCTCGCCCAGCGACAGCAGGGAGGGGGTGCCGCTCGCGGCGAGCATCTTGATGACAGCCTTGATGTCACCGGGCCTGGCCCGGGTGGTGTTGTCGTCGCGCCGCCGCTGCAGGGCGTACTGCAGCTCCAGTTTCAGCTGCCGGGGCAGCGGCGACAGGTCAGCGCGCTCGCGGGCATCGCGGGATGCCTCGCACTGGCGCGCGAACTGCGCCGGATCCGGGCAGCCGTGCCGTTTCCAGCGGCGGCTGTGGGTCCAGCAGAACGGGGATCCCGGGTGCGCCCACAGGTCGCAGTAGCTGATCTGGCAGGACGGCGGAGCCGGCTGGGGCACCTCCGGCTGGGCAGCGGCCCACCGCCCGGGATCGGGCTGCCCAGCGCTCCGCCACCTGTCGGCATGACGCCGGCACAGCCCGAGCCGGGCAACGCCGAAGCCGCAGCCACCGACCCGGCACCGGCCGGACGGCAGCGGGCCGTGACCGTGCCAGGGCGCCGTGACCGCTGCCGGGAGCTGGCCGCGATCAGGCCGTCCCGCCTTCTTCCACCGCTGGAAATGGCCGTCGCACATCCCGGCGGCGCGCGCTCTCGCCTCGCATCCGTCCACCAGGCACACGCCGCTGCCGAAGACCGGGTCGGCAGGCGCGAACGCAAGCACGTCAGCGCGGAACTCCGGGCGCACCGCGGCCACCAGCTTCTCCAGCAGGCTATGCGCCGGGACGGCCGGATCAGCGGGACGGCTCACTGGTCCCCCTCCCCGCCGTCGAAGACGGTCGCGGTCAGCCGGACCGTCACGTGATGGCGGCGGGCTGCCGCGTGCAGCCAGGTCGCCCCGCCGCCGAGCTGGTCCTCCCGGGTTTCCCCCAGCGCCAGCGCCGCCTGCCAGGCACGGAACGTCTCCAGCACCCGCGCCGCGGGAGCCAGGCCGTTCACCCGGCCGGCCAGCACCCGCCCGGCCGGGCCGACCGTCCAGGCGATACACGGCAGGTCCCGGCAGGCATCCAGGATCGCGGCCAGCTCGGCGGCAGCCTGCCGCTGCCAGCGGGCACTGTCATCCTGCGTGATCTCCCAGGTCACCAGGACACCTCCCGCCCGGTGAACCAGCCCGCCTTCTCCAGCGCCCCGCGCGCGTCCTCGGCCGTCAGGTGCCCGTATACGGCACACGTCGTGGTCACCGATGAGTGCCCGAGCAGCTTAGAGACGACTTCGGCCGGGACGCCGTCGCGCAGCCACCGGGTAGCTGCCGAGTGCCGGAACCAGTGCGGGTCGAAGTCCAGGCCGGTCTTCGCCCGCAGCCGCTGCACCAGGTCATAGGCCGCCGGATACGACCACGCCTGCCCCCGCGGCTCCGCCCAGATATTAATGAAGACGTAGTCGCTGTCGATACTGCCGTACTCACCGTGCAGGTAATCGGCATAGAGCCGGATCAGCTCGCCGCCCACGGGTATCGTCCGGCCGCCGGACTTAGCCCTGGCGCGGTTCGCGTTGTCCCTCGGCACGACCGAGATCTCCCGCTCGGCGGCGGCGATGTCCTCATGCCGCAGGCCGAGCGCTTCTCCCGCCCGGCATCCTTTTCTTAGGGTCCTTAGCCTGTCGCATGATGTTGCGCGGACGGGGGTCTTGACGGGGTTCTGCGGCGTGTCTTCCAGGGTGTTGTTCACGTTACTGGTAGTAGTTATACCTGTTCAACGGGGATGATGATCAGGGAGGCTGAGGTGCGGGCGTTTCCGGTGCGGCTACCGTCTGGCGCGAGGTACTGGACGGTGCTGGACGAGGACCTGGCGGTCGTACCGGTCGCGGACGGGTTCTTGCGGCAGGTCCGGTTCGGCAGGGACGGTGCCGAGTCGACGACGAGGACCTATGCGCATTCGATCGCGCTGTTCCTGCGCTGGTGCGACAGGACCGGCCGGTCGTGGGCGGAGGGGGCGGGGCAGCTCGGGTCGTTCATGACCTGGCTGCGGCATGCCGGGCAGCAGGCCTCGGCGGCAGAGCCCGGCGGGGGAACGGTGCTGGCCGGGCCGGGGAGCGCTCCGGCCCGCTCGGCCTGCCGGGTGAACAGCGTGCTGACCGCGGTCCGGGGCATGGTGGTGCACGCGGCGGCCGCAGGCCAGGCACCAGGGCATCTGGTGCCGCTGCTGTATGAGGTGGCCGATGACCGTGACCTGCCGGATCAGGCGCGCGGCGACGGCGGGCGGATGAGCTGGCGGCTGCGTGCCCGTCATCGTCTGCATGAGCCGGAGACGCAGGTGGACCGGGCTTCGGATGAGGAGATCGTCGCGCTGCTGCGGGCGTGCCTGTCGGCGCGGGACCGGCTGATGGTGCTGCTGATGGGCCGGGCCGGGCTGCGCTGCGGTGAGCTGTGCGGGCTGCGCCGCTCCGACGTGCACCTGCTGGCGGACTCGCGCCCGCTGGGGTGCGAGGTTGCCCGTGCTCACCTGCACGTGATCCGGCGCGAAGACAACCCGAACGGGGCGTGGGCGAAGTCGCGGCGGCAGCGCACCGTGCCGCTGGATTTCCTGACCGTGCAGGCGTTCGACACCTATGAATTCGAGAGGATGCGCGTTCCGCGGGCGGCCGGAAGCGATTTCGTGCTGGTCAACTTGTTCCGTGAGCCGGCCGGCGCGCCGATGCGGCCCGGCGCGGTCGGCGAGCTGATCACGGCGGCGGCGCGGCGCGGCGGCCTGGCACGGCATGTCACGCCGCACATGCTCCGCCACGCGTGCGGGTCGAACCTGCTGGACGCGGGCGGCGCCCTCGACGAGGCACAGGACATTCTCGGTCATATGAACGCATCATCGACACAGGTCTACCTGCATCCGGACCCGGCCCGGCTGCGTGCCGCGGTCGATGCGGTGCCCAGCCCGCGCGAGCTGGCCGGGGTGACGTCGTGACCGGTGCCGTGCTCCAGCTGGCGATGCCAGACCTTACCGGGTCCGGCGCCGGCCGCGAGTTCGGCCGCGTCCTGGCCGGGGTCATCCTCGATGGGCAGGCCGCCCGGCTGGCACAGGAGATCGATGCGGTGTTCCTGGCCGAAGCAGGATGGGACCCGGCCCGCCGGGTGCTGTCGATGCCGGCTGGGCACCGGCTGCTGGGCCGGGCGGTGTGCCGGGTCGGCGGCTGCGCCACGACCGCCCAGCCCGTCACGGGCGTGTGTTTTAGCTGCTGCACATGGCTGACCGGGCAAGGGCTCAGTACCGGCCAGATCCTCCAGATGCCGGTCCTGCCGCCGTTGCCGGCGCGGGCTGCTGCGTGCGCGGTGCCGGGATGCCTGGCTGTTCCCACGGTGTCGCACGCGATCATGTGCGAGCCGCATGCCCGGCAGTTCCGCCGCCGGGTGCGCACCCCGGCCATGGAACATTTCCTGGCTGATCCCCGGGTCCGGCCGCTCCTGCCGCTCGGGCCGTGCGCTGTGGCGGCGTGCACGCGTGCCGCCGACGGTGCCCGCGGCTTGTGCAACACCCACTATCAGCGGTGGCGGATCATCGCCAGCACCGATCCTGACCGTGACATGGCCAGGTGGCAGCTGACCGACGGCGAAGTCACCGAAGGCGGCCAGGTGAGCTTGCGCGGGCTGCCGCCGCTGGTCGTGGTGCAGGTGCTGTTCGGCATCTGGCAGCGCACCCGCAGCGGGGCGAAGATCACCGATGTCGCCCTGCGCGGAGCATGCCGTGCGCTGAGCTGCCAGCAGGTCACCTCGATCGAGTCATGTGATATCGCGGTCGTCCCCAGCAAGCCCACCCGGTCGCTGCTGGGCGCGCTGGTGCGGCACGTCCGCCGGGCCCTGTCCGATCCGGGCAGTGAACACGGCAAGGACGTCTGGGACCTGGGAGTATTCGGCCATGCCGGGCGCCTGTCGTTCATCGGCATCAGCCAGTCCTGGCTGCGCGAGGCTGCTAAAGACTGGGCAGCCGAGGACCTGCCGCGTCACCGGGGCAAAGGCGCCAGGAACGTCCAGACGAAGATCAGCGCGCTGGCGCGGTTGTCGGAAAGCCTGCGCTGCCGGCCTGACCACGGAGACCTCCCGGCCGCTCTGGGCCGGGCCGACATCGAGAACTTCCTCAGCCGGCTCGGCTACCTGGAATCGGCAGGGACGATCAGCCGTTACCACCGCAACGTCATCTGCCGTGGTGCCCGCACCGTCCTGGCCGGGATCCGCGCACTCGGCCTGACCCGCCCCGGCCAGGCCGCAGCCGGGCTGCACGGCGACTTCGCTGTCGGGGCCGGCGACATTCCCGCCGCACCGGTGCGCGGCGAGCCGGGACGCGACCTGCCGCCGGAGATCATGACCATCTTGTGTGCCAGCCTCGATACGCTGCAGCCGCCAGAGGTCCGGGCCGCCACCGAGATCGCCATCGACACCGGACGGCGCCCCGAGGATATCCTCGGCCTTCCGCTGGACTGCCTGGCACACGACAAAGACGGCACCGCCGTGCTGGTCTACGACAACGCCAAGGCTGACCGGATCGGCCGTCGCCTTCCCGTCAGCCAGGCCACCGCCACGGTGATCATCGGCCAGCAGGACCGTGTCCGCGCCCAGTTCCCCCGCACCCCGCCTGCCGAGCTGAAGCTGCTGCCGGCCGTGCGGTGCAACCCGGACGGCCGCAAGCCCATGACCATCGACATGTTCGAAGGACGGCACCGTGAATGGGCCGATAGCCTCGGGCCGCTGCGCACCCGCGACGGCGTCGCCGTCGATCCTGCCAAGATCACCCCGTATGCCTACCGGCATTCTTACGCCCAAAGGCACGCCGACGCCGGAGTGCCGATCGACGTGCTCGCCGAGCTGCTCGACCACCGGAACCTGAACGTCACCCGCGGCTACTACCGGGTCGGCGAAGACCGCCGCCGCGACGCGGTCGACAAGGTAACCGCGATGAGCTTCGACCGGCACGGCCACCGGATCTGGCGCGATGCCCGCGCCCTGCTGGAATCCGAGCACGCCCGTTACGCGGTCGGCGACGTCGCCGTGCCCTACGGGCGCTGCACCGAGCCCTCCAACGTTCAGGCCGGCGGGGACGCCTGCCCGGTCCGTTTCCGCTGTGCCGGCTGCGATCACTTCCGCACCGACGTCTCCTACCTGCCCGACCTGACCGCCTACCTCGATGACCAGCTCCGCACCCGGGAACGGCTCGCCGCCGCCATCAGCGGCGTCGATGAGTGGGCCCGCGCCGACGCCACCCCCGCCGAGGAGGAGATCACCCGGATCCGGCGACTCATCAGCCGGATCAAAGGCGAAATGGCGCAGCTCCCCGATTCCCGGCGCGCCGAGATCAGCGAGGCGGTCACCGTGATCCGCAAGCACCGGGCCGTCTGTCTGGGCATGCCGTCGGTCCGCGCCGTCCCGGCCGCACCCGGGGCACTCGCATGACCAGCGAGCCCGGAGAACCGGGGACCGCGGACCCGCGTGCCGCGGTGATGACCAAGGGGCGGCAAGCCGACTCGGCCCGCCGCCGCCAGCGCGTCGCCGCCGCGATCAGCAACGCCGCCGCCGGCGGCGCGGAGATCAGCGTCTCTTCCATCGCCCGCGCCGCGGCAGTGGACCGCACCTTTCTCTACCGGCACCGCGACCTGCTCGGCAAGATCCACGCCCTGGAAGCCGCCCCGCCCGCCGCAGGCGAAGGACCCGGCCCTGCCGTCACCCGGGCATCACTGCAAGCTGACCTGCTCGCCGCCCACGAACGGGCGGCCCGGCTCAACGCCCGCGTCCAGCAGCTAGAACGCCGCCTCTCGGAGGCGCTCGGCGAGCAGGCCTGGCGCGAATCCGGGCTCGGCGCGCCCGCCGACATCGACGCCCTCACCCAGACGATCACCAGCCTGGAACAGCAGGCCATCGACCTGCGGTTCCAGGCAGAAGAACGCGACGAGGAACTCACCGCAGCCCGGGCAGCCAACCGCGAGCTCATGGCCCAGCTCAACGCCACTGCACGTCGGCACTGACGCGCCGGCACCGCCAGCCGCCCGGCCGGCCGCGGGTGCACGCCTGCTGTTCCACCACACCTGTTGCGCTCCAACAGGACACTAACCAGGGGCTTGAACAGCCAAAAACAAGAAAATGCTCTGCATGTCCGTTTTGCACCCTAAGAAAACAGGCCGGTGACGGCCAGCAGCCGGATCAGCGTCCGGTAGGTCGTCTGCCGGACACCGCCGCGCAGGACGCCGGCTGCCGCGCAGAGCGCGTCGATGTCGGCCTGGCTGTAAAGGTAAGGGGTGGCCCGCTGGGCGGAACCGGACAGCACGCCGCGGGGCGGGACCTCGGTGATGCCGTCCAGCGAGCGGCAGAACCCGGCGAAGCCTCGCACGGCCCGCATCCGCATCCCCAGCCATCCGGCGGTCACCTCGCCTGGCTGCCGCACCCAGGCGACCGTCGCGTCCGCGGTGATCCGCGCCTGGCCGTGCTCGGCGAGCCAGGCCAGGAACTGCTTGAGCAGCTTCTCCTCGCGCCCCAGCTTCACGCCGAGCGCCCTGCGGACCGCGAGGTAGTCATCGAGCATCGCGTGGTAGTCCATCACGCGGCCTCCGTTCCGGTCCACGGGCGGGCCAGGCCCCGCAGCGCCTCGATATCGACGCGCGCGTAGATACTGGTCGTCTCCGGCCTATCGTGCGCGAGCACTTGCCCGATCTCGGTCAGCGACGCGCCGCCTGCCAGCATCGCGGTGGCGGCCGAATGCCGCAGCCGGTGCGCATGCAGCATGCCCAGCCCGGCGCGCTGCGAGGCGGCGGCAACCGCATTGGTCACCCCGCCGGTGGTCAGGCCTCGGTAGGGAGCACACAGCCGGACGAATACCGCACGGTCTGTTCCGGTGTCCGGGCGCTGACGCAGGTAGCCGGCGATCGCCTCGCCGACATCGGCCGGCAGCGGCAGTTCCGTGTCCTTGCGGCCCTTGCCGGTCACGGTGACCTCCCCGGCGCGCCAGTCGATCTCGTCGAGCCGCAGCCCGGCGACTTCGCCGGCGCGCAGCCCCAGCCGCCACAGCATCAGCAGCATCGCCCGGTCCCGGGCACCCGCTGCAGTCGCCGGGTCGCAGGTGCTGATCATCGCCTGCACCTGCTGCGGCGTCAGGAACTTCGGAAGCTGCGCTGGCCGGGCTGCCACGCCCGGCACTGCTCCCGACAGGTCGGTGTCCAGCAGGCCCGTCAGGAACGCGTAGCCGAAGAACGACCGCAGGGCACTGGCCAGCCACTGCATCGTCTTGGGCGCGAACCGCTGCGCGTACTCGAGCATGAACGCGTTGATTTCCGCAGCGCCGGTCCCGTCCAGCTGCACGCGGTCGCCGTCGTCCCGGGTGGCCAGGAAGGGCCGCACCAGGTCCGTATAGCCGCGTGCTGAGGCGGGCGTTATCCCGCGCTCGGCGAGCAGGTACTGCCGCCACCCCGCAATCACCGCATCGGCCGGCGGCCCGGGAACCGGCGGGGCCGCCGGCGGGAGCGCTCCGAGCTGCCGCAGGTAGGCCAGCAACGGCGCGAGCATCCGAGAGGAGCGGCACCCCGCCAGGTTCTCCTGCTCGCACGCCGCCGCGAACCGCCCGAGCAGCCCCTCATTCACCGCGCTGAGCGGGACCCCTTCCGCCAGGAGGAACCTGTCCAGCTGGCCGACCACCACCAGATGCTGCTTAACCGTGTTCCGGGTATAGCCCAGCCGCTCCAGCTCGGTGCCGTAACCCCGCCTATGCTCCGTGAGCGGCCCTGCGGGACGCTCCAGTCGTATGCCCATCTGCTGCCTCCTCGGATCCGTGAACCGACAAGACAGAGCATCACCCAATAAAATCGAACAGTCACTATCTGTTACGGCCAGGAAATTATGCCGGCAACGCCACCAAAGAGTCCCTCATGCAACAACCGTCAGCATGCGTCACCGGCATAACCGCGGTCCCGGGATAATGGGCCAGGCAGAACTGGTTCCCCGCAACGTGCTCCCACCGGGAGCTCGAGTAGTTCTGGTACCGGTCGGAGACCACGATCCCGGCGAAACCGGGGAGGATCCCGGCCTGTTCCATGGTGTCCAGGCTGCGGGTGCCCAGCCAGAAGGCGGAGTACCGCTCGGTGAACGCGCCGTGGACGTACTTCTTCTCCCCGGCCGGCCCGGACCGCAGCGTGGTCTCATCGAACCCGGCCACGGCAGAGGCGGTGATCAGGGCGCGGATCAGCGCCACCACCTCGCCGGCCAGGGAGGCGGCCCTCGCCAGGCACGAGTGGATGAACCCCTCGGACACGGCGGCGCCGGCCACGTCAGCGATCAGCTCCCGGCACCGCTCCACCGGGACATGCTGGAAAACCACCAGGTACACCGCCAGCGCCCGCAGCCTGGGGCCGACGGACAGCGCGGAATCCGGCACCCCCGCCGGACGCGGCGCGACGTGCGTCTTCCCGCAGCCGCATGTCGCCGTATGCAGGTCGTGCTGCACCCGCTCCGCCGCCGCGACCGGGATCTCCTCCTGCTGAAACGAGCGGGCAACCCCCAGGTCAGCGGCATCGGACAGGTCCCGGCCGCACGAGCACGCGCCCTCGGGATAGTAGTCCTCGGTCCGGTCCGGGACCTCCCACGCCATGGACGCGCCCGGGCTGCCCGGCTGCTTCCCCCGCTTCTTCTTCCCCGCCCGCTCCGCGGCACGCCGCTGCTTCCGCGGCGGCTTGCGCCCCGGCAGGTCATCCGAGCTCGGCGGCATCGAGGAGTTCCCGCTGTTCCGCGACCCCGACCGCTCCGCCGCCGCCAGCTGCTCCCGCAGGCCAGCGACCACCGCCTCCAGCGCCGCGATCCGCTCCGCCTGCGCCCGGATCAGCGCATCACGCGGATCCGCGGGCGGCTCCTCCGGCGGCACATCGGTCACAGCCCGAAATCATCCCCGGAACCACGCCCAGCCACCCCGGCAACACCCCGCCCGCTGCCAAAACGTAACCACGATCACCCACCGCAACACCAAGCCCGGGGGCCTGAATGTATAACGGGGCTCCGCCCCAACCCGACGAGGCATGCTCGTGAGGGCGGGCGTCTGCGCGCAGCGTGCTGGTGAAAGACCCCGGCTGGGGCTCAAGACAGTCCACAATGTAACTGTTCATTCACCGCTTGCAGCGGTCGGGTGGCCGTTGCCGGCCGAGCCTCCAGCCGGAGCCCATGATGACGCTACCCCGTTCTGCCGCGCAGGTCCTGTCCGGTCACGTGACACTGGAGATCCGCTGCATCGACCGGATCCTGCTGACTTTCCGCCAGCCCAGGCTGCAGTACGGCAAGGGCATCCACGGGTTCTTCTGCCATCACCGCGGGAACCAGTTCGTGTCCTCGGCGCTGATGCACCCGATGACCGAGGCGTTCGCCGCCGACATCCACCACTACATCGGCGCCCGCAACCTGGACCTGATCCGGTTCGCGAAAGGCGAGAGCAAGGACAAGATCGCCCGGGGCTACCTGGCTGGCCATAACGGCGGGGAGCAGATCCTGTTCGCGGGCGTGGCCCAGGAGAAGACCAGGATCTGGCGGACCCGCCAGCGCACGGACAAGGTAACGGGGCAGGCCGTACCCGTGGCTGTGCCAGGAGCAGGCGATGGTGAACCACTGGTATTTCTACGGGTTCGACGCCGATTTCGGGCCGTTCTACATAACTCATGTTTCCGAGTTACGCGGCGGTACTGATGCAGGCCCAGGCTTCCGCGTCGATTTGATCGGGGTCGGGCTGATCTGGTCCGATGGCGGAAATTCGGGCGTTGAGGAACCCGCGGCGCAGTGCGGCGAGCATGTCGGCGGGGGACGGGCTGGTCTTGGTGCGGTACCACGGGCACAGCCGACGCCGCAGGCCAATGTCGGCAGGGGCGCAGGCGCATCGGGTATACCAGCAGATCAGCAGGGCCTGGATGAGGAACCCGAACGGGACGGTGCGCGCGACGGCCTTCTCGGTCCGGTTGCAAGCGTCCCCGACGCCCAGGATCTGCTTGCCGGCCGCGTTGGATGGCTCGATGGGCCACCGCCAGGAGTACCGCTCGGCGATGGCGGCGGGATCAGCGTCGGTGTCCAGGGTGAACAGCCCCAGGTCGTAGGCCTTGGGCGAGCCGGGGTCGCGGACCAGCACCACAAGGCCGGGGGCGGTCTTGAAGCTGCCGTGCCACAGCGCCTCGGCGGCGGTGACCTGCACCGCGGCATCGTGCCCGTAGACGTTGATGACCGCGTCGGCCCAGTCCGCGTCCTGCGCGATCTGCGCGCAGGTGCCCAGCCGGGCCCCCTTGACCCTCGGCCGGCCGCGCTTGCCGGTGCGCGGTGGCCTGGGCCCGTACAGCACCGCGTTCGACGGCAGCCGCGTCGTCCACGTGGTCCCAGCCATGACCAGGGATTCCCCGTGGAAGGCGGCATCGCCGGTCCCGTGTACCAGCCGGCCCGGGAACGCCCGCACCAGCAGTTTCACCATCTCGGCAGCCAGTTCGACCGGGGAGGCGGTGCCCTTGCCGCGCCACAGCCGGAACAGCACCGGCAGCGCTACCGGGGACGGGCAGAACCGCAGCTTCACCACGATCGCCGCGATCACCCACGTGTTGCCGAAGGCGACCTTCTTCCCGCCCTGCGCGGCGCCGTCATAGGCCCAGCGGGCCTGGAAGACCTTACGCCCCCAGCGTTTAAAGAACGTTCCGTCGCACGCCACCACCACCGGCTCGTCCCCGGCAAGCAGATATTTCACGATCAGCCGGGCCACCGCCAGGCCCAGCTCATCAACGTCCCAGACCGCGCCGGAGAAGAACCAGCACGCCCGCCGCCACCGCTGCGCCGCCCCCGCCGCCGCGGCCATCGCCACCACCGTGCTGCGGTCAGCCAGGATCATCCCGCACGCCAGCGTGATGAACAGCCGGTGCGTCGACCTGCGGCTGAACACCGGGGCCAGCTCCTCCAGCAGATCCCGCCAGGTCGCAGGCATCGGTAGGCTCGCAGACGGCAGCATCGGCGGACACTCCGGTCATCGGTGGTGTACTAAGCACCGCCGATGCTGCCCCATCAGGCGATCACCGGCAAATCAGTCCCACAGCGGCCATCCCGCCACACCAGCCATCCCTGCCGCAACTCCTCCAGCACTCAGTCGCCTCACCGGGAAACTCGGAAACACGAGACATAAAGTTCTGCGGGTACTTCCCGTTCACCGGGCAGATCTACCTGAACGGGCACGAGTACGCCATGCGGCAGTGCGCCAAGGCCGGCATCGCGTTCACCGCCCTGGACAACGCGTTCGGCTCCGCCGCTGACCCGGCCGCGGTGCAGCGGATCTGCGACGGGCTGACCGATCAGGAGATCTACCGGTTCGCCGGCAAGTGGCTGGCCCGGCTGCCGCACCCGTTCACCACTGCGGACGAGCAGGCTGACTACCGGTGGCAGCTGTCGGTCCAGCAGGTGGAGTTCTCCACCACCATGGCGCTGGACCGGCCGGTCAGCGGGCGGATCTTCTTTGAGCAGCTGATCCGGGACAACATC
>Ga0224557_1000059_pt1 | contig 119701 bp, 100 predicted proteins | sample 714S31014metaG_FD_180677 | JGI IMG/M metagenome (GOLD analysis project Ga0224557, IMG submission 180677) | Peat soil microbial communities from Stordalen Mire, Sweden - 717 S3 10-14 | ecosystem: Environmental > Terrestrial > Soil > Wetlands > Peat | place: Sweden: Norrbotten County, Stordalen...
CCGCGCCCTTCGCGCCTGCCCTTAATGGGCAATCAGGGAGCCAATGCTTGGCCGATAAAGGCAATGAAATCAGCAGGTTGCATGGGGATGAAGAAGCTGTGAGAAGGGACAACTTGGCGCACAAAACAGCCGGCGAGACCGCGTCAGACAAGCTAACCCATTCAAAATCAGCAACGGATTGCTTGGGCTACCACCTTCCGGCCATACGGGACAAAATGTCCCACGGCAACGCCGGGTGAACTTCATTCGGCTGGCCCTCGCCGTTACTAGAGAGTTAACAACATTGTCGAGGCCCGAAGTTCAGACGGTTTGGAGACAGAGTTTTTGGAGTGATTAGAACCCGAAGTGAATAAAGCAAACGAGCGTCAATCCGCAATCAAGCCGCCCGTCAACTCGCTGAGCCGCTCAATGCGGCGCTCGCGGCAATACGCGGTCAAGTCTTCGACGAGCGTCTCTGTGGCCACGGGATCAAAGTAACTGGCCGTTCCAACCTGCACCGCGCTCGCGCCTGCCAGCAAGAATTCCACCACGTCCACCGGCGTCGTAATTCCGCCCATGCCGATCACGGGAATCTTCACGGCGTGCGCCGCGTCATACACCATGCGCAGAGCGATGGGCTTGATCGCCGGACCTGACAACCCCGCCGTCACGTTCGCAATCCGAGGGCGGCGCGTTTCGGCATCAATCGCCATCGCCAGGAACGTATTCACCAGCGAGATGGCGTCCGCTCCGGCCTCCTCCGCCACGTGGGCCATCAGTGAAATCGAAGTCACGTTGGGCGAAAGCTTTACAATCAGCGGCCGCGCCGCCACACGCTTTACCGAGCGCACGACTTCATCGAGCAAATGCGGATCGCTGCCAAACTGCAAGCCCCCGTGCGCGGTATTCGGACAGGACACATTCAACTCGTACGCTGCGATGCCGTCGCCCCGATTGAGAATTTCAATCGTGCGCTCGTAATCCGCGCGCGTGTAACCAAAGACGTTCGCGAACACGAGTACGTTTTTCTTGGCGCGCAGCGCCGGCAACTTTTCGTCAAGAAATGCCTGCGCCCCGATATTCTGCAGGCCAATGGCATTCAGCATTCCGGCCGCAGTCTCATAAAGCCGGGGCGGCGGGTTTCCCGTCATCGGCTCAACCGACAGGCCCTTGACCACCAACCCACCCAGCCGGTCCAGATGCACGATGTCTTCAAATTCAACGCCATAGCCGAACGTTCCGGAGGCCGCAAGGATCGGGTTTTTCAGCTCCATGCCTGCGACATGAACGCGCAGATCGGGAGCGGCTGGAGGCTTGCCTGACGTGTCGCGAGGGGAAGCCGGGCTCATTGCTTGCCCCCAACAGGCACGGCAGCATGATCATCTGCCGCTACCCGATGCGGCGCTGCGAGGGCTTCGGTGAGCACTCTTCCCGTAGCCTGTGCCGGAGCGTTGATCCCAAGCAACGAGGCCAGCGTGACCGCCAGGTCTGTCGGTTCGGCGTGCGTCCGGTAGACTCCCGGCTGAAATGCGAGACCGTAAAGGGCAAGCGGCACATGGGTATCGTACGAAAAAGGAGTGGCGTGATCCGTACCTACCGTGATTCCGACCTGAAAGGGCTTCGGCACACCCAGCACATACCACCCGCCTTCGGGAGAATAACTGTGGGCATAGCGCCGGCCGAGTTCGGTGTTGGGAACCTGTCCGCGCGCCAACTCTGACTTTGTGAAGTACCCTGTCAACCCAACCTGTTTGAGAGCCTCGCCGGCGTCGCTCTCGGCGTCCGCCTCGTGGCGCCCGACTGCGGTGAAGGCCTCCTCGTTTAACCGGGCATCGGGATAGTCCACGTCAAGAATGTAGTCCGCCTTCTTATCGTACTTTTTCGCCAGGAGGGAATTGACCTGCTCCCGCATCGCTTTCGCATCGAGGTTGGCGGCGGGCAGACGCAGGGTCTTGGCGAAATCGGGAAGCGACGCGATGCCGTGATCCGCCGACAGCGCTATCCAAACATTTGCCAATCCCACCTGGCGGCCAAGAAATCCGATGAACTCGGCGAGTTGCAGATCCAGTTCAAGAGCCATACTGCGCATCTGCGGAGAGTCCGGGCCGACTCGATGCCCGAGAATGTCATTGGCAGAGAGGCTGATGGCGAGCAGGTCCGTCGCCGGCCCTGCGCCCAGCTTTTCGTAAAGCACCAGTTCCTTGGCGAACTCGAACTGATATTCATTGGCAAAGGGCGTGGCGCCGACAACCTCGTAAAATCCGGCCGGCTTGCCGTCTCTGCCGTTGCGCGGAGCAGTCGAGCCCAGCACATTGCCGCCGGCATCTTTCCACTCCCGATTCCAGAACTTCTCGGCGCGACGGCTACCATTAAAATTGCGCACCCACTCCGGCAAATCCGAGCGATAGTACGTCGAAGTAATCCAAGCCCCGCTCCTGGGATCGATCCAGTAGGCGCCGTCGCCCGAAAATCCCGCCGGCAGTACAGCCGCCCGATCCTTCAGAGAAACGGCAAACACACGCGCTTCGCCGCCGGTTGCCAGCTTCAACTCGTCGCCCAACGTGTCGCTCAGCAGATTGTGTGGAGACGCTCCGGGCCCGGACTGATCCACGCCGAGCAGCTTTACGGAATCGTCCTCCACCGAAGTTACGGCTTTCTTTTTCTGCGGATCCCACCACTCGTTCGCCAGAATTCCGTGCCCGCTCGTATAGCTTCCCGTGAAGAGTGTGGCGTGTCCCGGAGCCGTGCGCGTATTGGCGTAGTCGTAGTTGCAATCGCTGAAATAAGCCCCGCGCTCCAGAAAAATGCGGAACCCTCCCTCCACGAACCGATCGTGGTAGCGCTCCAGATAGTCGCCGCGAAACTGATCGATCACGATAATGACGATGAGTTTGGGATGAGCGTTATAGGCGGACGCAAGGGCGCGAGGAGCCGAACCAAGAAAAAGCAAAGCAAGGAAGATCCAGGTCCGGAACATAAGCGCCACGCGGTAATAGTGCAGTTTCATTGCGAGCTAGTGTACAGCAGAACCAGCGCGCTTCTACCCGGGCGGCCCGGCGGCCGCGGCGCAATTCCACATGCAATTCGGGCTATAATTCGCACAATTCGATGAGCCTTGCAGCAGGTACCAAACTCGGGCCGTATGAGGTCGCGACACCCGTCGGCGCCGGGGGCATGGGCGAAGTCTATCGAGCGAGAGATACTCGGCTTGACCGCACAGTAGCGATCAAGATCCTGAAAGCTCGCCAGGCTGAAAATGCTGACGCCAAAGAACGCTTCGACCGCGAGGCGCGATCCATCTCTTCCCTGAATCATCCCAACATCTGTCATCTCTATGACGTTGGCGAGCAGGATGGCGTCCGCTATTTGGTGATGGAGTTTCTGGAGGGTGAGACGTTGGCCGATCGCCTCCAGAAAGGCCCATTACCCCTCGAACAGGTTTTCAAATACGGAGTTGAAATTTGTGAGGGACTGGAGCAAGCGCACCGTAATGGAATCGTCCATCGCGACCTGAAGCCGGGAAATATCATGCTGACGAAAACGGGCGTGAAGCTGATGGATTTCGGTCTAGCCAAGCCGTTGGCTCCGCCCAGTTCCGGCCTGACCGAGACGCTGGCAACATCACCGCAACCGCTGACGGTAGATGGAGCCGTGATGGGCACGTTTCCTTACATGTCTCCAGAACAGGTGGAAGGGGACGAAGTCGACGGGCGCAGCGACATCTTTTCCCTTGGCGCCGTGTTGTATGAGATGGTGACGGGCAAACGAGCGTTTGAGGGAAAGAGTTCGCTCAGCATATGCTCCGCGATCCTGGAAAGAAATCCGCCGCCAATCAGTTCTGTTAAGTCCATGACGCCGCCCGCACTCGACCATGCGGTCGGCCGGTGCCTGGTGAAAGATCGGGACGAACGCTGGCAGAGCGTCCGCGACCTCGGTCATGAGTTGAAATGGATCGCGCAAGACGGCCTTAGGCCGGGCGTGCCTGCCCAAGCTTCGCCGGGAAAGTTTCGCGACTCGATCCCTTGGGTGGTTGCCGCGGTCTTAGCGCTGGTTTGTGCAGCCCTGGCTGTGAAATTCATGGCGCGAGCGCCGCAGGCCACGCGCGTCGTACGCTCCTCTTTGCTGCCGCCGCTGGCGTCATCCTTCTTGCCCTATAGCTTCGCCATCGCGCCCGACGGCAACCGCCTGGCCTTTGTTGCCCTGGGAGCGGACGGCAAAACTGCGCTCTGGGTCCGAGGACTTTCCTCCTACAATGCGCAACAAATCACGGGCACCGAGGGCGCGGTCTTTCCGTTCTGGTCTCCGGATAGCCTCCATATCGGGTTCTTTGCGCAAGGCCGGCTGAAGGCTGTCGATCTTGCCAATTCGGCCGTGCAAGACATATGCGATGCCCCAGGATTCTTCGGCGGTACTTGGAATCAGGATGGTGTGATTGTGTTCGCTCCCGGCATCACTGGGCCCCTCTACCAGGTGCGCGCCGTTGGTGGTACTCCGCGGCCGATCACAACGGTTGAACCGGGTAGCAGTGAAGCTCATCATTGGCCTTTTTTCCTCCCCGATGGAAAACACTTTCTCTATAGCGTGAATTGGACCGGCCACTCCGGGGGGCGTCCCGGAATCTATGTCGCGGCGATCGATTCTGGCGCGTCCAAGTTCATCTCCTCGGGAACCACTGGCAACGTTCTGTTCGCTTCCGGCAATCTGCTCTATGTAAGCGACCGCACGATTATGGCTCAGCCCTTCGATACCGCCAGCCTTCAAACCACGGGACCGGCGCTGCCGCTGACACAACAGGAAGTGGACAAGTTTTTCGATTTCTGGCAATCCGGATTTTCCGTTTCGCAGGATGGCAAGTTGGTCTTCCAGTCGGCCGCCGATGCTCCCTCGCGCCTTGTCTGGTACGACCCGGCGGGGAAGGAACTCGGCCAATTCCCTGAGCTTGGTTATGAGGGCCCGCAATTCTCCCCGGACGGACGGATGCTCGCTGTCTACTCCGACGATCAGCACAATGGCAAGCACTTCATCCGCGTCTACGACCTCGAACGCGGAATCAGCACCCGCCTTACCGATGGCGGAAGCGAAAGCACTCCGGTTTGGTCGCGCGATGGCAAATCCATCGCTTTTCGCGATGCGTCCTTGAACATCGAGGTGGTTCCTGCCGACGGTTCAAGTCCCGCACAGCCGCTCTTGAGCGGTACCAACGTTATCCCGTGCGATTGGTCTGTCGACGGAAACCTGATCTATATGAGTCTGGGAGGAGGCATGTATCCGAGTTTGGACGTCTACTCTCCCGGGGAAAAGAAGTCCACGCAATTCGTGAAATCCGGCGCCGAGCCGCAATTCTCTCCCGACGGCCAATGGGTGGCATACGTCGAAGTGCCGGGGCGCCAGATTCTAGTACAGCCATTTCCCGGCCCCGGAGCGCATATCCAGGTCTCCAAGGTGCCGGGATCGGCCCAGCCGCGCTGGAGCCACGACGGTAAGAAGATCTTCTTTGTTCAGTCCGATCGAAAGCTGATGACGGTAACCTTCGACCCTGTAAAGAAGACGGCGAGCCCGCCACAATTCATTGCGCAGACGCGAATAGCGACGACCTCTTTCGGCTGGTTTCAATACGACGTTTCTGCCGACGGACACTTCCTGGTTAACTCGCTGCCCGCGAACAACTCTTCGCCTCTCACATTGGTCACAGGCTGGGATACCTTCTTGCATCGCCGCTAAGCGCCTTTCTCTGCGTAGTCCCTTCGCAGACGTTCTCGGACATCTGCCGCCCCGTTCACGGAATCGCACTTTTCAGCTAAAGTTAATGCAGAATGCTCGATCTCAATTTCGTTCGCGACAATCTCGCGCTCGTCGAAGAAAAGCTGCGCCAGCGTGGCATGAACCCCGCCGAGGTTTTGAAGGATTTCCAATCGATTGACTCCGAACGCCGCCTAGCCATCACGCAGACCGAGACCCTGCAGGCGCGACGGAACAAAGCTTCGGAAGAAATTGCGCGGCTCAAAAAGAATAAAGAAGACGCGTCGGCGCTGATCAAGGAAACTCAGGACCTGCGTGGGCAAATCCAGGAAGGCGAAAAAAAGGCAGCCGACGCCGATGCCCGCCTGCGCGAGATTTTGACCGCGCTCCCCAATCTTCCTCACACCAGCGTGCCCGTCGGCACGAGCGAGCAATCGAATGTCGAAGCGCGCCGTTGGGGCACGGCGCCGCAATTCGATTTCACTCCCAAGCCACACTGGGAACTTGGCGAGCAACTCGGCATCCTCGACCTCGAGCGCGCGGCCAAGCTCTCGGGCGCACGCTTTGCCGTCTACTGGGCGCTGGGAGCGCGCCTCGAGCGCGCCCTCGCCAACTTCATGCTCGACCTGCACACGCGCGAGCACGGCTACACAGAAGTTCTTCCGCCCTACATGGTGAATTCCGAATCCATGTACGGCACCGGCCAGCTGCCGAAATTCGCGCAGGATTTATTTCGTGTTCCGCACGGCGAGAAAGATCTCTGGTTGATTCCGACAGCCGAGGTTCCGGTCACGAATCTTTATCGCGATGAAACTCTTGACGCCGCGAAGTTGCCAATCTGCCTGACCGCCTACACGCCGTGTTTCCGCAGCGAAGCCGGCTCTTATGGGAAAGACGTTCGCGGCATCATCCGACAACATCAATTTCAGAAGGTGGAACTGGTCAAGTTTTCGCGTCCGGAAAGTTCCTACGACGAACTGGAAAAGCTGACGCACAACGCGGAAACCGTTCTTCAGAAGCTGGGGCTGCATTATCGCGTGGTGACGCTATGCACCGGCGATATGGGATTCTCCGCGGCCAAGACCTACGACATCGAAGTCTGGCTGCCGGGGCAAAATCTGTTCCGCGAAATTTCTTCCTGCTCGAACTTCGAAAACTTTCAGGCGCGGCGCGCGAATATCCGGTATCGTCCGGAAGGGAAGAGCAAGACCGAACTGGTCCACACGCTGAACGGCAGCGGACTGGCCGTCGGGCGCACCTGGGTTGCCATCGTGGAAAACTATCAGCAAGCCGACGGCAGCGTGCGCGTCCCCGACGCCTTGCAACCTTACATGGGCACCGACTGCATCAAAGCAAGGAGCATGTGAACCAGGAGCTTATGAGCGCGAAGCCTGCGAATCAGCGAGGGAGCAACAGCGAGCCGCGGAGCGACGCGGGCGGCCTTGCCATGTCATGAATTCCCAAATAAACTTGCAACAACCCGAAGCAGTCCTGACGGTGCCGAAAGTCCCCGTCTCTCCCATGGGCGCGATCTGGCGCACAATTCGCGGATACATCCTCTGGTCTTATGAGCGCGGCAGCCTTCACTACGACATCATGGTGACGCTCATTTTGCTGTTCGTCTTTCTCTCGCCGCATCTCATCAACTTCAAAGACAAGCCGGTGGAGCGCATTCCGAGTTCCGGCATGCTGATCACTCCCGACAAGAGCGGCGGCTTTATTTATCAGATCCCCGCAGCCGCCGTGAACGCCGCTGGCGGCGCCGATATTTCTTCGCAGCTAGAAAGAATCATTGAACCCATCGCCGGCGCCGTCAGCATCACGAAGTATGAACCGGTGAAAGATTCTGCCGGCCGCACGCAGAGCTACAAGGTTTGGGTAAACAAGGAGTAGGTTCAAGCCAGGAAATTCGTTGGCCTTTGGGCGGCGCAGCGGTAACGGCATTGCTCTCGCACCCGGCTTTAGCCGCCGAGGGAAGGAGCCGAAAGTCAAAATGCGACTGACAATCCCGCTGATCGTCATCCTCCTCTTGACCGCAGCCTTCGCGCAACCCCAATCCGCCGACTTGGAGCGCGTTCTGTCCGAGATGGATATGGCTGCCAAAACCTTCCACACCGCCGAAGCCAATTTCACCTTCGATCAATACACCAAGGTGGTCGACGAAACTGACACCCAAAAGGGCAAACTCTACTTCCGCCGGCAGGGCAAAGATGCGGAGATGGCCGCCGACTTCAGCGAGCCCAAGCAATATGCGATTTACTCCGGAGGCAAGGCGCAGCTTTACAATCCGAAGACGGACACCGTAAACGAATACAGAGCTGACAAAAACCGCGCCCAGGTCGAGGCGTTCCTGCTCTTGGGTTTCGGAGGCGGAGGCCATGACCTGCTCTCGACCTACGACGTGCAATATCGCGGACAAGAGACCGTCAACGGCGTGGCCACGGCAAAGCTCGAACTCGTTCCCAAATCCAAGGACCTGCTCAATAACATCTCAAAAATCGTTCTGTGGGCCGACCCCGTGCAGGGTGTTTCCGTGCAGCAACAGATGTTTTTTCCTGGCGGCGATTATCGACTGGCCAAGTACTCCGACATTCAGCTCAACAAGAAACTGCCGGACAGTGTCTTTAAGCTGAAAACCACGGGCAAGACCAAGTTCGTGCCGCAGTAGGGCGTAGCGTCGGCACTTTGCCCGGCAGTTCCGGGGGCGCCCCGGGTCCGGGCCGTTGGGCGATCTGGAATGGGTGTTGTCGAGAAGGTTGTGGCGTCATGGCACCAGCGCGTAACCAAATTTTCCCGCCTGCGACCCGCAAGAATCCGAACCAACAGAATCAAGCTGTAAAACCCGCTCCGAGACGATATACTGCAAAAAGTCCTTTAGAGCTGACTTCGAATGGCCAAAGTTTTTACGATCCCCGTCCCTCCCGATCTATCCCGCAAGCCGCGTGAACGCACGTCCGATCCCCGCTATGTGGACGGTCAGAAGCTGCTGGTGGAGGCCCTCAAGTACCTGGCGAAGGCTGATCCGGTTGCCAATCGCGGAGCCATCGAACTGCTCTCCGAGCACATCCGGACGCGTTTCCGGATGACCGACTCACCGCTGACCGACTCTCCACTCACTTAGCCCGAGCCTTATTGTCTCAGTCCAAGCGTTGGTCCGTCGCCTCTTGGTCCAGCGCCCCTTAGAATGTCACGCGCGCTGCGATCTGCAGGAGGCGCTCGGTGAGCGTTGTATTCACGCCGCTTCCAAAATTCGTGGTCGTAATCTGACCGAACGTCCCGCTCAAGATGTTTGTGTCCGGATTGTTGAACTCGCCGTGGTTGAATACGTTAAAAGCTTCCACACGGAATTCGAAATTCAAACGCTCGGTAATGGCCGTGGTCTTGGCCACTGCCAGATCGAGATTCGTACGTCCGGGGCCGCGGAAGAAGTTGCGCGGCAGGCCGTATCCGTTCCCGGGAACATCTGGAATTTGCGCAAACGCAGCGGGATTGAAATACAGATTGCCGTTCTTTCTGGGGTTGATGATGGAGATGCTGTTGAACCCAGGAGCAAATATGGCGTTGGCCAAGGCCGAATCGCCGGCTCCAGACGGCCCTGGATCAGAAGTGCCACCAGGGAGTTGGCTGCTGATTGTAAGTGGGAACCCTGTCCGCCAAGTGAAGATCGGATACAGGCTCCATCCCCTAACCAAGCGCTTTGGTCCTGACTCCCAGGCCTTATCGAAGGGTAAATCCCACCCGCCGCTGAACGTGATCCGATTCGTGAGGTCGAAATCGGACGACCCGCGGAATTGGCTATGGTTGTAATAGGGAATATTCGACGATCGATTTCGAAATCCAGAAGCATTATCAATACTGTGGGCGTAAGTGTAGCCCAAAGTGAAGTAAGTGTTGCCAATGTAGCGGTTGTCGCCGTTGTCTTTTCGCAAGGAGGCTTCCATGCTGTTGAAATGGGCAAAGCTGACATTGGCAAATTCCGCAGCACTGGAAATGGGACAATCGGCGGCATAGCCGGTGAACCCCCCGTAGCCGGCGCAAAAGTCGGCAAAACTCGACTGGTTGTAGTTCAAGATGCGAGTGGGATTTGGTCCATTCACCGTGCTCAGGTCGAAGGGGTTCACATCGACCAGCGACGTCAGCCCTTTCGAACTGCTGCCAACGTAATTCAACTCGAAGGTCAAATTCCGCGCGATTTCATCCTGCAAGCTCAAGTTGTACTGGTAGGTGTAGGGCGTGTGCAGATGCGGATCCACGAAGTAGATTCCACCTCCGCCGAACGGAAGAGAGTTGCCGGTCGAAGGGTTAAAAGCGCTGCTCGCGGTGGGTGGCGTCGACGGGAACGGCTGCGAAAGGCTCGCCTGCGGCCATGGATTGCTGTAAAACGGCGCCCCGTGTCTCTTATACGGACCCTGGGGATTGAAATAACCATCGACTTCGCTGTAGAAAGGCGGCGCACCGTTGAATTGGAGATTGTCTTCGCCTTTCAGTACGTCGTAGAAGAGGCCGATGCCTCCGCGAATGCTGATCTTGCCATTGCCCCGAGGATCCCATGCAAACCCGAATCGTGGTGCGAAGTTGTCTTTGTCCGGGAAATTCGCGCCCTCAGGAGCACCCTTGTCTCCAGGAAAAACTACACCGAGAGGCGCGAGCGGGAACCGCGTGGATTGGTCGCCAGGAACGATCGAAAACGTTCGTCCCTGGGTGTCGCGCTTGGGAGTGCTGTACTCGTAGCGGATGCCCAGCGTTAGAATGAAATTCTTCCTTACTCGCCATTCGTCCTGCAGGAATCCGTACGTAGCCTTGCTTCGGATGTTGTTGCTTGCGTTGGGACCCTCGAACAAGTCGTAGGGAATCCCGACCAGAAAATCGGCAAAGCTGTCGCCAGTACCTCCGGGGTCGAATCCCCCGTAAAAGTCGAAAATACCATTGCCATAAAAATCATAGGTAGTGTTGTTCTGGTAAGCAGAAAAGCCGGCGCCGAACTTCCATGTGTTGCGCCCTCTTACCCAGGTTAGCGTATCCGTGTAAGCGAACGTGTTGCCAATCTCGTAAGCGGGGCCTTGGGGGTCGGTTCCGAACTCCAAGCCGTTGTCGAAGTAAACTTGGGGTGGACCGTTGGGTGTGTCGGATAGGATGCCAAAACCCAGTTGGGCCGCGGTGGGAAGGTTCCCGGTTGGCAAGCCAAAATCGCCATTGTGGCGTTGGACAGTCACGAGGAATTCATTCAGCAGAGAGGGCGAGAAGGTCCGAGTGTAACCGATATTCGCAAAATAACTGTTGGTGTGCCTAAGTTCCCCAAAGCCCAGGATCGTAGAGTAGAAGCCCGAAAAGGGATCGGTCGTAGGATTGCGGTTCCCTCCCAGCGTAATCGCGAGCTTGTCTTTCGAAGTGAAATTGAGGTCGACTTTGACGGTAAGCTCGTTTCTGTTGTCTGTGGCCGGCGCGGTCTGTGATATCTGGGGTAAACCGGTGAACGGGTTGATGACGTTTGAGGTTGGAATCAGTCCCAGCTTGATGTAGTTGATCGCGGCCGGATCGAACTTGGCAGGATCGATGATGGCGTTGGCTGCACTACCGCCAGCTGGCAAGAAGTAAGAATTTTTCGTCAGGAATGCGATGACGCTCGAAGCGTCCGGCGCTTGCGAGAAGTCGCCATTATTCAGTTCGGCGGGCGTGAACGTCGTTGTCGTCGAAACCTCGGCTTGTGTTTGTCGCTGGCCCTGGTAGGCGACGAAGAAAAAGAATCGGTCCTTGCCGTCCAATAGGTGCGGAATTGTTATCGGGCCGCCAAACGTGGCGCCGAACTGATGCCGCTTTAGATCGTTTCTACCCAGTCCGTCTTGAATATTGAAATACGAATTGGCGTCGAAGGCGGTATTGCGCGCGAATTCGAACGCGCTGCCATGCAACTGGTTGGTTCCCGACTTGGTCACGACGCTGATTATGCCAGAGCCATTCCGGCCATACTCCGCTGTGTAGTTGCTGGTAAGAATGCGGAACTCGGCGACCGTGTCCGGATTGGGATTTAGCACCACTTCGTTACCCAACAGGTCGTTGTTCATGCCGCCGTCCAGCAAGAAAGTCACAGAATCTGAACGGCCGCCGCCCACGTTAAAATGGCCCGCGCTGCCGTCGTCCGGATTGGACTCGCTGACTCCGGGTTGCAGCAGAGCCAGATCCAGCACGTTGCGTCCGTTTAGAGGCAGGTTCACGATGGGGCGGCTGGTGACACTTTGCCCGATTGTCGGATTGACTGTCTCGACTGCTTCGGCTTGCCCTTCGACAAGCACCTTCTCGCTAACCGCGCCGACTTCCAGCCTCAGGTCGACTCGCAACGATTGGTTGATCTCCAGCGGAGCCGTCGTAATTTCCAGTTCTCGAAAACCTTGATGGCTGGCGGTGACCCGGTAGGTACCGATGGGCAGATTCAGGACCTGATAAAACCCCGTCCTGTCGGTGGTTGTCTCGGAGGCAACGTTGGTCGCCGTATTCGTGACTGTGATCCTAACGCCCGCCACTACCAATCCCTGCTGATCGACGACGGTACCGAGGATCTTTGCCGTTGCCTGTTGTGCCGTTGCGTCGGGTGCCAACAGCAAGGCCACGCACAAAAGTGCCGCACCAGCGAATACCAGCCCTGATCTCCCTCTGCGGGATCGCATCGAATTCACTTTCTTTGCGAGCGGTGTTCCCGGTTGGATTTTCGTCTGATTGCCAGTCTGATGGAGGGCAGCGAAATAAGGGAAGGAAACGGGCCTCATGGTTTCAAGCTCCTGGGAATTTCGGCATAACTATTGCACGTTACGCTCCATGTACACAAGGGCGGATGCCAGCAAATAAGCAAACGAAGCCAACGAAAAAATCGATGAAAGGCTGGTTCCTGAGCCCAACGATCCTTCCCTACGTTAATCGGGATTCCTCTCCAACAAATTGAAGGTCGGACGCCGGAGTCAGCCGCCCATCCGCCGTTCCCATTTGTTTCCAAGAAATGCCGCGGCCCACACCAGCAGCACCGGAAAGCACTCCAGCGTGTAGCGCGGCTCCGGGTTCTCGATCGTCCCCAGGAACACGGACCGCAACAGCACGAAGCCACCCATCAATCCGAGATAGCGAAGCTGGGGGCGGCCTCGCGTTATCGCCAGCAGCGCGGCCAGCACATAGATCAGATTCAGCACTCCAAATCCCACGGCCAGCGCCGATTCTCGCCGCTCGTCATTAAACTCCCACCATCTTGGGTCGGCAGAGAGCAGCTCGGTGCGTGGCCGCAGCCACATATCCGCAACGCGTAGAACCGGCAGTACGATGTAGTAGCGGACGGGATGCGCTCGAATTCGTTCCGCGGCCAGTTGCGCAAAGCGCGCGTCCGACTCCGGTGTCAATTCCTGCGACTGGTTATAATCCGCAATCGCCGCCAGCGTCGCATCGCGGCCAGGTTCGTCGAGCGCGCGCGCCGGCAACTTTCCTGCGTCAATACTATCGCCGGGAACATTCCAGTAAATGTCTTCTACCGACACATACTCCGCCATCCACGTCTTCACCCAGCGATTGAATCCCCGGGGCGTGAGTTCCTCCGGTTCATTCGCATAACGCGGAGCCAGCGGCATAAAGTGGTGAAGCGTGCGAAAATTCCGAATCGTCCACGGAACCAGCGGTGCCAGCGCAACAGCCGCAACCAAGATGCCGGCCACCACGAGAGAAGAGATGCGCGCCCGGATCGCGGGTGCACCAACTGAGGGTGTCCCCCTCATCGCGCCTTTTGCAATGACTGGGTTTCCCCGGCGTCTCGTCATGGCGATGCCGAGGTAAATCCCAACCGCAGCCAGCAGAATTCCCCCATCGGGTCGCAACAGGATGCATGCTCCAATCGCCGCCCCCGCGGCCGTCCAATAGGCCCAACTAGTCGTAGCGATGCCCTCGCCGTTTTCGATCGCGTCAAGCCCAGCCACCGCGCAATCGAGAGCAACCGCCGTGAAGAATATCTCCAGAGTTTCGGTCAGCGCCGATGCCGCGTAGTTCGCCAGGAACGGACAAGTTGACGCCAGCGCAAACGCAACTCTGCCGGCCGCCCGGCTGGATGCCGTTCGCCGCGCCAGGTCCGCGATCACCAGGCAGGTAACCATGTCGAGTAGCAGCTGCGCGACTAGCACCGCCCGAATATTTCCCACGCCGAAGACCGAGAAGATCGCCGCCAGAAAAGCCGGATATCCCGGCAGCCGGGTGTCGATTGCGAGGACCTGTCCCGATTGCGTCTGCCCGTAGACGCCGTGCTGAAGCCAGTTGGTGGCGAGATCGATGTACACGCGCGAATCGTCGGTCACCGAGGGAACGAAGACAAGAAAAAACATCCGGATGGTCAGGCCGGCGAGAGCGGCCCAAAGAAAGAATCTCCGATATTCGCGCAACATTCCAAGCACGTTGGAAATATAGCGCGAATCAACAAGGGATCGAGCCATCGGGCGATCGGGTGATCGAATCATTGAACCGTTAGTCATTGCGTGACCGATCCCACGCCGGCCGAACCGTCGGTCCAGGGCTCATTGGCACGTCACTCATGGGAGCGCGTCACCGGGTTCTCAACGATCCGAGGACCTGACGACTCAATCACCGATGACCCGATCACCCGATGCCAGCGATTGACCCCACGCGCCGCGCCCCTTAGGATGAAGTACACCGACGCGATGGCCAAACAGGTCTTTTACGATCCCTTGCAAGCGCGCTGGAAGCGCATTCGGCGCGTCTTTGACGCAGCTGCCATCGCCTTTACCGCGCTCGTCGTTTTTTTTCTTTACAGCGCGCTGCGCAGCGAGCCGTTTCCCGACCTCTCCTGGGGAGCCGAGAAAAGTCGCTACCACTCGCTTACCGAAAGCGAAAAGGAAAAGGCCCGCGAAAAACGCCGACTTGCCACCATTGCCCGCACTGGACGCCTGCACCAGCGCCGCAAGCATCCTTCGCAGATCACGCTCAATTCCCAGGAAGGTGTTCGTGCCGCTTTCTATGTTGCCTGGGACCCGGCCAGCTATTCCTCGCTGCGTGAATACGCCCGCCAGATCGATTTATTGTTTCCCACCTGGCTGCAGGTTCTGAGCGCCGATGGCCATTTGCAGGCCGTTGATCCGGACACAAACGCCATGTTCGACGTGGTCCAGAATCAGAAGGTCCGTCCGGTGGACGAAAAAGTCATGCCGTTCCTGAAGGCGGAAGATACCAACATGGAAGTCTTCCCCGTGGTGCAGAATTTCGACGGCAACGACTTCAGCCCGCTGGTCGCCGACTTTCTCAATGATCCCGCGGCGCGCGCCCGCTTCCGCCGCGAGATCGCCCTGTTTCTCGCTACCGATCGCTATCGCGGCCTGATGATCGACTTCGAGTCCTTCCCTAAGAAAGGACAACCTGGCTACGTCGCTCTGTTGAACGAGCTCTCTTCCGACCTGCATGCCAAGGGAATGAAGCTCTATGTCAGCGTTCAGGTCCGCAATTCCGACTACGACTACCAGGCCATTTCCGCTGCCGTCGATGGCGTCGTCATCATGAACTACGACGAACACTTTCCTGGTGGTACGCCGGGCCCCGTCGCTTCCCAGGATTGGTTCAACGCTAACTTGAACTTTGCGGTCAAGGCAATCCCCAAAGAGAAGCTTATCTGCGCCATCGGCAACTACGGCTACGACTGGGTCGAGCACCCCAAGAAGGGGAAATTGCCGGCCGACGAGAGGGACAAAGGCGTTTCTGTGCAGGAAGCCTGGATCGGCTCGCGCGATTCCGAGGAAGACATCGATTACGATGACGACGCCCTCAATCCGCACTTCAGCTACCGCGACGACGACAACTATCGCCACGACGTCTGGTTCCTCGATGCCGTCACCGCGCTCAACCAGATGCGCGCCGCCCAGATGCTGGGCATTCAGACTTTCGCGTTGTGGCGACTGGGCTCCGAAGACCGCTCACTCTGGCGCGTGTGGGACGTTCCCGGCGATGCCAACGCTCCCGATCGCCTGAAAGACGTTCCGCCCGGACAGGACGTCGACATGGAAGGCAGCGGCGAAATCCTGCACATCGAGGCCAAGCCCGCCGACGGCGAACGCGAAATCAGCATCGACAAAGAGACCGGCCTCATCGATGATGAAATCTTCAAAACCCTGCCCGAGCCATATCGCGTTGCGCGCTACGGTGCCAGCAAAAACCTACTGGCCCTCACCTTCGACGACGGTCCCGATCCCGAGTGGACACCACCTATTCTCGACACTCTTAAGCGCGAGCATGTGCCCGCCACTTTCTTTCTGATTGGCATTCAAGCCGAAAAATTCGGCAGCGTCGCCCAGCGCATCTATCGGGAAGGCCACGAGATCGGCAATCACACCTTCACCCACCCCGATATCAGCAACATCGGCTCCAGCTCCATGCGCGTGGAGCTCAACCTCACCGAACAGCTATTCGCCAGCCGTCTCGGTATTCACACCATTCTTTTCCGCCCGCCTTATTCCGTCGATGCGGAGCCCGATACGGAAGACGAAGTCAAGCCGCTCGAGCTCACCCAGAGCCTGGGTTACATCACGATTGGCAATAAGATCGACCCCCGCGATTGGAGCGACCAGCCGATTCTCACGCCCCAACAAATCGCCGCGGGCGTCCTCGATCACCTTCCGCCCTGCCAGCTCTACGATCAGAAATGCGGCAATATCATCCTTCTCCACGATGGCGGCGGTAATCGCGAACGAACCGCCCTGGCCCTGCCGCTCATCATTGACGGCGCCCGCGCCCGCGGATTTAAATTCGTCCCCGTTTATCAGCTGCTTGGCAAAACCAAAGCCGATGTTATGCCGCCGTTGCCCACTAATGAATTATGGGCCGCCCGTCTGAATTGGATCAGCTTCGCACTTTTCAGCGCCACCCTCACGACCATCACCGTCATCTTTTTCCTCGGCGACATTCTGATGACTGGCCGCCTTATCTCCGTCGGCTTCCTTGCCATCTACGATCGGCTCCGTTCCCATGTCTTGGGCACGCCCGCCGAGATCGCCGCCTACCAGCCCAAAGTCGCCGTCCTTATCCCTGCCTACAACGAGGAGAAAGTCATCGAGCGCACCATCCATGGCGCTCTCGATTCCGACTATCCCAACCTCCGCGTCATCGTCATCGATGACGGGTCCAAAGACCGCACGCTTGAAATCGCCCGCCGCGCTTTCGCGCCGGAAGAGGCCGCCGGCAAAGTTATCATTCTCACCAAGCCCAACGGCGGCAAAGCCGAAGCCCTCAACTTCGGGCTCACGCACATCGGCGACGCCGAGCTTTTCGTCGGCATCGACGCCGATACCATCATCGCCCCCGATGCCATCTCCCGCATGGTCCCGCATTTCCTCAATGCAAAGGTCGGAGCCATTGCCGGCAACGCCAAGGTCGGCAACCGCGTCAACCTCTGGACCCGCTGGCAGGCCCTCGAATACATCACCAGCCAGAATTTCGAGCGCCGCGCGCTCAACACCATGGGTGCCGTGAGCGTCGTTCCCGGCGCCATTGGCGCGTGGCGCGTTTCCGCCGTAAGCGAGGCCGGCGGTTACCACGTGGATACGGTCGCCGAAGATGCCGATCTGACGATGGCGCTACTCCGCAACGGATACCGCGTCGAGTACGAGGATCGCGCTCTCGCCTTCACCGAAGCGCCCACCAACGCCAACGCCTTAATGCGTCAGCGCTTCCGCTGGTCGTTTGGAATCCTGCAGGCCATCTTCAAGCATCGCGACGTGGTCGCCCGCAAAGGGGCCTTGGGATGGGTCGCGATTCCGAACATGCTCATCTTCCAAATTCTGCTGCCGCTGGTCTCACCGTTCATCGATATCATGTTTGTGGTCGGCACTATCTGGTATTTCGTGCAGAGGTCCTACCACCCAGAATCCACCGACCCCGCCAGCTTCCAGCGACTCCTGCTCTTCTTCGTCGCTTTCCTGGTCATCGACTTCATCGCCTCCGCCATCGCCTTTGCACTTGAGCGCCGCCAACCGGAAGCGCGTGAAGATGGCTGGCTGCTCAGCCAAGTCTGGTTGCAGCGCTTTGCCTACCGCCAGGTTTTTTCTCTTGTTCTGTTCCGCACGCTGAAGCGCGCCATAACCGGCCGCCCTTTTGCCTGGGACAAGCTCGACCGCACCGCTGCTGTAAAATACACGCCCGCCGAGCGCCGCGACTCCGTCAACGTTTCCTAGAGGTCGGAGAATTTTCGGCGAAGCCGGAGTTCGGGTGGTGCAGCGCTTTGAGTGGGTGCGAGAGAACTGATCCGTCCCTCCGGGACTTGAGTCGCATTTTCACTTTCCCCGCGCTGAAGCGCGGGGCTAAGCTGGTTCGCCCCTCCGGGGCTTGATGCGCTGACACTTGGTTGCACCGCAAAGTCACGAAAACGAAGTTCTCACGCGCACACTTTCAGCGCTGCGGTCAGACGCCGAACTCTAATACCCCATCCCGCTCACCACCCCATCCGCGTCCCCGCGGGGCCCGCAAATTTCCGAATACCCGCCCTCCTGTTCGCGGAGGCTGTGCCCAATCCGCTTCACCGTGCATTTCGCGCACAACGACACCGGCTGCGCCTTTCCTCCCGCAAGCAGCGTGCGCTGAATGCCCAACTCTGGAAGTTTCGCGACCGGACCGGGTTCGAGCGCATTCACCCACACATAGCGCGCCGGTTGCCCACATGAAAAGCAATGAGTCTGAAGCCCCGCCAGAAGGAAATCCACGTCATTCCTCACTGCCTCATCCCAACTCGCTTTCGGACGGAACACGTAACGCGGCAATTCCGCGACTGGCTGTACAACCACCGCGCGCCCATCGTACATGCAGTAATCTTCATCCAATTTCCGGATCAGGCAATCCACACATAGCGGAACCGTCTCGCCCAGTTCCGATTCCGCCCCTTTCGAGTACCCATACGACGACGGTTTCCCACACTGCGCACAAGATTTGGGACGGTGTCTCTTTCGTGTTGTCGCCCTGAGAATCGCTGCGCCAATCAATGCCAGCACCGCCGCCAAAACCAAAACTATCTGATAGCCAGTCAAGCTCGCTCCCTATCCCCCGAGTTCCCGCGTGCCCCAGTCGGAGGCAGCCCGACACATGGTAGTAGAGACAGGCAAAATCCGCCAACCCCATCGCGGACCAGTTTTCGCCGGATGCGAGCGTCGAGAGCCCGGCACAGAGAAAAGACTGGGAGGCTGTTCCCCGTGATTCTGATCACTGACACTTGCGCGTGCGCCGTTGTCTGCTATCTTCAAGAGAGTCCCATGCCCCGCACAATCATCGAACCGTTTCGCATCAAGAGCGTCGAACCCATCCACTGGACTACCCGCGCCGAACGCGAGCAGCGTCTCCAAGCCGCCAACTACAATCTTTTTACACTTCCCGCCGATGACGTCCTGATCGATCTCCTCACCGATTCCGGCACCGGTGCCATGTCCACGCACCAGTGGGCTGCCATCATGGAAGGCGACGAAAGCTACGCCGGCAGCCGCAGCTTCGACCAGTTTCGCGCCTCCGTCCAGGACATCTTCGGCTACCGCCACGTTATCCCCACCCACCAGGGCCGGGCGGCCGAGCGCATCCTCTTCAGCTGCACCTGCAAGAAGGGCGACTTAGTCCCCAACAACACCCACTTCGATACCACCCGCGCCAACGTGGAATTCGTAGGCGCAGAAGCCGTTGACCTGGTAATCCCCGAAGGCCGCCAGCCGAGCGTGAATCATCCGTTCAAAGGCAACATGGACGTGGCCGCGCTCGAATCGCTGATAAAGAAAGTAGGGCGCGAGCGCATCCCGCTTGTCATGCTGACCGTCACCAATAACTCTGGAGGTGGCCAGCCCGTCTCGATGGAAAATGTCAAAGCCGTAAGCAACCTGTGCCGTCACTACAAGATCCCGCTCTACTTCGACGCCTGCCGCTTCGCCGAAAATTCCTACTTCATCAAGATTCGCGAGCAAGGCTACGAGAACAAGACTCCCAAGGAAATTGCCCAGGAAATGTTCCGCTACGGCGACGGCTGCACCATGTCTGCCAAAAAAGACGGCATGGCCAACATAGGCGGTTTTCTCTGCACCAACGACGACTTACTGGCCCAGCAGGAAAAGAACTTACTCATCTTGACCGAAGGCTACCCTACTTACGGAGGCTTAGCCGGCCGCGATTTGGAAGCCATTGCAGTAGGCGTGCAGGAAGCCCTCCACGAAGACTATCTCCAATACCGCATCGCCTCGACCGCTTACTTAGGCAACCATATTTCCGCCCAAGGCGTCCCCATAATCCAGCCTCCCGGAGGCCACGCCATCTACATCGACGCGCGCGCTTTCTTGCCGCATATCCCTCCCGACCACTTTCCCGCCGTGGCTCTGGCCAACGAACTCTATCTCCAGGGAGGAATTCGCTCTGTAGAAATCGGCACGCTAATGTTCGGTCCAGGCGCGAAGATGGACTTAGTCCGCCTCGCCATCCCCAGACGCGTCTACACCCAAAGCCATATCGATTACGTAGTAGAAGTGATCCTGGACGTCTGGCAATCCCGCAAAAAAATCCAGGGCATGAAGCTAACCTACGAAGCCCCCTTCCTGCGCCACTTCACCGCCAGGCTGGAGCCGGAAGAAGCGCCGGTAGCGGTGCGAACCTGAACCAATCTCACCAGGGCTCACCAGAGCCTGCCCTGAGCTTGTCGAAGGGTTCGCGACCGTTCTTTGGGGGCTAACCTGGGACGGATCCGCACGCACGTAGGGAGAGCCGCCCGCGGCTGTCCCGCGAGCGAAGCCCGCATTGATCTCCGGAGATTCTGGGACGAATGACTTTACGCGTGAGGAAAAGGCGAGTAGCATCCTTCCAACTTAGGTGAACAATGAAGCATTCAGTTCTAGCCATGCTGTCCGGTTATCTGCTCCTAGTTACTAACGCCGCGGCGCAGACGAAGCCCGCAGTGTGGTCGACTCCATCCGTTGAGGAAATAAAAGCAATTTATCCCGAGGTGGAGTCCCTTTACTTCGATCTCCATAAAAACCCCGAGCTTGCGATGCATGAGCAGCAAACAGCAGCTAAGTTGGCTGATCGCGTCAAGGCGATGGGATACGAAGTGACAACGGGCGTGGGCGGCACAGGCATTGTTGCCCTGCTGCGCAACGGGAGGGGTCCCACGGTCCTCTTGCGCACCGACATGGACGCTCTTCCGATCGCGGAAGAGACGGGAGTGCCATATGCCAGTCATGTCGTCGTTAAAAGCGATTCTGGAACGTCGATTCCCGTGATGCACGCCTGCGGCCATGACATTCACATGTCGAGTTGGATCGGTACCGCCAAGCTGATGGCAACCAATCGGGACCGGTGGCAGGGCACTTTGATTCTCATCGGTCAACCGGCCGAAGAGACAGGCGAAGGAGCGCCCGCCATGATCAAGGACGGTTTGTTTACGCGCTTCCCGAAACCTGATTTCGCGCTAGCCATTCGCGATAGTGCTAACCAGCCGGTCGGACAGGTGGGCTTCACTCCGGGGTACGCGCTGGCGGCCGCTGACTCCGTGGACATCACTATTTTCGGACGCGGCGGCCACGGGGGGCGGCCTCAGAACACGATCGATCCGGTAGTGATCGCTGCCCGCACGGTCCTCGCTTTGCAGACCATTGTTTCGCGCGAGAATAACCCGTTCGATCCCGTCGTCATTACCGTCGGCACGATCCACGGTGGCACCAAGAACAGCATCATCCCGGGCGAGGTCAAACTGCAACTCACCGTGCGCACGTACAAACCAGAAGTGCGCAAACGCGTCCTGGCATCCATCGAACGCGTGGCCAAAGGCGAAGCGATGGCCGGCGGCGCTCCCAAGGAGCCGCTGGTAAAGGTAACTCCGGCCGCAAATGCCACGTACAACGATCCCGAGCTGACCAAGCGGCTGGTCGCCACACTGCGAAGTGACCTAGGCCAAACGAATGTGGTCGAAGTTGAACCGACCATGGTGTTTGAAGACTTCGCGGAATTCAACCTCGCCGGGATACCCTCCGCCGATTTCTGGGTCGGCGCGGTTGAACCAGCGAAATTCGCTGCTGCCCAGCAGTCGGGAACCGACTTACCGCAACTCCATTCGTCCACGTGGAACCCTGACTATATGCCGACTCTCAAAATGGCGATGACGGTCGAAACAACAGAACTGCTGGAATTGCTGGGTCACTAAACACGGGAGTCAAGGCGTTCGTAGTCAGAACCTCAGACAATCACCGTCTTACTGCCAAACCTGTCTAGGAGCTTTTCTTCTGCGCCCTCCGCGAAACGAGCGGCGCGCCCCACGCGCCTGCCGCTAGCAATGCTCCGAACAGCACCACCGCGTCGATGCTGGCCCGTCCTTCGGCCGACCAGTAGACATCGCGCAGATTCAACCAGAGTGCGAATTCGTCGAGCGTGAGCGCCGCTCCGACGCCGTAGAGAATCGAAAGCAGCCTGCTCGCCAGCAGCGACGAAGAGCCTGCTCCGACTCCGATCTCCGCGAGCCACGCATAACCCACCGCCAGCAGAATGATGATCCCAAACACCAGGTGGTGAACGTGGCGGCCATGCATGATGACGAAGTGAAATGGAGGAATCTGGTGCGTGATGCAGTACACGACTCGGCGCACGCCGCCAAAGGTGAGAAAGAAACTGACCGTCGCGACAAAAAGCCGGCGCCGCGGACGGTCCGGGATCCGATCATGCAACAAAGTGCCGAGCCCGGTGCCATGCAAGAGCAAAAGCATAAGCGCCGTTCCTGAGACCGCTAGCAGCAGGATGAACCAGGTGTAAGCCATAGGGAATTACGTGCACTAATTATCCACTAATCAGCGCTGCCGACGATCCTACCCATGCCATGCCTTTGTTCTGGTCGACGCCCATCATCAGGCCGCGGCCCATGCGCACGATGGTCAGCACTGGACGGAGCTCGTCGAGCCAGATATACATCATGCGCAGCTCGACTTTGGTTGCCCCGTGCGGAGTTTCGACGACCGGAGTGAAGTTCATCCGCTCTTGCAGGATGTATTCACCGCGCTTGGCCGCGGGTATCGCGTCAATGTCCTTGCGCGACGGGGCGATCAGCACGCCGAGCCCGGCGAACGAATAGAGCGGCTTCAGGACAAAGTTCTCAAGGTCCGCGGGGACTTCAGGCAGTTGGTCGAGGAACCAGGTGCGCGGCACTGATGGATGCTTCAGATGCGGGATTGAGTACTTGCTCATGCGGAAGTACCAGTTTGGATGTCCTGCCCATTCGACATCCAGGTCATCGCGGAAGTCGAATGGGAGCTTAATGTCCTTGCGCTCCAGTTCATCCACGATGGTGCGGTTGTAGATGCGCTCAATCGGAATCTGCTTGCCGTTTTCCTCGTAGAAGAGCTTCCGGCCTTGCTTGCTTATCTTCGTGATGCAGACGGTGCGGATCCCGAGGAGCTTTTCGGTCAGCAGGAAGTCAGGGCGCGTCTTCTGCTCCTCGGGATGGATCTCCATGAGCACGACGTTCTTGGGGTCGTGACCGGCGACGATGGCATCGCCGAGTAACCGCTTGTAACTCTGTGCGTCGAGGCCATTGAGGAAGTAACTCAGATTCGGATCGAGGCTGAAGACGTCGATATAGGCTTGCGACAGGACGGGCTGATAGGCGTAGAGGGAAGGGAAGGCTTGCAGTTCGACGAGCTTCGGCTGGAGCTCGCCCGCTGCGTCGCGCACCAGGCCGAAGTCGACTTGGACAAACATCGGATGCGGCGCTTCGTTAGGCACGCGGAAGCGCGCGGGGAGGGAAGCTTCGGAGCGCGCGCGATATTCGGAGTTGTCCACCAATTGATGGATGAGCGCTTTGCCGTCTTCGCCCAGGCGCTTGACGAGCGCCGTTGGAAAGAAGCACGGAGTCTCGCAGAGAGCGAAGGGAACATCCATGCCGCAACGTGCAGTCATTTCGCGGCGCAGGCGGTCGTATTTGTCCTGGGTGAAGCTGGCGTTGAAGGAGTGACGGAGAGAGGGGATCATCGAGGTTTGGCCCCAGAGTTACATCGTGATGTGAGTGAGAATTCGGTCGTCCCTCCAGGACTTTGATCAATTGCTCCGCGCTTCCCAGCGCTCAAGCGCTGGGCTAATCGCGCTCGTCCCTCCGGGACTCAAACCGTTCCGAATCGCCTTCTCTATGCTTCGATCAGGAACTGGCCGTTGCGCATGATTTGGTCGTTGTCGACCCAGATATCGAAGTTGCGGCCGACTACGTCGATGTGGGTGGACGAGAACCAATCCGCGCCGGTGTGCGCGCCGTAGGGATTGCCGAACGCGATATGCACGCCGGGATACTTTTCATCCTGCAATATCTGGCCGATCACGTCTTTCAGTTCAATGTTGGTGCCGATGGCGAATTCGCCTACGCGATCGCTGTTCTCGTCGGTGTGAGTGTAGGCCCAGAAGTCGTCCCGCAATTCCTTGTTCGCGGAGTGCGCTTCCACCAGGCGATTTCCTTTCACCTGGATGGCGAGCGGATTTGCCTTCAGGTCGCCAAACTTCGCGCACAGGTAATCGCCGACTACTCCATCAATCACAAACGTGCCGTTCACTTCGCCGGGCGTGGTGAAGATTTCGCCACCGGGCAGGTTGCCCCATTTCTCGGTGCTGATGATGCCGCTGGTCTTGATCCATTTGTAATTCGGATTCAGGTCCGCCTTGAGGTCTGTGCCGGAAGAAGTCCTGGCGCGAATCTGTTTCGCGGCGCGCACGCGCTCCATGACTTTTGCGCTGAGGCGATCTACCTTCTGAAAATCGGCGCGCATGCCTTCGAGCATGATCTGCTTATTGATGTTAACCATGTGCGCGTGGCGGATCTTGTTGCGGTTGACGATGTCGGTCATCTGCATGCGCGATTTGAGTTCGTTGGTCTGCCCCTGCACGGCGAAGATGCTGACCTGGCTGGTCTCGAGATCGGCCGCTATGGCTTGCGGCAAATCCGTCAGCGGACGCGTGGCGACGTCTTCGAGGACCCAGGGGCGATAGCGGCAGCCCAGGTCTTCCAGTTCGTGGACGAGCGCGGCGGCGATCTCAAGGCTGACTTCGTCGGTGATCACCGTAACTTTCTCAGTGGGTTGGATGCGCAGGCAGACGCGGACGGCGTTGCGCGCGCCGGGAGTCAGTTGCGGATCGAAGGGCAGTTGGTTCAGTTGGCGAGTGGATTTTGCTTTTGGTTGTGTGTCAGTCTTCATCAAACTCATCAGACGGCCTTGGCGGTGGGAAGGCTGTTGGCTTCGTCTTCTTCCACACCCGTTTCTGTCTCCTCAATGATGTAATCCACTACGGCTTTCATGTCGCCAGTCTCGCGGTAGACTTGCAACTGACGATCGGCCCCAGTGCCATTCTTCATGATCTCACGAATGTATTCGACTTCCTCGCGGGAGCCGAGTTCGTCGAGCACGTCGTCGACGAAAGCGAGATATTCCTCGATCAGGTCGCGCTCGGGGACCTCCATTTGCTTGCCGAAGTCGATGAGTTTGCCATCGATGCCGTAGCGGGCGGCGCGCCACTTGTTCTCCATGAGCAGCGACCGGCGATAGAGCCGGAAGCCCTGGTTCGACTCATAAAGTTTGTAGAGCTTGGCGACCGTGGCCTGGATGAGCGCGGCGAGCGCGATGGTTTCGTCGACGCGCATGGGAATATCGCAGACACGGAATTCGAGGGTGGTGAAGAACGGATGCGGGCGGATATCCCACCAGATTTTTTTCGCGTTGTCGATCGAGTTGGTCTTGATCAGCAGCTTGACGTAGTTCTCGTATTCGCCCCAGCTGGGAAAGAAATCCGGCATGTTAGTGCGCGGGAACTTGTCAAACACCTTGCAGCGATAAGACTTCAGGCCGGTTTCCATGCCGAGCCAGAAGGGAGAATTGGTTGAGAGCGCGAGCAGGTGAGGAACGAAATAGCGCGCGTGATTCATCATGTGGATGGCGGTCTCGCGGTCTTCGATGCCGACGTGCACGTGCAGGCCGAAGATGAGATTGGCTCGCGCCACCAGTTGCATATCTTCAACGATGTTCTTGTAGCGATCATCGACCGTGACTTCCTGTACTCTCCAGTCGGCAAATGGGTGGGTCGCCGCGGAAGCCAGGCGCAGGCCGTTTTCGCGCGAGAGGCGGATCATTTCGCGGCGCAGCTTCTTGAGTTCGGTTTTGGCCTCTTGGATGTTGGCGCAGACGGAAGTGCCGACTTCGACGACCGATTGGTGCATTTCGGCTTTCACGCGTTCCTGCAGGATGAGCTTGCCCTTCTCGAGGATCTCGGCGTGAATGTGCGAGCGCAAATCCCGGGTTTCGGGGTCGACGGTCTGGTACTCCTCTTCAATGCCGAGCGTGAAAGACGGTTTCATGGGCGCACCGGAGCCGGGCCAGGGGGCGGCACGGCAAAGTTGTATTAGTATACCGGGATTTGGCGGGGGTTCAAGCGAGAAGCTATGGGCCGCGAGCCTCGAGTCGCGAGCTAGAAAAGGCCGCCGCGACGCCAAACATGCGAGAGCTACTTGTCCTGCATTCTTGCGCCGTTTCGCGCCTCCGTTCCGGCATTGGGGCGGGCGAGGACGCCCGCACGACAGCCGCCGGGACGGCGGCGCTACATCCCGGCTTTTTTGCGGGCTTTTGGGGCACGCGGCTCTACCAACTTGGGGCCGGCGAGGAAGGACGCCCAGCGCAGCTCTTCGAACGGCTTTTCATTGCCCAGGGCTTTCTTCACCGCCATTTCAGCTACGGCGTCGACTACCCATTCGAAATTCTGCTGGCCTACGGATGTGACTTCGGCATCGGGCGCGGGATTCATGAAGTCGATGGCGTAGGGGACGCCGCCTTCCACCGCGAACTCGACCGTGTTCAGGTCGTAGCCGAGGGCGCGGCAGAGGGCGAGCGCGTCTTTTTCCATCCGCTCTTTCAACTTTGGCGGCGGGGGCGGATTGCCTTTCACATAGCGCTCGTGGTGCGGGGCTTTGGGGTCGTACTTCATGATGTGGACTTTTTCTTGTCCTACTACATAGCAACGGTAGTAGTCTTCGAACTCGACACCGTGTTGAAGAGTCATACACAGGTCGCCGGTCTGGTTGTAACTGCGGAAGAATTCTTCGGGCGAATCGACTTTGTAGACGTGCTTCCATCCGCCTCCGGCGTAGGGCTTGAGAAAGGCCGGAAAGCCCACGTAGGCGAAAATTTCGTCCCAGTTGAGGGGGTAGATCAGGTTGCGCATCGACTTATCGGTGGTGTCGGGCGGATGCTTTTGATGCGGCAAGATCATCGTTGGCGGAATGGCCACGCCCATTTTGTGGGCCATGGCGTAGTTGAAAAATTTGTCGTCGGCGGTCCACCAGAAAGGATTGTTGATGACGATGGTGCCGTGCAGCATGGCGTTTTTGAGATAAGCGCGGTAGAAGGGGATGTCCTGCGAGATGCGGTCGACGATGACGTCGTACTTCTTGGGTTCGTCCATGCGGATGCCGCCGATTTTGACGAATTCGGCGGTGACGCCTTCGAGCTTCATCGAGTTGATCTTGTCGACCAGGGCAGGGGGGAAGGTATTTTCCATGCCGAAGAGGATGGCGATTTTCTTGGTCATAGCAGGCTCCTATTTGTCGTTGGTCGTTAGTCGTCGGTCGTTCGGCGTCGGTCGTTCGGGAGTTCCAGGTGGTCTTTCGCTTTTGTGCTCCACTTCTCCGTGGTCGGCCGTCGATGCACCCCGAACGACCGTCAAAAATACTTTTGCGCCATTCTTTGCCACAATGGCCAATCGTGCTTGCTGTTGTCGCCGTAAATGTCGAGCCAGTGCGGGATGGCTTTTGCGTGCAGAATGGCGGACATTTTGACGTTGGCGTCGAGGCACATATCCCAGTCGGCCGAGCCGAGTACGATCTTCATCTGGCGATAGCGGCTTAGATACCAGTCGTCGCTCATGTTGGCGAGATAGTCGGGCGGATTGTTGAAATAGACATTATCGTCATAGTAGCCGTCGAGAAAGCTCTTGATGTCGAAGGAGCCGCTCATGGTGACGCAGGCGGAAACGATGTCGGGATGGCGCATGGAAAAATTGAGCGCGTGATAGCCGCCGAAGCTGCAGCCGGTGACGGCGATCTGGGGCGCGGGGTTTTTCCATTGCAAGAAGCGCAGAAATTCCTGGACGACGAAGCGTTCATACTGGACGTGGCGCCAGATGCGCGCGCCGGGATGGACGCCTTTGTTGTACCAGCTTTCGCCATCGACTCCATCGGGGCAGAAAACCTGGATTGCGCCCTGGTCAAGTTTGGCGGCGAGAGCGCGGATCATGCCGGCATCTTCATACTCGAAAAACCGGCCCATGGAAGTGGGAAAAACGAGAATGGGCTGGCCGGCGTGGCCGAAGACCAGCGACTCCATGTCGCGGCCGAGTTCGTGGCTATAGTGCTTGAAATATTCTCGGTGCATGCGCGCGAGGATTGTAACCGAAAGCGCGGGCGGGGAGCATCCGGCGAGGGGCGGCGGGAATCAAAGACTCGGGTTTCTGATATAGTGTGCGCCGTCGTGGAAATCACACTGCATGTGGCGTAGTTCTCTAAGGAGGGTGAGATGTCAATTCTGGCGTGGATTGTGCTGGGGTTAGTGGCAGGTTTCATCGGAAGTAAGATCGTCAATAAGTCGGGGGAGGGGTTTTTCCTCGACATTATCCTGGGGATTGTGGGGGCGGTGGTGGGAGGCTGGGTATTTACCCTGGTGGGCGCATCGGGAGTGACTGGACTGAACATCTACAGCCTGATTGTTGCCGTTATCGGTGCGATCGTTGTGCTGGTGGCCTATCACGCGATCAAGAAAGCAGTCTGAAGCGCGGGGAGGCTCGCCGTGCGCGGTGGAAAAAACGGATGTGGAGCAGGGGCGAATGTGAGTAACGGCAATTCAGTTGCGGGGGGGGGCGTTCGGGGATTGATACGCAGTTGTTTCAATTTCGACTGGAGGGTAGTGCGTTTCAGGCCCAGGCGGGCGGCCGCTCCCTGTTCACCGCTGATGCGGCCTTTCGATTGCTGCAGGGCTTCGAGGATGCGCTTGCGTTCGACGGCTTCGAGAGTTTCGGCTTGGTCCTCGATGGACATCCTTGCCTGCAGTTCGCCGAGCGGGGCCGCCAGCACCGAACCGGTGGTCAGAATGATCGAACGCTCGATGAAGTTTTCCAGTTCGCGCACATTGCCGGGCCAATCCCAGGCGGTGAGCACGGCCATGGTGCGCTTGGGAATGCTGGTGATCGACTTGTTCAAGCGCCGGGAGCACTTCTGAACGAAGTAGTCGACGAGGAGAGGAATATCGTCGCGGCGCTGGCGCAGAGGCGGCACGACGATCGGGAACACGTTCAGCCGGTAAAATAGATCGCTGCGGAACTGGTTGCGCAGCACGTCGTCGGCCAGGTCGCGGTTGGTGGCCGTGATCAAACGGAAGTTGACTTTCAGTGTCTGCGTTCCGCCCAGGCGTTCGAATTCCTGATCCTGCAAAACGCGCAGGAGCTTGGGCTGGAGGGCGAGGGCGATGTCGCCGATCTCATCGAGGAACATCGTGCCTTTATCGGCCAGTTCCAGGCGGCCGATCTTGCGGCTCACCGAACCGGTATAGGCGCCCTTTTCGGCACCGAATAACTCGCTTTCGAGCAGGCCGGATGGAATGGCGGCGCAATTCATCTTGATGAAGGCGTTCCCGGTGCGCGGGCTCAAGCGGTGGATGGCGCGGGCTACCAGTTCCTTGCCGACGCCGGTCTCGCCGAGCAGGAGCACGGTGGCGTCGCTACTGGCAACCCTCGCTACCAGTTCCATGACGGCTTTCAGGGCCGCGCTCTTGCCGATGATCTCCTCGAATCCCATTTCGCTGTCGATGGTGTGTTCGAGATAAAGTTTTTCTTCGGTCAGCCTCTCTTTTGCCTGGCGGAGTTCTTCCTCGATGCGCTTGCGATCGGTGATGTCGTAGTCGATGCCGACCATGCGGGCAGGCTTGCCGCTCGGATCCTCGAAAACGCGCCAGCGGTCGGCAATCCAGCGCACAGTGCCATCGGGCCAGACAATGCGCCATTCGCCGCCGCCCTCACCCGAGTGCATGGATTGCGCGAGCATGTCCGAGAACGGCTTCCGATCTTCGGGATGGATCAATTGCACGACCTGATCCAGGGTCGGCGAGGGGGCGTCCGCACCCAGTCCAAAGATGGCCATCATCTGCGGTGTCCACCGGCTTTCGCCAGTAAGCAGGTTGCGATCGAAAGTGCCGATATTGGCGACTTCCTGCGCCAGTCGCATGCGCTCTTCACTTTCGCGCAAGGCTTCCTCGGCGCGCTTGCGGTCGGTGATGTCGGAGTCGATGCCGATGGCTCGCAGCGGCCGTCCCTGTTCGTCCTTCAAAACTCTCCACCGGCCGTCGATCCAGTGCACGGAACCATCGGGCCAAATCACGCGCCACTCCCCCGCGACCCTGCCGGCCTCGATGGATTCTGCGAACAGATCCTCAACGTGCTTTCGGTCCTCCGGGTGAATCAGGCTGAGAAATTCCGCCAGCGACTTCGGGCCCGCTCCAGGTTGCAACCCGAACATTTCCTCGGTCTGAGGTGACCAGTAACCCTCGCCGGTCTGCATATTGCGCTCGAAGCTGCCGATCCTGCCTGCTTCCTCGGCAAGGCGCATGCGCTCCTCGCTTTCGCGCAGGGCCTGCTCAGCGCGCTTGCGTTCAGTGATGTCCTGAACGATGGTCATGAGGTACTGGGGTTCTTCTCCCGGCTCCCACATCGGCACCACGGAATGATTGACGGGCACTGCGGTCCCATCCGGCCGCACGTACCGTTTCTCAGCCTCGTAAGCGCGCACCTTCCCTTCAATCAGCTGCTTCGTTCGCGCGGCGCTGTCTTCGCGGTCTTCGGGATGCGTGATGTCGAGGTAGCTCAGACGCAGCATCTCGCTGGCGGTTCGTCCTGCGATTTCACAGAGCGTGGGGTTTACTTGCAGAAAGCGGCCACTGGGCGCGTCCACCAAAGCAATCCCGACCGGCGCGCGCTCGTGGACAGCGCGGAAACGCTTCTCGCTTTCTTCCAGCAAGGCCGCTGCGCGCTTGCGCTCGGTGATATCGGTGACGTCTTCGGAGAAGATTACGATGCCGCCGATCGTGTCCGTGGTTTCATGCCACGGCTGTATTTCCCACCGTACAAACTGAGTGGAACCGTCGGCGCGGTCGAAGCGGTCATTGTCTTCCAGCAGAATCTCGCCCGCCAGTGCGCGACGATGGAAATGCTTCCAGCGCTCGGGAACATCTGGGCAGGCGTCGTAGTGCGAGATGCCGCGCAGGTCGCGGTCGCCCAAGCCATGGTCGGCCCGCCAGCGCCGGCTGGCATAGAGGTAGCGCATCTCGCGGTCAAACATCGCCAGCGCCGGTGCGTACTCTTCGAGGAGCCGGAGTCCCTCCGCACTTTTTCGGAGCTCGCGTTCGATATGCCGTTGCTCGGTGACGTTGTGGGCGACGCCGTACACTACCGGCGTTGGCAGTCCTTCTGTGCGCAACTTGTTGTGGTACTCCCAGACGCGGCGCTCGCCGGAGCGCGTCAGGATGGTGAGCAGATCGTGGGCCTCGCCTTCACGGGCAATCTTTTTCAGGTACTCATCAAATTGTGGGTGGAACTGGGGTGGGACCAACTCCCGCATCGGGATGCGTAGGAGCTCTTCGACGGTGTATCCCAACTGACGCGCAGACTCGGAATTTACGGAAAGCAAACAGCCCTCGAGGTCGTGAATGCAGAGCAGGTCGCCGCTCGGTTCAACGGGACCGCGATTCCGACCGGCGTCCGCTTCTATGGCGCCCAGAATTGGGTCAGGCGTGACGGCGGATTCTCCTTGCGCGGACTTGGGATTTGGTTTTTCAGGGTTCGACGACATGGCGCTTCCCCAGTAAGCCGGCGGCGAAGATTGAATTCATCGGCCAGACGCGTCCACCAGCAGATGCGGATTTGTGTTGCGCGAACCATTCCTAGGGGATCATGGCAAAGATAATCGCGCTCCGGGCGGACGGCCGAAACATCAGCAGTTGTGCCGAGCGGTGCCGTCAAACGAACACACGCGGAACACCCGAGTTGAACCACCGATCGGGCCCGAAGGCACTTGTAGGTGTCATACGCCCGAAGAGGGAAAGTTATTTGTAAATTGATGGTTTTGTTCGTTTTTCGGAAAATCATGCTGTTGGATCGACGACGGCGTTTCCGACACGCGTCGGTGGATTGGCAGGCTGGGGTTGCCAATGCCCGCGCTGCGGATGGGCCAAGAGGCAAGCCGCGCCCTGCTTTTTCAATGACTTACGTTCCATTTACTGCATTGTTTGACCGATCAGGCCGCATTTTCGCCCTTTCCCTGCCTTCTGCGTGCATAAAGAATCGGGGTTTCAATAGGATAACGATGACTTACTCCACGCATCGAAACTTCCAGGTTTCCACGTGGAAGTCCGTTCTTTAAAGGGTCCCGCATGGGGACGCGGGGAAAGTTCTAACTGACGGTTGAGAAAGCGAGAGCAGAATGCACAAGCCGATCAAGTACGTTGAGAAGGCCGTTACGGTTGCCGCGACTGGCGCGTGGGCCGTCTTCGAACGCCTGAACCGGGTTCGTCCGAACGCATCGCCGACTCCGAAGTGGTCCGATAAGCCGCTGCTCAAATCGTGGGAGAAGTCGAAGCCGCCGCTAGGCTGGCCGCGCTCGACTGATTCGCTCTGCCCGAAGTGCGTGCCCGAAATTCGCCAGCAGATTCTCGACGGCCACCTGCCGGTCGACATCCTCATGAACGAGAAAGTCGGCGAAGTGAAAGCGCAGATTATTGAGCGCGACGGCAAGATTTTCATGGTGAAGGACTGTCCCAAGCATGGTCACTTCGAAGACTTGATGTCGATTGACACGGAGTTCTCGCGCCATTTGGAAGAAGTTTTCCCGGGCCGCGATATCAAAGCCCATAAAGATGAGCACCTGCATCACCACGGGTCTTCCACCGTGAAGTATGGCCGCGGCGCTGTGCTGACGATCGACCTTACCAACCGCTGCAACATGATGTGCGATCCCTGCTTTATGGACGCGAACCAGGTTGGCTTTGTGCATGAGCTGACGTGGGAAGAAATCAAGACGATGCTCGATAACGCCATCACCATCAAGCCCAAGCGGCAGATGTCGGTGCAGTTCTCCGGTGGCGAGCCTACGCTTTCGCCGTACTTCCTGGACGCGGTGCGCTACGCGCGCAAGGTTGGATTTAACAGCGTGCAGGCGGCGACGAATGGGATTGAGTTCGCAAAGAGCTTTGAGTTCTGCCAGCAGGCGGTTGAAGCTGGCATGCGGTATGCATACCTGCAATTTGATGGCATCGGCAACGCGGCGAATTCGCATCGCGCGGTCGGCAACCTGTTTGACGTGAAGCTGAAGGCGATCGACAACCTGCACAAGGCGGGCTGCGAGATCGTGCCGGTGATCACGATCATCAACGGCATTAACAACGAGCAAGTGGGTCGCATCATCCAGTTTGCGCTGGATAATCCGAAGAAGATTGGGTTCTTGTCGTTCCAGCCGGTTTCGTTTACTGGACGCGATGAGGCAATCACCGACGACCGCCGGATTGCGCAGCGCTACACGCTGGCTCACCTGGCGCACGATGTGAAGAACCAGACCGGCATGGGCGAACCTGCCCGCGACTGGTTCCCGATTTCATTCATGTCGACGTTCAGCGATTGGGCCGACCTGATGCACGCCGAAGACGCCAACAACAATTGGGGACAGTTGGCATGCGGCTGCCACCCGAATTGCGGCACGGGTATGGCGGTGATGATCGATAAAGAAACGAAGGAGGCCGTGCCGGTGACGGCATTCCTCAAGGGCGATCAGCTGGGCAAGGACATCGCCAAGGTGAATGACGCGGCGCGGAGCAAGTTCTGGACGGTTGTAGGAATGGCGCTGGTGCTGATGAAGAACTACGATCCGTTCCAATCGCCGACGCACTTTAAGATGACCGACCTGCTGAAGAAGTTCGACAAGAACTTCAATGCGACGGGCAAGAATTACGGCAAGGTTGGACCGGACCGCACGATTGACGACGTGATGAAGCGGCGGCAGGACCGCTGGAACTTCCTGTTTATCGCAGGGATGTGGTTCCAGGATCTGTTCAACTACGACTTCCGGCGCACAGAGCAGTGCATTATTCCGTACGCGACGCAGGAAGGCGAGATCAGCTTCTGCGCGTACAACACGGGCGTGGGCTGGCGGAACATCATTGAGAAGATGCACATGACGGCCACGCTCACCAAGTGGTACGAGGAGCACGGGCGGCATGAGATTTTTGCGGGCAACAAGAAGGTCAATCTCGAAGATAAGACGCACGCTCTTTATCTGCGTGAAAACATCGTAACCAATGATGTGCAGCACGATCTGGACAAGCTGGGCATCGCAAAGACCGCGCGCGAAGAGAAGACACGGGCACGCGATGCGAAGCTGGCGGCGTCGAATGCTGAAAAACGCGGCGCCGAGAAGAACGACGCGGCCTACGACGCGCGCATGGCGCAGCTCTACCGCGAGGTGGTGCTGAAAGAGAAGCCGGCTACATCGAATGAGGCGGGATTCATTCCGCTGGGTGCGATTGCTCCGGTGAACGGCAATGGGCATTCGAACGGAAATGGCTTGCACGGGATTCAACCGGCGAAGCAAACCGAAGAGATGGCGGAGCCGGTCGCGGGAGACTAACTAAAAGTTGTGAACTTCCAGGCTTTGGGCCGCTCTTTCGAGCGGCCCTTTTTTTTCCAGATTCTCCGATATAGAAAGTATTCTGGTCCGTCAATGACAGAATCGTCCGAGATTCGCGCGGCTTCGCTGGGCGAGATCGCGCTTGTGTTCCTGAAGCTGGGAACAATCGCCTTCGGCGGCCCGGCGGCCCATCTGGCGATGATGGAAGAAGAGTTCGTGCGGCGGCGCAAGTGGATCACGCAGGCGGAATTCCTGGACAGGATGGCTGCCGCAAACCTGATTCCGGGGCCGAACTCGACGGAAGTCGCAATTTTTATCGGGCACCTGAAGCGCGGCTGGCGCGGGTTGATTGTGGCGGGCGCGAGCTTCATCATCCCGGCGGCGCTGATTGTTTCGGCGATCGCGTGGGCGTATGTACGGTTCGGATCTTTGCCCCGGGCGCAAGGAATGCTTTACGGGATCAAGCCGGTTGTGGTGGCGATCATTATTCAGGCGCTGGGAAAGTTGAGCCAAAGCGGGGTACGCACGCCTTTGCTGGCGGTGATTGCGGCTCTGGCTGCGGCACTGAGCCTAGCCGGAGTTAGCCCGGTGCTGGTGCTTGCGATCGCGGGCACGCTCTCGGCGGCAGCATGGGGGATGCGAAATCGCTTACTGGGCACGGCTTTCACAGGGATGCCCCAGCTGCTGGCCGGAATCGTCGCGGTGGGAGCGACCGCCGCAACCTGGCCAATCGGGCTCGGGCGATTGTTTCTGTCGTTTCTCAAGATTGGATCGGTGGTGTTCGGAAGCGGCTACGTTTTGCTCGCCTTTTTGCAAAGCGAATTTGTCGAACGGCTGCACTGGCTGACGGATCAGCAACTGCTCGATTCGGTCGCGGTGGGGCAATTTACGCCGGGTCCACTCTCGGCGACGGCGACGTTCATCGGGTACATTGTCGCCGGGTGGAAGGGCGCGGTCGTGGCGACGGTGGGAATCTTTCTGCCGGGTTTCGTTCTGGTGGCGCTCAGCGGGCCGGTGATTCCGTGGCTGAGGAGATCTCCGGTGTTTGCCGCGGCGCTGGATGGAGTGGTCGCGGGATCGCTGGCGCTGATGGCGGTTGTGACTTGGCAACTCGGCAGGGCATCGCTGGTGGACTGGCCGACGCTGGCGATGTGTGGTGTGGGCTTGATCGCGCTACTGCGTTTTAAGGTTAACTCGGCGTGGCTGATTGGGGCGGCAGCGCTTGTTGGATGGTTTCTGTGATGGGGGCGGAAACGTTGACGGATAGGTCCAGCATTGCGCTCCGGTCGCGAGCCCCAGGGGGAGAACGGCGATGAATGAAATCGAAATCCGCCCAGCAGAGCGGCGCGATCTGCCGCGGCTCACGGAGATCTACAACTACTACATATTGAATACCCCGGTGACATTCGATGTTGAGCCGTATACGGTCGACCGGCGCGAGATGTGGTTTGCGCAGTTTGGCGCGATCGGGCGCCACCGGTTGCTGGTGGCCGAGAACAGCGGCCAGGTCGTCGGGTATGCGGGAACAACGCGATTTCGTCCCAAGGCTGCTTATGAGACGACCGTTGAGGCGACAATTTATTGCGCGCCGGATGCGGTCGGGAAGGGTATTGGCGGAATGCTCTACGCGGCTTTGTTTGAAGCGCTACGCGGTGAGGATATCCGCCGGTTTGTGGCGGGGTATGTTCTCCCCAATCCGGCAACGGCGGCAATCCATCGGCGGTTTGGATTCAAGCTAGTGGGGGTGTTCAGCGAAAACGGAAGAAAGTTCGGGAAGTACTGGGATGTGTGCTGGGTGGAACGCGCGGCCTGAGCGCCGCGCGCTCTTCACCCTTCCATCGAACGTCTTGGAGTTGGGCTCAGTACTAGAATTTCTGCTCGTCTGCCGACGGGCCGTAGAGCGCCGGCACGGGCACGTTGAGCAGCCGGAAATACATGGTCAGCTGCCCGCGATGATGGATGAGGTGATTCAGGACCATGCGGCGGAGAACGGCAGCACGCGGCTCACGGAACAATTCTTCTCCGCCCATGAGCAGGGCCCATGGTTTGGCATAGTCGGCATCGCTGGCGTTCGCGAGCGCGGCACGGGCTTCGGCGCGGTTCTTGTCGAAGACTTCGAGCAGTTCTTTGCGATTGGCAGGCTTTGGCGGCACGCGGTCTGAGCCGCCAGCGGCGGACAAATCCAGCGAATCCTGTTCCATGGTGATCTTGGCCCAGTGCGGAATGGTGGCGACATGGGTGGCCATCCAGCCCAGCGTGCCGGACTTTTCATGCGGCTGCCAGGAGAACTTGTCGTCGGGGACGCGCTCCAGTGTACGGCGCGTGCTGTCCATTTCCATGTCGAATTCGGGGAGGATCGTATCTTTGTAGGGCATTGTTGTGCATCTCTCCAGGAGATTAGAGGATTTTCGTCTTCGCGCAATTTTATCAGCAAGCCGGGATGGGGATGGCCGGACGGCGCAACGGCTGGCAGCATTGTATTTCGCGCTTTGTGAAGGAGAGGTTAAAATAAGAGGCTCCGCCTGTATCTTGGGGAAGGCGTGTGCTGCTCCCGAAATGTTCGGGGCGGGGGGCCGATAGCGCGATTCCTAATTCGTGGAACCAGTCTCCAATCTCGTGGATGTAAAGTCGCAAGCGTCTCCGGACGGGAATGCCTCGGCCAGCGCGCAGCCGCCGGTTGTGGCCTCGCCGCCGCGGCCTCGTCCGTCCTCGCCCGTATATTGGCGCGTAGAAGGCAGCCTGTTGGAGCTGACGACCATCCGGCCGATTGCGTTTTTCACCTGGAACAGCCAGACCTACATTGCGCGCGTGGTGCGGCGCAGCCTTGTGCTTTTGATGGCGCTGCTGCGGCCGTTCCTGTACGCGGCCAACCGCAAGGCGGCGACGCGGATCGTACATTCCGTATTGCGGGGCATTACCCGCGACCGGCTCGACCTGCTGGGCGAAGAAGAATTCGAATACAAACTGAAACCGCTGCTGAAGGAAGAAGGGGTGCGGCAACTCAAGGCCTTGCAAGCAACTGGGGCGGATGTAGTGCTGGTGAGCCAGGGTCTTGACCACGTTATGCGGCCGCTGGCACGGCATCTGGGGGTGCGCTGGATTATCGCCAATCGGCTTGATTTCCGCGATGGAGTGGCAACCGGCAGGTTGCTGAGTCCAGTGATCCGGCCGCGAGGAATTCTTGCGCGCATTCGGGAAGCAGGCCCGGACGGGCAACAGAGTCCGGCGCGGTGGGTGCGCGCGCTTGGACTGCGCGGGCCGAAAGCTCTGGCTTCGGCGATTGTGCCGGCCGTGCGAGTGGAAGTGCCACCGGTGCGGCCCATTGTTTTCTTCGACGAGGCCCGGCATCAGGAGCGGCTTTCGGTGCGGAAGGCACTGGCGGGGAAGCGCATCCTGCTGATCGGCGTGACGGGGTTCATCGGCAAGGTGTGGCTGGCGAATACGCTGATTGACCTACCCGAGATTGGGAAGCTGTACCTGCTGATTCGCGGGCAAAAGGCGAATCCCGGGCAGAAGCGCTTCGAGAAGATGCTGGAGGAGTCGCCCGTTTTCGATCCGGTGTTTGAGAAGTACGGCGATCAGCTGCCGGCGCTGTTGGCGGACAAGGTTGAGGTGGTAGAGGGCGATGTGTCGCAGCCTGCGATGGGCCTGGATGCCGAGGTGGCAGCGCGGCTCGGGCGAGAACTCGACCTGATCGTCAACAGTTCGGGGCTGACGGATTTCAATCCCGATCTGCGGGAAGCGGTGGCGGTGAATGTGGACTCGGCCTACCACATGGTCGAATTCATTCGCGGATCGGATCATGCGGCGCTGTTGCATCTTTCGACTTGCTACGTTGCGGGGCAGCGCGATGGACGGGTGGGCGAGCGCGTGCGTCCGAATTACACGCCGGCGGGCGTGCCGGCCTTTGACGCGGAGAAAGAGTGGCGAGCGCTGCACGATTTTCTGGAATCGGCCGAGGCGCGCGCGGAGAGTCCTGAGGTCACGGAGGAGCTGACCAAGCAGGCGTTGGAAAAAGAGCATGCGGCCAAGGATTTGAGCGGGCAGGCGCTGGAAAACCAGATTTACAAAAACCGTGTGCGCTGGCTCAAGAATTATCTGACAGCAGAAGGCAAGGAGCGGGCCACGCGCCTGGGCTGGCCGAATACTTATACCTACACAAAGAGTCTGGCCGAGTCGTTGATCGCCAAACATGGCGAGGGGCTGCCGATTGCGATTGTGCGTCCGTCGATTGTCGAGACATCGGTGGCGAAACCGTTTCGCGGATGGAATGAAGGGATCAACACGTCGGCGGCGCTGTCGTATCTGCTGGGCACTTCGTTCCGGCAGTTGCCATCGAATGAACGCAAGCGACTGGACATTATTCCGGTGGACGCAGTTTGCGCGGGGATGACGCTGATTGCGGCGGCGCTGGTGGAACGGCGGCACGATGCGCTTTATCAGCTGGCCACGTCGGTGACGAATCCTTGCGACATGGGACGGTCGATTGAGCTGACTGCGCTGGCGCACCGGCGGCACTATCGCGCTCAGGAGGGTCTGGAATACTGGCTGCGGCTGCGGATGGATGCAATTTCGGTGTCGAAGACGCGTTATAACCGGATGTCGGCGCCGGCGCAGCGGATGATTGTCCAGAGGATTCAGGCGATCATGTCACCGTTGCCCATCGCGAAGCCGTTGGCGAAGGCGGAACGCAGTTTGCAGCGCGTGGAAAAGCTGATCCAGCTGTTCGAGCCTTTCATCCTGCTCAATGAGCACGACTTTGTTGCGGATAATGTCGAGAAGCTGTCGCAGGCGCTGGTGCCGGAAGAGCACGAAGTTTTCGGGTACGATACGACCGGTCTCGACTGGTGGGAGTACTGGATTGACATTCACATTCCGGCGCTGCGGCGGTGGACCTATCCGCTGATTGAAGGGCGGCCACTGGAAGCGCGCGAGCCGCGGGTGCTGCAGATGCCGGCGGCGGGCGAAAACGGAACGGGCATAAAGACGGGGACGAACGGAGCCACGTGGCGATATTCCTGACCGGCTCGACTGGGTACATCGGCGCGCACGTTGCCGCCAATCTGCTTAGCCAGCACGATGCGACCTTGAACGTGCTGGTGCGGGGCCGCGATGCCCGCGACGCGGAGGTGCGGCTGTGGGAGGCGATGCAGCTGCACTTGCCGTTTCACGAGTTTTACGAATACTTGCAGGCGAAGATCCGGATTTTTCGCGGCGACCTGACTGCGCCGCAGTTTGGGCTGGATCGTGATGAATATGACCGGCTCGTGCACACGACCGATTCGGTGATTCACTGCGCAGCTTCGCTGAATCGCAAGTCGGAAAAGGCCTGCCTCAACGTGAATCTGCGCGGGACGCTGGAAGTCATCCAACTGGCGCGGCAATCGCAGTATTATCACGGGCTGCGGCGGTTTTCCGATGTGAGCACGGTGGCGGTGGCGGGCAAGCGCGCGAACGAGATCGTCACTGAGGATGGGGCGATTGAGTGGGACCGGTCGGATTACGATCCTTATGCGCGCACGAAGAAATTTTGCGAGCACATGGTGCGCGAGCTGCTCCCGGATGTACAGCTGACGTTTTTCCGGCCGAGCATTGTGCTGGGCGATAGCCGGTACGCGGAGACGACGCAGTTCGATATGGTGCGCTCGTTTGTGTTCTTGGCGGGCTTGCCGGTGCTGCCGTTTCGTCCGCACGACAAGATCGACATTGTGAACGTGGATTTTGTCGCCGGGGCGATTGCCGATCTGCACATGAAGCCGAATCCGGAGCACGACACGTATCATCTTTCTTCCGGTAGCAACTCGCAGACATTTCGGGAATTGACAAAGGCGCTGGCCAAGGAACAGAACACGCGCGGGCCGCTTTTTATGCCGGTTCTTGAAGGCCCGTTCAGTTCTACGGTCAATCTGCTGGCCAACCGCAAAGGGCGGGTGGGATATAGCGCGTCGCTGATGAAGGTCTTTCTTCCATACTTGACCTGGAACACGGTGTTCGACAACACGCGCGCAACGACGGAGCTGGGGCGGAAGCCGATGCCATTTTCGCAATACAGCTTTCCGCTCTTGCGCTTCAGCCGCCATAATAACTTCACCTATCCATACCAGGAATGGCCAGCGACGACGAAGGCGGGAGGTTCAGCCGCATGATGGACTTCGTTCTGGAGGCGTGGGTTTCGGGCATTATCGAAACCAAGAAACTGCAGTGGATGATGGGCCACGGCGAGCCGTGGAAGCCGGGCGAAAAGCTGAAGCTGCTGTTTGCCGGCTATAACGGCACGCGCAACACGGGCTCGGACGTGCGCGTTGAGGAGATGCTGCGGCAGGTGCGGAGGATTCTTGGTCCGGAACATGTGGAACTCACCATGATGACGTTCAATTTCGACCGCTCGCGCGGTTATTTTGAGGGGACGTCACAGGTGCGGCTGCCGGACATCTTTCCGCCGTTTCTTTCGAAGGAAGTGCCGAAGCATCATGGCGTCGTGGCGTGCGAAGGATCGATGTTCAAGTCGAAGTTTGCGAACGCGCTCGCCACGATGATGATTGGCTCGCTGGGAATTGCGGCGGCTGAGAACAAGCTTTCGATCGGGTACGGCGCCGAGGCGGGAGCGATGGATCCGCTGGTCGCAAAGATGTGCGCACGATTCTGTAGGGATTCATTGGTAATTACGCGTAACGAGGAATCGCGAAACATTCTGCGCGAGCTGGGCGTGCCGACCGAACTGGGCACCGATACCGCCTGGACGTTTGAGCCGCTGGGCGCCGAGTATGGGCAAAAAGCGCTGCGCGACGTGGGTTGGGATGGGAAGACGCCGGTGCTGGCGGTCTGTCCAATCAATCCGTTTGAGTGGCCCGTGAAGGCCTCGATTGCGAAAGCCGCGCTGCACGGCCTGACCGGCGCCTACAAAGAAAGTCATTATCGCGGGCCGTATTTCCACCATGCGGGGCCGGAGGCGGATCGGGCTTATGAACACTACTTGAACTCGATTGCGAATGCGGTGGCGGCGTTTCGCCAGAAGAAGAACGTCTTTGTGGTCATGGTCGCCACCGAGAGGCTGGATGCCCGCCCGTGCCGGAGGATTGCAGAAAAGCTCGGCGGTGCACCGGTGCTGACGTCCGAAGATTACAACATGTACGAACTGGTGAGTATTCTGCGCGCTTGCCGGCTGCTGGTTTCCTCGCGCTATCACGGAATTGTGACCACGATGCCGGCGCTTGTGCCGTCGGCTGGAATCACGATGGATGAGCGCATTCGAAATTTGATGAACGAACGCGGGCACAAAGAATTGCTGATGAATGTGGACGATCCTGACTTGGAGGCGAGAACGCTAGCGGCCCTGGAGATTCTTGACCGGGATAGCGAGCGCATTGCCGATGGGATTGGACGCACTGTAGTGCGCAATTTGAAATCAATGGCGCGCATGGGCGTGTATTTTGAGGAAGAAGTGCAGCGGCGGTATCCGGAGTTTCAAACGCGGCGCGGCGAGTGGAGTTGGGAGGATTATCTGCCGCCGATGAGCGAGGGGTTGCGGGAGTTGGTGAAGGCGTACGGGTAGGAAGCGGTTCGCAAGATTGCCGATCCACATAGTCGTTCATGACTTTTCTCGATCAAATCTTTGCCAGCCTGGACAAGGGCGGCGAGTCCGTCGTGTTACAGGAGTTGCGCGACGGCACGCCTGTGCCCGTTACGGCGAAGGAATTGCTGGCACAAGTTCAGGTGGCGCGGGCGTATCTCCGCCGTTTGCGGCTGAAAAAAGGTGACCGCTGCGCGCTGGTTGCTCACAATTCCACCCGATGGGTAGCGATGGATCTGGCGATCATGGCCGAAGGGCTGACCGCGGTGCCTCTGTATGCGCGGCAGGCGGCGGCGGAACTGGTCGCCATGATGAAGGATTGCTGGCCCGCGGTGATTGCCTGCGGAGAGCAGTCGCTGGCCGACGCGATCACACAGGAATGGCCGGAAGCACCGCCGTGTTTCCTGCTCGACAACGTTTTCGCAAAAGAGCGCGGGCCGGTTGAAAACGATGCGCCGATTGTCGCGGACCAGGACGTCGTTGCCATCATCTACACCTCCGGCACGTCGGGCGAGGCGAAGGGCGTGATGCTGAATGCAGCCAACGTTGGCCACATGCTGGGCTGCACTTCGGGGCGGCTGACTCAACTCATGAAAGGTCAGTCGGGGACCGGCTCTGGGCAGGACGCCGTGTTTCATTACCTGCCGTTTTGTTTTGCCGGATCGTGGATCATGCTGCTGACCTGCCTGTTGCGCGGGTCGAAGCTGAGTTTGAATACCGATCTCGGCAAGATTTCTGGCGACATGCGGTCGGTGGCGCCCGATTATTTCCTGAATGTTCCGGCTCTGCTTGAGCGCATGCGCAAGGCGGTTGACGAACAGCTTTGGAAAACGGGCGGCGTAGCCTTGAGGATTTATAGCAAAGCCAAGGGCGCGTGGTTTCGGCGGCAGGAAGGGAAACGCCGGGCCGGCGATGCATTGTGGCTCTCCCTGGCGAATCGGCTGGTGTTTCCCACGATCCGAAAAAAGATGATTGGCGACCGGTTGCGCGCCCTGATCTGCGGGTCGGCCCCGCTCAACATCGACACGCAGCTGTTTTTCATGATGCTGGGGATTCCGGTGCTGCAGGTGTACGGCCTGACGGAGACGACCGCGATCTGCACCATGGACGATCCCGATGGACAGGTGATGCCGGGGCGCGCCGGACCCGCGATTTCGGGGATCGAGATGAGGCTGGCGGAGAATGAGGAGATTGTGGTGCGCGGCGCGAATATTTTTCCCGGGTACTGGCAAAGTCCGGCGGAAACGGCCAAGGTGCTGCGCGACGGATGGTTTCATACCGGCGATCAGGGCGAAGTCGATGCGGCCGGGAACTGGAAAATTGTCGGGCGCATCAAGAACCTAATTATTCTGGGTTCGGGCCACAACATTGCGCCTGAGCCGATTGAAGATAAGATCGTGCAGCAGTTGCCGGGAGCAAGCCATGTGGTGGTGGCGGGCAATGGGCGCGGATATCTGACCGCGCTGATTACGGGCAAGATAAGCGGCGAAAAGGCGCAGCAGGCGCTCGATCTCGTGAACCAGGGCCTGCCGCATTACAAGCAGGTGCGGGCCTTCCACGTGGTTGAGGAACCGTTCACGATCGAGAGCGGGCTGTTGACGGCCAACGGAAAAATCAAGCGCGACTTGATCGCGCAGAAGTTCAAGGCGGAAATCGACGGGATGTACGAAACCGCGAAGAATCAAGTCTCGCAAGGCCAAAGTTCGCAAGGCCAGGCCTCGCAAGATAAGGCCTCGCAGAATCGGGCGGCAAAGACGGCATGAGCGAACACAAAGGCCAGGAGCTCTCATGGCAGACGGTGAATGGCGCGATCGAGCTGACTCTGCACCGCGAGCCTTGCAACGAAATTGGATCGCTCATGCTGGAGGAACTAGAGAACTTTGTCCGCGCGCTGCCGGGGTTGATGAACAGCGCGCATGCGCTGATTCTGCACTCTTCACAGGCCGCAGGATTTTCGGCGGGCGCGGATTTGCGCGAACTCTACCAGCGCTCTCAAGGAATGGAAAAAGCGGCGGCGGCGCACGGCGTGCGCGATTTTCTGGAGCGCATTCATGCCGTGATGAACACGATTGACGCGTTCCCGCTGACGACGATCGCTGCCGTGCACGGGGTGACATTTGGCGGCGGGTTCGAACTGGCATTGGTGTGTGACATTATTATTGCTGATCGTATGGCGCGTTTCTGCTTTCCTGAACTGCGGCTAGGTCTGATTCCGGGATTCGGTGGGATTCCGCGTCTAAAGCGGGATTTGGGCAATGCCGTGGTGCGCGACCTCTTGCTTACCGGACGGAGCTTCAACGTGATGAAGGCGCAGCAGATCGGGCTGGTCAGCCAGATTGCGGCCGAAGGAGAGGCGCTGCGCGTGGCACGCGCAACGGCCAGCCAGGTGGGAAAGTTTGATCGTGCAACGGCGGCGGCGGCGAAGAAGTTTGTGAAGCCGATTCCGTATGACGAATTGAAAAGGGAGATCGACATTTTTTGCGACCTGTATGCACAGCCGGCCGTCGAAGAAGGGTTGCGCAGGTTTGTGGAGAATGACGGGCCGCAGCCGTACTTGCCGTGATTTGGTAATTTTGTAATCTGTAATTTGGTAATTTAAGGGCGTCACTTTCATGCCGACGACTGAACACACACTTGATGAAATTCTGAATCTCGCCGCCACGCACTTCAACGTGCCGCGGGAAAAGCTCACGCCCGATGACGACTTTTTCAAGACGCTCGGCATTGACAGCCTGCAGGCACTCGACTTGCTTACGCGCCTCGAGCATCACTTCCGCATTGAGTTGCCGGACTATGAACTGCAGGGAGTTTCGGATTTCCGCACACTGGCGGAGCGAATTCAGTCGCGGCTTTAGCATCATGATTCCACCACGGAGGCGCCCTTCGGCTTCGCTCAGGGCAGGCACGGAGAAAACCAGCGATTCATGTTCGTGTTTCCCGATGCCAATTCCATTGCGACGGGTCACAGTTTGATACACTCTGCTTTCCCGCGCCTCCGTCGTGAGATAACCCTGAATGCTTGATCTTCATCAATATGCCAGCCTGGGTGCGGCGTTGAGCGCGGCGCTCGACCGTTGGCCTGCTGAAACCTGCCTGATTGAAGCCGATCGCGACCGCGAGAAGGTTCGGCTAACTTATTCGGATTTCAAGGAAATCGCGCGACCCTTATGCCGCGCGATCGAGGACGCGGATTTCAAAGTTGGAGATCGCGCGGCGATCATCATGACGAACCAGTCGAAGTGGCTGATTTCGGCATATTCGATTTTCTTTTGCGGCGGAGTCCTGGTACCGCTCGATTACAAGCTTTCGGCAGCGGAACACCTGCAACTGCTGGCGCACTCGAAGGCGCGGTTCCTGATTGTCGAATATTACTTGTGGCGAGCGATCGCGCAGTCGCCGGAATTTTCGAAGCTGGCGACGGAGATTGTGCTGGTGACCGAAGCGCCAGTCGGGGCGGATCTGCGCGGGGCATACCGTTGGGAGGAGTTTCGGCGCAAGGGCGATCCGCAGCTCGCGAAGCGGCAGCGCGAGGATACGGCATGCATCGTGTATTCGTCGGGAACGGGTGGGCGGCCGAAGGGATGCGTGCTCACGCACGACGCTTATCTCGAACAGTGCATCGCGCTAACAGCGTGGTATCCGTTTTGGCCGGGCGTACGTTATCTGAGCATCTTGCCGACGAATCATGCCATTGATTTTATGGTTGGGTTTATCGGGCCATTCGTCTGCGGCGCTTGTGTGGTGCATTTGCGGACGCTGCGCCCGGAATTTGTGCGCGATGCCTTTGTGCGCTATCGCATCACGTATGTGAGCCTGGTGCCGATGGTGCTCAAGAATCTGGAGCGAGGGCTGCGGGCGAAGTTCGACGAACTGCCTCCGAAGAAACGCTGGATGCTCGACCGGCTGATTGCCCTGAACAAAATGTTGACGCGGAGCCGCTCGCGAGTCGGGCTGAGCCGGCGGCTGCTGCCGCAAGTGCACAAGGCGTTTGGCGGCGAACTGCTGGCGCTGATCGTAGGCGGAGCGTTTACCGATCCCGCGACCATGCAGTTCTTCTACGATCTCGGCATTCCGGTCACGTGCGGCTATGGGCTGACGGAGGCTTGCACGGCGGTCACGCTCAATGACCTGAAGCCGTTTCGCGCCGATACCGTGGGCAAGCCGCTGCCGGGAAGCGAAGTGCGCATTTTGCATCCAGATGGGGAGGGGATCGGAGAAGTTGCGGTAAAGAGCCGGGCCGTGATGTCGCACTACCTGGATGACCCTGAGTTAACGGCGCAGACGATTGTCGAGGGCTGGCTCCTGACCGGCGATCAGGGGAGGTTCGAGGAGCACGGCCACTTGCAGCTTTTCGGGCGCAAGAAGAACATGATTGTCACCGAGGGCGGGAAGAATATTTATCCCGAGGACATCGAGGCGGTATTCGACGGCCTGCCGGTGAAGGAATATTGCATCTTCGCGGCGAATTTTCTCTGGCCGCGAAAAACGCTGGGCGAAGAGAAGGAGACGCTGGTACTGGTGGCGCGGCTCGAACAGAACCAGTTGTTCGACGACTTGGTGCGCGATCAGATTATCCTGCGAAACAGGCGTCTGCCGGATTTCAAGCGCGTTGGCGGCTATCTTGTATGGGAGAAGGATTTTCCGCGAACGGCGTCGCTCAAGATTAAGCGTGGAGAACTGGCGGCGGAGATTGGGATGGGCGCAGAGCGCGCGCAAGTTGTGGAGATATAGCGTCAGGTCTCAGGTGTCAGGTATCAGGTCTCGGGAAAAGCTGCTGAGCCCCGCACCCAGACCTGGGACCTGAGACCTTACACCTGACACCTAAGACCTGACTTGTGAACGAGACTTTTCTTGCCATTATCAATCCGGCGGCGGGGGGCGGACGGTGCCGCGAGTTGGCGGGCGCGGCGATTGCACGGTTGCGATCCGCCGGCATTGCCATCGAGACCGCGGAGACCGCGGCTGGCAGAGATGCGACTCGAATCGCTCGCGATGCCTATCGGCGCGGGTTCCGCAGGTTTCTTGCGGTGGGCGGCGATGGGACTTCTTACGAAATCGTAAATGGGTTGTTTCCGGATTGCCTGGCAGCCGTTTTGAGTAGCGACACAGCGGAGTTCGGCGCTTCGCGCGGTGAATCGGAGCGGATCCCGACGCTTGGATTTCTGCCCCTGGGCACGGGCAATTCTTTTCTGCGCGATTTCGGCGATGCAAAGGCTACGGACCGCGGTTTGGAATATGCCATGCGGGCGATCGAAGCGCGGCAACCGCGCGCGTGCGACGTTTTGCGGCTCACGCACAAAGATGGAGTGCTGTATTCCATCAACCTCGCGAGCGTGGGCTTTGCGGCGGATGTGGCTGCGCTTCGGCATCGGAGGTTTTTAGGTTTTGGACACGCCGGATATCTGGCTTCAATCTTCCTGAGTCTGGCGCGGCTGAAGCGTCGTCCGTTTCCGGTTCGTGTAAACGAGCGGGATGAGTTTGACCGGCGGCGCTGCCTGTTCTTGACTTTCAGCAACAGCAAGTTCACCGGGGGCACCATGATGATTGCCCCCGATGCTCGCACCGACGATGGGCTGATCGAGTATGTGCGCTGGGGGCCGATTGGCCGGCTCGGATTGATCCTGAATTTGCCGACGCTCTATGACGGCACGCATACCCGGCACCCCATGGCCGAGCGCCAGGCCGTGCCTCGCGTCGAGTTTCAACTGGATGCGCCGGTGGACGTGATGGTGGATGGCGAGGTCATGAAGCTGGAGTGTCGCGCGATTGAGGTGTTGCCGTCGGTGCTGAGAGTGATGGTTTGAACGGTGCACGCGGAAACAGACGTGATATAAGAGGTCAATATAGATCAAAACCATGTCGCAAGAGAGAAGAGAACGGCAACAGGAAAAGTCGGGGACGGCAGGCTCGGTCAACTGGGGCCGGCGCGCGATTTACACGGTGCTGATCGTGGCCGCGTTCGGCTTTGCTTATTATCTTGGCGACCGCACGCAGCACAAGTACGACGGTTTTGCGCGCTGCCTGACGGATCGCGGGGTCAAGATGTACGGGGCCTGGTGGTGTCCGCACTGCACGGAGCAGAAAGAAAAATTTGCGAAAGCCTTCCAATATGCTCCCTATGTGGAGTGTGGCGTGAAAGGCGACACGCATAAAGAGACACAAGTTTGTAAGGACGCGAATGTACACATGTTTCCGACGTGGCAATTTCCTCCGACCGGCGAGCGAGTGGAACGGGTGTTTACCCTGGAAGAGCTGAGTGACCGCACGGGGTGCGCGCTGCCGTGAGCGAGTGGTCGAAGCGTCTGATGTGGGGAGTGGCGATTCTGGCGGTTTGTGGGGTTGTCGTCTCGTCGGTATCGTTGCAGCGTCACTATGCGGCGTCGAAGACCGCGTTTTGCGACGTTGGGGAAACATTTGACTGCGATATTGTTAACCGAAGCGAGTACTCGAAGATTCTTGGAATCCCGGTGGCGCTGATCGGAATGTTGGGTTATGCGGCTCTGGCGGGGCTGGCCACGATGTATCGTGATCGGTACGAGGCGCCTCGGTTGTTGTTTGGTGGAGCGGTGGCGGGATTGGCCTTTGCGCTCTATTTGACATATGTCGAAGGATATATTCTGGGGGTCTGGTGCATTCTTTGCCTGAGTTCGTTGTGCCTGATTGCACTGACGACGGTCCTGTCGGGATTGATCTGGCTGACGCGTGAGAACACGCGATAGCGGTCCACTCCATGCCACGATCGATAGCTCGCAAAAGTTCTAAGAAACGCGGAGCCGATCTCAGTGTGCCGGTTCCGCGCGGCAATTTGTGGCTGCACGAGTTGCGCAGCCGCGTTTTCGGAAACACGCGTCTGGTGCGGGTTTGGCTGCCTCCTGATTATGACGGCTGGGGTGCCACGCGCTATCCCGTCTTGTACATGAACGATGGGCAGAATCTGTTCGATCCGGCGACTGCATTTGCCGGTGTCCACTGGCAGGTCGGCGAGACGGCAGCCCGGTTGATTGGCGAGAAGAAGATTCCTCCGCTCATCGTCGTGGCAATCGACAACACGGGCAAAAGTCGCGCATGCGAGTACACTCCCTACAAGTCACGCGACCCGAGAGTTCTGAGGCCCGAAGGGGCCCGCTATCCCGAATTCTTGCAGCGCGAGGTGATGCCGCTGATCGAGGAGCGGTACTCGGTGCGCAGAGGTCCGGAGAACACCGGGCTGGGCGGATCGTCGCTTGGAGGGCTGATTGCCCTCTATACACAACTGGTCTCGCCCGGAGCGTTTGGACGGCTGCTCGTCGAGAGCCCGTCGTTGTTTGTGGCGAACCGGAAGATTCTTAAGGAAGTTCGTGGCCCACACGCGTGGCCCGCGCGCATGTATGTGGGGATGGGTACGCGGGAGGTGGGCGCCGCGGAGCGAGACGCAAAGGTCGTCGCGGATGTGCGCGAACTAGCCGCGATTCTGCAGGAAGCCGGCCTGGACGAAAAGCGTTTGCGAGTGCGGATTGAGGAAGGCGCAACGCACACGGAATCGGCTTGGGCCCGGCGCTTTTCGGAGGCGCTGGAGTTTCTTTATTCCGAAGCGCCACCGACTGCCTCATCGAGCGCTCCGTTGCACTCTGGATCGCAGCCGCCCAGCGGCAAGGTTTAATATAGTGGGGCTTCTATAAGGGGGTTGTGGATGAATTCACTTCGGCGGTGGTTGTGGTGTGTTCTCCTCGTTGCGCTGGCAGCATGTGCTGCCGCTCAGCAATACAACGAAGCGCAGTTTAAAGGGATGCAGTGGCGCGACATTGGGCCGTATCGCGGCGGGCGCGTGCTCGCGGTCACGGGAGTAGTCGGCAATCCGTTTACCTATTACTTTGGCGGCGTTTCGGGTGGTGTGTGGCGCACCAACGACGGCGGAGTGAGCTGGCAGCCGATCTCCGACAAAAGCGTCATCTCGTCGATTGGCGCAATCGCGGTATCGGAATCGAATCCCAATGTCATCTATGTGGGGACGGGCGAGTCTTGCCTGCGCGGAAACATCTCGTACGGTGATGGGATGTACAAGACGACCGACGGGGGCAAGACCTGGACGCATATCGGTCTGAAGGATACGCAGCACATCGCGCGGCTTTGGATTGATCCGCGCAACCCCGATCATGTGCTGGTCGCGGCGCTGGGGCATGCCTACGGACCGAACGCCGAACGCGGTGTTTTCCGCACCAACGATGGCGGCAATACATGGGACAAAGTTCTTTATAAGGATGAAAACTCTGGCGCGATCGACCTGTCCGTCGATCCGCACAATTCGAACGTGATGTTCGCCGCGCTCTATCAAATCCGGCGTTCGCCGTGGAGCCTGGACAGCGGCGGACCGGGCAGCGGATTGTATCGCTCCACCGACGGCGGCAATACCTGGAAACACCTGGAGGGAAACGGGCTGCCAGAAGGCATTCTGGGGCGCATTGGCGTGAGCGTTTCGGGCGCAGACTCGAATCGTGTCTACGCGCTGATCGAGTCGAAGGAGAGCGGGCTGTATCGCTCCGATGATGGCGGGACAAACTGGTCGCGCGTCAACGACGATCAGCGGCTTACGCAGCGCGCGTGGTACTTCACGCATATCTTTGCCGATCCCAAGAGCGCGGATGCGGTTTACATGCTGAATACGGGCGCGTTTCGCTCCACCGATGGCGGCAAGACGCTGAGCCTGCTGCCGGCGCCGCACGGCGACCATCACGGATTCTGGATCGATCCGCAAAATCCTGATCGCATGATTAACGGGAACGATGGCGGGGCGACGATTTCGGTGGACGGGGGCAAGAACTGGTCGACTCAGTACAACCAGCCGACGGCGCAGTTCTATCACGTGGCCGCGGACAACCAGTTCCTTTATCACGTTTATGGCGCGCAGCAGGACAACTCGACGATTGACATCGCCACGCGTACCGACGACGGCTACATCGGACGGCAGCACTGGACTGACGCGGGCGGCGGCGAGAGCGGTTACATTCAGCCCGATCCCGTAGACTCGAACATCGTTTATGCGGGGGCGGATGGAGGCCCCATCACCCGTCTCGACCGGCGTACCAACCAGTTGCAGGACATTACGGTCTGGCCGATGGACAATTCCGGTCACGGTGCTGGCGATTTGAAATACCGCTTGGGTTGGACGCAGCCAATTCTGATTTCACCGCACGATCCGCACGTGATCTATACGACGGCGGAGCGAGTTTTCAAAACGACGGATGAAGGAAAGAGCTGGACGGCCATCAGTCCCGATCTAACGCGGAATGACAAAAGCAAGCAGGTATCGTCCGGCGGCCTGCTCACCAAGGACAACACTTCGGTCGAGTATTACGACACGGTATTTGCCATTGCGGAATCACCCGTTCAGAAGGATCTGCTTTGGGCGGGAACGGATGATGGGTTGATTCATATTTCGCGCGACGGCGGGAAAAACTGGGCGAACGTCACGCCGAAGGGAATCCCGGAGTGGAGCCTGGTCAGCATTATTGAGGCCTCGCCGCACGATGCGGGCACGGCCTACGCAGCGGTGGATACGCACAAGCTCGATGATTTCCGTCCGTGCATTTACAAGACCACAGACTTCGGCAAAAGCTGGACGAAGATCACCAACGGCATTCCCGATGGCGCATACACGCACGCTGTGCGCGAAGATCCGGTGCGCAAGAACCTGTTGTATGCGGGCACGGAGATCGGCGTTTACGTTTCTTTCGATGGCGGCGCGAACTGGCAAACGCTGCAGCTGAATCTGCCGAATGCGCCGATTCACGATCTGATCGTTAAGAACGATGACCTGGTGGTGGCGACGCACGGACGGTCGTTCTGGATTCTCGACGACCTCACGCCGCTGCGGGCGGCGACGGCGCAAGCCTCCGCTGAAGGTGTGCTTTACAAGCCGCGAGTTACTTATCGGATGCGTTGGCCGGAGTTCTACGAGAAGCGACAGCCTGTGGGTCAAAACCCGCCGAATGGCGCGGTCCTGTATTACTACTTTCCCGCCGCCCCGAAAGGCGTGGTGAGTCTGGATATTCTCGACGCGCAGGGTAAAGTGGTGCGCCATTTCTCGAACGAAGAAAAGAAGGAAGCGGAAACGCCACCGGAGTGGCCGGACCAGACTCCACCAGAAGAGAAAATTCCGTCGAACGCCGGTCTGAACCGGTTTGCCTGGGACCTGCGGACACAGGGTGGAACGCCGCTGCCGGGAGAGCCGGGGGCGGAGTTCCGCAATCGGGGAGCGTTCGTGGCGCCTGGTGCATACCAGGTGCGGCTGACGGCGGAGGGCAAGTCCTGCACCGCGCCTTTGGAGCTGAAAATGGATGCACGCGTGAAGGAGTCCAACGAAGACGTGCAAAAGCAGATTGAGTTGGCGCGCAAGATCATAGCCGAGGTTTCAGAGATTCACGACTTGGTTGCGAAGATGCGGGAAGTCCGCGCGCAGACGCACGCGCTGAACCATCGCTTTGGCGACGATCCACACTACGCTCAACTCATTGCAGGGGCGAAAGACTTCGATAAGAAAAGCTTCGACGTCGAGTCGCAGCTGTTGCAGGTGAACGCGAAAAGCTCGGAGTCGAATTTGAACTATCCCGTGCTGATCGACGAACGATTGCATGGACTGTTATTTAGCGTCGATTCCGCCGATGCCGCTCCCACTGCGCAGCAATATGAGGTTTTCGACGATCTCGACAGGCAGGTGCGCCCTCTGCTGGCCCAGGCTCATGAGTTGATGACGAAGGATCTGCCGGCGTTGAACGATATGGTGAATAAGCTGAGTATTCCGGCGATTTATGTGCCGGAAGGGAAGCAGTAACGATCGTGGGAGGGGCGCGATGAGTAGAGCGAGATTTGACTCTTCAGCGGTCAATCGCTCTGGGGTGTTTCGGCTCGTATAGGCCGATGCGGCCGCCGCCAGGGAGGGTGATCTCAGTCAAACTCCCCCAGCGTTGTTCGGTAACCGGACCACATTTCACTTTCTTTTTCTTGAGTGCGCCCATAGTTCGTTTCAAGCTGTCGCACATGAAATAGAACTCGTGGACATTGTTTTTCTCGGCGGGGTGAAACGCAACTTCGGCGGGAGGCAGAGCGAAGATCAGCCAGCCATGGCCGGCGTCGACCGACGGGAATTTGAGAACGTCTCGGAAGAACTGGCGGTCAGCTTCGGGATCTTTGCTGTAGAGGACGACATGGGCACCGTTGATCATAAGCGGTGGCCTCCTTCTGATCGCCGGTTCGCTCAGCGGCGGTCGTCTATTTCGCAATAAGGCCGCAGGCGATCCGATCGCCGGCATTGCCCGCGGGATCGGTCTTCTGGTCGTCCGCCTTTGCGTGGATGACGATCGCTGTGCCGCCGTTGCTGAACAGGGAATGGCTGTCGCTGCCCAGAGTCACGTCCTTGTTCACGACGCGGAATTTGGCCTTGCCGTTCGCGCCGACGGTGAAATTGGCGTTGTCTCCGGCGTGATGGCCTTCCGGATTTTCCAACCCGTGCTTCTTATTGTCCGGATTGAAATGCGGGCCCGCCGACTTAAAGTCGGGAGCATCGCACTTGGCGTTCTGATGAAAGTGGATGGCATGTTCGCCGGGCGGCAGATTCTCGAGATTGAGTTGCATTCCAACGCCGCCGGATTTTTCTTCCCAGAGGGCAAGCGTTCCTACGCTCTTGCCCTGGGCATCGTTGAGCTTAACAACCGTCTTGGCCGCGCTTGCGGGCGCGAAAGCGCCTGTGACCAAGAAGAGAACGAGGGCAAACAGATAAATGTTTTTCATGGGCGGCCTCAAGACAAATCGGTTTTTGCCGGCCTCGGGCTGGCGTTCGGTAGAATGACCCAATGCCCGATCTCAAGTCAAGCGCGGCGAAAACGCTAGCCCAAGTCAGCCTCTTTGCGGGCCTTTCCGAAGCCGAGTTGGCTTTTCTTGCGCAGCGCGCCGTGGCGCGCAAGTTTTCTGCCGGGGAGATTGTGTTTTCCGAGGACGACCCCTGCACCGGCATGTATGTCGTGGAATCCGGGCACGTTCGGATTTTCAAGACCTCGCCGGGCGGCCGCGAACAGGTGTTGAGCATCGAGGGCCCCGGCGGATCGGTGGCGGAATTGCCGGTGTTTGATGGCGGAAACTATCCGGCGTCGGTTTCGGCGGTCGAGAATTCGACGCTGCTGTTTATCGGCAAGCAGGACTTTCACGCTCTGTGCCTGGCTCATCCAGAGGTGGCCTTGAAGGTGCTACGTGTGATCGGATCCCGGCTGCGCAAGCTGGTCGGCATTATCGAAGAACTCTCGTTTACCACCGTTCGGCATCGTCTGGCGGCATTTCTGGTCAGACTGGCGCGGCGGGAGGGCACGCGCGTCGAGGGCGGAGTTGCCATCACGCTGCCGGCGAGCAACCAGGAGTTGGCAGCGCAGATTGGTACAGTGCGGGAGTTGGTGTCACGCAACCTGAGCCGCTTTCAGTCGGAAAAGCTTATCCAGATGGACGGGCGGCGGGTGGTAGTCGCGGACGTGAAGGCGCTGGAGGGGGAGCTGGGCGAGAGCCCGTAGCCAGTACCCGGTACCCGGAAAGACCTCGCGGTGTTTGGCTTTACTGGATACTGGATACTGGCGACTGGCTGCTGGCTACTGATTTCCCGTGACAAAAGTCATCGTCAATCAATTTGCCATCCCCTAGAGTAGTTTGTGAGAGGCAGCCTGTGAGCTGCAAGGAGAAGAGAAACTGATGACATTGACTGTGACCAAGACCGTCCGCGATTACGCGATTGAAGCGCCTCAAACCATTCCGGTGTTCGAAAAGCTGGGGATCGATTACTGCTGCGGCGGCAACCGCCCGTTGGACGAAGCCTGCGCCGCCGCCAATGCGAACCTTGATCAGGTACTGAAAGCGCTCGAGGCTGCTATCGCCGAACCGGCGCGTCCTAGCGACCGCGAGCTGCGTTCGGGATCGCTGGCCGAGTTGATTTCGCACATCGTGCGAACCCACCACGTATTCGTGCGCACGCAGGTTCCCGAAGTCGAGAGCCTGATCGAAAAGGTACATTCGAAGCACGGTGCGAACCATCCCGAGCTGGCGAAGATTCGCACTGTGTATCACGGGCTGGGTGAGGAATTGATGGCGCACCTGATGAAAGAAGAAAATATCCTGTTTCCGTATATCGAGCGCATGGAGGAGTCCGTGGTTGCGCATGATCCGATCCTGCCGCCGCCGTTCGGCACGGTCGCTAACCCGGTGCGCATGATGGAGCACGAGCATGACAACGCGGGCATTGCGCTGAAGATTCTGCGCGAATCGAGTCAGAACTTCACGCCGCCGGCCGATGCTTGCACCAGCTTCCGCGCCTTATATACGGCGCTCGCGAACTTCGAAAAGGACCTGCATCAGCACATTCATCTCGAGAACAATGTGCTGTTCCCACGGGCGATTGAAATGGAGACGACCCAAGGCCGTCGATAGAGAGCATCCTCCAGGAAGCAGGCTACGAGGCCGCCTCCATTATTGGGGGCGGCCTTTGTCTATTTGTGTGCGGTACGCATTTGGGGGTACGCGGCGCAGGATATGAGCCCCGTTTCGGTTTCTCCCACCGCCTTGGCGCAAAACGCTTCGCAATGGGACAATAGAGAATATGCGTAAACCTTTCTTCGCAGCGGTCCTATTGGCCGCCGGGACGATGTTGGTGGCCAATGGTAACGCCCAACAGACTCCGGCGGCGAAGACTCCACCAGTTCCTTCAACGGGGGCAAAAGAACCGGCCAAGACGCCAGCAAAGAGCGCCGAAGCGGCCCCAGCATTCAAAACGCGAAAAGAAAAGTTCAGCTACGCGCTGGGAATGAATATTGGCAACGGCCTCGGACAAAACCTGAAAAAGCAGTCCGTCGAATTCGACCCGAACCTGGTGGCGAATGGCCTGAAGGATTCGTTGTCCGGCGGCAAGACGCTTCTAACCGTTGATGAAGCCAAAGCTGTGCTGCAGGAAGTCCAGGTCGAAATGCAGAAAGAGCAGCAGGAAAAAACGAAGCAGGCGTCGGAAAAAAATAAGTCCGACGGCGAAGCTTTTCTGACTGCCAATAAAGATAAAGAAGGCATAGTGACGTTGCCCAGCGGCTTGCAGTACAAGATCCTGACCGAGGGCAACGGACCCAAGCCGACGGCCGACGACTCGGTGGTGTGCAACTATCGGGGCACGCTGACGGACGGCAAAGAGTTCGACAGCTCCTTTAAGCGCGGCCAGCCTGCGACCTTCCCGGTGAAGGGAGTCATCAAGGGATGGACGGAAGCGCTGCAGCTCATGCCGGTGGGATCGAAATGGCAGCTCTTTGTTCCGCCGAGCCTGGCCTATGGCGAACAGGGCGCCGGAGCCGATATCGGGCCGAATTCGACGCTGATCTTTGAGGTCGAGCTGATTTCGATCAAGGAAAAAGAGAAGCCGCAAGAGGCGAAACCGGAAGACAAGAAGCCTGCCGATCAAAAACCAGACGAGCAGAAGCCAGATCAACAGTAACAAGCGCGCCGCCGGCCCACGACCGCAGAAAGCCCCATCCGTCAGCGACCATGCGAACGGATGGGGTTTCCATTTTCAGTTGACGAGGATTTGGCGCGCCATTACCCCGCTATTCGTACCGCAGAGCCTCAATGGGATCAAGGCGGGAAGCACGGATGGCCGGTACCATGCCGCTGACCAATCCAACCCCGGTGAGGATGAGGACGGAAACGATCAGCGTAATGGGGTTGATGATAAGCCGGATATCGCCAGCCTCAGCGTTTTTAGCCATGGCGCTGTAAAGCGTGAGGCGGCCGACGGAAAGCGCCACGATATAAGCCAGGATGATTCCGAGCACGCCGCCCATGAACGTGATGGTCAGGGCCTCAGCCAGGAACTGCAGGAAAATATGTTTTCGCCGGGCGCCCAAAGCCTTCTCGACCCCAATTTCGCGCGTGCGCTGCGTTACGGAAACCAGCATGATGTTCATCAGGCCGACTCCGCCGATTCCGAGCGTGAGTGTGCCGATGAAGCCCAGCAGAATCTTTAGCCCGATCGTGACAAGTTCCAACTGATGCACCTGGTCCATCAGGTTGATGACCGTCACCGCACGCCGGTCAAGCGGATTGAACTTGTGCTGGGAGGCGAGGATGTAGCGCGTCGACTGCTCGATCCGGCCGTAGTCGTTGGTCTCATAGTTGAACCAGATGGTATCGAGGTAATGGGTGTCTTTCAGGTCGCCCATGGTGGTGAAGGGAATATAGACGACGCGGTTGATGTTGTCGTCGCCGGCTTGCATTTTAGCTTTCAACACGCCGATGACCTCGAAGCTGATGCCATCGATGCGCATGCGCTCTCCGAGGGCGTTGCGGCCGGAGAAAAGCTTCTCCCTAGTTTCGGAGCCGATGACGGCGACGCGCGCGCGCTGCACCTCATCTTCCGGATTGTAGAAGCGTCCTTGATCCATAGTCAGCGCGCGGATGTCAAAAGTGTTCGAGTATTCGCCGTTGACGCTCATTGTGTAAGAGCGCGTATCGTACTGCATGGTCGCCTGCTTATCGCAGCTGGGCGTGATGTGCGTGATTTGAGGAATGTTAGTCGACAGGAGGTCAACATCATCAAGCGTGAGGCGCACGGGCACGCCTGCCTTCTGACCGCCGGCCTGCATGGTGGAGCGGCCGGGAATGACGATGAAGAGCTTGGTTCCGAAATTGGCGAAGATATTGGCGCAAGCACGTCCGAAGCCGTCGCCGTAGGCGAGCAACATGACGACCGTCGCAATGCCCCAGGCCATGCCCAGCATAGTGAGCGCGGTGCGGCGCCGGTTGTGGCGCATGGCGTTATAGGCTTCACGGAAAATGTCGCGAATCATAAAGACCTATTTGTAATTCGCGAATTGTAATTGGTAATCCGCTAGATCTGCTAGACCCGGTAACGCAGTTACCAATTACCAATCACAAATTACAAATTACAAATTCTTACTCCTGCCGCAACGCTTCCACCGGTTCCAACCTGGCTGCCTTGCGGGCTGGGTAGAGGCCGGCAGCTACGCCTGCAAGGGTGAGACTGACGATGGCGAGCACCGCGGTTCTTAGCACCAGCCGCGGCGGATCGAAGCCGCCTTGGTTGTGATAGTTGGAGAGCAGCGCCATGAGTCCGCTGGCGAAGGCCATGCCGATCAAGCCGCTGACCAGCGTGAGCAGGATGCCTTCGGTGAAAAACTGCAGCATGATGCTGCGGTTGGTGGCGCCGAGAGCTTTACGCAGGCCGATTTCGCGCGTGCGCTCGGAGACGGCAATCAACATGATGTTGATGACGCCGATGGCGCCGAGGGCCAGCGTGACCAGGCCGACCGTTCCCAGGAATTTATTCATCGAATCGAAAATCGTGCCCATCTCCTTCGCCTGCTCAACCGTATCCATGCCTTCGAAGGCATCTTCATCGTGATAGTCGAAGTGGTGATTGCGGGCGATTACGCGACGAGCTTCATCCCGCGCCAGGATATGCTCATCGGCGATGCGCGGCTGATAGTTTAAAAAAGAAATTGCGTCGTAGGCTTCATCGCCTTTCAGTGGGAAGTCGCTGCGCATCACCTGAAACGGAATGTAGCAGCGCATATTGGTCGAGTTATCGTCACCCCGGCCCACTCGGCGCAGCGTCCCGATTACTTCGAAACGGTGCCCGTTCAGCAGAATGAATGCGCCCAGAGCCGGCCGGCCGGGAAAGAGATTGCGCGACATCTCGTCGCCGAGCACCACAACGCCGCGTTTTTGCGTCTCGTCGAGGTCGTTGAGATAGCGTCCCAGTTTCAGCGGCAGAAAACGGATCCCGTTGTATTGCGGTTCCGCGCCCGTGAGTTGGCCGCTGGCGCTGCCGAACTCGCTGACCGCGTGTACGTCGTCCGAGGTAAGCACGGGAGTGACGGCCTTGATGTGCGGAGATTCTCCGCGGATGTCGAGGTAATCCTGGTACGTGATCCGGTACTTCCGCGCCGAGTTCATGCTGCCCTCGACAGCCGGAGCGCGGCCAGGGGACAGCCACATGATGTTCTCGCCGTACTCGGAGAGGCCGCGCTGGTTGCCGGTTCTAAAGCCTTCCCCCAGGCCGACCAGCAGAAGCAAAGAGCCCACGCCCCAGGCGATGCCGAACATGGTGAGAAAAGAACGCAGCTTGTGCGACCACAAGGTGCGAAAAATCTCAGCGAAGACGTCAAACACCATCTGCATAGCAGGCCACTATTCCCGGGTCAATTCTACAAGACAGACGCAAGCACCCACGGTGATATGACCGGGAAACCAGCGTTGGGAGCCAAGTTCCTGCCCGCAAGCCTTCCATGCAAGGGCCGAACAGCTCAGCAGACCAGTTGGCCGCGTCTCAGTTTGAGTCCGGTCAGATTGCCGAGAATCGTGACCGCGATCTGCTCGGTGCGGAAAAATTCTTCGGCCGTTTGGCGGAGATCGTCGGAAGTCACGGCTTCGATGCGCTCGATCAGTTCGTCGAGCCCGTAGAAGCGGTCGTAATACATTTCCTGGCGGGCGAGGTTGGACATGCGCGCCATCGACGATTCCAGCGAGAGCATCAGGCTGCCCTTGAGTTGGTCTTTCGAGCGCCGCAGCTCTTCTTCCGGCACAGGAGTGGACTTGAGACTGCGGAACTCAGCGATGACGTTTTCCACCACTTTGATGGCCGATTCGCGCGAGGTGCCGGCATACACGCACATCGAGCCGGTATCGCGGTAGGGGTTAAGGTCGCTGTAAATGGAGTAGGCCAGACCCTGCCGCTCGCGGATGTTCTGGAACAGCCGCGAACTCATACCGCCCCCGAGCAGGGTGTTGAGAACGTAGGAAGCATAGCGGCGTTCGTGCGCCACTGGATGCGACGGCACGCCGATGCAGATCTGCACCTGTTCGAGCGACTTCTTGTTGCGCAGGTTGATGCGGTAGGACGTTTTCGGCGGAGGCGACGACAGGCCGTTCTTTCCAGGCTTCACCCGGTCGAAGTGCTTGGCGGCCAGCTCCACGAAGTTTTCATGGGTGAGATTGCCGGCGGCGGAGATGATCAGATTTCCGGGCGCAAAATGATGGCCATAGAAACGCGAGACCACGGGACGCTCGAATTTCTTTACCGTCTCCCGCGTGCCGAGAATGGGAAGGCCGAGCGCATGATCCTTCCAGAAACTCTGCGTGAAGATTTCGTGCACCAGGTAATCGGGATTGTCCTGATCCATTTTGATTTCTTCGAGAATCACGCCGCGTTCGCGCGAAATATCATCGACATTGAAGACTGGATGCAGGACGAGGTCGCTCAGCATATCCATGGCGATCGGAAGGTGCTCATCGAGAACCTTGATGTTGAAGCAGATGCACTCCTTGCCGGTGAAGGCGTCCATGTTGCCGCCGATGGAGTCGACCTGGCGGGCGATAGCCTCGGCCGACCGCGTCTCAGAGCCCTTGAACACCATGTGTTCGATGAAGTGGGAAATACCGTTCCATTCGGCGCCTTCGTCGCGCGAGCCGGTTTTCAGCCAGATGCCAATCGAGACCGAGCGGAGATGAGACATCTGCTCTGTAATGACGGTCAGGCCATTTGGCAGAACGTGGCGATGAATGTTGCGGGTCTCTTTTACCATGCGGCTCGTTTCGTGTTGCCCGCTTGCAAGGTGGGTCGCTTCTTTCTATTGTCCCATAAACTCATGCACAAAGAGAGCCGCTTGCGCTGTGGCCTTTTGTTTGTTTAAGTTACAGCCAGTTCATGCGGCCTGGCTTCAATCGGGATTACACTCGAAGGACGGCCTTGCTATGTCCGCCCACCCATCGAATTCGCTCCTTGGTATGAGCCTTGAGGAGATGACCAACCTCGCACGTGAGTCAGGTCAGCCCGGCTACCGTGGACAGCAGCTGTTTGATGCTGTCTACAGGCAGAAGTGGCAACAACTGGACCAGGTTTCGACCCTGCCCTTACCTTACCGGGCGCAACTGGCGGCGCAAGGCTGGCGCATTGGCACGCCCGCGATTGCGCGCAAGTTTGTTTCGAGCGATGGGACGGTCCGCTACCTGATCGAACTCGCCGACGGGGAAGTCGTGGAGAGCGTTTGGATGCCGGAGGGGGACGGCGGAGAAACGGGCGACGGCAGCGAAGCGGGCGAGGAGGAAAGCGGAGTGGCTGGCGATGCGGCGAACGCCGACGTGGCCACATCGAAGGTTTCCAACTTCAGCCGCGCCACCATTTGTGTTTCCAGCCAGGTTGGATGTGCGGTGAATTGCAAATTTTGCTTCACTGCGCTGCTGGGGGTGAAGCGAAATTTGGAGGCGGGCGAAATTGTCGGGCAGATTGCAGCTGTGCTGCGCGATCAGGGTGTGGACCCTCCTCTTCAGCGCGTCAACATCGTCTTCATGGGGATGGGCGAACCTTTCTTGAACTATGAAAACTTCATGAAGGCGGTGAGGCTGCTGGTGGAAGGCGTCGGAATTCCGGAGTCGCGGATGATGGTCTCGACAGCGGGAATTGTTCCGCGGATTTATGAATTTGGGCAAGAGACGGTGCGCCCGAAGCTGGCGATTTCGCTCAATGGATCGAATGACACTTTGCGCAGCGAGGTGATGCCGCTCAACCGGAAATGGAATCTGGGGGCGTTAATGCAAGCAGCCCGCGAATTCCCGCTGCGGGCGCGCGAGCGGCTGACATTTGAGTACGTGTTGCTGGAGGGAGTGAATGACGCTCCAGAGCATGCGCACGAAGTAGCGGAACTGGTGCGCGGCATGTGGGCGAAAGTGAATCTGATTGCCTTGAATCCTGGGACGGAATTGCCGTACCGGACGCCGCACCAAGAGCGGGTGCTGGCGTTCCAGAGAATCCTGGTGGCGGCTGGAATCCCGACGTTCGTGCGGCGCCCACGCGGGCGGGATATCTTTGCCGCCTGCGGACAGCTGAAGAGGGAAGGTTTCAAGGTTTCAGCGTTTCAAGGTTAACCCTAACCGGCGCCTGCCTTTTCCTTGAAACCTTGAAACTCTGAAACCTCGGAACTATGGCTCTAGGAGCCGCCATGCGCGGCGGCCCGGTTGGGGTGACCGGTCGCGGAGTTTGCGGCGACCGACAGCTCCATGCGGAACGCTGGAATTGTCAGGTTCGACGGGCGCAAAAGGCGTCCGCCTTGTTCTTCCACGATTCGACAGCAGGCGTTCAGCGAAAGCGTAGCAGGCCTGTGAACTCCCTCGGAAGTCAGCGACAAATCGAACGACGGCGGCCCGAGGAACGGAGCCTCCGCGAAAAAATCTACCAGCAATGAGCCGCCTTCGTGGCCTGTGCGGATACAAAGCGAACAGTTCGTGCCGGGATCAAGCTGAACGGAGATCTGCCCAGCCAGGTGCAGGCAGACATGCAGCAGTTGATTAGAATCGGCAAGCACAGGCGGGAGTGAAGGAGCCAGCTCGGGACGCACCGCAATGCCTTGCGCTTGAAGGCGAGAGGGAAGCAGCCGCAACGCAGTCCGAAGCACTGAGTTGACGTCGACTATCATAAGCTTGGCGGGAGCGGGGCGGACGAAGGTGAGCAGGCTTTCCACCAGCGTCTTGGTACGCCGGACCTGATCGCCGATCATGAGCGCCTGCTGCTGTTCGTGGGGCGGCAGCCCGGATACGCTCAGGAGTTCCGAATATCCCAGCATGGCGGTGAGAGGGTTGTTGATCTCATGGGCTGCGCCACCCACCAACTGTCCGAGCGAGGCCAGCTTCTGCGATTGAATCAGGCTTTCTTGCAGGTTCTTTAACTCGTCGAAGGATCGGCGAGACTTGTCGAGAAAAAAGGAAAGGTCGGCCCCAAGCATGCGCTGCCGCCAGAAAACCATCACGCCCATAACAACCATGGCGGCCAAACTGACCGTGACTCGGAATGCCTTGACGGCATGCGGTTGGGTGGCATCAAGCTCCGAATGCAGAGCTACCCAGGGCAGGCTGAGCAAAGCGAACATGCTCAGGCGGGTAATCCAGACACCAAGCAGCGGCTTCGCGGGGTTAGACTCGGACAGGTTGTAGTGGTCGGAGAGAGCGGGAACGGCCGCGATCCAGGCTATGGAGACGGTCAGTGGGATATCGTAGATGCTGCCGCTATAGTACGTTTTGTGTCCGATCGCCCAATTGGCGACATACGAACTCGATGCATAGAGGGCGCTCGCGCCCAGCAACTGCCCGTAGAGTTGCCGCCAGCCGCCCTCCGCCGAATACGCGAGCACGGCCAACCCCAGCAACAGCATGAGCTTTTCCGTCAGATACGCGAGATTTAAATTGGTGCTGTAGGTGGGCTCATCGATTTGAACGGTCTGCCATGGGATGACGAGATACACATAGATAAAGACCCACCACGTCAGCAGGAGCGAGAAATCGAGTATGCGAATGCGTTCGTCGCGGTCGTCTTCGCGCAGATGGGGAAGCACACCCAGGGCGGCGATCATCGGCACGAGATGCAGGAACAAGACGATGTCGCCGAGGAATGGGTCGGGAACATCTTGTCTTTTGACGACCTCAAAGTAATTCCACATCCCCTGATAAGCGAGCCAAAGCCCCATACCGACGCTCATCAGGATCCAAAAAAGGCGGGTGCGGAAGCTTTTCGCGTTGGCGTGCGCGGTTTTCGGCAGGAAGGCTGCGGTGGCCATCAGCAGCAGTGCGCCCTGAATGAGGTCGCTGATGATGGTGAGGACGTCGCCTCTGGGCATGAGCAGAGAGGCTGCTACCTGGCCCAGCGCCAAAGAGATCAGCAGCGATTTCCAGTATCGATTGCTTAGCGCCAAACCTGTCGTCCTCGCCCCATTCTAGTGCGGGACGCGATGCCGAGGGGGTGACTGAAGTAACATAACCGTCGGCGAGGATCTCTCCTGGCAATGATTGACGGAACTTCTCGATCGCAAGGATCCAGCCGCGCGGTAGTAACCGCGGGCGCTTAGGGATAGAGTATTGGCGAGATAGACTAGAATCATCAGTCACGAAAACGAGAAACTCGTGTCCTGGATCATCCCTCAAAACCGAGACCTGTGGCGCTTCCGGGCGCCGCTCAGCGCCGACGAAATCCGGCGAACCGAGCGCTGGCTGGCCACGGCGCGCGTGGCGTTGACTATCGTTGCGCTCGTTACTCTCTGGATGGAGCCGGCGCGCGAGTTTGTCTATCCCCGCTTGCTGTATTGGCTGCTGATTGTGTATCTCGTCAATGCCGTCGTGGTGATGCTGCTGGTGCGGGTGCGGCCGCGCTCCACCAAAGCTTTCCGCCTGGTGGTGCACTCGGTGGATATTCTATGGCCGGTCTTGATTTCGATGTTCGCACCGGCGCAGGGCGGCCCGTTTTTCCTGTTCTTCGTTTTTGTGATGGCGGCAGCCGCGTACCGATGGGGTTTGTGGGAGACGGTGGGCACGTCGGCAGCAGCCGTGGCCCTGCTGTGGGTGGAGGCCTACATGGTTCGCGCCGGTTTAGGGGCGTTGGCCACTCACGGGCAGTCGATGCCTTCACTCGGAGGTTTTGGCGTCAGTGTCCGGGAACTGGAGCCACAACAGTTGGTGATGACCTCGGTCTACCTGCTGGTGCTGGGATTTCTGCTGGGTTACATGGCGGAGAACCAGAAGAAGGTCCGCGCCGAGAGGGCTGTGATTACCCGCGTGCTCAGCTCTACGCGTGTCGAGGCGGGACTGACTGGAACCATGCAGCAGATCCTTGGCGAGGTGATGAGCATTTACGGCGCGCGACGCGTGCTGAGCGCGTCGCAGGAAGCCCATAGTTACCGCGTATTTCTGGCTGAGATCAAACGTGGCGCCGCCGGCCAGGAGGCTCTGCGCTGGCACGAGGCGGCTCCGGAGAGCGAGAGTGGCTACATTTTCGACTCCCAAGCGGAGGCGGTTTACGCGACTCGATCCTCCAAAGGTTTTGACACCGTGTTCCTGGATACCAGTGGTCGCAGGCTTCGCGACGTGGACGCGAAGTTTCTGGACACTCTGGCCCGTGTGGAAGAGTTTAACGCGATTGCCTCGGTGGCTTTCCTGTTTGGAAAAGAGTGGGTAGGCCGCGTCTTCGTTTTCGATCCGCAAATGATGGGCGATCCGGAAGAGGAACTGCGTTTTCTCAAAGAGTTTGCGCAGCAGGTGGGTCCGGCGATTTATAACGTCTACCTGATGCGGCGGCTGCGGGAGCGGGCGGGAGCGGTAGAGCGGGCGCGGTTCGCGCGCGAACTCCATGATGGCGCCATCCAGTCGCTGATCGCTGTGGAAATGCAGCTTGACGTGCTGCGCCGGCAATCGGGTACCCAGGCGCCGGTGGTGAACGAGGAACTGGGGCGCATTCAGAAATTGCTGCGCGAGGAAGTCCTCAAGCTGCGCGAACTGATGCAGGCCATGAAATCGTTCGAGGTCAATGCCGACCGGCTCCTCGGTTTCATCTCCGATACGGTCGAGCGCTTCAAGCGCGAGACCGGCATTTCCGCGGTGTTTGTGAGTGAAATCGAACGGATCGAGTTGCCACAGAAAGTCTGCCGCGAACTGGCTCGCATTGTGCAAGAGAGCCTGGTGAACGTCCGCAAGCACAGTGGCGCGCGCAATGTTATGGTCAGGCTGGCGCAGCGGAGCGGCAATCTTCAGCTGACCGTCGAGGACGACGGGCGCGGATTTCCTTTTTCAGGCACAATGTCGGAGGCTGAGTTGGATGTTACCGGCAAAGGGCCGGCCGTGATCCGCGAGCGCGTTCGCCTGCTCGCCGGTCAACTCACGATAGAATCAAATCCCGGACACGGAGCGCGGTTGCAGGTTAGAATTCCACCGGCAGGAAAAGCAAGCATTCTATAACTGAGACTAAATCATGGATAAACGCGTAGGCCCTATTCGCATTGTGATTGCCGACGATCATCCAATCTTTCGCGACGGGTTGCGTCGCCTGCTCGAATCGGGCGGCGACATGAAAGTGGTCGGCGAGGCTTGCGACGGCCACGAAGCGGTCAAGCTCGCTACCGAACTCAAGCCTGATGTTCTGCTGCTCGACCTGGCGATGCCGCACCACACCGGCCTCGATGCGCTCCGCGACCTGAGCAACAAGGGCGGGGCGGTGGGGGTCGTACGCATTATCCTGCTGACCGCGGCAGTTGAAAAGAAGCAGATTGTGGAAGCTTTGCAACTGGGCGCCCGCGGCGTGGTCTTGAAAGACTCGGCGACCCAGCTTCTGCTCAAGAGCATTCACGCTGTCATGGGCGGCGAGTACTGGGTGGGCCGCGATAGCGTTTCCAACCTCGTCCAGTATCTGCGGAACCTGATGCAGAGCACGAATGAGGAAACCAAGCAGAAGAAATTCGGACTGACTCCCCGCGAACTGGAGATCGTTTCGGCGGTTGTGGCCGGATACGCGAATCGCGAAATCGCCGAGTATTTCAAAATCAGCGAGGATACGGTCAAGCATCACCTGAGCAATATTTTCGATAAACTGGGCGTTTCCACCCGGCTGGAGTTGGCGTTATTCGCGGTGAATCAGGGATTGCCGCTGAAAACTATCATCTAATCAGTTACTTAGAGTGACGGTCCTTCTGGACTAGCACAAACGTGCTATTGCGGGTCACCCGTGGGCTATTGAGCCCTTCCATTGTTACGGGTAGTTTAAAAGTACACGACGGCGAACCATATTTGAGCAGTGTCTTTCTGCTCGTTCGCCGAGGGGGCATGAACGTGATTCGAGTATTTCAAGGGTTTTGGAGTGATGAGGAAGGCCAGGACGTCGCGGAATACGCCGTGATGTTGGCGGTCATTCTGGTGATCGTAGTTGGCACCGTCCGTTTGATCGGTAGCAATGCCAATGCTGTCTTTTCGCAAGTCGGTAGCTCGCTAGGACAGTAGCTGAGCGCCCCGCCCGCGTTCGATTCCCGCAGCGGGCATTGCCTGTTTTCACAGTCTAAGCGAAGCACCAGGGTCTGAACAGGCTGATTCCACTTGGCAGCTTGTCTTCTTTTCCCGCCTCAAGCTTTACTGCCCCGATGGAGTCGCCGATCCCGTCTTCTCGGGCGCAGCAGCGGGAACTGGTTTCTCCTGCGACGCCGTCCCGTATCGGGTTAGGAACGGGTAAAAGGGCGTGACCTCGAACGGCATCTTGTCCGCAGCCGTCGTGATGGCAACCGGTTTGGTCTTGATCAATTCGAGTTGATCGTTCCAGGGGTCAACCTTGACGCGTCCGCCCAGCGGTAGAGCGGCCAGCTGGTCGACCTTCTTGGGGTCGAATGCCGGCGAGTTCGTCATCAGCGACGACATCCGCGTAGCAGTACCGTTGAGCAGGCTATCGCCCAGGTGCGGACGAATCAAATTCCTTAGCTCAGGAGCCCGCGCCTGCACAGCTTTCAGGAACAGGCCGGCGTTGCTGAGCTTGTCTTTGTAAGGCGAATTATTCAGCAATTCGACCGCTTTCTTGTCGGCGGCCTGTTCTTCATTGGGATCACGAGCGAAGTCCATGCGCTGAAACGTGCGCTCGTCGGGAAAGAACATGCGGTCGTTGAACGCGAGCTTGGTATCCAGCCGATGGCCCAAGACGATGTGCGCCAATTCGTGGGTTAGCATCATCGCCAGCGAAGCTTCGTCGGGCAGCACGTCAATCATGCCGCGGCTCATGACAATGGTGTGGCCAACCGTAAAGGATTCGATCGGTGTGGTCAGCAACACGCGGCACCTTACTTCCGGCTGAATATCCAGGTTGTTGGTGACCATCACGTTGTTGACGACCGTCTGCAGAACCTTGTCGATTTCGCCTTCCGGAGCGATGAGGCCGATCTGCTGCAAGCGATCGAGTACGTTGATTTCTGCCTGGCGTTCCCAAGCGCGCTGCGCTTCAAGCGGACTTGCGTCCTGCGCTTTCTCGCTCTGGTCCTTCACCACCTGAGGCGCGTCGATCGTGATTTCCGTGAATTCCGAATTGCGCCGGAAATCTTTCAGGTTGTAGCCCCACAGCCGCGTCTGCGCCTTGTAGTGCAGATTCTCGCCCAGCCGGTACTTTAAATCGGATTCTTCCGAGTAAATCAGCGATGGCAGCCAAATGCCCTCGCGGAGATTTTGCCGCCAGCTGTCAAAATGCAAGTAGAAGCTGCCGCGTGGATGCGGATAATACGTGCCGTTGAAGCGAACAATGTTGTAGCCCTGATCTTCGACCCAAATCCGCCCCAGAAAGCGGCCCTTGCCCACATCTTTTTTCGGCGCGACATCGAGCACAATGCAGCGAACTTCGCCGAGGAACTCGCGGCGCACAAAAGTAAAGTCGTAGAACTTCCGCTGAAAATCTTCGTCGAGAATCACCATCTGGGCAAAGCCGAGCGGCAGAAACTTCATGGTGTACAGGCCGCCCAGTTTGCTGATCATGCGTTTACCCAGCCCGGAGGTGGTCGGAGAGTTGAAAGCGCGGTCGTCGGTCTCCCCGCTGCTCAGGTCCAGGCGGCCCAGGAAGTAAACATCGCTGGCCGGAACCGAGGTGCCCAGATCCTTATCTTCCTTTAGGTTCTGTAGGTAGGTTTCCACCAGAGGATGCAACTGTTTCATCTGCGCCACGAAGAAGTGCTCGCGCTCAACCGCCCGGTCGATCACCTGGTCGAAAGACGCCGCTATCGCCGCAGCGTGTTCCACTCCGGCATCGCGGCCCGAAAGTTGTGGCTGTGCGGCCGGCGGCGCCGGCGGAGCCTGGGCAAGCAGAGAGGGAGTCCAGACGGCCAAGGCGAGAACAATCGCAGCCGCCACAGAGCGGGGGGTTTTTATATGTCTCATTTTCCTTAGGATGCAAGCTCAAACACGACGTGCACCACGGCCTCGAAATCCGCAGGGTGCCCGTCTTTCAGTGCCGGTTTAAATTGGATCTTCTCCGCGGCATGAACGGCGGATTCGTCCAATCCGTGGCCCAGGCCTCGTACCACTTTCATGACCCTGATCTGACCATTCGCTGTGAAGACGACATCGAGTAGAACTTCGCCTTCAACTTTAAGCTGGCGACCCTCATCAGTGTAAACCGGACGCGGCTTAAACGTAATTTCCGCAGGCACCGTTTTGACGGCTGCCTCGGTCGTGCTCTTAGGGGCTACGTTCTTGACCACGTCGGCATCGCCAAAGCCACCCTGGCGAACCGTGCCGCGTGAGGCGGAAACGGCGCCAGAATTGTCTCCAGTGGCGATGCCGCTGCCGAAGCCAGTGCTTGCGACCACGCCACGCGCTCCATGTGCTCCGCCGGTGCCATTGCCATAGCCCGGTCCTCCCGGCAAGTCAAAGCTGCCCGCTTGAGCAATCGTAACCGGCCGTCCATGATTGTCCTGAGCGGGCACGCCATTGGGATCGCCAAAACCGCCAGTTTGCACCTTTTGCGGCGCTGCAGCCATGGTCGGCGTAGCGGAGCTTCCCATAGAGAAAACGTTGGTCTTGACCAGTTGTCTCGGGATGACGGGCTTGGCATCAGGCAACGTCTGCTTGGTCGCAGCCAGCGTCACCTTCGGAGGTTGCACATCCGGGACTGGAGTCGGCTTGGGCCGCGTCAGTTCGGTGGGAACGCGCAGAGCCTCGGGACGAGGCGTCACCATCGCTGTAATCTTGGGCGTCGGGAAGATTCTGACCGGCGCTGGCTTCTGCGGAACCGGAGGCGGAGTGTTCACCAACCCGATGAAATGGTAGTCATGCGTCGGCATCACCAGAATCTCAGGATGCGCGATGGCAGCGATCAGAAAAATAGCCATGATCGCGGACTGCATCCCGTAACTGACGACGAATCTCGCCCAGCGCGTGCGAGGCTCCGGTAGTAGGCCTAGGGTCAGATTTGAAACCTGGGAATCCATGTACACCTGCCTCAAAACCCCACTTAATTGATAGTGTCAATTCTCATTGATGCGAAAACAATGGGCCAAAGGTGCCAACGGAAGGGCGCGCCTGCCAACTGTATTTGGAGAACAGTTCGAGACGCAGCCTCTTCCGCGCCTCATAAGTGCACGCTGAAGGCCACTTTCGATTTGATCTTTCGACCCTAAAACGTTACTTGGCTGTCACTTGCGCGGGGAAAATTGTATCTTACCAGACCCCCGGCAATCATCTGCAAGGTTTTTCCTATTGCGGCGGGAAAATCTGGTAAAAGGCAGGAAGTTTTTGCCGCATGTGAACAACGCACCAATCGAAGACGGATACATTCATCGCAAGTTGAGACCTTGCGCTATTCGTCCTCTGCGGTATCAATTTTGATGCGAAGCGACTTCAGAAATTTCAAATCCTGATCGCTGATCTTAAACTCGGGGTTTGTACTCAATGTCGAAACGAGGGAAGTTTTGTCGGAGCCGCGCTCGCCCTGCTTGCTGACGCCGATCGTTGCTTCGAGCACCAGGAAAATGTCGTAGCCGCCTTCTTTGATGCGCGCCACGACTTCGGCAATCTGTTCGGAATCGGAGAGAGACCCATTGATCGCTTCGCCCAGTTCTTTCATGAGCTGTTTCAGTTGTTGATCCACCGAATCCCCCTCTGTCCGCTGGACACACCCCAAATTCGAGCCGACGACGGCCGGCTGTCACAGCCGCTTGTGATGCTGGCCACAACTATTGTACGCTCGGCCGCTGCTAAAATCGACAAAATGATCGCGGCCCAAATGGCGAAAAAACTGGGGGTGATTTTAGGTGTGGCGCTCCAGCAAGTGCGCCAAAGCCGCATCGGTGCTGCCCTGATCGGCGGCGTCGAGACCACCGCCTGTTCCTTCGGCAGAGTTTTCCACCAGCTCTTCCTCGAGGTCACCGGATTCACCTTCCTCGCCATCGCTGCCATCGGCGCCGTCAGCGGAGTCCGCGAGTACGGCAAATACCACGCTGGACGGGAGGTCAGCCCGGGCCGGTTGATTCTTGCCATGGCATTTACTCTTTCTTTCGCGTGGTTTGGCCTGAACTCGTTTTGGCGCGTGAACAAGAGTGTGGCCAAACAGCGGCAATCGCGGATTCGTTCCGATATAAGATGACCGCATTCGCAGCAGCAGCGGCGAGGCGGGAGGCAGTTATGAAGCGCGCATCGGCGAAAGGTCAAAAGCCCCGTGGCCCTCTGTGTACCCCGTGGTTAACAGCTAGTGAGGCATTTATCTGCATGGTGCTGGCGATCGCCGCGTGCGCGCAGCCATCCCGGGCACAAATCGCGCCGCGCCCGGCCGAAGCGGCTCCTTCCGCCGCGGCCCGCAACATTCCTGCCGCCGATCAAATGATCTTCGACGATGAATTCGACGGCAACCAACTCGACCTCACCAAATGGTACCGCTGCTTCAACTGGTGCGATGAAAGCGTCGGCTACTCCTACGGACCTCCTTACGATCTGGAGTGGTACTGGAAGCACAACGTGTCCGTGTCGGGCGGGTTCCTGCACCTGACCGGCAAGAAACAAGCCGAGCACGGCTACAACTACACCTCCGGCGTCATCACCACCGGAGGGTCGCAGACTGCACCGCCAAGCTTCACGTTTCAATACGGCTACATGGAGATGAGCGCGAAGTTTCCGCCCGGAAAAGGCATGTGGCCGGCATTCTGGCTGTTGCCCGCCGATGGCACCTGGCCCCCGGAGATTGACGCCATGGAATGGCAGGGAGGCACGCCGACGATCGACTACGCCACCATCCACTGGGGCGTCCAGCGCAACGGCCATCATCCATCGAGCGGCACGTCCTTCGACACAGGCATTGATCTTTCCACCGGATTCCACACCTACGGCTTGGACTGGCAGGCCGATTCGGTGACGTGGTACTTCGATGGCCAAGTGATTAAGAAGTTCACTCGGGTAAACGACATTCCGCACAAGCCTATGTACATCCTGGTGGATCTGGCCATCGGCGGATGGATTTCGTTCCCCGACCAGACAACGCATTTCCCAGCTACCATGCTGGTGGACTATGTGCGAGTCTGGCCGACCAAACCATGAAAGTTTTTCGGGTGCCGCATCGCGGCCCCCGCAGATTATTGTTAAGAGCCTTTCTATGAGCGAAACCAAAACTGCCGATCCTGCCTCCAAACCCGCCGCTAAATCGAAGCCCGAGATAGCAGACCAGCAAACCTCGTCCCACATCCCGGTGCAGCCGCTCTACACGCCCGACGACCTAGCTGGCCGCGACTACGACCGCGACCTCGGCTATCCCGGCGAGTTTCCATTCACGCGCGGCGTGCAAGCCACCATGTATCGCGGCCGCCTCTGGACCATGCGCCAGTACGCCGGCATGGGCGACGCCGAGGAATCCAACAAGCGCTACAAGTATCTGCTGGCTAACGGCACCACGGGATTGTCCGTTGCCTTCGATCTCCCCACGCAAATCGGCCTCGACTCCGACAACCCGCTCGCCGTTGGCGAAGTCGGCAAAGTCGGCGTCGCCATTGATTCGGTCGAAGACATGCAGCGCCTCTTCGACGGCATCGACCTCACCAAAATTTCCACATCGATGACCATCAATGCAACAGCCTCGATTCTGCTAGCGCTGTACGTGGCCGTGGCCCGCCGCCAGGGTGCCGACATTCGCAAACTCTCCGGCACCGTGCAGAACGACGTGCTCAAGGAATACATCGCCCGCGGCACCTACATCTATCCGCCGCAGCAGGCCATGCGCATCATCACCGACATGTTTGCGTGGGCCAACGAAAACGTTCCTGACTGGAACACGATCTCCATCTCCGGCTATCACATGCGCGAAGCCGGCTCCACCGCCGTGCAGGAAGTCGCCTTCACGCTCGGCAACGGCATCGCCTACGTAGAAGCCGCCATCCGGGCGGGCCTCGATGTTGACAAGTTCGCCCCGCGCCTCTCCTTCTTCTTCAATGCGCACAGCAATTTTCTCGAGGAAGTCGCCAAGTTCCGCGCCGCCCGCCGCATGTGGGCCAAAATCATGCGCGATCGCTTCAAAGCCAGGAGCCCGAAATCCTGGATGCTCCGCTTCCACACCCAAACCGCCGGTTCCACGCTGACCGCGCAGCAGCCGGAGAACAACATCGTCCGCACAGCCATCCAGGCCATGGCGGCTGTCCTTGGAGGCACGCAGTCTCTGCACACGAATTCTTTCGACGAAGCGCTCGCGCTGCCCACCGAAGCCTCGGCCAGAATCGCGCTGCGCACGCAGCAGGTCATCGCCTACGAATCCGGAGCCCCGCAAACGGTCGATCCGCTAGCCGGCTCCTACTACGTCGAGTCGCTCACCAACGAAATCGAAAAGCGCGCCGACGACTATCTCGAAAAAATTCAGGCCATGGGCGGAATGCTCAAAGCCATCGAGCGCGGCTACGTGCAGCAGGAAATCCAGAACGCCGCCTACGAATATCAACAGGCCGTAGATAAAGAGCAAGCAATTGTCGTAGGCGTGAATCGCTTTCAGATCGCGGAAGAGAAGTCCGTGCCAATCCAGCGCATCGATCCCGCACTCGAACCAAGGCAGGTGGAGCGCCTGCGCGCCCTGCGTGCGAAACGCAATCCCGAAACGTGGCAAGCCGCCATCAAGGCCGTAGAAGACACGGCCCGCTCCGGCGAAAACCTAATGCCGCGAATTCTGGCCGCAGTCGAAGCCAACGCGACGGTAGGCGAAATCTCCGACGCCATGCGCAAAGTCTTCGGGGAATACAAAGAAGCGGTCGTGATTTAGCAGGAAAGACGTCGGGCCGTTGGCTAAGAATTACCGCCGATGAAGAAGGTTTAGATCGTCCTATCCACCGATGAATCGATTCGAACTTAAGTCTTTGACGGAATACACGGACGAAGCCGTCCTGCAGGAAATACGAAGGGTTGCGCAGTTCCACGGCGATGGCCCATTTACCCGGACGGCGTTTGAGCTGCTGTGCCCTAGGGTCTCGTCAAGCACGATACGCCACCGATTCGGTAGCTGGGAAGAAGCACTCCGGAGGGCGGGATTAGAGCGTCTCTGCAAAGACAGGTTCTTGTCTTCTTACGAAGAACAACTGCGTCGCGGCCGCGCCATGAGCGATGCCGAGCTGCTCGACGAGATGCGGCGAGTATTTCAGCTTTCAGGGCGAGCCGAACTCACAAAGGACTCCTTTAACGATTTGTCCGTTACAAGGTATGACGTGATAAGGGAAAGGTTCAAGCACTGGAATAGAGCTCTCAAGACGGCGGGTATTCCGGTCGCCAACCTCGGCAGGCGCTATACGGATGAGGAATGCTTCGAGAATATAGCGCAGCTTTGGACTCACTATGGGCGACAGCCTCATCACGCGGAACTAAAGGCGCCGCCCTCCACGGTCGGTCCCAAGGCCTACGTTCGACGGTGGGGCAACTGGCGCAAAGCATTAAACGCGTTCGTCGAATGGGCGAACGCGGACGAAGAGGAAAGCCCCCCAAGTCTTGTCATCGCCCCACCGTCACCAGTTCTAGCGGCAGATCCGCCTTTGGAAGCGGCAATTCCGCGGGAAGATCGTCATGACATCCCGCTTCGCCTCAGATGGAAGGTGTTAATGCGAGACCGATTCAGATGCAAGGCGTGTGGTCGGAGCCCTGCAAATGAACTCGGGATCGAGCTCCACGTCGACCACATCCACGCCTGGGCGGATGGTGGAAAAACCGTGCTCGAAAATCTACAGGCCCTTTGCCAAAACTGTAACCTCGGCAAGGGGAAGTCTTTTGGAAGAGTCGAGTGATTCCTAGTAAAACCTCGGGGGACCCGAGCAAGCGCCGGCGATCTAGTAGTCCGTCGTCGGCCCTTGCCAATCCACCGTGTGGTAGTCGCAGGCCGTGCGGCAGGCCTCGCAGTACAGCAGCCCGTCGGTGCAGAGACGAATGCCCATCTGCGACTGGCAGAGAACACAGAACTTCTCGCACCAGCAGCGCGATTCGGGTTGCTCACACTGCGCGCAGACGATTCTCCGCATAACCGGTTTCGAGGACATGGATCGAGTGTAGAGCGAACGAGCCAGTCGGGAAACGTGACCGAGGTAATGAACAAATGCAAAGGTCAGAGGTCAGAGGTCAGATTGCAGAGGTAAAAGCCTTAAGAGTTCAGAAACGCCGGCACAAGTTGTTTTAACCTCTGCCCTCAGACCCCTAACCTCTGACCTGCCCTCTGCCCTCTGACCTCGCATTTGCCGCCCTTCCCGCGCCGGTGTTACCTTAATCAGTTCCAGACACCCGACAGCCCAGCCACTGTCTACTGAGGTTTCCTTGTCCGCTGCTCCGGTGCTTCCGCCGAATGTCCGCAAGACTGCGCTGAACGCTGTTCATCGTCAGATGGGCGCGAAGATGGTCGAATTCAACGGCTGGGACATGCCGGTCGAATACCCTGCTTCCATCGGTTGCGGAATCGTCAGCGAACACATGGCCGTCCGCACCGGCGTCGGCATTTTTGACGTCAGCCACATGGGCGACATCCGCCTTGCCGGTCCCGGCGCGCTCGCCGCCGTCCAACACATTTCCATGAACGATGCCTCGCGCCTCGCCGTCGGCCACGCGCAGTATTCCGCGCTGCTCTACCCGCAAGGCACCTTCGTCGATGATGTGATCGTCCACCGCTTAGGCGAAGAAGAATACTTGCTAGTCATCAACGCCGGCACACGCGAGAAGGATTTCAACTGGGTCCGCGACAATACCCACCAGTTCGATTGCAAAGTCGAGCATCTTTCCGACGATTTCACGCAGATTGCCATCCAGGGGCCGAAGGGCGTCAACCTGCTGCAGAAGCTAACCGACGCCGATCTGAGCGCGGTGAAATTCTATTGGGTGACGCGTGGAACGCTCTGCGGTCTGAAGAATATTCTGATGGGCCGCACCGGCTATACCGCCGAAGATGGATTCGAAATCTACATCCCATCCGACGAAGCCACCAGCGCACGAGTCTGGTATGCCGTTCTCGAAGCCGGCAAAGAATTCGGTGCGGTTCCCTGCGGCCTGGGTGCGCGCAACACGCTGCGCCTCGAAGGCAAGCTCCCGCTCTACGGCCACGAAATCTCGGACACCATCAACGTCTGGGAAGCCGGCCTCGACCGCTTCATCAAAATGGAGAAGTCCGATTTCATCGGTCGCGCCGCGCTCGAAAAAGCGCGCGCCGAAGGCCTAAAGAAAACTCTGGTTGGCCTCGAAATGGTAGATCGAGGCATCGCCCGCGACGGGTACAAGGTACTGGATTCGGGCGGCAACGAGTTTGGCTACGTCACCAGCGGATCCCCGGCACCGTTCCTGAAGAAAAATATTGCACTGGCCTACGTCCCGCCGCAGCAAGCAGAAATCGGAAACACGGTGCAGGTAGAGGTTCGCGGCCAAGGCGTAAAAGCAAAGATCGTGCCGACGCCGTTTTACAAGCGTCCGAAAAAGTCATAAGCTCCAAAGGTTTTGCTCGCTAGAAGCTAGTGGCTATTAGCTAGAAGCGAACGACGAACAGCGAACGACGAATAGTGAACGACGAATAGTGAACGACAGCGCCAGGAGCAAGCAACCATGTCATACCCAACCGACCGCAAATATACAAAAGAGCACGAATGGATCACCTCCGACGGCAAAATCGGCATCACCAACCACGCTCAGGATTCCCTCGGCGACATCGTTTTTGTTGAACTCCCCAAGGTGGGCACGGAAGTCTCCGTCGGCAAGACCTTCGGCACCGTCGAATCGGTAAAGGCCGTCTCCGATTTGTACGCTCCCGCATCGGGCACCGTAGCCGAAGTCAACGGCGAACTGGCAACCGCGCCCGAGAAGGTAAATAAAGATGCGCACGGGTCGTGGATGGTCAAGATCAAGATCAAAGATCCAGCCGAACTAAACGCGCTCCTGTCGGCCGCCGACTACGAAAAATTTGTGAGTGAAGAGGCAGGACACTGAAAAGCATTGCAGATTTCAGAGGTCAGATTGCAGAGGTAAGAGCCGTTACTCCCACCGCCGGTGATGGAAGCCAAGGGTTTTACCTCTGCAATCTGACCTCTAACCTCTGCAATCCATACAATCGTTTCAGCTACTACTATCATCAAACCTAGGTTCTTATGAGATACCTACCCAAATCTCCCACCGACCGCGACGCCATGCTCAAGGCGATCGGGGTCCGTTCCATCGACGATCTTTTCGCGCCGATTCCAGCGCAATATCGTCTCAACCGCGATCTGGCCGTCCCGCGCCAAATGGCCGAGTCCGAAATCGTGGACTGGTTCAAGCAGCGCGCCAAGGAAAACGGCGACGGCTACACCAGTTTCCTCGGCGCCGGCGCCTACTCCCATTACCGCCCGGTCGTGATCGATGCGCTCGTGCAGCGTGGCGAATTCCTCACCTCCTATACGCCCTATCAGGCCGAGTTCGCGCAAGGCACGCTGCAGGCCATCTTCGAGTTCCAGACCATGGTCTCCGAGCTCACCGGGATGGATGTCGCCAATGCCTCCATGTACGACGGCTCAACCGGCGCAGCCGAAGCGGTGATGATGGCTGTCCGCATTACCGGCCGCCATGGTGCCGTCATCGCGGTTACGCTGCATCCCGAATACCGTGAAGTAATCGCCACCTACGCCACGCATCAAGGCATTCCGCTAACGACGGTCGCTCACACCGACTCCGGCCGTATCGATCTGAAAGCGCTCGAAGCCGCCATCACCGACCAGACTGCCTGCGTTCTCATCCAGTCGCCGAATTTCTTCGGCACCATCGAAGACGTGGAAGCCATCGCCGAAATAGCCCACAAGCGCGGAGCCTTGCTGATCGTCTCCATCGCCGAAGCCGTCTCGCTCGGCATCGTCGAACCGCCGCGCGCCGCCGACATCGTCTCCATGGAGGCGCAGTCCTTCGGCGTGCCCCTCGGCTTCGGAGGCCCGTACTGCGGCGTGCTCGCCACGAAAGACAAATTTGTCCGCCAGATACCGGGCCGTTTGGTCGGCCAAACCGTCGACAAAAACGGCAAGCGCGGATTCGTGCTCACGCTCGCCACCCGCGAGCAGCACATCCGCCGCGAAAAAGCGACTTCCAACATCTGCACCAATCAGGCGCTCGTCGCCCTCATGGTCAACATTTTTATGGTCGTCAACGGCAAAGTCGGATTGCGCGAACTGGCAAAACAAAATCTGGCCAAGACCGCCTACGCCGCCGATCAGTTTGCGCGCCATGCCAAAGTCCGCTTCTCCGGCGCGCCGCGCTTCAACGAGTTCGTAGTCGAAACCAGCGAAGATCCCGCAGCTATCAACTCGCGTCTGCTGGGTCACCAGATCGTCGGCGGCCTGCCGCTCAAAAGGTTCTTTCCCGAACTGGGACACGCCGCTCTCTGGTGCTGCACCGAACTCACGACGCGTTCCATGATCGACACCGCCGTCGGGTTGGTTGCCGACAGCGAACGCGCGGATCGAACTATGAGGGAAGTCGAAGAGCCGGAGGTTGTGCGATGAAGCACATGACCCGCAAAGCCACGCGCCACATCAGCCAGAACGAAGGCCTCATCTTCGAGAAGTCCTCGCCCGGCAAAGCCGCTTGGAAACTCCCCCCTCTCGACGTCCCCGACGTCGACACGGCCAAAATGCTCGGGAAGCAAGAGCGAAAAGACCTCGGCACGATGCCCGAAGTCAGCGAAATCGAAATCATCCGCCACTTCACGCGCCTCTCCACCTGGAACTACGCCATCGATCTCGGCATGTTCCCGCTCGGCTCCTGCACCATGAAGTACAATCCGCGCGTCAACGAATTCGTATCGCGCATCGAAGGCCTCGCCAACGGCCATCCCTACCAGCCCGAAAAAATCTCCCAAGGCGCACTGCGCATCATAAAAACGCTCAGCGATTGCCTCATCGAAATCACCGGCATGGATGCCATCACCCTCCAGCCCGCCGCCGGCGCCCACGGAGAGCTCACCGGCCTCCTGGTCGTCCGCGCCTATCACCAGTCCAAAGGCAACGCCCGCAAAAAAATTCTGATCCCTGATTCCGCCCACGGCACCAATCCCGCCACCGCCGCCACCGCCGGCTACGCCGTCGAAAATCTCAAGTCAAACGACCGCGGCATGGTCGACGTTGCCGCGCTCGCCGCGCAAATGAACGAAGACGTAGCCGCGCTCATGGTAACCAACCCCAACACACTCGGCGTCTTCGAGCACGACATCCACGAAATCGCCGAACTCATGCACGCCAAAGGTGGCCTCCTCTACATGGATGGCGCTAACATGAACGCCCTCGTCGGCAAAGCCCGTCCCGGCGATTTCGGCGTCGACGTCATGCACCTCAACCTGCACAAAACTTTCTCCACGCCCCATGGCGGCGGAGGCCCCGGCTCCGGCCCGGTCGCGGTCAAGAAAATTCTCGAGCCCTTCCTGCCCAAGCCGGTAGTCATCACCAAGCCCGACGGCACGCTAGCCTTCGAATACAACCGCCCGCAGTCCGTAGGCCGCGTGCGCGCCTTCTACGGCAACTTCGGAATGTTCATCCGCGCCCTCGCCTACATTTTTGCCAACGGCCCCGACGGCCTGCGCCAAACTACCGAAGATGCCGTCCTCAACGCCAACTACATCCGCAAAGGCCTCGAAGGCGTCTACGACCTGCCCTACGCCACGCCCTCCATGCACGAGGTCGTCTTCAGCGACAAAGTGCAATCGAAAAAAGGCGTGAAGACCATGGACCTAGCCAAGCGCCTGATCGACTACGGATTCCATCCTTACACCACCGCCTTTCCGCTGATCGTCCCCGGCGCGCTGATGATCGAGCCCACCGAAAGCGAGCCAAAAGAAGAACTCGACCTCTTCATCGAAGCCATGAAGTCGATCGCCGAAGAAGTAGAAGAAGATCCGCAGTTCGTGTTAGACGCTCCGCATAACACGCGCATCTCGCGCCTGGACGAAGTAGCCGCCGCAAGAAAGCCAATCCTCCGCTGGAAGCCGGAAGCCTAACTAACTCATGGGCGACAGGCTCGTGTGGGGCAAAGTTTGTGTGGGGACAGGCATTCCTGCCCGTCCAGCCGAGCCCAGATCGGCAGTCGCTGGCTAGACGGACAACCGGAAGCGCTGCCTCCGTGCCCTCTGTGGTTTAAGATTTCTGTCGCATGCCCGAGACCCCGCCGCCCGCCCGCGCTCAAGCCGAATCCCACTACTACGCCGCCCTCGACCACGTCGCCGAAGGCCACGACGAGCAGGCCGTCGAAGAATACCGCCAATCCCTCTCCGCCGACCCCAGTTTCACCGACGCCCTCCATGGCCTGAGCCGCGCCCTGCAAAATCTAAACCGTCTCGACGAAGCCATCGAAGTCTCCAAGCAAATCTCAGAGATCGATCCCGACGACGTCCTCGCCCACACCAGCCTCTCGATCCTGTACCAGAAAAAAGGGATGGTCCCCGAAGCCGAAGAAGAAGGAAATAAGGCGCGGGTGCTGGGCTGGAAGCAGCAACTGAAAAAGAAGTAAGAGATAAAAGAATCTGATCCGCATGGACTCGGGTTTCATCTAGAAAACATGCAAAACGACAAATCCAGCGCGGCCACCTCGCTGATCGCGATTCTTATCGCCCTCGGAACCCATTTCGCAGCTGCCCAGACCACAGCGCCGATTGCACCTCCGACCGATGTGCCGTCTGCGCTCGCCGTTCCTGCGGGCCTTGAGTTGGTTCTGCTCTCGCGCGGCGTGGGCTCGCAGATCTACACCTGCAAGGCTGGCGCGGACGGCACTTTCGTGTGGACGCTCAAGGCTCCCGACGCCGAACTGCGCGACAAAGACGGCAAACCGATCGGCCAGCATTTCGCCGGGCCGACCTGGAAGCTGAACGACGGCAGCGAAGTGACACGCAAAGCCGTGGCGCATGTCGATTCGCCTGACGCCGATTCAATCCCATGGTTGCTCGTGAATGTCGTCAGCCACGCCGGCAAAGGCCTGCTCACGAACGTGACAACAATTCAGCGCTTGCACACGCACGGAGGCAAACCTTCCGCTGTCGGCTGCGACGAGGCGCACAAGGACGCCGAAACAAAAAGCAGCTACACCGCCGACTATTACTTTTATGCGCCCAAGCCCTGAGCCGCGTGCGCGGCGACTCGCCGCCACCAGGTGAATCATTACTTTCTCGTCGCGGAAAGCCCGCGCCATCGCGTCCGGTATGTCGATCGAGTTACAGGATCCAGGTACGTACATTTTCCGACGAAACCAGGGACGGTCCCCGTCGCTGGCCATCCGTCAGTGGACATTCCGCCCGAGACATTGAACAATGTCCTCAAGCTGGCGCGTTTCCTTCATTTCCAGTGATCCAAGCCTCAACGCGAAGTGCGCTCGAAGCTCGCCTCTCGAAGCTCGGAGCGGAGCTGGTCGAGGGTCCCAATCAAAAGCTAACTCATTGAATAATAAATATTTTACGAGTAACTCCTTATTCTTCCAAGATCTAGCGGAAATCATCGCTAAATCTTTGATTCTAAAAGATCGCCTACCAGGGGGTCCAACGCACAACCGGCAAGAATCCGAATTTTCGAGTCGATTGCCGAACCAACCAGACCAGCCGAACTCGCTTCCCGCAACTCGCCTCAAACTCACCTTGCTTCAAACTCACCCTTCCAATCCTCTGCGCGCTCCGCGTCCTCTGCGGTTAAAATGTCCCCATGCGTGAAGTGATCATTGCCTCCTCCGTTCGCACTCCTGTTGGTCGCGCCTACAAAGGCACGCTGCGCGCCACGCGTCCCGATGAACTCGCTGCTGTAGCCATCAAAGGCGCGCTCGCGCGTGTGCCTCAGCTCGATACCAAAGAGATTGAAGACGTCATCATCGGCTGTGCCATGCCTGAAGGCGAGCAGGGAATGAACGTCGCCCGCATCGCCTCGCTGCGCGCAGGTTTGCCCGTCGAAGTTTCCGCAGTCACCATCAACCGTTTCTGCTCCTCAGGACTGCAAGCCATCGCCATGGCCGCTGAACGCATCCTGAGCGGCGCAGCCGAAGTCATGCTCGCCGGCGGAACCGAGTCGATGACGATGATTCCGATGGGCGGCAACAAAATCTCGCCGAATCCATGGCTCGTCGACCATTATCCCGATGCCTATCTCTCCATGGGCCTGACTGCCGAGCGAGTCGCGCAGCGCTTCGGCATCACGCGCCAGCAATGCGACGAGTTCTCGCTGCGCAGCCACCAGAAAGCCATCGCCGCCATCGCTGCAGGCAAGTTCGAGGACGAAACCGTTGCCGTGCCCGTGAGCTTTACGACGCCCAACGGCTCCAAACCCAAGCGCCAGGAAATCACCTTCAAAGTAGATGAAGGTCCGCGCGCCGATACCTCGCTTGAAGCCCTGGGCGCGCTCAAACCGGCATTCCACGTCAAAGGCATAACCACGGCCGGCAATTCCTCGCAGATGTCCGACGGAGCCGCTGCCGCGATCGTTATGTCAGCCGAGCGCGCAAAGGCGCTGGGAATCACACCTCTCGCGCGCTACGTCTCCTTCGCGACCGCGGGATATAAGCCGGAGGAAATGGGCCTAGGTCCCGTATTTGCGATCCCGAAAGCGCTCAAGCTAGCAGGACTGAAGCTCTCCGACATCGATGTAATCGAGCTGAACGAAGCCTTCGCCGCGCAGTCGCTGGCCGTGATCAAGGAAGCCGGTCTCGACCCCGAACGAGTCAATCCCAACGGAGGCGCAATCGCGCTAGGCCATCCGTTAGGCTGCACAGGAGCCAAGCTGACAGCTACCGTGATCCGCGAACTCAAGCGCCGCAAAGCTCGCTACGGCATGGTCACCATGTGCGTGGGCGGAGGAATGGGCGCAGCCGGGATCTTCGAGAATCTATCCTGATTCCCGGCAAACCTGCTCAATGCAGAACGACCGCGGACGGACCAACGTAAACGCCCGTTTGTGGAGCGTCCGCGTTACAATGATCCCGTCTTCTGTTACTCATCGACGTCACTACAAACCTGTGATTTAGAGGTCTAAAAATGGCTACCATAACAGCAATCCCCAAGACCAAGATTGCGGGCGGCAGTTTTCTGCTCGAAGAACGGCAGACTGCCGATGTGTTCACTCCCGAAGACTTCACCGAACAACACACCATGATCGGCCGGACCACGGACGAGTTCGCCATCAACGAAATTTTGCCCCACATCGAGCAGATGGAACACAAGGACTGGGCGATTGAACGCGAGTTGCTCAAGAAGGCCGGTGCGCTCGGCCTGAGCTGCGCCGAGATTCCCGAGGCCTACGGCGGGCTGGAAATGGACAAAGTCACGGCCGCGGTGATCGCCGACCACATCGCCAAGTACGGCGGTTTTAGCACAACCTGGGGCGCGCACACCGGCATCGGCCTGCTCCCGTTGGTTTACTTCGGCACCGAAGCGCAGAAGAAGAAATATCTACCGCGCCTCGCCACCGCAGAGATCGTCGCCGCCTATGCCTTGTCCGAAGCGACGTCCGGCTCTGACGCCCTCAATTGCCGCGCCCGCGCCGTGCTTTCACCGGACGGCAAACACTACATCCTCAACGGCGAGAAGATGTGGATCACCAACGGCGGCTTCGCGGACCTGTGCACGGTTTTTGCCAAAATCGACGGCGAAAAGTTCACAGCCTTTCTGGTCGAGCGCACCTTCCCCGGATTCTCTTCGGGCGCCGAAGAAATCAAGATGGGCATCCGCGGCTCCTCCACTTGCCCTATCATTCTCAACGACTGCAAGGTACCGGTCGAAAACCTGCTCGGTGAAGCCGGCAAGGGGGCGACCATCGCCTTCAACATCCTCAACATCGGCCGCTTCAAACTCGGCGCCATGAGCCTGGGCGGCGCGCGGGTTGCTATCGAACAAGCCGTGGCCTATGCCAAGGAGCGGAAAGCATTCGGCAAGGTCATCGCGGATTTCGGGCTGGTGCGGGAAAAGATTGCCAACATGGCCCTGCTCATTTATGTGGGCGAGTCTGTTGTTTATCGCACCGTCGGCATGATGGACGCTTTGCTCGGGGAGATCGACAAAGCCAGTCCTGATGCTGCCAAGGAAACACGCAAGGCCATCGAGGAATACGCCGTCGAGTGCTCCATGATCAAAGTCTGGGCCTCGGAGATGATCGACTATGTCGTGGACGAAACCCTGCAGATCCACGGCGGCTACGGTTTTGTGGAGGAGTATCCTGCGGCGCGCGCCTACCGCGATGCGCGCATCAACCGCATCTTCGAGGGCACGAACGAAATCAACCGCCTCATCATCACCGGGTTCCTGCTGAAGCGTGCAATGAGCGGACAGTTGCCGCTGATGCCGGCGATCAAGAAGATCATGGACGAAGTCCTCAGCGGCCCGTCTATGGGCGAGGATATCGAAGGCCCTCTGGCCGAAGAACGTAAACTGGTGGCAAACGCCAAAAAACTCGGGCTGTTTGTCGCCGGCGCGGCCACACAGAAATACATGATGGCGATTCAGGACAAACAGGAAGTCATGGGCGCCATCGCCGACATGACCACGGAAATCTACGCGATGGAATCGGCAGTGCTGCGCGCGCAGAAAATCGTCGAGCACAAAGGCGAAGCGGCCGCGTCCCTGCCGATTGCCATGACCCGTGTGTACATGATGCAGGCGCTGGAGAAGATCGAAGCGGCCTCGAAGAAGGTGATTGCCGACGTAGCCGATGGCGATATGCTACGAACGCAATTGGCGATCGTGCGCAGACTGGCCAAGCATGAGCCCTTCAACACGATTGCCCTGCGTCAGCAAATCGCGCAGAAGACAATCGAGGCAGGGAAGTACGTTATTGCTTAGTTATCTCTGAGGTTACCGATGCCGATCAGTACATTTACCGCTGTTCTCCATAAGGAAGGCGAGCTCTACGTTGCCGAATGCCCGGAAGTGGGAACGGTCAGCCAAGGCGACACGGTGGAAACTGCTGTCGCTAACCTCAAAGAAGCCACCGAACTTTATCTTGAGGAGTTTCCACCAGGAGAGCCGAGCCGGCCCTTCGTCACCGTTTTTGAGGCGCGATATGCCTAGATTGCCCCGGGTCTCCGGGGCAGACGCAATTCGTGCTCTCACGCGTCTCGGCTTTGCGCAGGTGCGCCAGCGTGGAAGTCATGTGGTACTGAAACGCACCGGTCCGGAGCGAACTGCGGGTTGCGTTGTGCCTCTGCATCCCGAACTTGCTCCGGGCACGCTGCGTGGCATTCTTAAACAGGCCGGTGTTGCTGCGGATGAATTCGCTGCAATGTTGTGACCTGCGTCCTCGTCGTGTCGGCTTCCGTTGAAGCGCCGTTACTCCTTGGGAAAGTTCGGGTCCGCCTTTACTTCTTCAATCTGCTTGGTGTGTCGCTCGGAGTGTGCCGAGATCAGCAGAATCCACTGATACGCGTCCATAGGGCCGAGCAACGGATGCGGCCCGAAGTGGTCGCGGAGGTCGTCGTTCGTCGTGCGAACGTAATCCATCGTTGCCCTGCGGCTGTCCTCGAAGGACTTGACGAGCTCGTCGCGCGTGGCCCAGCGATTAGTTGGCTTCAGAAATTCGGGAGCTTGGGCCTTGTGGCTGCGGTCTGGGACCAGCGTCAAAATCTGCTGGTCGGTGACTTTTACTTCGGCGCGTTTTTCTGGCGTGGCCGCGGAAGTGACAATTTGCTTCTGCACATATCCGAGAATCATGGACTCGGAAACCGCGATGTGCTCGGAGACTTCCGCTATGGACCAGCGATCCGGCGCGGGCTTGAATTTCCATTCCTTGTCCGACAATCCTGCAATGGATTTCAGGAATGCGTCGTGCGTGGCCTGCAGGCTCTTGAGCGCGGCGTCACGCTCTTCGGCCGACAAGGTTGTCGGGGCAGGAGCGACAGCAGTCTGAGCGATGGCGGCGAGCGCGAGAGCGAGGACGGCACACAATACCACCAGGAACTTCGATTGGATTTTCATTTTTACCCCTGTGAGATTGGAATAGCGCTGGCGAGATTATAACCCGAGTTTACTCAAACCAGCCGCTGCGGTAAGCCACCCACCAGGAGACGTACACAATAGGAATAGTCGCGCCCAGAGCCCACCAGAGCGGCAGGATGATATCGGCGACGAGCCCGAGCACGGTCATTGAGCCCCAGAAAATTTTGCGCTCCATGCACTGAATTGTAGGTCCTTTGCTCTATTCATGGATCCGCTTAGGCGGTGCCAAGGAAAACTTCGGTCCTATATCGAAAGTGTTGCTCGGTAGAACGTCTCTCATCCCCGCCCGTCTCACTCTGCGGCAAGAGACGCGGCAAGCCGCGTCTCTACCATCAGGGCTTTGGCTTCAGTTCTTCCATTACGCTCTGAATCAGCTCTTTCGCGTCGGTGAGATTTTTCATGATGAGCTGCACGTCCATGACCGGCTTGCCCGGCCAGCGTTGGCTCTGGCAGTAGACGCCGTGCTGGCCGACGAGCGCCATCGCGTCGGTGACTAGATCCATGGTCACGGCAAGGCGACCGCGCGGCACTCCCATGCGGGTTTCGAAGTGTTCGAGCTCTTCCTGCTTCTCCTTGAAGACGGTCATGAAGAGATTTTAGTGGGGAGTGCGTATAATTTCTCTTCCACACCGAGGAGGGAATTCTTTATGAAGAAGCTCGTGTTGATTTCGGCTGCATTGTTTGCCTTGGCGACCATCGCTCCTGCGCAGATGAACATGTCGCAGGACAAATCGAAGCGACCCAGCCCGCCCGCCAGCGCGGAGTGCAAATTCTCCGATGGCAAGACGGTGAAGATTGACTACTCCAGCCCGCGCGCCAAGGGGCGCAAGATCTTCGGTGCGGCCAGTGAAAAAGCCGTCGTTCCTTATGGCGAGGCGTGGCGCACCGGAGCCAATGAAGCAACCACATTCGTGGCCGACACGAATCTGATAGTTGGCGGCAAAGCCGTGCCGGCCGGGAGCTACACGGCCTTCACCATCCCAAACGCCGACGCGTGGACGCTGATCATCAGCAAGAAGACCGGCGAGTGGGGAACGGATTATCCGGGCGAGAAAGAAGACCTGGCGCGTGCGCCGATGGCCGTTGCGAAAACGCCTGCGATGGTCGAGAACTTCACGATTGCCTTTGACCAGGCAGGCGGCAAGTGCATGCTGCGCATGGAGTGGGAAAACACGAAAGCCAGCACGGAGATCAGCGAAAAGTAAAAGGCAGTTCTCGGTTGTCAGTTGTCAGTTCTCAGTCTCAGTGAGTCGGCTGCTGCCTGGTTTTGCTGGGAACTGAGAGCTGGAACCTTCGTTTGTCCACCGCTTTCGGCGTTAGAATAGCGTTCGTAGCTCGTCAGCAATTTCGAGCGGGAGGCCCCATGCCCGTGTACGACTACATCTGCAACGATTGCCACAGGCCCTTCGAACTGGTTCTCACCCTGCAGGAGCAAGAGAAAAGATCAAGTGCCCGAAGTGCGGCAGCAAGAATGTGGAACAGGAAGCGACCGCATTTTTCGCCGTTGGAAGCAGGAAGAGCTGAAGGCTGCCACGGTCTTGATCGGTTTTGTTCTGGCTTGACCTGCGCCTGTGGTTTGCGCGCGTGAACGCGAATGTGGCCATGCCAAGCTATACTGAACGCGAATGTGGCAGATGCTGCGCTTTCTTTGGAATTCCACACGGGGGCATCGTATTGCGCCCTGGCGCAGCCCTTATCTTCTCTGGCGCATCGAGACCTACACCGGCGTCAAGATGACGCAAATCGGCTTCCTCGAATTCTGGGAATTTCTATGGACGGAGCGCGCCAACCTCTGGCGTTTTCTTAAGTGGACGGGGGAGATGGATCGCTACGTCCATCCGAAGGCGAAGAAGGCGTAGCCCTATTCCGTAAACAGGGAATTACATCGTTTGATGCCGCTAGGTGGTTCCCAGCACAACGCTGACTACGCTGCCCTTGCCCGCGCCCAGCAGTTGAAACGCCGATCCGCGATTCGTTGCGATTTCCAGAAAGCCCATGCTACCGAGAATTCCAAATGCCTCGCCGGGGCTCCCCTCCGCGTAGTTGGCGCAGATACGCTTCACTTCGGCCTTGGCTCCGATAACGATTTTGAACGATGGTGGCCCGGGCGCGAACAACTTCGGAACGTCGGTGGGCGTGATGTTGGTGATGAGGTTGCCGAACCGGTCGACCTTCAGCACCACGCCACGCAGTGTTTGTTCGTCCACGGGTTTCGGCCGCGGCACGCCAAAGCGAACGTAGTCCGTGACCTCTTCTCCAAAGCGCTCGGGGTCGACGCCCTTGGCGAGATAGGCAGCGACCGGAGAGAAAATGTCGCGGCCGTGGAAGGTGTTGCTCCGGGGCTGGAGAAAGTAATGCTCGGCCGTCACGTGGCGGACCGAGAGCCTCTCCTCGCGAGCGTAGACGAGCGAAAGCACTCCATTGTCAGGCGCCACAAACATGTGACGGTCCCCGGTCAGAATGATCGGCCGCCGCGCCGTTCCCACGCCCGGGTCGACGATAACCATGTGTACCGTGCCGGAAGGGAAGTATGAGTAAGTTTGCGAGATTGTCAGCGCGCCGTCGAGAATGTCGAAAGGTTGCACAGCATGGCTGATGTCCACAATCTGGGCGTCTGGCGCCGTCGCCAGCAGGACGCCTTTCATGACGCCCACAAAGTGATCGTTAAGCCCGAAGTCGGTGGTCAGAGTAATGATGGCGGGTTGTGACAATCGGTCTCCTCGGCGAGCTCTTAACTGACTGGCAAGTATCGGGCGTTATCGGACCGCACGTCAAGGCACGGTTCATCAAATAGGAAAGGCCCGCTGGGCAGCGAGCCTTTTTTAGTGCTTGACGTGGCCGTTCAGATCAGTCGACCTGAATGTCGCCGGAGCCGGTGTGAACCGAAATCGTCGGGCCGCCGCCGTGCACTTTGCCAATCACGCTCTTACGCGACTCTTGAACACGGCCTTGCACAGTCATTTCCACGGGATGGTTCAGCGTCACCCTTCCTGAACTGGAAGAGACATCGACGTTAAATGCCGCCTCCTGCGGCACCTGCAGATTGACATTTCCCGAACCAGTGCGAATGCTCCAAAGATTTTTCGGCGAGCCCTGAGCCCGAATATCTCCGCTGCCCGCCTCCGCGTGGAATCCGCCATTGATACCTTTCACAGTGATATTGCCGGAGCCGGTGCGAATCTCGACATCGCCCGCGCCCATCTCCTCGATTTCGATGTCGCCGCTGCCTGCTTTGGCGCGTGCCGGGCCGGAAAGATCGTATCCGCGAACGTTACCGGAACCCGTCTGGAAATGCATTTCTCCGGTAAGACGCGCAAGCCTCATGTCGCCCGAACCGCTTTCCAGGTCAATGTTACCTTTCAAGCCCTCGACGCTTTGGTCGCCACTGCCGGTGTGAGCGCGAACCGTCGTATTCTCGGGAACGGTGATCTCGTAGTCGATGGAAATATTGTTCATATTGACGTAGTCAATATGAATGCTGTTGCCGGTCTGGCGAACGGGAGGATTGTTTTCGATTTGCTGCACGTCGGCCGTGCGATCGCTGCTCAGCCAGGAATTGCCGACATGAATCTTGCCGTGAATGGAAACCGAACCGGCTCCGCCATTGTGGATCGTGATGTCGCCGGAGCGGCTGAGCACTTCGAGATCGACCGGACCATTGACCTGGAAGGAGCGGTCAAATGTTCCGGCGACCGAAGCGAAAACTGGAAGGGCGCCCGCCAACACGACCGCCAATATGGCAACCATGCGAGAACGAATGAGTGAAGCAAGATTCATAGTAGCCCCCCAAACGGATCATAGTCTGACAGCAAATAGCCAATGACGAACGACGAAGAGCGTCCTTACTGCAACACGACCTGGTCGCCTTCCTTTAGACCCTTCAGCAATTCGGTCTTGGCGCCGTTCGAAATTCCGATATTGACCGCGACTTTCCGCTTGCCGTCCTTGGCCTTCAGGTCGGGCACTTCGACCGACGCATTCTTGTCCTTATCGTAGATAATCGCGCCTTCGGGAATCTGCAACACGCCCTTGTGCTCGTCAAGAATGATCTCGGCATTCGCCGTCATCATGGCTTTCAGGACGCCCTCGGGGTTGTTGATCGAGACGCGAACCTCGAACGTCGTGACGTTGTCCTTTTCGACACCCATCGGCGAAATCTTGGTCACTTTGCCGGTGAAAGTTTTGTCCTTGAACGACTCGACCTTGATTCTGGCCGGCTGCCCCAAATAGACCTTACCGATATCGCTCTCGTCGACCTTGCCTTTCACGTAAACTTCGCTCGTATCGCCCAGCGTCATCACCAGCGTCGCGGTGGAACCGAGCACCAGAATCGAACTCACGGCATCGCCGATTTCGACGTCCCGAGAAAGCACAATTCCGTCAATTGGCGAGACGATGTCGGTATAGCTGAGCTGCTCTTCCAGTTGCTTCAGATTTGCCTGGTCTTGCGCGACATTGGCTTGTGCCTGCGCGACCTTTGCCTTCAGCACCGTGACCTGCGCCTTCGCCACGTTCTGTTTGTTAAGAGACATTTCGTAGTTCTTCTGCGCATCGTCGAGGGCAGAGACAGAAACCACTCCGTCTTTCGCCATCCCTTCGGCGCGATCATAGGCCCGCTTGAGCAGCGGGACATCCGGACCTTCCGCGTCCACCTTGGCGCGCTCAAAGTCCGCCTTCGAACTCGTCAGGTTTGCCTCGGCAGCTTCGAGGCCTGCCTGCGATTGAGCGACTTGCGCCTGAATCTCCGCCTTATCGAGTTGTGCCAGGAGCTAGCCCTGCTTCACCCGGTCGCCATACTCGACGTAGAGCTTCTTCACAATGCCGCTGGCTTTGCACTTGATTTCAACTTTGGTGATCGGCTCAATCTTGCCGGTCGCGACCACGCTCTTTGCCAAGTCTCCCTTTTCGACTTTGGCCAGCTTCGAGGGATCGATCTTCGTTCCGCCGCTGGTAGCGGCAATCACGCCTCCCACAACCATCAGCAGCACAACCGCCGCAATTACTCCATAGATGATTCTTTTGCGCCGTTTCTTCTTGCCATTACCATTGCCGTTCACAACTGCCTCCTGCTGAGCTGAGAGATCGAAACCGGGATCCACTTGTTGTTACGCGATCACCGTCGGAATAGTTCCTGGAAAAATAAAGAGTCGCCTTGCGTCCAAGGCCACCAAAGCCAGGTTTTGCCCGACCGCGCAGAACGCAGTTTCATTCCAAGCGGTCAACCTGTTAGACCGGCAACCTGGCAAAAGGAAAGCGATCACCTTGAGAGGAGCCTTAGACTAGTACCGATTATTGTACTGCCGACGAGGCGAGGCTACGCCGATTCCTCGATCGTGTTACGCACCTGCAAAATGAAAGCCGGCGACGCGTGCCAGCGAATCTATCCCTTTGGAATGTTAGAATTACGTATCCATGATTGCATTCGTGCCGCTGCGGGTGTTTGTCATCCTGCTGCTGGTAGCGGCCAACGCGTTTTTTGCGGCTGCCGAATTTGCGCTGGTCAGTGTCCGCGAAACGCGCATTCTTCAGCTGATTGAAGCCCACCGCGTAGGCGCCCGCACCGTCCTCAAACTGCACCAGCAACTCGCTCGCGTAGTCAACGGAGTGCAACTCGGTATTACCGTCACCAGCCTTTCACTCGGCTGGCTGGGCGAGCCCTTTCTGGCGCGGCTGGTTGAGAGTTGGATCGGAACCATTCCTTTCGCCATTGTCTATGCACACGCCGTTGCGGTTGCCATCGCTTTCTTGCTCATCACCAGCTTGCATGTCACTCTTGGCGAACTTGTTCCCAAATCGCTGGCGCTGCAGCGCGCCGAACGGGTTGCGCTCGCCGTCGCCGCGCCCATGGATGTCTTCCTGACCGTGACCGGGCCCGTAGTCGCGGTGATGAGCCGCGCCGCCGGCTTCGTGCTGCGTTCTTTCGGCACCAACGAAATCCGGCACGGATCTGTCCATTCGCCCGATGAACTGCGGCTGATCATCAGTTCCGCGCGCACCTCCGGCCAGCTTTCCTTCGCGCAGGAGGAGATGCTGTTGAATGCGCTCGAACTCGACAACATTACCGCCCGCCAGGTGATGGTGCCGCGAACCAAAATTTTTTCCCTCCCTTCCGACCTCACGCTAGAGGAGGCGCTGGCGCGGGTCGTTGACGAACAGCACTCGCGTATTCCAGTGTTTGACCCGCAGCGTGGCCCCGAGCATATTGTGGGCGTGCTTTACGCCAAAGACCTGATGCGCTGGATGCGCCTTCGGGTCGCCCCGACCATGGTTGGCCCCGCGGTCGCGCGCATTTCGCAGATGAAGGTCAGCCAGATCATGCACGACGTGCTGGTCGTGCCCGAAACTAAGTCGCTGTTCGAGTTGCTCGTCGAATTTCAGGTGCGCAAGCGGCATTTGGCCATGGTGGTCGACGAGTTCGGGTCGACCGCTGGCGTCATCAGCGTCGAGGACGTTCTTGAGCAACTGGTCGGCGAACTGGAAGACGAGTTCGATGTCGCCACCGCCCCGACGGTTGTAGATGCCAACGCTCCCCTTACGCTTGACGGAGCCATCAACATCCGCGACCTTGAGGATCAGTACGATGTCGTGCTCCCGCAGGATGAAGGTTATGAAACGCTGGCCGGTTTTGTGCTGTCACGGCTGCAAAAAATGCCGACGGGCGGAGAATCATTCGAATACCATGGCCGGCGATTCGTAGTCGAGAGAATGGATGGCCACCGGGTAGCGCAAGTCCGCATAGAACCGATTAAGGCCGAGGGCCCAGCCAATCCCGCCCAAGCAGGACAGGCAGCCCCGACACAAGCGGCATTGCCAGCTCCCGCACAAGCGGCGTCGGTACCGGAGCCGTAAGAGCAGCGCCGGCATCTTGCCGGCTGTCCCGAGGGCGTGTCCGCCCTCGGCCCCGAGGAGGAGAAAGATTCTTAACCCGCGACGGAGACGCGAGAAGCCAGGAGCTAGAAGCTAGGAGCTGATTCATGCGTTACATCCTCACTCGCGTCCTCTACACCCTCCCGGTTATCTGGCTGGTGGTCTCAACGGTCTTTCTCTTAATCCACTTCGTCCCCGGCGACCCCGTTCAGCAGATGCTAGGTGAAGGCGCAGCCGCGGCCGATATTCAGGCTGCCCGCCATACTTACGGACTCGACGTTCCCCTTGGCCAGCAATACCTGAATTACTGGCGAGGCGTGCTCCATGGAGACTTGGGCAAATCGCTCCGCTTCAACCAGCCCGTAACCTCGCTTATCGCCCGCCGTTACCCGTTCACGCTGCAGCTAACGCTGGCGTCGTTATTTGTCGCGATTGCCCTGGCCATTCCGGCCGGAGTGCGCTCGGCCCGCCGACGCAACCAATGGGATGACCGCTTCCTGAGCGTAGTCAGCCTTTTCGGTCTCTCGTTTCCTAACTTCGCGCTCGGTCCCATCCTTATTCTGTTTTTTGCCGTCAAACTGGGATGGCTGCCCGTCTCCGGCTCCGGAACCTTCGCCCACTTGGTCCTCCCCGCCATCACCATGGGCGGAGCGCTCGCTGCCATCCTCACGCGCATGGTGCGCACGTCGATGTTAGAAGAGCTAAGCCAGGACTACATCCGCACCGCGCGAGCCAAAGGCCTGCCCGAGCGCACGGTCGTCTATCGGCACGCGCTGCGGAATGCCATGATCCCCATCCTCACGGTCCTCGGCCTGCAATTCGGAGCGTTGCTGGCCGGCGCTATCGTGACCGAAACAATTTTTTCCTGGCCCGGCATAGGCCGCTTGACCATCCAGGCGATCTCCAACCGCGACTACTATCTGGTGCAGGGATGCATCCTCGCGATTGGGTTGACATATGTCGCGGTGAACTTTTTGACGGACTTACTTTATTCGGCGGTGAACCCGCGGATCAGACAATAGACACGAGGCCATGCAGAGATGGATAGGGAACAAATCCTGGAAGAGATAAAGCGTCTTGCGACTGAACGCGGCGGCGAAGCTCCGGGGCGGGAGGCTTTCGCTCGCGCAACCGGAGTGAGGATGTCGGACTGGTACCCTCACATTTGGCTTCGCTGGGGTGATGCACTCGCCGAAGCCGGTTACGCTCCCAACCAATTGCGGACAAAAGTCAGCGATGAAGTTTTGATTGAAAAGTACATTGGGCTTGTGAAGGAACTTGGGAGAGTTCCAGTTGAGGGGGAAATTCGACGCAAGTCCAGAAACGATCAGTCTTTCCCATCCCACACGGTATTTAAGCGGTTCGGCGGAAAAGAAAAATTGGTCGACGCAGTCGCCGCGTATTGCCGCAAGACGTCTGGATTTGAGGATGTCTTGGCGCTTTGCGTAGAACGTTCGAAGGCATTACCGCCCCTGGCAGCAAACCGGGAACGTGAACAAAAGATCGCGACTGAATTTGTCTATCTCATGAAATCTGGGCCTCACTACAAAATCGGTCGTACGAATTCGCTTGGTCGACGCGGCAGCGAACTTGCTATCAAAATCCCAATTCCGCCGACTACCATTCACAGCATTGAAACTGATGATCCGATCGGAGTGGAAGCCTACTGGCATCGGCGGTTTGCTGAGAAGCGTGGAGAAGGCGAATGGTTCGCCTTGTCGCCAGAGGATGTGAAGGCATTCAAACGATGGAAACGAATTGTCTGATGACCAAATAGCTGGGGCCCTAGGTTCGCACCCGTCCGTTGGGCGCTAACCTGGGCTGAGCAAGCTCAAACCAACTCAATCACGACCCGCTGCCCCACCAGCGCCGCCGCCCGCTGCAAACTCGACAGGGTGATATCGCGTTTCGGATCGAGAATGCGATCGACCTGCGAGCGGCTCGTCTTCAATAAGATCGCCATGCGCGCCTTGGAAATCTTTTTTTTATTCATAGCCTTGGCCAGTTTCCAGGCAACGACTTTCTTGATGGCTTGTGCTTGCGCCTCCTCGAAGATATTTTCCTTCTTCAAGAAGTCGTCAATGCCCGATCCCAGATGCTTCCTACTCACTATTTCCTCTTCCTCCTAACCGCGAATTCCGGCGGCAGATCGTCCCCCTCAACCGGCGGATTCCCCTTCCCAACGCGTTTCAGAATACGAGCGATCCTGGCAGGATCGGCGCGACGCGCCCGCTCCGCAAAATATTCCTCCGTGCGCAAAGCGGATATCTTTTCAGCCACGGCCAATTATAGAACCAAGCCTCCTCATTCTCGACGGGACCTTCGAGTGGCCAGTCACGCCTCAACGTGTAAGTTGGCACGGCTCGATGTGATGATTACACTTGATTCCACTCCCCTGGCGGTGCTCAACTGCATGGGTCATACTGCACGGGCCATCTCCGCTCGGGTGTGCCCGGTGACTGTTCGAGCTGAATGTCCGCTGAGCCGTTCCGACAACCAGGCCGGATTTCGCCGAACAAGAGGATCAAGACGATGACCGAGGTCGAAACCAAGTCCCTCCCCGCGAACGCCTACCAACCGTTGAAGGATGGCGAACTCTACGTGCCGCTGGTGCCTGCGAGCATGGCGCCACCTGAGGTGACGTGGCGCGCGGTGCTGTGGGGCACGTTGCTGTGTATCATCTTCGCGGTCGCGTCGGCCTATTCCGCGCTCAAGGTCGGCCAGGGAATGGAAGCGGCGATTCCCATCTCCATCCTTGCCATCGGCTTGGCGCGGGTCTACCGTCGGCGCTCCACCGTGCTCGAGAACATGATCATTACCGGCATGGGCGGAGCCTCGGCCGCCGTGGTGTCCGGTGCCGTCTTCACCGTGCCGGCGCTTTACGCTCTCCACCTCGACCCGCATCCGGCGCAGACCATCTTCATCTGCCTGTCCGGTGGCTGCCTGGGGATACTCTTCCTCATTCCGTTGCGGCGTTACTTTGTGCGCGAAATGCACGGCAAGTTTCCGTTTCCCGAGGCTACGGCGATCACCGAAGTTCTCGTCACCGGCGAGAAGGGCGGCTCACAAGCCAGGCTCCTGCTTCAGGCCACCGTCATCGCCGCGATTTACGATTTCTTTGTCACCACGTTCCGCGTCTGGAAGGAGTACCTGAACTTTCAGTTCGTGCCCGTGATGCGGTCCCTGGCCGATCGTGGGCGCATGGTTTTCAATTTCGACGCGGTCGGCTTCATCCTCGGACTCGGCTACGTGATGGGCCTGCGCATCGCCATGATCTTTTGCGCCGGCGGCATCCTGGTGAATTTCGTGCTGGTCCCAATGATCTGGTTCATCGGCAGCCACATGGGCGATGTCACCGTCTATCCCGCGACCATCCCCATTTCGCACATGACGGCCGCCGAGATCTACCGCAATTACGTGCGACTCATCGCCGTGGGCGCCATTGCGACAGCCGGCCTCGCCGGTCTCCTCAAGTCGCTGCGCGTGATTGCCGGGTCGTTCGGCATCGCGCTGCACGCCTTTCGCCACGGGGAGGCGCCGCAAATGGAACGCACCGACCGTGACATTCCCATCGTTGTCATCCTTCTCGGCGTAGTGCTGAGTGTAATCGCCGTGGGCGCCTTCTTCGGCCTGCTTCATGTTTCTTGGACCGTGGTTGCCGTGGGTCTGGCGCTGACGCTGCTCTTCTCATTTTTTTTCACCACGGTCGCTGCCAATGCCATTGCCACCACCGCCAACAATCCGGCCAGCGGCATGACGTTGCTGACTGTCATTGTCTCCGCGGTGGTGCTGCTGAAGTTTGGACTCTCCGGAACCACCGGCATGTTCTTCGTGATGGCATTGGCCGGCATGGTCTGTGTCGCCCTGTGCGCCTCGGGACAATTCATCACTGACCTGAAAGCCGGCTACTGGCTCGGCTCTACGCCTTCGTCGCAAGAAAAGGTGAAGTTCATCGGCGTCGTCGCGTCGGCAATCACTGCGGGGTTAACCATCATACTGCTGGCCAAAGCCTTCCAGTTCGGAGAGGCCGCGCCGGGCGACGTGCGGCAAGTGCTGGTGGCGCCGCAGGCCTCCGCACTGAAAGCGGTCGTGTCGGGATTCATGAGCGGCCAGCCGGTTGCCTATATGTTGTTCGGCATCGGCGCCATGGTGACGGTGGTGCTTGAGATGCTCGGCCTCTCTTCCATGGTTTTCGCACTGGGAATCTATTTGCCGCTGCAACTGACTACGCCGATCCTGGCCGGCGGATTCCTATCGCACCTGGTAAACAAGCGTAGTGCGAAGATTGGCGGCCAGCACGGCAGTGCCATCCGCGAGCGCGGCATCATCATTGCCTCAGGGCTGATGGCTGGGGGCGCGCTCGGCGGCGTTATCGGCGCGGCATTGCGTCTGTTCCACTGGTATCGCGAAGACCTGATCCAAATGCCGTTCTACTCGAACGATCTGGTCTCGCAATCCGTTTCTGCCCTGTTTTTCATTGGCCTTTGTGTTTATGTCTGGTTTGGTTCGCTGAGGAAAGAAAAGGAGCTTCAATGACAACTCAAGAGATGCTGAAAAAAGACGCAGTCGGACACTACGTCGCCGACGCGGTTCTCGGAATTGACACACTCTGGGGCGGCGACGTCATGTGCGCCTCGGGCACAGGGCGGTTCATCGCCGACTGCTGGTTCTCCGATGAGCCTCTGCCTGCAGCCTACACGCATGCGGCCGCAGCGCGGCTGCGGCAATCAGGCGGCGTTTCCGGCAAGACCGTGGATCGCGAGGCCGTGGAGCAGTATGTGCGCGCCATAGACATTCCGAAAGCTATCGCGGGGATCCGGGAAGAGTCGGCTAAACTCATCGAGAAGTCGAGCGTGCTGCGCAAGCCTTATCTGATCGGCCTGGCAGATTGCCTAGAAACCATGTGGGATCTTGCGATGGAGGTCTTTGGCAAGGGCAAGCCAGTGCCCTATGCGCGGTGCGTGGAGTCGGCCACGGGCAAGCCGCCCGAACCTTCGAAGCCGGAGAAAAAGCGAGCCCGCGTGGCGGAATTGCTGGGCCGCGCCGGCTACGCGTCGTCGGATTCCGCCCAGTTACTGCAAGCCGTTGATGCCTGGCGGCGGGAGCGGGTGGCGCCGTTGGCTTCTGTCCGCGCCCTGAGCGCGGCCGTGATCGCGCAGTTCGACAATTTGAGCGCCAAAAACTTGCTGCCATACCTGTCCAGAGATCTGGCGGCTGTGCCGCGCGCGAACATAGATTTTCTGCCCATTAAAGACGCGTGGTTTTCGGGTTCTATGAACTACCTCGGCCGCGCGCGCAACGCTGATGGCAGCCCCCAATACGAAGGGACCTACGAGATCAACGCTTCGCTGCAGATTTCATTCCCCGAGTTTGAACAGCTTATAAGCCACGAGGTGGTGCCCGGGCACGTTACGACCTTTGCCTATCTGCAGAATTTGTACGTTCGCGGGAAGGCCAGCTTCGAAACCACCGTGCTCACCATGAACACGCGCGCCGCTACCCTTTTCGAGGGAATCGCCAACAACGCGATTCTGATCGCGCATGGCGTGACCGAAGTCGACCAACTGCCCGATGAGGATCTGCAGATCGGCGTGCTGCTGGCCCTGTTGCAGGATGATGCCAAGAACCAGTCGTCGTATCTGACCTGGGGCGAGGGCAAGCCGCAAGCCGAAGTCGCGACGACGCTGCGGCGCGATTTCCTGGTCACCGGAGAGCGCGCCGACAAACTGTCCGGAGCCTGGGGGCGTCACCCCTTGCTGGGACGCATGTACCTCCCGGCTTACCGGTCGGGCACGGAGAAGGTCGCCCAACTCCGCCGGACTTATCCTCCGGACCACGTGCTGCCTGCGCTCTACGGCTGCTGTGGTTTAGTCGATATCCAGACCGTGGATCTGGTATTGAAGCATGGGAAATAGATTCGATGTAGCTTGCTGACGGGCGAACCGTTCGGTCAGATATTCTGATCCCAAGTCGCACGAATTGTTTTCAGCATAGCCGGATAGATAATCCATCTTCGGAACGGATCGATCAAGGCCATGTAAAACGGCGTAATCCACGTTCCTTGGTGGACGTAGACCGCAAAGTAGAATCGATAGCCGTCGGCCCTTTCAGTGAGGGCACTGAGCGCCGCAGCATGGACAGTACGATTCTGTATCTCAAGTAGCTGTTCGTTTTCGAAGCGATAGACTACGCGGAACCGTGCTTCTGGCGTTCCGGGCGCGACCAGAGAACGAGCACGATCTTCCGGCGTTAGACGACTTGCCCAGGAGGCGGTCAAGGCATTCTTCGGTTCGGCGTCAAGCCGAAAAATACGTCCAAGAAAAAGCCGAAAGCGTAAAAGCGCAATCGCCGCTGGCGGAAGTCTGTTGCTTTTGCGGTCCGGACTCGCCCGAAGAAATTCAGAAAGGGTAACGCCGTCGCGGCGCATAGGTAAGTCCACCGCCCAGACGTCGTGCAGCGGGACGTCAGCGAGAAACATATGCGCGCGAAGCGGTAGCGCGCAAAACTCCGTCGGAGAAATCTGCGGCATCTTTTATTGCCGGTTCCTATTCATTGGATAGAAGCGAGTTCTTGCAACGTTCATTGTAGGCTGTCTACTCGTGCCAGTTGAACTCAGGCTGCCGTCAAATCCTCACACCTGACAGTAAGAATTTGTACAAACAGGTAACACTGCCGTGACAAATCGGCTGCGGTGGCCCTCTAGGATGCGACTGCTAGCAGGTCGGAAGGACGCGGAGAGTCTCTGTAACGCCCGGTCCCGTGACGCAAGAAACGGCTCCCCTCGTCCCGACTTCGCATAACGCTAAGGAGGAACTTCTATGCAGCGCACGTTTGCTTTCACTGTTTGTCTCGGGCTCGCCGTCATGTTCGTTGGCAGCTCGGCGGTAGCACAGTATCAACTTACGAATCTGGTTTCCAATCAGGTGGGCGATGCCCGACACCTCGACCCGCTCCTTGTGAACGGATGGGGACTTGTGTATGGACCGGGCGGGCCATTCTGGCTTAGCGACCAAGGCTCCGGTTGGTCCACGCTCTACGACAGCAAGGGGGATGAGAAGAGCCTGAAGGTGCTGATTCCTTCAGCCACCGGGGCAGGCCCAGGGCAGCCGACAGGAATTGTCTTCAATGGATCGCAGGATTTTTCCGTCGAGGGATGGCCGGCGATTTTTCTGTTCGCGACGTTGGATGGAACCATCAGCGGGTGGGCGCCGCAGTCGAATCCCAATGAGGCGATCGTTGCAGTCAACAACTCCGCAACCGGAGCCGTGTACACCGGGCTAGCCATTACCAACAAGCCTTCAGGCAATTTCCTGTATGCGGCTGACATTGCCAACAATAAGGTCGATGTCTACGATGCCAATTTCAACCTCGTGACATCGTTCACCGATTCGACCCTGCCGGCAGGCAACGCCCCATTTGGCATTCAAGACATCAATAGTCTGGTGTATGTCGCCTTTGCACCCACCAACGAAAGTCCTACCGGCTACGTGGACATCTATCAGGAAGACGGAACCTTTGTTCGCCAACTGATCGCCGGTAAACACCTAGCTCAGCCGTGGGGCTTTGCCGTGGCGCCCAAGAACTTTGGCCCGCTCAGCAACACGCTGCTGGTCTCGAACAACACCAACAGCGGCACCATCAACGGCTATAACCTCGAGACCGGGCAGTTTGTCGGAACGGTCAAAGACACAAACGGTAAGGCGATCCACATTAACCAGCTGTGGGGTATTGACTTTGGAGGAGGCACGGCCAACAACGGACGCACCAATCAGTTGTTCTTCACCGCCGGTCCGGGCGGCAATTTGGCGGGAACGTTTGGTGTCATTCGGTTCAAGAACTAGCAAACAAACTGGGAACAAGCTGGAGGCCGCTTGCAAATCGGGTGGCCTCCAGCATCTTAGCAAGTCGCCTTGGTCTAGTTGCGAGTGGTTAGCAACTGCGGGACCAAACCGCGGGAAGGGTTTTGCCGGCGATTGGGGCCCAGTGTCAACAAATTGTAAAAGGGCGGTCAAATTCTTCCCCGGAGGTGCCGTAAACCGGCTACGACCCTGAAATTTAGCGTTATGATACATTCCTGATCCGGGTTGTGGGGACCCTATGCAGAAAAACTCATTTCAAGGGACTACGATGGAGGCGCCTTCAGTTACCGGCGAGAAAATGCTGGTTATCGAGGATGACCGGGCCGTGCAGAAGGCGCTGCGCCGGTTATTTGAAGCGGAAGGGTTCGCCGTTGAGGTGGCGGGGAATGGAACCGAGGGGTTGGAAATGTTCCGCGCGGCCGCTCCTTCAGTGTTGGTGCTCGACCTTAGCCTGCCAGGAACGCCGGGGCAGGATGTGTGTCGTCAGATCAGCCATGCCGCGCCGGCGTTGCCCATCATCATCCTGAGCGCGAGAGCGGAAGTGATGGATAAGGTCTTGCTACTCGAGTTGGGAGCGCATGACTATGTGACGAAGCCGTTTAGTCCGCGCGAATTGCTGGCTCGCGTACGAACGGCGATGCGGCGGCGAGCGACGGCCGCACCCGCAACTGAGCGGTTCAGCTTTGGCGATGTGAAAGTGGATTTCACCAAGATGGAATTGTCGCGCAACGGGGAACTTGTGCCGATGACGTCGCAAGAGTTCAAGGTGTTAAAGTTCATGATCCAGAATGCGGAGCGGGTTCTGTCGCGAGAAGAATTGCTGAACCAGGTGTGGGGATATCGCAATTACCCGAGCACTCGAACCGTCGATAACCACATCTTGCGCCTGCGGCAGAAACTAGAGAAAGATAGCGCGAATCCCTTGCATTTCCGCACCGTGCACAGCGCGGGCTATAAGTTTGTGCCGTAAGCTAGCTTCCAGGCACGAGCGAGCCGAGCGAGCTAGTAAAGCGAATCTCATCAATATGAGTTATCCCGCCGAGAGGATGCTCGGCTTTCGAAAGCGAGCTGCGAACAACGCCTGCGTATGGTTGCTCGTGGCTCCCAGCTCGAAGCTCGTGGCTTTGTTTTCATGAACGGAATTCGCCTTCGGACCAAGTTTCTGCTTTCCATGGTGGCTGTCTCCGCGACGCTGACCCTCGCGACGCTGCTGGTGGTGCGGCATACCGTGCAACAGCAGGAAAGGGCGTCCATCGAGCGCGACCTCCAGAATTCAGTTTCCGCATTTCATAATTTCCAAACACAGAGAGAATGGACCCTCGAGCGGTCGGTAGAGCTTCTGGCCGACTTGCCGACTGTGCGCGCGATGATGACGACGCGCGATCCCGCGACCATCCAGGACGCATCGCGCGACCTCTGGCATCTGGCGGGAAGCGATTTGCTGCTCCTGGCGGACGGATCAGGGAAAGTGGTGGCGTTGCAGGCGAATCCGAAGGAAATCACAATCCGCCAGGGACAGGCGTTTTTCCCAAAAATTGTGTCGCAGGAGGAGACGCGGCATTGGTGGTACGTGGAAGGACATCTCTACGAAGTTTTCCTGCAAGACATCTACTTTGGTTCGGTGAGCGATCATCGCGTGCTGGGATACCTGCTGCTGGGGTATGAGATCGACGACCGGTTTGCGCGCGAGTTAAGCCGCATGGCAGCGAGCGAGATTGCGTTCCGCTATGGCGACGCGATTGTGCGGAGCACTCTGAAACCGGTGCAGGAAGCTGAACTGCTGCGCGAAGTGCCGCGAAGCGGGCCGGGAACCGCGCTGGAGCCGGACCAGATCAAGTTGGGAGAAGAGCGCTATCTGGCGACATCCGTCGATCTGCCTTCGCCGGGAGCGCCGGCGCTGAGCCTGTGGGTGCTGAAGTCGTTCGACCAGGCGACCGCATTTCTGAGAAGTCTTAACGAAGTACTGCTGGCTTTGGGGCTGACGGCTGTTCTGATCGGAAGTTTGCTGGTTTTCTTGATCTCACATACTTTCACGCGGCCTCTCGACACCCTGGTAGCTGGTGTGCGTGCGCTCGAGCGGGGCGACTATGCGTATCCGCTCGAAGTGCGCGGCGGAGACGAAGTGGCCGAGGTTACGGCGACGTTCGACCGCATGCGAACAAACCTGGAGAGAACGCAGCGCGAGTTACTCGATGCGGAAAGGCTGGCGACCATTGGGCGAATGGCAAGTTCGATTTCGCACGACTTGAGACATTCGCTGTCTGCCGTCGTGGCGAACGCGGAGTTCCTTTGCGAGGGCCAGTTGACACTCCCGCAGCGGGAAGAGCTCTATGCCGAGATTCGTGTAGCCGTAAACCAGATGACCGATCTGATCGAGTCGTTGCTGGAGTTCTCGCGGACGCGCGAGTCCTTGCGGCCTTCCTATGGCGACGTACGCTCGGTAGTGGACCGGGCCGTGCAAGACGTGAGGGCGCATCCGGAATTTCAACGCATACAGATTCGAATCGCCAGCGAGGGGTCGACCGAGGGATGGGTTGACTTCAAGAAACTGGAGCGTGCCCTGTTGAATTTGTTGCTGAACGCCTGCGAAGCCGTGTCGAACGAATCCGGAAAGATCGATGTTGGTGTGCGAGGTACGGGCGAGGAAGTGGAGATTCGCGTTACGGACAACGGTCCAGGAATCGCGGAGGCCGTGCGCGAGCGGCTGTTTGAACCCTTCGTGAGTCATGGCAAGGAAAACGGGACGGGGATGGGGCTGACGGTGGTCCAGAAAATCCTGCAGGACCATGGCGGCGATGTCGTGGTGGAGCAGACTTCGCCATCAGGAACGACATTTCGTGTTCACATTCCCTTGAATCCTGCTTCTGAAAGTGTTCTGGCGGCCAAGCATGGGAGTCAGGTTTAGAAACGAAGGCAAAGGGATCGCGTAGTAGCGTCTGCTGGGAATCCTTACTACGAAAGAAACAGCTTTTCTGCGGGAGGAGCCATGAGTAACCGGCGGTGGTTCGATTTTCTGCGGCGAGGATTCCTCGCGTGTTTTGTGCTCTCGACGGTAGCCAGCGCGCAAGACCCGGTGAGTCGACACGAGCCAGGCGCGGCCGATTCTTTAGCCCATGCAGTGCAGGCGCTGAGCGAGCAGGTGCGAGCACTTGACGCCTCGGTGGACGAGCTACGCTCCGATGCTGAGCGCACGCGGGCGGAAAACCGCGAGTTGCGGCGAAAGATCGAAGAGCTGCGTGCAGGAAACTCGGGACAGCGCGTGGTAATGACGGAGCCAGTGTCGCCGGTAGCCGGCGGCACAACGACAAACGTGATTCTAAAGGTCAAAGATTTTGTTGCGCGCTCGCAGTCGGAGGGCTCTTCGGCCGAGTCAGCAGGCCCACAAACCTACGATCAGCAGGAGCAGAAAGCAACCGGGCACGAGGCGACGATCGAAGAGGAATACGAGTTGCTGAGCGGGAAAGTGGATGATCAGTATCAGACGAAGGTGGAAAGCGCATCGAAGTACCGGATGCGGATCTCAGGTATCGTACTGATGAACTTGTTCAGCAACCAGGGGACAGTCGATAACGTGGATTTACCCATGCTGGCGTATCCCCGGCAGCCGGGCGAGTCTGGGGGCAGCTTCGGTGCGACGCTGCGCCAGTCTGAGATCGGCTTCGAAGTGTTTGGGCCGCGAGTAGCTGGCGCGAGGACGAAAGCGGACCTGCAACTGGATTTGTCGGGTGGATTTCCGGCGGCGTCGAATGGCATCAACTCGTGGCTGATGCGGTTGCGCACGGCGACCATGCGAATGGATTGGGAGAACACGTCGCTCGTTGTAGGCCAGGATGGACTTTTCATTTCGCCGAACTCGCCGACTTCATTCGCCACGTTGGCGGTGCCTGCGCTTTCCTATGCTGGAAATCTGTGGAGTTGGGTCCCGCAGATACGCGTCGAGCACAGAGTATCGCTTAGCGATACATCGAACTTGTCGTTTCAGGGAGGAATACTGGATCCTCTGACAGGAGAAACGCCCGGGACCAGTCCTTATCGGGAGGCGGGGCCGGGCGAATCGTCACGGCAACCGGCCTATGGAACTCGGTTGGGGTGGACACGAGACCTCTTCGGGCAGCCACTGCGAATCGGGGTGGGCGCCTACTACGGCCGTCAGGACTATGGTTTCGCGCGAACAGCGGACGCGTGGGCGGCGATGACCGATCTCGAAGTGCCGCTCGGCTCCAGATTGTCGATCAGCGGAAAATTCTATCGTGGCCGTGGCTTGGGAGGATTGTACGGCGGTCTCGGACAAAGCGTATTGTTCAGCAACAGCAATCCGGCCAACCAGTACACGCAATTGATTGCTCTGAATTCGGTGGGCGGGTGGGCACAGCTAAAATATCGGCCGACGAGGAAGATCGAGATTAACACCGCGTTCGGTGTGGACAATCCTTATGCGAAGGACCTGAATTACTTTCAATATCCGCAGTCGTATCTTGGTGCGCCGCTGTCGCGGAATCGAGCTGGGTTTGCGAACGTAATCTATCGTCCGCGCTCGGACCTGCTGTTCTCGGCGGAGTATCGGCAAATGGAGACCAATTCGATTGAGACGGGATTGAGCGGCGCGGGACATCTAAACTTGATGATGGGTGTGCTGTTCTGAGCGGGAGCGATTCCAATTTGAAGAAACTGGCAATGGTCGAAGCGACGAAGCGCAGGCTGCTGTCAGCACTGCTGCTATCGTTGTGTTTGGCCGGCCCACTGCAGGCGCAAACGGTCACGGTACGCGGCCGCGTGGAAGTGACGGGCGAGAAAAAGACCGCTGAGCGCAAGCCGCGACGTGCAACGATTCCGGCTACGGTCGTTTGGTTAACGGTAGCCGCAGGTTCTGACGTGCGACTCGATCCTCCGGCGCCCAGCGAGGCAACAAGAGCGCGGCTGGTGCAGAGGAACAAGAGTTTTGAGCCCCACCTCCTCGTGGTTCCTGCCGGATCGAGGGTCGAGTTTCCGAATCACGACCCCTTCTTTCACAACGTATTTTCACTGTTTGAGGGAAAGCGGTTCGACCTCGGACTGTACGAGGCTGGGACATCACGCACAGTGCGCTTTGACCGTCCCGGCATCAGCTATATCTTCTGCAACATTCATCCGGAGATGAGCGCGGTGGTGATCACTATGGGGACGCCGTTGTATGCGATTGCCAGCGGCGACGGACAGGTGAGCATTGCCGAGGTTCCTTATGGGCGCTACACGCTGCACATCTGGAGCGAAGGCATGGGACCGGAGAATGAAAAACCAGTTTCGCGCGAAATCACGATCGGCGAGAACGCCGCGTCGCTGGGCGTGATTCGGGTTCCGGAATTGAACGGCCAGCGGATCGCACATAAGAACAAATATGGCCGGGACTACGACCAGCCAACTCCGGACAATTCGATCTATCAGCAACCCTGAATGTTCTGGCCGTTGGGAGAGTGGCAAGAAGTCTGGATTGGGGGCCGCAGCGCGTCAACGAAATGGAGACTGGTTCATCGAAACGTGTTTCACAGTCCAAGCAAGTTCGACTGCAGTTTCGTATATTCGTGTTCTTTGGCCCAGAGATTGAGCGGGATCGTTGCCAGTTCATCCACCAGCGGGACCGCATGGCCATTCTTGGTTAGATCCACCGTTTTGATGTAGCGGCGGCAGGTATCGCAGGCTTCAACCCGAACGTGCGGGAATTGGCTGGTCGTGTAGACGGCGAGTTTCTCGACATTCTCTTCGCCACATGCGGGACACAGAAGCCGCCCGAACGGCCACTCAGTAGAACACAGCGAGCAAATCAGAGATCGCTTGCCGCCGTCTCCTTCTGGCCGCAGGACTCCAACCATGGGCTTGGATGAGCATAGCGGGCAGATCGCCGGTGTTCCGCCGCCGCTTGTTACTCGCCCGCGCCCGTCTGCAAGCCACTCACCGTATGGCTGCAGAAAAATCCATGCGAGCACAGCTTCCGCGCCATCAGGAACGAAATCCGCAGCGTTTTGCCAAGCCGAACCCAGCGCTTCCCGCCACCGGCCCTCGCCTCCGATTTTCAAATTCCGGGCCGCCTCGACGAAAGGCTGGGTAGCAAATGTCTCAACCTGGGAGAGAAATTCCGGAAACTTCATCAGGAGCAGCGCAAGATTTGGCGATACCTCGCGCAAATTCGCAGCATGCTTCCGCGCGCTATGATCACCGGCGGTTTCGAAATAAGAGTAGAGCGATTTTTGCAGGCCGGCGATGCGCTTGTAGAACCGCATCACCTCAGCCGAAAAATCGTGGGCAGCTGCCAGGTCATGCGCTCGCTGGATGCGCTGGTCCCATTTGTTTCGGATCATTCCCGCCCGGCGGTCCCTTTCCTGACCTGCTCGTACCAGAGGCGGTGATGAGTTTTGGCCCAGGCGGCCGATACTTCTCCGCGAATGATCGAGGTGAATCCCCCGCGCACCATGGCTGTGCCCATATACACATGAATGATGAAGCCACCGATGGTGGCCAGCGCCGCCGTGACATGCACCGTCACCGACAAATAACGCAACCAGCGCAGGCTCCACGGGATCGATTCCACCCACCACAGCCCGCAGCCCGAGATGAGCAGAAGGATTGCACCATAAAACATCAGCCAGAAAAATATCTTCTGGCCCCAGTTGAAGCGCCAAATCGGGGGGAGGTCTTCATCTTCGTTGCGGATGTAATGGTCAATCGCCGCATGCCAGGCGCGGTCCTCCGGCGTGATGACCATATCGCGAAACCAGAGTTTGCACATCCAGCACACCGATGCGAAGAAGACCAGACCCAGCCACGGATGCCAGAAGCGGGCTGCCGGTCCCCCGCCCACCAGAACGACCATCCAGAACATGTACGGCGACCAGAACCCTAGGCCGGTGACCAAGCAATAAATGTAAAACAGCCCGCCGATCCAGTGGTTGACACGTTCGCCGAGCGAATAGCGCTGAATGCGATCGCCGCTCGCATCGCCTGTGCGCACAGGCGAGACCACTTGCGATACGCTCATGGCTTGCCTCCTTCCTTGTGCTTCCAGCCATTGACCTGTTTTGGCCCGAAGCGCAGGTAATGCAGAGTCACGCCGATGATGCCGCCCAGCATGGCAAGATTGCCGATCCACTTCGCGGGGCCTTTCCAGAATTGCACCACCCAGGGAATATACGGATCTTTCGGCAGACCGCCGTAGGCTTCTGGATTGCTAACATCGTGCAGCACGTAAATGACGCCGGTTCCACCGACGCCCTGCGGATCGTACACGCCCGCTTTCTCCATCCCAAAGTTTTCGCGAAGTTGCTGCGCCCGTTTTTCCGCCAGAAACGTCATGTCGTCCTTGGTTCCGAAGTGCAGGCAACCGGTCGGACACGACTTGATGCAGGCCGGTTCCAGCCCTTCCGAAACTCGGTCGGAACAAAGCGTGCACTTGAACATCTTCTTGGTATTCGAATTGAACTTGGGGATATCGAATGGGCAGCCGCTGACGCAATATCCGCAGCCGATGCAATTCTGCTGCTGAAAATCGACGATCCCGTTCGTGTATTGCACGATCGCACCGTCCGCCGGGCACGCCGCCAGGCAGCCCGGCTCGGCGCAATGCATGCACTGGTCCTTGCGCATCAGCAGCATGAGCGCGCCGTCTTCGCGCTCGTGCTCATTGAACTTGATCAGGTTCCAGTAATTCCACGACGTTGTCGGCATGGTCTGGTAGCTGTTGTTGAAAGTGGTTTGGCTGAAGGCGTAGCCATTCCACTCGAGGCACGCCACTTCACACGCCTTGCAACCAATGCAGGTAGTGGTGTCGACCAGCTTGCAAACCTGCTCGGCGCGTTCGACGCCGGCTCCGGGCGCCGGTCCCGCATGGCCGGAGATTCTTCGGATTGCGAGCGTTGCCTGGCTCATTGCCTTACACCTTCTCCAGCTTCACCAGAAAGCCCTTGAACTCCGGCGTGTATGCGTTCGGGTCAGTCACTGCTGGCGAAAGACGATTGGCCAGCGTCCTCGCATTTCTATCGGCATCTTCCTGAATGCCGCGATATCCCTGGTGAATCGGCAATCCAATCTGGTACACCTTCTTACCGTCGATATTCATGGGCCGAATCCGCTTGGTAACGAATGCCTTGGCCACGTAAAAACTGCGGGCACTCGTCACCTTTACAGTGTCGCCGCCTTTGATGCCTAACTCCTGCGCCAACTCGACCGGCATTTCCACGAACGGCTCAGGAATGAGCTGCACGTTCACCGGATTGTTTTTCGTCCAATAGTGGTAATGCTCGGTGAGCCGGTACGTGGTGCAGATGATATTGAACCCTTCACTGACGGTCCCATACTTATCCGCCGTCGAGGTTAATCTCTTGACCACCGGACTATTCGATTGGTTGGGATGCAGCGCATTGACAACCGGGCTTTCAGTCGGCTCGTAGTGTTCAGGGAACGGTCCGTCGGCAAATGCGGCTAGGGGCGCGAAGATGCGGCCAACGCCGTCGGGATTCATGATGAACGGGCCCATGTGGTCCTTCGGCGCGGAGTCCGGTTTAAAGTCAGGCACGTCGTTTCCGACCCAGGTTTGCGTGGCCTCGTTCCACCACACCTGCCTTCGGTCCGCATCCCAGGGCTTTCCCGAGGGATCGCACGAAGCGCGGTTATAAAGAACGCGCCGATTCGCCGGCCACGCCCAAGCCCAGTTCTGGTACACGCCCATGCCCGAAGGATCTTCAGTCCCGCGGCGCATCAGTTGTGGTCCAGCCTCGGTCCAGCAACCGGAGTAAATCCAGTTCCCGCATGATGTGGTTCCGTCATCCTTCAGCCAGGCAAAGCCCGGCAATTGCTGCCCGCGCTTAATCACCTGCTGCGTTTTGGGATCGATGAGATCCGCCAGCGCTTTGCCATTGAACTCCTTGGCCAATTCCGATAGCGCCGGATGCTTCGGTTCGGTGTACGGCCATGTCAGCTTCAGAATCGGATCGGGGAACGCGCCACCTTCCTTCTGGTACAGTTCACGCACCTTAAGAAAGATCTGCGCAACGATGTCCTGGTCCAAACGAGCATCCCCGGGCGTGGGCAAAGCGATGTTCTTCCATTGCAGCCAGCGCGCCGAGTTGGTCATGGACCCATCTTTCTCGGCAAAGCCCGCGCACGGCAGGCGATACACCGTGGTGTTGATAGCCTTCATCTCTTCGGCCGTAGTCCCCGGCGCTCGCCAGAACTCGCTGGTTTCGTCCGGGTAAATCTCGCCCACTACCAGCCAGTCGGCCTTCTTCAACGCCTCAATGTTTTTCTGCGAGTTCGGCCCGATGGCCACGCCGTTCATGCCGAAGGCAAACATGCCCTTCACAGTACCGCGGTACATGTTGTCCCAGATCTGGGTCCACGAGTAGTTGCGATCGATTTTCGGCGCGTAGTGGAACGCCCAGTCATTCTCTTTCGTCGCCGCGTCTCCGAACATCGCCTTCAAGTAGGAGACGGCGAATTTTGGCGTGTTGCTCCAATAATTGAACGAATCCCACGGACTTGGTTTGGAAGCCTTGGGGGTGACGCGCTCCAGGTAAGTTTTCAGATCGACGTCGTTCGGGTTGGGAACCTTCAGGTAGCCCGGCCAGATATCAAATATGCCACCCATATCCGTGGCGCCCTGAATGTTGGCATGGCCGCGCAAAGCATTCACGCCGCCGCCCGCGCGTCCCACGTTCCCCAGCAGCAATTGCAGCATTGCCGCCGTGCGGATCATCTGCGTACCGTAGGAGTGCTGCGTCCAACCCACCGCATACAGGATGGTCGCGACCTTTTTCGTGTCGCCATCCTTGCGGATGGAAGTGAACAGATCGGCAGCTTTCAGGAACTGATCTTTGGGAATGCCCGTAATGCGCTCAACCATCTCGGGCGTGTACCGCGAGTACTGCCGCTTCAACAACTGGAACACACAGCGCGGATGCTGCAGCGAAAGATCATACGCAATGTTCGGCGGGAGAGACGGTGCCGGAACTGCCCCGGCTTTGGCTTCCGCGGATGACGCACCCTGATATCCCTTTGCTTCGCGCTGTTGACCCGCGTACTGCGGCTGCGCGTTCTGATTCGGAGGAGTTGGAGCAACGGGCTTTCCGGTTAAATCCCCGCCTTCCTCATAATTCCAAGTCGATTTATCGTAGGTCTTCTTTTCCGAATCGAATCCCGAGTAGAGGCCATCTTCGGGCAGCTTGAACCCATCCTTAATGATGAACGCCGCGTTCGTGTAGTTCACCAGGTAGTCGTGCGCGATGCGGTTGTTTTCGATGGCGTAGCGGATGACGCCGCCGAGGAAGGCAATGTCGGAGCCCACGCGAATCTGGGCGAACAAATCGGCGGTGGCTGCGGTGCGCGTGAAGCGCGGGTCCACCACAATCATCTTGGCATTGCGGTTGCGCTTTGCCTCGATCGCCCACTTAAAGCCGCACGGATGATTCTCGGCCGGGTTCCCACCCATGATCAACATCATGTCGGTGTTCTTGATGTCGGCCCAGCCATTGGTCATGGCCCCGCGTCCAAATGTTGGTCCCAAACTTGAGACCGTGGGGCCGTGTCAAACCCGGGCCTGGTTTTCCAGGTAGCAGACCCCCAGGCTGCGCATGCTCTTGACGACCAGGTAATTGAATTCGTTGGTATCGGTGCAACCGCCCGTGAATGCGATGCCCTCGCAGCGGTTCACCGTGCGGCCTTGTGCGTCTTGCGCCACGAACGTGGCGTCGCGCGACTTCTTTGTCCAGCGTGCGATTTCATCAATCGCAGCGTCCCACGAAATATCTTCCCAATGATCCGAGCCCGGACGCCGCACCTGCGGCTTCAGCAATCGGCGCGGGTTCAGGATGTCTTGCTCGAGCGATGCGCCCTTCGGGCAAAGAGTGCCGCGGTTAATGGGATGATCGGGATCTCCCTCAACGTGAATCACCTGCGGCGTGACATTTTTGGCTTTGTCGCCAATTGTGTAAATGAGAATGCCGCAACTGACCGAACAATAGGGGCAGGTGGAGCGCGTTTCCGTGGCGCGGGCCATTTTCAGCTCGCGCACTTGCGCATAGGCGGGGGCGAGATCGAAGCCCAACAAAGAAAGCGCTGAGCCACCCAGCGCGGTCACTTTCAAAAAATCTCTGCGGCTGCTGTTCATGACCGGGCACCCCTTCGCGAACAGATCCCACCTCTTTTGCCGAAGATATTACCTCAATTTGCCCTTGAATGTAAAAGAATGAAGAGGCTTCGGGGAGATTAATGGACGATCTGCTCGAAGCCGACGTGGTGCCAGATTCAATGACCCGTCATGCGTCCTGCTCTATCTACCCGCAGAACGTAAAAAAGGCGCAGGCGTCTGTCGCGATTAGCGGATGCCTGGGTAGGACATGAAGACCGGAGCGCGAGTGTTTCGAATCGCTCTCCGGCACCACAGCCAGGAGACCAGCTGGGGTGAATTGTTGACTTGTAAGCGGCGTGGCTCACCCCCCTCCCCCAAGAAGCAGATGAGCCAGCGCCATTTTGCCGGACGGGCTTTCTATCTGCCCGTTCCAACAAGCTGTACGGTCTGCGTGCCCGCGGCGTCTTTGATGTTCAAAGTCGCGGTGCGCGCGCCAGGTGCAGTCCCAGGGCGCCTTGCGGCTCGATCCGTCTGTACCATTTTGAACACCTACACTCGAATTTCTGAGGAGTGCCCGATGGCGATTCATAGCGTCGAGCTGTGGCTGAAAGGACTCGCGGCGGCAATCGGCGGCGCGGCCATGCCCAAGACGACGCCACGCCCGGGGAGGCTCTCTGTGAGCCAGGCAGGCACTTTTTCAGGTGAGCCTTCAGGAACGAGCGTTTCCCCACCGACACCTGTGCAATAGGGAACAGTTTTTCTATTAGAGCGCTGTCATATTCGGTTGCGACCATTGATGTGTACTTTCGCGGAATCGTGCCGACAATGCCATATTGATTTAAATCGGAAATTCCGGCTTTAAGCCACAAAATGAAGGAGCGCCAATCATGAATTCAGGAACATCCTGTCGCGTCTTAACAGTTGCTGTTGGCATTTCACTTTTCTGTTTTGCTGGCATCCTCAGTGCAACAGAAAAGACCTCGTCGGTCGAAGGCCTTGTCACAAAGGTTGATCGTGCCACGAAAACCGTGATGGTAAAGGCCTATGACGGAACCGAACACACAATGCATCTCGTGGGACGAACCGTGGTGCATGGCGGGAAGGAGACCCACAAGGGAGCTGAGGAGGCTGCACGCGATCTTCAGGAAGGGTCCCTGGTCGTGGTGCACTATACAAAACAGGGCGCAGACGAGACCGCGGAGGAGATCGATCAGCTCGGCAAGGATGGGCTGAAGACGAGCGAGGGCACCATTACCAAGTTTGACCGCGCCGCCCGGACGATGACGATCAAAATTGCCGATGGAACCGAGGAGACCTACCGGTTAACCGAGCATGCAACCGAAGATGCCGGGAGAGAAACAGAGGACGCAGCGAAAAAGTCCGCCCGCGCAATCGTGTACTACTCGGAAGAAGCAGGCCACAAGGCCGCCCACTATTTCAAGACTAGCTAACTTTGAGAGTCACAAGCGGATTCCTCGCGGGTTTGACCGTGGAAAATATCTGCAAGCAGACGCAAAACTTGCTTCGCCAGGTCAAGGAGAAACCATGATGCGCGTGGGAATTGCCGCGGACCATGGAGGGTTCGCATTAAAAGGGCAGTTAGCGGAGTTGCTCCGTGGCTCTGGGTACGAGGTCGTGGACTTCGGCGCGCACCAATTGAACCCCGCAGATGACTACCCCGACTTCATCATCCCTATGGCCAGGGCCGTGGCGCGGGGGAGGTTGAACGCGGAGTGGCGCTATGTGGCAGCGGCGTGGGTGCGTCCATCGCGGCGAACAAAGTTGCGGGTGTGCGTGCCGGGCTCATCCATGATGTTTTCTCCGCTCATCAGGGTGTCGAAGATGACGACATGAATGTCTTCTGCCTGGGCGGAAAAGTGATCGGGTCTGCGCTCGCCTGGGAACCGATCGAGACCTTTCTGACCGCTCACTTCAGCGGTGCTCTACGACACCAACGCCGAGTGGATAAAGTGCACGCCCTGGAGAACCAGGGGGTTGGGGCTTGAAAGGGGCATTCGAGATGTATTGGTCTATGCGAGAAGATTCACGACTCCGATCAGTACAGTTCGGCGGCCATGAGCAAAAGACCGCCGCCAAGAACGGACGCGCCTGATGGCGGCCTCCCGTTCGGACGCGCTGGTGCTCTTCGGTGTGACAGGCGATCTCGCCCACAAGATGATCTTTCCGGCACTCTATGCGATGACGAAACGAGGTACCCTCAAGGTCCCGGTAATCGGCGTCGCTTTCCCGAAGTGGAGTCTGGAGCGTCTGCGCAAACGCGTGACTGACAGCATAAAGCGATCGGGCGGCATCGATAACCAGCGTGCCCTCCACCATCTTCTGTCCGCGTTCAAGTACGTGAGTGGGGACTATAAAGACCCGGGCACATTCGCGACGATAAAAAAGGAGCTAGGTAGATCTCGGCGCCCGGCGCACTACCTCGCTATCCCGCCTTCACTCTTCGAGACAGTGATTAAGGGACTCGGCGCCGCGAACCTGGCCGAGCATGCGCGTGTCATTGTCGAAAAGCCGTTCGGACGTGACCTGGCCTCCGCGCAGGAGCTCAACCGCGTCGCGCACTCGGTGTTCCCGGAAGACTCGATCTTCCGCATCGACCACTTTCTCGGGAAGGAGGCGATCATGAATATCCTCTATTTCCGCTTCGCCAATTCTTTCCTGGAGCCCATCTGGAACCGCAACTACGTGGCCAGTATTCAGATAACCCTATCCGAGGACTTCGGCGTGGGGGAGCGCGGCGCGTTTTACGAAACCGCCGGCTGTCTGCGCGATGTGATCGAGAACCACCTCTTCCAAATCGTCGCGCTACTTGCCATGGAACCGCCGTCCGGTAGGGACTTTGGAGCCGTGCACAACGAGAAAGCCAAGGTCTTTCAAGCCATGCGCCCTCTGACGCCCGACGACTTGGTGCGCGGCCAGTACGCTGGCTACCGTAAGGAGCTAGACGTGGCGAAGAGATCCGACGTCGAGACTTTTTGCGCCTTGCGGCTTTTCATCGACTCCTGGCGCTGGGAGGGCGTGCCGTGGTACTTGCGCTCCGGCAAACACCTGGCAGCTACCGCGACCGAGGTCCTGGTGGAACTAAAGCCGCCGCCGCAGAGGCTTTTCGCTGACTCAGCGCCGACGAACAGCCGGGCCAACTACCTGCGCTTCCTTCTCTCCCCCAACTCGGCCATCGCCCTCGCCGCTCGCGTCAAGCTCCCAGGGAAGGAGTTCGTCGGGGACCAGCGAGAGCTCTACCTGTTCGAAGAACAGGACGGGGAGGAATCGCCTTACGAGCGGCTTTTGGGCGACGCCATGGCCGGCGACGGAGCGCTATTTACCCGTGAGGACGCGGTTGAGGCCGCCTGGGCGGCTGTCGATCCAGTCCTTGAGACTCACCACCGGGCGCGCCCCTACAAGCGCCACAGCTGGGGGCCGAAAGAGGCTGACGCGATCATCGGTACAGACGGCTCTTGGCACAACCCCAGACCTAAGGAGGCATCCGGATGATGAGTCCGCCGCGGCCGTGTTTTTTGACCGCCACGATCACAGCTGCCCACCCCAATGCCGCACCGCTCTGGCTAGAAGAGGAATAATGATAGCGACTCAAAAACTCCGCGAAATGGGCCAGAGCCTTTGGCTCGACAACATCACCCGGGGTCTGCTGTCCAGCGGCACGCTCCGCCGCTACATTCAGGAGTTCTCGGTCACGGGGCTCACCTCGAACCCCACAATCTTCGATCACGCCATCAGGAACAGTCACGATTACGACGACGCCATCCGCGAAAAAATGAAGGAAGGCAAGTCGGGCGAGGCGCTGTTTTTCGAGCTGGCGATTGAGGACCTCAGGCAGGCCGCCGATCTATTTCTGCCGATCCACGACCTGACGAATGGCGTAGACGGTTTTCATTGGAGGTCTCGCCTTTGCTGGCGCACGACACCTCGGGTACCCTCGCCGCAGCCAAAGCCCTCCACACTCGCGCAGGACGACCCAATCTCTTCATCAAGATTCCAGGTACCGAGGAAGGCCTGCCAGCAATCGAAGAAGCGATCTTTGCGGGCGTGCCGATTAACGTTACACTCCTGTTTTCTCGCGCGCAGTATGTCGCGGCGGCGGAGGCGTACCTTCGCGGCATCGAGCGGCGCATTGCCGGTGGGCTGAATCCCGATGTCGGATCCGTGGCTTCGTTGTTCGTCAGCCGATGGGATGTTGCGGTAGAGAAAAAAGTACCCTATGCGCTACGCGACCAACTCGGCATTGCGATAGCCGGACAGGCTCATGAAAGCTACTGCCGTTTGCTCGACTCGCCGCGCTGGAAGCGTACCTTCAACGCCGGAGCGCGTGCCCAGCGCCTCCTCTGGGCCAGCACCGGAACCAAGGACCCCAAAGCCTCCGACATCCTTTACATCAGGGGCCTGGCCGCACCCTTCACCGTAAACATCATGCCCGAGGCCGCGCTGAAGGCTTTCGCCGATCATGGGGAGGCTAGTGAGACTTTGCCCGCAACTACCGACGAGGTGCTGGCCAAGTTCGCCGAAGCCGGCATTGACATCGACGCTTTGGCCACCCAACTCCTGGACGAGGGGGCCGAATCATTCGTCAAATCCTGGAACGACCTGATGGAGTGCATCGCGTCCAAGAGCGAGGCGCTCAAAGCTGCTCCGACACCGGTAAGATCAGGGCCGCGATGACCGCCGTATCCATCAATCCACAGAATTTTCATGCCATTCACTATTGCGTGTCGGCTGTGCACACTCGCGGAGCAACCGGACCATTGGTGCAGCGGTTTCGCATAGCGCGGTCTCCGCATCGACACCCGGCACGTTGCGAACGTTATCGGCAGAGTCTCGCCAAGTCAGTCACCGAATTTCATTCGTGCTGCTCCACGCTTGCGGTTGCGGTACCGCCGAATGAGTGCATTGGTCGAGCTATCGTGATTCAGCGATGGCTCGTCGGCTGCATCAAGTTCCGGGATGATCCGGTTGGCCAGGACCTTGGCCAATTCGACGCCCCACTGATCAAACGAATCGATTCGCCAGATCGTTCCCTGTGTAAACACGCTGTGCTCATAAAGTGCGACTAGTTTGCCTAGAGTTTCCGGAGTCAACCGTTCCCCGAGAATCACGTTCGACGGACGATTGCCTTCGAAGGCGCGGTGCGGAACAAGCCAGTCGGGCGTTCCCTCGGCCCGAACTTCCTCCGGGGTCTTGCCGAATGCAAGCGCTTCCGCTTGTGCAAACACATTCGACATTAACAGGTCGTGGTGCTCGCCCAGCGGGTTCAGCGCCTGGCAGAAACCGATGAAATCGCATGGGATGAGTTTCGTTCCCTGGTGAATGAGCTGATAAAAAGAGTGCTGGCCGTTGGTTCCCGGCTCGCCCCAGAAGATCGGCCCAGTTTGGTATTCCACGCGCGTGCCGTCCAGAGTCATGTGCTTTTCGTTACTCTCCATGGTCAACTGCTGCAAGTAGGCCGGGAAGCGTTTTAGGTATTGTTCGTAGGGCAGAACGGCGATGGTCTGAGACTCGAAAAAGTTGTTGTACCAGACCGCGAGCAGCCCCATCAGTACCGGTAGATTGCGGTCAAAAGGCGCAGTACGGAAGTGCTCATCCATCGCGTGGAAGCCGGCGAGCATCGCGCGGAAGTGGTCGGCACCAATCGCGATCATCGTCGACAAACCAATCGCCGAGTCCATCGAGTAGCGTCCCCCGACCCAATCCCAGAACTGGAACATGTTGGCGGTGTCGATACCGAATTTCTTGACCTCGGCCGTGTTGGTCGAGACTGCAACAAAATGGCGTGCGATCGCCTTCTCGTCTCCCAAAGCCTGAAGCGCCCACTCACGGGCCGTGCGTGCATTGGTCATCGTCTCCAGAGTCGTGAAGGTTTTGGAGGAGACAATGAAAAGTGTCTCGTCGGCGCTTAGGTCGCGCGTGGCCTCGGCAAAGTCCGTGCTGTCAACATTCGACACGAAGCGAAACGTCATGTGACGCTGGCTGTAGTACTTCAGCGCCTCATAGGCCATGACCGGGCCCAGATCGGAGCCTCCGATACCAATGTTGATCACGTTGCGTATTCGCTTGCCGGTATGTCCTCTCCATTGGCCATCGCGGACCTGATTCGCAAATGCCGTCATCTGGTCGAGCACGGCATGGACCTCGGGCACTACATTCGTTCCGTCCACCTTGATTGACTCGTCCTTCATTGTTCGCAATGCGACGTGGAGAACGGCGCGTTTCTCGGTGACGTTGATCTTCTCACCGTGAAACATGGCGTCAATCCGCTCACGCAGGCCGGACTGATTCGCGAGGTCAAGCAGCAGGCCGATCGTCTAATCGGTGATGCGGTTCTTCGAGTAGTCGAAATAGAGACCTACCGCCTCAAACGCGAAGTGCTCGGCACGCTGGGGGTTCTCCGCGAAAAGCTGGCGGAGGTGCGCATTCTGTATCTTGGCATAATGCTGTCGCAGAGCCTTCCAGGCGGGTCGCTCGCCCAACGGGACGATTTCAACTTCGGCTCTTGGGATCGTGACCATCTTCTATGCCTCCGCTCGATAAACGGGTTGTTCGACGCGAGCAGCAAGGTCGTGCAGGGTCTTATCGACCGCCGCGGCAGGCACCATCAGCCAGGCCGCGCGTGGCGGCTTTAACTTGGAGACGAAGTCGTCGAGCGACTTGGCTCCGATGGCACCGTCGTTCGCTAACTTGCTGACGCTCGCGAGGTTCAGATCGAACACAACGCATGCGTGGCCGCCCTGCATCAGGCGTTGCACCATATTGGCGCCCATTCTTCCTAGCCCAATCATTCCAGGTTGCATGTTCGTTCTCCGTTCACTCGTGAAAAACAACGTCCGAGCTGTTGAATCAGACTCAGGCGGCGACTGCACTGCTGTGCTTCTGGTTGATGCTTGGCAGCGCTGGTAAACAAGTATTCCATCCTCACCGGCTGTTCAGTTCAGAATGGTTCTGTAGGAAACCCAGAATATGCCTGCGTGAGAAGAACCCCTCAAGACGTCAGGAATGAGTTGCGGTCGAATCGGCGGCAGATCCTCTTCAACGATGTGCAGGTCTGTGCGACACACTCCGCAAGCGACGACCCGAAGCAAGATGTGCCCTGCTTTCAGTTGTGGACGTGGAATATTTTCGACATGAATGAATGCTCCGGGCGCCGTGTGCGCTGAGGGAAAGACGGCAGCTTTCATTGTCTTGGTTTCTCCCGAAGCTGCAGGGCGATTGGGGGCGTACGGTCGCCGGGTGCCTTCCAGGTAGCCGGAGCGCCCTGACCTAAGTCGGCATAGATCCTTGCGCCAGTTCGTAGTTGAGCGCACAGAACTCATGCTTACAGTCGCACCGGATTGCACTTTCTACCTCTCCCGGTGCATCCTTGCAGTAATCGCTACAGTACCGCTCATGTTCCGGAACCGCGCAATGGCATTGCGCGTAGCCACACTTCTTTTCGTTTGCCATTCAGGATCTCCTCTACTTCACAAAGCAAACCGGCTGACGGTTTAAGATTTGGCTGCTTTCCCTCCGGGACGCCACCCAAACAACATAACCGCGTTGTTTGATTTAAGGACCGAGGCGGGGGCGTCAGCTGAATCGGGCAATACTGATGTTCAAACTGACTATCGGTGAAATGCGACACGGAATCTGGTCAATTGTGAACAGTAGGCACATCGGTTCTTGATTTGGGATTCATCGGTAATGAGACGTTCCGGATTAGTGAGTGCTCATCAGCCGAAAGAAATCACCATCGATCCCAACGACAGGAGAACTGAATAGTCAAGACGGTTTAATCGAAGGGCAGAAAGTCGTTGAACAAAAACCGGACAATCACATAGATGACCTCTGAAATGTTCGTGCAAAGAACAAGCCACATTTTACGCCGACAGCCTACTTCGCCGCAGTGATCCAATGATCGAGACTCTCGCGACCGGCGGGTCGGTCAGCGAGCGGGGTGGCCTTCGAGCAAGGCAACAAGCAGTAGCGGGTGAATGAGGCCGCGATGTCACTGGCCGAGCGCGGCCACGCGGGCTTGTGATCACAGTCACAGACAGGACATGGACAGACTTCTACATTGTCGTGGAAAACTGGGCCAGAGATGGCGGGGCGTGATCTCAGTCCCTGGAGAGGTGCGAATATGGGAACACTGCGCAACTCA